>Ga0256829_1001875_pt1 | contig 16432 bp, 14 predicted proteins | sample 131447metaG_FD_185979 | JGI IMG/M metagenome (GOLD analysis project Ga0256829, IMG submission 185979) | Hydrothermal vent microbial communities from Lau Basin, Pacific Ocean - 131-447 | ecosystem: Environmental > Aquatic > Marine > Hydrothermal vents | place: Pacific Ocean: Lau Basin | collected...
GAACCGTGGTTTTCGCCGCCATGCGCTTCACCGCCGCTTGCAAAGTTGCAGCATCTGAGACCAAGCCCGTTGGATTGTTTGGGTTACACAATTGCACAAGCCCGGTCTTATCGGTCACCTTCGCCTCAATCGCGGGCAAGTCGATGCTCATGTCTTTTGCGAGCGGAACACGTTCGATCTCAGCCATACCCAAATTGACCGCATAAAGCGCCGTCGTGTCCCAGAACAAGCGCGGCGCAACGATCGGCCCCTTAGGACCATAAATGAGCGCAATCGCGCTCAAGACTTCGCCAGACCCGGTCGTGACAACCACTTGCTCCGGCGACACACCGTTTTTCTCGGCGATCATTTCGACGAGCATGACTTGCGCGTCTTGAGAGGTGTAGAATGCCCCCTTGCTGGCCGCGTACTCGATCATATCGAGGGCTGATTTAGCCGGGCCATACGGGTTTTCGTTGCGAGACAGAAGCGCGACGCCTTCCGGTGGCCCCAAGAGATACGGATCGACACCCGCAGAGGGTGGGAACGCCGCTTCGGCGACCGCAGGTTTCACCGCGCCGACGCTGCTGACACATGCGGCAGCGCCGGCGATAGATGACCCCATAGCTCCGGTGAGCATAAGGCGTCGGGTAAGATTGATAGTCATAGCGTTGGTTCCTCCTTTAGAACCTTCAACGGCTTGGTTGGCCAAAAATGAATGCTCAGTTTCATGAGAACGAGTTCCACAATACGATTGCAGACGTCGCGACGAGATAGACACCAAAGACGCGCTTCAGAGCCGGCGCATTGAGCGCATGCGCCGCTTTGGCGCCGAGCGGCGCCGTAATGAACGTCATGGCTGTAATCGCAGCCACAGCGATCAAATTCACATATCCAAACGACCCGGCGGGCAGAGCGTCTTGACCGAGGCCCAGCGCCGCAAACCCAATCGCGCCCGGCACGGCAATGATGACGCCGAACCCCGCCGCCGTCGCCACAGCCTGGTGGATCGGACGCCCGCACATGGTCATGGTCAGGACGGCAATGGTGCCGCCGCCAATACCGAGCAAAGCCGAAAATCCTCCGAGGAAGGATGCAAGCCCGACCCGAACTAGCCCGCGTGGCATTTCATCGGACAGTTTCACATCTCGCAAAACCGGAGAAATGAAGTGCAACCCCATCAGGAACACGCCGATTGAAAACACCCATTTGAGCGACCGGCCGTCCATATATTGCGCCAGGTACAATCCCCCGGCCACGCCAAGGACGAGCCACGGCGCCCAGTCTTTGATGATGGTGAAGTCGACGGCGCCTTTCTGGTGGTGCGCGTGCACCGAACGCGACGAAGTGACAATAATCGTCGCGAGAGAGGTTCCAATCGCCACATGCGTCAGCACATCACCGTCTACGCCAAACACCGTAAACACAACGAGCAGTGCTGGAACGACAACAAAACCGCCGCCGATTCCGAATAAGCCAGCGACAAAGCCAGCTGCGAGTCCCGCCGACATGAGTACGGCGATTAATTGAAATATTTGCAGGCTGTCGCCTTCAAGTCCGGGCATAAATTCGTCCGATTTTTGTTTATCGTATTTTGTCGTCTGAAAGACCGGAGGGCAGAGCAACGCTGCCCTCCGATTTTGATCATTTAATTTTCGAACTGCTCAAAAATTAGAACTTCGCCACGGCGCGGAGATAGTAGAACCCGCCCTGCCAATCGACTTCACTGGCTGACAGATAGATCCGTCCACAGCAGCTATCCCCAATGGCTGGATCAGCTTCGTCTGGATATCCATCGAACAGGTTTCGCGCGCCCACCGACAGCGTGATCGCATCGGTGACGTCATAGGAGCCTTCGACATCGACGAAGACTTCCTCGCCAAAGTCCTGGATATTGCCATTGGCGCCGCCGCTATCGGAGTTCTCATAAGGTCCGAAGACATTCGCCCGCGCAAACAGGGTGAACTTCCCGATCTCATGAGTTGCGGACAAGTTGGCCCGCCACTGCAGCGGAAGGTTCTCAAAGTCGTACCGGCTTTCCGCGTTGAACAAGCTGGTGACGTCGCCATCAAACTCGGTTTCGTTCCAGTTGAACGCACCCGAGAAGGTCGTCGATCCGTTTGCGCCCCAATCCTGATCATAGGTCAGGACCACATCGACACCCTTGGTCGATGTATCAAACGCGTTCTGGAAGAAGTTGACGCCCCCAATTGTATTGGCATTTGGAACACCTGCTGCATCGAGAACGGAAGCAAATTCACTCCCGGCGGGCGCGGCGCTGCCATCATTCAGAGCCGGAAAGTCGATATCGTTGATAATGGTGATCGTTGAGACCGCGTTCACGCGATCCTGCAAATCGATCTGATAGAAGTCGACGGTGTAGGTGAAGTCACCAAGGCTGCCGAGGAAACCAAAGGCCAGGTTGTCGGATGTCTCTGGCCCGAGCGGTTCAGCCCCGAGCGCAATCGCGGCAGGATTGCTGGTTGGGAACAGACCCGTCGCAACCGGAACGCCATTTGGCAGACGCGTCGACACATTTGTCGTCCCGAGCTGGCCTGGTGTCGGCGCACGGAAACCCGTGCCAACCGATCCGCGAACCGAGAACATTTCATTGAAATCGTACTGCGCGGCGAGTTTCCAAACGGTCTCTTCACCGAAGTCTGAATAGTCTTCGAAGCGAATGGCCCCTTGAACGAACAGATTGTCAGTCAAATCCGTGCTGACATCGACATAGACCCCGTATGAGTCACGTGTCAGCGTTCCCTCGGAGTCTGGCCCGTAGCCAGGGAAGCCGTTCGAGCCGACCCCAACAGTGCGGTAAACCGGGTCACCGCCATCAGCGCAGTTCAGTGTGGATCCACCGGCAATAACAGCCATGCCGGCGGCGGTTGCTGTCCGTGTCGCAATTTCATCTTCATCTGTACAGAAGCCGAACGGGTCTTGGGAGGAGAAAGGTCCGTTCGCAAATGAAGCAGCATCGCCGCCGACAATTTCATAAGATTCATCCAGATAGCTCGCCCCAAATGCGACGACGAGTGGCGAGGCCGTTCCAGCTTCGAACTCATAGGCAAAATCTGCCTGAAGCTGAGTCTCTTCGTTGATCAGATCACCGGGGCGGAAGCTGGTCGGCGTGTCCGGCCCGAGGGATGGGTTGATCGTATTGGCGAGCGTGTACTGGATCTCGTTTGAGCCATAGCGACCTGACAGATCCCAAGAGAAGCCATTATCCATGTCGCCCTTGATCCCGGCGAGGAAAGAGAAATCTTCAATCTCGCCGAAGAAGCGGGGTGTGAAGCCACCTGGGAAAATCGATAGGGGTGAATAGACCGAGCCATCTTCGAGACGAAGATTTTCAATCGTTCCATTGCCTGGGAAACGATAGAAGAAGCTGCCATCACTTTCAGAGGTCGTGTAGTTACCGAAACTGTAGATCGAGATCTTTTCCGTGAGATCGATTCCGGCATTGTAGAAGAGCGCCAGGCGATCAACATTTGGCGCGCCCCAAGGCTGCACAACATCACCGTCGCCAATATTCGCATCGGGCAGTCCGGCAATATAGCTCTCTTCGGAGAACCCTGCGATGGTTGTATCGAAGCTCGTGCCTCCACCCGCAAAACGCGGATCATTGACGTCCGCACAGGCGAAACCTTCACAATATTGATTGGCGCGGACGGTCGCTTCAGCATCATAATATTCCCCAGAAATGCTCAAGAAGCCGCTATCGCCCAATGGCAGACCGATATTCCCTGCAATCAGGTATTCAGTGCCATCACCTTCATAATACTGGCCGGTTTGAGCGGTCACAGTAATGCCCTCGGCATTGTCCTTCAGGATGAAGTTGATCACGCCAGCAATGGCGTCAGAGCCATACTGCGCTGCAGCACCATCCCGCAGGACTTCAACTGTTCCGATTGCGGTGGACGGGATCGTCGCGATGTCTGGCCCTTGCGTGCCGGATCCACCGATCGAGACCAGCGCCGCACGATGGCGACGTTTTGAGTTCACGAGGACAAGTGTCTTGTCGGTCGGCAGACCGCGCAGTGTCGCAGGGCGAATAAAGCTGGCCCCATCTGAAATAGGTTGTCTAGACAGACTGTAGGATGGCACCAAAGTTCGGAGAATGTCATTGGTGTCAGTAAACGAGACGGCTTCGATATCGTCGGACCCAAACACATCGATTGGGACCGGTGAATCCGTCACGGATCGAGGTGCGCCGCGGGCGCCGGTAACGATAATCGTTTCTTGAACCGCGGTGTCATCCACCTCGGCCTCCTGCGCCGTCACAGTCGGTGCGAGCAATAGTCCGGAGGACAAAACGGCACACGACATCAAACGAGTGCGTAGAGATTTTTGCATAATAATACCCCTCTTCGGGCGTCACATCATGCTCAGCCCGACGTTCGAATTCACTTTGCTTGGACGCATCAGAGCGCGCTTTTGGCGAGCCAAAGCAGTGCTTGCGCAGCGTTCCATTTGTTGAAGATATTCAAGGCTCGCCTATGAGCCTGAGTGTGACCGCGAAGGTCAGAATGATCGCACGCCATTGCGCGAACAGAATCTATTTGTTCGTCTTTGAACTGTCTTCGAGCGTGCCGCGTGTCCGCGAGGCCTGACACAAATATGATCGGTGCTTCCCGCTTTTTTTCTCACATTGCTCGGGTTTCACGCACGATCGATTTTCGGAGGCTCAAGAATTGTGCACCCGCGAACAAGGTGCCCTTAGGGAAGGATTTCTGAGTAGAGAATAAAAGTCTCAGAGACCTCTTTAATCGTCTTCGACTGGTGCATCGCCAGTTCTCGCAGCTTGCGATAAGCTGATTGCTCATCCAGCTGCTTTTTCTCCATCAGGAGTCCCTTGGCACGCTCAATGACTTTGCGCGCGGCGAGTTCTTCTTGCGATTTAGAAAGCTCTCGTCGAAGCGCCTGGTCGAGCTTAAATCGTTCGATCGACACATCGATCAAAGTCGGGACGCGTTTCGCCTCGAAGCCATCGACAACAACTGAGGTAATGCCATATCGAATTGCCGCGGGCGCGAGATGTTCCGGATCGGACTTGAGGAACAAAATGACCGGCATCGGTGTCTCGGCGATGAGGCCCTGCAGGCCCTCTAGATAGATCGCTGAGAGTTCTGATCGCAGGATGATAACTATATCCTGCTGCGCCCCTGGGATGCCGATATCTTTTGGGTCATTGGCATCTTCGAGCCTCTGAAGCGCATATTCGCTATCCAGGCATTTCTGAAGATTCATGAACGCATCCATATCGGATGTGATCACCAAAACACTTACTTTTGAGGAGTCAGCGTTCGCTTTCATGCAGGTCCAATAGTCTATGCTTCGTCGTTTAGAGACCTCAGCCTGAGCATGAGATGCCCTAAAAAAAAGCCCTCAGCGCGCAGTTTTTTCTGCACCGCGTGGAATTGATCAAGAATGGCTCAGAACTGCTTATAAATAGCGCTCTCTATGAGCTGCGCTGTAACCCGCGAGGCTGACTCACAAGAACTGATAACGACGCCCCCCCGCTCTAAGAAGAATCACTGATGCAGGGCGGTGTCTTGATTTACCAGACCAGTTTGGCCATCGTTCGAACGTCGCGACTGGGTGGCTGCCGCTTTGATCCCGCAGATCGAAGACCGCACGAAATTCAAGACGAAAACGCTCACAAGAGTTCTCAAAAAGGCGAATCCAATGCTCGACCACATCATTAGCGCAGTCTTTCTTGCCAACACGGTCTGGTACGGATTGGGCTTCATCGCATTCTACATTCGCCGAGACGTGTTCGCGAAAGTGGTTGTTCCGGTCCAGGCTGACCGCAACAATTCAGCATACGCCGCCGTCATTGAATCAGGGCGTTTCATGGGCGGCTTCAACTTTGCCCTGTCAGCGTTGAACCTTGGCCTGTTCCTGAACCTTGCGGGCTTGGAAACACCCGCTCAATTTTCGCTCATGCTGGCCTTTAACGCTCTGGCACATGGGTCGCAATTCTTTGGCAATGTGCCTATGGCGCTGAAAAACAGGCAAGGCGGCGGCCTGTGGAATGTCTTCAAAGGCGTGATGTTGCAGATTTTTGTCATCGACTTTGGCCTGATGACGGCCAACTTTGCACTCGCACTGGCAATCTTGTTCTAGACAGAGCTCAATGGGTCTGCGGTCAAGATGAACCCCAGACAAGTCGCTGCAAAAACTCCACCCGGTGCTTAATCCGCACAGCTCGTTTCGTGAATATGGTCCGCCAACCGTTCTGCAAGCGCGATAATGGTGAGGGTCGGGTTCGCCCATCCACTTGTCGGGAAAACACTGCTGCTCGCGATATAGAGGTTTGGACTCTCGAACAGACGGCAATTGGCGTCGACGACGCCGGTGGATGCATCACTCGCCATCCGAGTTCCGCCCATATGGTGATAGCCCCCGATCGGATGCGACGAAATCAGCGGGTCAAAGCTCCAGCTCTTCGAGACATCATCCAACCAGTTTGCAAGCCGAACATCACCCCACCCCAAGCGCTGATACTCGCTTTTAAGTGTCTGCATCAGCGCTTTGACGCTTTGCTTGTCGAGATCGACGAACTGCCAGTCCAAATCGGCAAACGGCATCCCATATCGGTCTTTGCGATCGCTAAGGATGACCCGGCTCGCTTCATTCGGCGCTTGCTCAGCCCTGATGACAGCATATAGGCCGCGCCGACTTCCAGACTGTTTGACCGCCCAGACCGAGGCCCAGGGGTCCAACTGCTCACGCGCGCGCGTCGATAGTCCCTTTAAGCGCTTATAACTGGTTCGCCAGAACCGCGTGCTCGGGAGGTCATGTTTGAGCTTCTCTTTCAGCGACCGAACAAGTTCGGGCGAGCGTCCTTCGTGACGGCGCGGAGCTAAGCTAAGGGCGCTATTCAACACGCCCTGCCGTCTCTGCTCATCCTCTGAAAGTCGCAAATAGGCCGCGAAGCGATTGCCCCGATGGCGCTTCATTCTCGGCAAAGCTCGAAGGGTTGTCGCGAGCTTGTCAGATACGATTTCACCGCCGCGTGCGTGCGGATGTTCCATGAAATATCGACCGAGCAGATCGTTCGCATTGCCGAAGCCGTTGGAACGCGCTGGAACGGCCGCCATCAGCAATCGTATCGTCTCGATCGCCCCGGCGGCTAAGATGAAAGTGTCCGCAACAATTTTGCATTGGCGCTCAGAGGCCCCGGCCACTGTGATCGCATTCACTTTTCCGGAATCGGCGACATCCATGGACGTCATCGTCGCGTTTACGAGGATTTGCACGTCAGAAAGATTGCCGCGCTTGGGGTTTGTAAACCGCTCCCCATACTCATCAAACCGCCAATACCCGACCTCCAAAGCACTCGGCGAAAAGCCTGCTTGCTTCTGCGAGTTTCGGCCAAGTTTTGGTTTCGCAGATGGATTATCAATCCCCAGAATCTCGTATGCGCGTTGATAATAGGGCTGCAGCTCAGCTTTGGTTATCGGCCAGCCACTGTGGGGCACGAAATCGCGCTTCTCGAAGTCAATCGGGTCGAGCTCGGCACACCGACCACCCCAGATCGCGGCGGTTCCTCCAAACAATCGAAGTCGTGAAGAGATCAATTCATAATAGGGTTCACCGCTGACATCGCCATCCGACAAGGCTTGTGTCTCGGATGTGTATTCGAGCCCGCCGCTCTCGACCAGGACAACATCACGCCCTTGCGCCGCCAAACGCATCGCCAGGGTTTGCCCCGCCACGCCCGCGCCAACAATGCAAACGCCTGTTCGGAGCTCGCCGGCCACCTCATTCTTGTTCATGTCACAGAGCATGGGCTTAGACTCCGTCGGCCCGCTGCGATACGAGCCCGATTGCGCTTATGTTTCCGCACCGTTTTTGGCGTTTCCAAAAATCGCTTTGATGGCGGCATAGTCCTCCATCGTATCAAGTTCCGCCCAGGTCATACCTTCAATTGAATAGGTGGTAACCTCGGTATCGGTCTTGGCGAGCGCATCAATTGCGCTCAGGAACCAGGCCTTCACCCCATCACCTGTGCGCATCATTTGATGCAGTTTGTCTCGAAACAGTTGGGGGCCATCGCCCATGAATCTAAGAAAACCGATCGATTCACCGTGCGTTTCATCTGCGCTCAGTGTCTTCCCGATCGCCGTCAACGTCGTCCCATCTAGCGAGACTTTCATATCATCTGAATCATATTCAGGCTTTTTATCAATCGTCACTTGGATGTTGGTTTTTGGGCTCTCAACAACCTTCTTCGCCAAGGCTGGTTCGATCAAAGTGTCCCCATTGATCAGCAGAAAGTCGTCATCCATGAACGCTCTCGCCATCCAGCAACTCGCGAGATTATCAGCGACTTGGTAGAAGGGGTTGAATAGCGTTTGCACGCGCATCGATCCGGTGCGACCCTCAATTTCCGCCTCAACGCTTCCAGCCATAAATCCGGTAATCACGATCGCTTCGTCAACACCGGCCGCTTCTAGCGTATCGAGCTGCAGGCTGAGGACAGTCGTGTCGCCGACCTGCAAAAGGCATTTTGGGAGATTTTCCGTCAGGGGCAAAAGTCGTGAGCCGCGACCGGCTGCCAAAATTATCGCTCTCATGAGGTCTCATCGCCCATTTTGTCTAAATCCCAATCTTCAATGCGAAGACCAGCCTTATCAGCAATTTGCGCCAGACCGCGAGATGGATTTACAGCAACCCCCTCATCCACCCATTGCAAAAACGGAAGATCAGACACGTGATCGCTATAGCCGCTGGTCGGGTGAGCGAACGCGTGCTCCGCATTCGCAGCTTGAATCAGCTCCAGCTTCGCATCGCCATAACAATTGGGGCCCGCCAGCTTGCCCGTCATTCGGTTATCCTCGGACCATTCCAATTCGGTGCTGATCACCACCGCAAAGCCGAGTTTCTCAGCAATAGGCTTTGCGACCAAATCCGCCGCCGCTGTGGCCATCACGAGCATATCACCCGCGGCGCGATGCTTCTCGAGCACAGCAAGCGTTTGCCGCCTCAAGCCATGCTTCACTTCGTTTTCCGCAAACTGTGCCGCCGCGCGCTCCAAGGCATCGCGGTTCGCCCAGGTGAGCGTCTTGAGGCCGTGTTCCTTCACCGATTGTCTGGAGAGCAGTCCAAGCTTGTAAGCGACCGCATGCAGGCCCAACAAAGGCAGCCGAAGATAAAATAGTGGGCGGTGCTTATTCATCGAGAACATGAAGCGAGACCAGGTCCCAGTCCGCGTCAGAGTTCGATCCATATCGAAAAAAGCTGTTCCTGCCATCTCGCCTAAGAGTCCATGAATGAGATGATGGGGGCTTTGCTCGCAAACGCTTGAGCCAGCCGCACAATGTGGAATGGAACACAAATCAAAGTCCAAACCGCGACCAGGATGACGCCCCACAATGGCGCGCCAAACAAAGTGCAGATCATGAAGATCAAAAGGTTCGGATTCCGCCGCGCCGTGATCTCTCGCATGAACGCATCAACCGGGCGCCAGACATGGATATGAAACCCAAACCGGCGCATGAAGATCCCTTCTGTGGCGCGGCCGACGACATAGCCCACCAGAATGATGATCAGCGCGGGCACCAGCCAAGGATGCGTCACCCCCGTCGCCAGGAGGCCAGTATACATCGCCCAATACCAGAATGGCGGATGTATGAGGTCAATGCCGTGGTCATATATGTTGCCCCAGGCAGAATAGGTCATTGTGGTGCGGGCAAGCTTGCCGTCCACCGTGTCCAAAAACGTCATCGCCCATCCGGCCAGAATGCCAGGAATCCAGGCGCCGATCCAAAAATAGTAAAACGCCAGGCAGACGAGGAACAAGCTCGCCGTGGTGACCATATTTGGGGTGAGGCGCAGATTCGCACAGAGCCGCGTGACGTGTAGAGCCGGCTCTGGCCACGCATATTTCGTAACCAGGTCCGTAACACCTTTATAAGACCCTTTGAAAAGGCGGCGTTCAATCTGGGCCGGCGTATTCTGGAACAAGGACAAGGCGTAAGGAGCTTCGCGCTTGCGCAATGCCTTATCATAATCCCCAACAAAATCGGTCATATAGCCAGGACGAAAGCCCTCTTGCCTCAGAGCCTCCCAATCGGGATCAACGGCGTTGACCAAGGCTGCGAATTTATCTGACGCTCCATCTGCACCATGCACCACGGCAATGCGCTCTTGATCGAGATCTTTATCTTTTACGATCAAAACAGCGCCCGGAGACGCCAGCAAACTCTTGGCCAGCGCCGGAGACAGAACCCAATCACTGCCAACACAAAACGTGCCGTCTGGCGCAACACTTTCGGCGCCCATCTTCTTCCAAGTCCGGCTTTGCCATTGATCGAGCGGCAGCCCCCACAACTTGACAGGCAGCTCACCAACCAGTCGAACACTTGGTAGATCGCTTTGGAACTCGCTCATGACGGATTACAATCCCACATTTTTGAAATTCAATGGCCCCGAGACACTTATCGCGGCGTATGAGTATTGGTCGGTGCTGGTGCGTCCGAAACAGTGCACGATGGGTGCACTCGTATTGGTCGCCAATGGTCCAGAGACTGAATACTCAAAATTGCCAATGCAGGCTTTTACCGAACAGGCCCACGTTATCAAGGACATAGAACAGGTCCTGTCCTCCATGTTTGGTTATGATAAAATCAATTACCTGATGCTGATGATGGTCGACCCAAACGTGCACTATCACGTGATCCCTCGATATGCCGCGCCAACCGAGTATCTAAGCTGGACGCTTGAAGATGGCGGGTGGCCCGGTCAGCCAGACTTGTCTGGCGGCTCGGCGGATGGCGATTTGGTTTCGTCCTTGGTGGGAGCGCTGAAAGACGCTTGGCCAGCTGCGTCGCGCGCGCGGTAGGCCAGCATCACAGCCACCACACTCGCGAGAACCAATCCGGAAGCGGATCCGATGACCATCGCCCAGCCTGGACCGGCCTCTTGCATCGACCTCGAAAGCGTCACGAACAAGACAATGGTTATGGTCACCGCCATCGCTCGCGTAAACGCCGCCCAGCCCGGGTTTCCGAGAGCGTAGAGCCCTGAATAGATCGGCGTGGTCGCTCCCATCAACGCGGCCGCGATCACAAGCATCGTCGCGATCGGCGCAACGTTTTCATATCCGCTATCCAGGGCAGAAGAAAATAGCGCAGGCCCAAACAGGCTGATCAATAGCGACAAACCAATGCCCGCTGCGAGCAGGTAAAGGCTCGAAAAGACGATGATGCGAATCGCCCGCGTGATAGAACCGGCAATCATCAACCGCACCAATTCTGGGTATAGGACTTGATTGAGCAGACGTGCCCCTTTCCCGAGGACGTCCGAGACATCTCTAGCGATCTTGAACAACGCCGCGAATGCCGGACCTAGCAACGCCCCCGACAGCAAAGTCGGCATTTGTTTGTCGACGAGATTGATCGTCGCGTCGATGTTCGACATCCACACATAGCGCCAAATACCCGGACGCGGCGCTTTGAGCGTTGGGCGCTTGTCGAACACGCCCTTGAGCGCCCCGCGGCGGGCAAGCTCTCTCAAGGCCAGAACCGGCATTAAGAGATTTGTGGCAGCCGCCGCCGCCATCCAAACCGAAATGAACCAGATCAAACCGCCGCCAAGCAGCAAGCCGAGGCTGGCGCCAACCAGTCGAACAATCGGGACTGCCTGATCGTGCAAGCTGATCAAATCGAACCGGTCATAGAGGCGTAAGACGCCGAGCGGAGAAGAGCGAAGATTGGTCGCTGAAAGAAAGCAATACGCCACCGCGATCCCAAAGACTTCGTCCGGCAAATCCAATCGGTCGCCAAATACCAGGAAGGCGGAAACACTTAGAACGCACGCGACCAAGGCGGCCGTAATATCGAGACCGATCGTGAACCGCAAAAGCCGATGGAAGGTTGGCAAGTCGCCCCGCTCAACTGGCTTGGTGCCGAACTGAATGAGCGCCTGCCAGGACTTGAAAGTCGCAACGCCGGTCATCAGCGCAATGAAGGCGTGCAGCAGCAGCAATATGCCCAATTCTTCGATGGTCAGAGCACGCGCGGCGATGGCGAGCACGGCTAAGCCGATCAGACTAGCAGACGTCTTTCCTCCAAACAGAAAGCCGGAATTCTTCAGAATTCTGCCGACCAAGCCGTCGGATTGCTCTGATTTGGTCTCGGTCATTGCGCCCGCTCTGTCAGAATCTGTTCGACCATTGCCAGATCCTGCGCCGTATCAACGTCGATCGCAGCTTCAGCAAACGGCAACACAATCGGGCGAATGGTGACCCCCAGTCTTTTAGAGAGGATCGCAAATACCTGCTCGATCGCGGGACGGCCGATGAGAATGCGCAAGGCTGTGACGACCCCAAATCGCCAAGCAATGCGCCAAGGCCGTTTGCGATCCTGTTCCGCATCTCGCCAGAACTCCACGACTTTATGTGCCGCTGGCGAGACAATGCAGAACAAGTTACAACTCGAATACTCGCCATCCCCAAACCGCAAATAGGTGCGCTTGGCATCCGGGTGGCTAGCTTCAATCGTTTCGCGCCGGGCTAAAGCGACTGTCAGATCTGCATCCGACGTTACAGACCGTTGCAGAAACGTATCCACCATCTCGGCGCTCAACAAAGCATGATCGCAAGTTGTCACCAGGACCGGACCTTGCGCCGCCCGAGCGTTCAACGCGTAAAATACGCTGGCGGCGGGCCCATCTCGGCTGGGCGCGATATTCACCGGCGGCCAAGCCTCATTGGCCGCTAGGTCGGCGTGATCTTCGATGCCTATGATCGTGACTTGGCCGGTTTGCGCGCTTCCGCTGAGCGTCTCCAACACTCTTGAGATCATCGATTTTCCGGCAAGCTGAATATGCGCTTTGGAGGGAACTTTATGAGCCTCGGCGAGCGCATCTCCGGTTGAACGTGCGCCCGCCAATACGAACGCCTCCACCAATTGAGATTGCTCTCCCGGACGCGGCTTAGAGTTCTTTTTCATAGACCCGGTAGGTTTTGTATCGGTCGCAATCATAGATTTCCGCAAGCCCTAATAGGTCCTTGTTTGTCTCCAGCACCCAAGAAAACTCAACCTCGCGGACGCCTTTCGCATGCTGCGCACTTAAGCAGGCCTCCCAAGCTCCAACCGTCGCCGTCATCCCGCGACGTGTCTTATGAAACTTTTTGCGCGTTCCTGCGAGCGGAATACGCGCCGACTTCACGCCTTGCACCTTGATCCGATAGAGCAGCGTCGCCCATCCAAACGGCAGCAATCGCCCATCCAATCCCAGGGTCGCTTCATTCAGGTTTGGAATCATCAGGGTGAAGCTCGCCGGCTCCCCGTCAACAAAGGCGATCCAAAGCGACTCCGTTTGCAAGACCGGTTTCATCGAGTCCGCCAGAAACTTGGCCTCCTCATCACTGATCGGCAGGAAGCCCCAATTTTCGGACCAGGCATCGTTAAAAATACCAACGATCAGGGCGATATCCTCGTACAATCGCGACATATCGAGCGGGCGCACAGAAATTCTAGGATCGGTATCAAAGCGCTTTTTGATCCGTGACACAAAAGCCGGGCTCGAGAAGGTTTCGCCCATACGGTGCCGAAACGCGTACAAATCCATCGCCTTTTGATATCCCGCTTGCTCCATCATTTTCGGGAGATCGCGCCGCCCATAGGGCATCATCACGCTTGGCGGAGAATCAAATCCATCGACCAACAGCCCGCACTCATCATTCACAGAAAAATTATACGGCCCGCCGATCCGTGACATGCCCTTGGCCCGCAGATCATTTTCGGCGGCCTGCAGCAAGGCTGTGACGGTTTCCTCATCCCGGGCGTCCAAAATGTCCAAAAATCCGAAATGGCCTGTTTGATCATTATGATGGCGCAAATGTTTTGGGTTCACGAATGACGCGACCCGACCAACCACCTGGTCATTTCGAGATGCGAGGAAGTAGCTTGGCTGCAAATCATCCAGCGCCGCATTCTTTTTCGGGTCAAAATGCTCTCGCCGCTCCATGCGCAGCGGAGCTCTCCAGTGCGGCTCGCCGCGATATGCGCGATAAGGCAAATCTACGAACGTTTTGATATCGCTTGCGTTTTTTGCTTGATCTACAGTCACTACCATGAGCGAGAGTAGTAATCGCGCTGATCAGAGGAGCAAGCGCTATTTCACCAATTGAATGGTAATCGCCGCACCTTCCGCAGGAACTTCGAAGTCGGCTTCCTCGAATTTCGGCAGACCCCACCGCAATTTAGGATTGGTCGACAGACCAAATGGCTCTTTCGGCATAAAGTTGATCTTCTGGTCGAGATCGCGATTGCCATTCTTGTCGTGATAGGTCGCGACAGCGTAACGGCCTGGCGGTTGCGCCTCAAAGCAAACAGTTTGCGGTCCATCCACCGCGGCAACTCGAATGCGGTGAATACGAGACTTTTTCTTCAGAAAGTGTCGCTTGCTCGGCCGATAGAGCTCAACCGCGAGAATGCCGCCCTCAGTCACGCCATTGACGGTCACTTGAACCTGCCCCGTGCCCGGCGCACACACCGCGGGAGCCTCGTACGGTCTGATATCAAGCTCAGACTGTGCGAAAGAAATTGGTATAGTGGCAAGCAATGCCAGGATGATCATTCGATAAAGCATTCCGCTTCTTCTCGTCGACTCACGTCAAAAAATAGGCAGAAAACTGGCAATCACAATCAAGTTTTCGTGTGCGCGCCTGTGAATCGCTCCTACAATGAACAGGTGTACACATTCGAAAACTGAGCTAGTCGTCCGTATGCAGCGTATTCAGCGATACATTTTTAGCGAATGCACACGAGTCTTTTTCGGGCTGCTCCTGCTCGTTGTCAGTATCCTGTTGCTGGAACGACTATTACGAATCGCGGATTTGGTGTCGCGCTCTCCGGGTAATCTGGGGGAAGCGGTTTACATGCTCGCAAATCTCATCCCGCACTATGCCGGAATTGGAATTCCAGCCGCTTTCTTTCTGGCTGTCCTGATCACCATAAGCCGGATCAGTCGAAGTGGAGAACTCGTTGCGGTTTGGGGGATGGGCAAATCGCTATTCATGATCTCCAAGCCGTTCATGATCATGGCGGTTTTGCTCGCCAGCACATTGCTAATCACGTCCGGTATCCTGCAACCCCTGTCGCGATATGAGTACCGTAGTCTGGTCAACTCGATCGCTGAGTCCAGCATTGAAACTGTGTTTATTGAAGGCAAATTTGTAGAAGCCGAAGATTGGACCGTCTGGACCGAAGATGTCGATCTCAACACGGGTGAATTGACCAGCTCCTTCATTCTCGAGCGATTGCCGGATGGCGGCCAGCGGATCATCTCAGCCTCAACGGGAGCGCTCGTTCGGCAGAATGGCACCATCTCGGAAATCCAACTGGAAAGCGGCATGGGCGCTGATTTGAGGGAAGATCGAACGCTAGGTTCGAGGCTGGAATTTGAATCGTTTCAATGGCGCCCACCCGAGGCGCTCACGCAGTTTCGCCCGCGCGGGAAAGACGTCCGCGAGCTCATGCTCTGGGAACTCTGGGCGCCAGAAACCTTGTCACAACAAGCCGAGAGAGAGGCGATTGAGCCCCTCGAAGCGGTGGTTTCTATCCATGATCAATTGGCGCGATTTGTCTTGATCTTGATATTGCCACTGATCGCCGTGCCATTTGGCCTGAGCTATGGTCGACACCCGCCTTCGAACGCCATTTTGATTGGATTGCTCACGCTCATCATTATCCAGCAATTGCTTGAACTCGCGAAATCGCTCGCCCTCGATGGCGCCGTTCCAGCTTGGGCTGGCAGCTGGGGGGTGATCATCATTGTCGGCATTGCGGGCCTGTCTCTGTTCCTGCGCAGCGCCATGACGATGGCACAGCCGCCATTATCATCGGTGCCAGCTATTCGACTGCCACGATTTTTGTCTTCAAAGTCTGATACGGAGCGTCCGGCCTCATGAAGCTGGTCCGGGGATACTTCGCCAAGTTGTTTCTGGCGCGCTGGTTCGTCACGACGTTCGCGCTTTTGGCTTTGCTGAGCGTCGTCGATTCGATTGGAGCCGCAGATATCCTGCCCGATGATTCCAGCTCACTCGACGCCGTGAAATATACGCTCCTCCGCCTGCCATCTCTGTACGATCGCATCTTTATGTTTGCCCTGTTTGTGAGCTTGCTGCTGACCTTCATCTCGCTAATTCGACGGCAAGAATTGGTTGGTTTCGTTTCGATGAGCGTATCCCCGATTATGCAAGTACGAGCCCTGATTCCGTCGGTCTTGTTGGTCACCATCGCTTCGCTTCTGCTGATTGATCAAACTCTGCCGCGCACCGTTTCTTCCCTGGAGAACTGGCTCGGCGCAGATGCGTTTGCCGAAGAAGATGCAGGAAAACCGCGATCACTCTGGGTCGCAGACGCGGATTCCTTTGTCGAAATTGGCGGGTTCCAGGGAAATGAACTCTCCGATGTCGTGATCTATGAGCGCGATG
>Ga0256829_1001876_pt1 | contig 16423 bp, 18 predicted proteins | sample 131447metaG_FD_185979 | JGI IMG/M metagenome (GOLD analysis project Ga0256829, IMG submission 185979) | Hydrothermal vent microbial communities from Lau Basin, Pacific Ocean - 131-447 | ecosystem: Environmental > Aquatic > Marine > Hydrothermal vents | place: Pacific Ocean: Lau Basin | collected...
CAAGTTGATGCATGATAGCGCCATGTTATCCACCAGTCTGACCGACAAGCGGATTCTTGTGACGCGGGCCAAAGAGCACTGTGCATCTGTGAACAGGATGGTGCAATCGCGCGGGGCCATTGCGGTCACTTTACCGTGCCTCAGTATTGAAGATATGCCGCAGTCTGTTGCTGCCGGCATGGTTATGTTGGATGCTTACAGTGACGTGCTGTTTAGCAGCGTCAATGGCGTGCATGCAGTGGCAAAGGTTGTAGCTGATAACGGCAGTAGCCTGGGTGAAATGCTGCTGAACAGGCGTATTTCGGCTATTGGCGATAAGACTGCAGCAGCATTGTCTGAGTTGGGTGTTGGTGTTGATGTGATACCGGAGCATGCATCGCAGGATGGTCTCATTGATGCTTATGGCAGCAAGGGACTGCCGCACAGTTTGCTGTTTTTTCGCGCCGAAGAGGGACGTGACGCCCTGGCTGGAGCGCTGACGCAACAAGGGGTCAGGGTGGTGACAATCCCGGCCTACCGGACGATTTGCCCGTTGGAAGATGCGAGCGATGTGATCGTCATGCTACAACATGGCGAGATTGAGGCGGTATTGCTGGGTAGCACTAAAACGGCCGCGCACTATCTGCAACGGATCGATTCTGCCGAGCTGGCCAACCGACCTGTGATCGTTGCTATTTCAGAAAAGATGGCCGCATCGGCGCGCCGGTTGGGATTGAACGTGCAGGTTGTAGCCAAACGCGCTAGTTTTGAGGCCATGCTCGATGCACTGGCCGAGTATTTCGATTCCGGGAGTTAATAGTATATGTCCTTGCCTGATTTGATGATCCGTCCGCGCCGATTGCGTAATTCGGCAACGATTCGCCGTATGGTGCGGGAAACTGTGTTGACTACGGCAGACCTGATTTACCCTCTGTTTGTTGATGAGACCATTGAGGATGCCGTGCCGGTGAAGAGTATGCCTGGCGTATCGCGTATTCCGTTGTCTCAGGTTGCCGATACAGTGAAAAAAGTCGAGGCGTTGGGTGTGCCCGGCGTTATCCTGTTTGGCATTCCGGCTGAAAAAGACGCGGTTGGATCCGGCGGCTGGGATGCCGATGGCATTGTGCAGCAGGCGATTCGAGTTGCCAAGGCGGCTTGTCCCGATATCTGTGTCATTGCCGATGCCTGTTTCTGTGAATATACCGATCATGGACACTGCGGCGTGCTGCACGGCGAAAATGTTGATAATGATGAAACCCTGATCAACCTGCAAAAAGAGGCGGTATCCTATGCCGAGGCCGGCGTCGATATTGTGGCCCCATCCGGTATGATGGATGGCATGATTGCGGCCATTCGCACGGCACTCGATCATGCGGGATTTTCGCATACGCCGGTGATGTCGTATGCGGTAAAATATGCTTCCGGTTATTTCGGGCCATTTCGCGATGCGGCGGATTCGGCGCCGAGTTTTGGTGATCGCGCCAGTTATCAGATGGATCCGGCCAACCGTCGCGAAGCGTTGAAAGAGGCTTTTCTGGATGTGGATGAGGGGGCGGATATGCTGATGGTCAAACCGGCGTTGGCTTATATGGATATCATCAAGGAAGTGAAAGATGCCACCCAACTGCCGCTGGCGGTGTATAATGTGTCGGGTGAATATGCCATGGTGAAGGCGGCGGCAGCCAATGGCTGGATTGATGAAAAACGGGTGGTGCTGGAAACCATGAACGGCTTCAAACGCGCCGGTGCGGATATGATTCTGACCTATCACGCGCTGGATGTAGCGCGCTGGCTGAACGAAGGGTGAGTCTGTTATGACAAAGCCAACAGATGCGGACAGCCCGAAAGAGATCGATCAGGATATAGTCGAAACGGTGATAGCGGATAGCGCGCCGACAGATACCGATGCTGAAACGCAGCCAGCACCAAAGAAAAAATCGCACGGCGGGCGCAATGTCATACTGATCCTGTTATTTATTGTGGCCGCAGTCGCCGGCGCGCTGGCCTTGAGTGGTAAATTCATGCCTCTGTATGAGTCGATTACAGCCAGACTTCATCACCGTGCTTCGCAACAGGATCAATTGGCGGCTTCTACGCCCGCTGAAACAAAGGTGGCGCCGTCGTCCGTGGTCAGCAAACCAGTCGCAGTGACTCAGTCGGAACCGGAACAATCGAACCGGCAACAGCTGAAAAAGGCACAACGGACGGAATCCGCCAGAACGGAACAGAGCGGATCAGAACAGCACGTGGCAGATCAGATTCAATCCGAACGGCCTCCTGCCATATCCTCTGAAGATGTACAGTCGCTACTGTCCAGTATCGAAGGATTGCGTCGTCAGCTACAGCAGATGAGCGTAGCGCAACGAGCACTCCAAAATGGATTGAAAGCGCAGCAGGAGATGAACTTACAGGTGCGTTTGCGCTGGATTATCGATCCGGCCAGTCGCCTGCCACAATTGCAACTGGCCTGGGAAGAAATTTCCCTGTTGCCCGGTTTGAGCAATAGCCAGCGCAGTGAAGCTGTCCGCATGCACAAGTTGGCCAGAGCCCGCGTGCAGCAGTTAAAACAGTGGCAGGATGCCTTGAATAAATGGGCTGATGCGCTGGTTACGCCGGTACAGCGTAATATTCTGCCGCAGCCCGAATATCCGTGGCTGGCATGGATCGTGAGCCAGTTTCAGTTGCGACAGGCGCCATCTGTTGAATCGCGTCACCTGAGCAATCTCAGGGCGCGGCTGCTGGATGCGGCGCGTCACTTAACGCTGGAATCGTGGCCGCTGAAAGGTGAGTGGCAGAGTTTGCGGGCCGAACTGTTGCTACAAATCAAAGCGATGCAGCATGGTGCGAAGATAAACACCCAGGCGATTGAAATCGGGCTGCCGGAAAGTTTTGATGCGATTCAGGCCGATATTGCAACGCTGCGTCATACTGCCCTGCAATGGCAGCATGGAGGTGTGCAATGAGACTGATTTTGCTGCTACTGCTGTCGCTGGCTGTCAGTATTGCCCTGATTGTGTTTCCCGATATTGCCGATCAGGCCCTCCGTATTGAGGCATTTGGCTGGATATTTGAAACCAGACAGGGGGCGTTTATTGTGGCGCTGCTGGCGCTGTTATTGGTGCTCTGGTTGTTGCGAAATATTGTTGGCGCGCTGTTTGCCGGGCCCGGCGTGGCCTGGCGTTCGCTACGGTTGGGCAGTCGCAAACGGCGTGAGAAGAAGCTCAGGGATTTGGCGCTTCAATGGTTGAACGGACGCAGCGATATCAGTATCAGAGGCCTGAAGCGATGCCGGGGCATACTGCCTGACTGGGCGAACGAGTTGCTACAGATCATGTTGACGCCGGTGTTGGAATTACCGCTGCCAGGCGAAGATCAGGATACGTTACTGACCGTGATGACAGCTCGCAGGGTCACCGATCCCGGCGCCGAGCATCTTGTCGATATGGCTACCCGCAAGGCTCATCTGGAAGCCTGGTTGCAAGCCAGTCCCGGTGCTCCGCTAGCCTCATCCCGTATGGCGGATATGGCCGGAGAAGAGGGCGACCTGGTTGAGTTTATCAACCGGCTGGAAGCGGATTGGAAGCGGGGGCGTCGAACTTCCGAGTCGGCAAAGCCGCGTCTGGTGCGCGCCTGTTTGAAGCTGGCCGAGCAGCAGCCGGAGCAGGCGATCGCCTATCTGGGCAAGGCTTACCATCTGTTGCCTGATAATGCCGAAGTGTTGCTGGCTTATGGACAAGCCCTGCTGGCCAATGGCGACGTAAAAATGGTGCAGCGATTATGGAGTGAGTTTCTGGAGCAGCATAGCCATTATCGCATTGCTCGCGCCCTGATCGGGCTGCAGCGCGATGACCCGATCCGGGCATATCGTAAACTGGAACGCAAAACAGTGGATATGCTCAATCCGGCGCAGCGCTGGTTGCGGGCTGAACTGGCGCACGTTGCTAAACTGGACGGGCTTGCTATGGAGCAGATGCAGTCACTGGCTGACGAGTGTGGCAGTGCCGTGGCGTGGAACAGCCTGGGACAATGGCATGAAGCGCAGGAAGAGTTTGACAAGGCGGCAGTCTGCTACCGTCATGCATTGGAAAAACAGCTGGCCGGATAAACGTGAGACAATTTTTTTCCATACTGTTCCGCTGGCTGGGGCGGTTGCGCAATTTGGTGATCAACGGGTTGTTTATTGTGTTCCTGTTGCTGCTTGCGGCTGCTTTTTTTGTCGAGCAGCCGCAGGTGCCTGATGATGCCGCGCTGATTGTGAATCCCAAAGGTGTTATTGTCGAAGAACTGGCTCTGCCATCCACATCCGGCTTGCCGCTGAATATATCGGCGCCGACGCAAACGCAGCTGCGTGATCTGGTTGCCGTGATGAAGCATGCGACCGATGATAGTCGTATTCACCTGATGGTGTTGAAGCTGGATGAGATGGGTAAAACCGCATTGCCCGTGTTGCAGGCGGTGCGCAAGGCGATTGAGACATTCAAGACCTCCGGTAAAATGGTGGTGGCCATCGGTCCGAATTATTCGCAATCGCAGTATTATCTGGCAGCTACGGCGGATAAGGTGTTTTTAGATCCGCTCGGCGTTGTCGGCCTGCAAGGGTTCAGTATTTATCGCAACTACATCAAAGATGCGCTGGATAAGCTGCATATTGATATTCAGCTGTTTCGGGCCGGAAAATATAAAGCGGCAATTGAACCGCTGGTGCGCAACGATATGTCCAAAGAGGACAGGCAATCCAACCGCGCTCTGCTGAATGTGCTATGGAGCGCCTATAAAAACGATATTTCCAGCATGCGCAATATCAAGGCGGCACGTTTGCAAACCGTGCTTGATCACCCTTCGATTTATCTGGCTGAAGCCGGTGGCAGTACCGCCGAACTGGCCAGGCGCGAAGGGCTGGTCGATGCGTTGGCCGACCACGGCAGTATCCATAATTATATTGCCGGCGCTATGGGGGCGCAGTCAGATGTTTATGCCAGCATCGATTTTCACCATTATTTGAACGCCACCAGCGATGATGCGCCAGCCCAAAAGAGTAGCCGGGTGGGCATCATCACGGCCAGCGGTATGATTCTCGATGGCGCGCAGCCGCCCGGTTCGGTGGGCAGTGATAGCATGATGGAGATGCTGGATCGAGCCCGGCGCGATACGGCCATCAAAGCGGTTGTGATTCGAATAGATAGCCCCGGCGGCAGCGCGCAGGCATCGGCAGCCATTCGTAGTGAAATTGTGCGACTGAAAAAAGCAGGTAAACCGGTGGTTGTGTCGATGGGGGGCATGGCGGCTTCCGGCGGTTACTGGATGGCTACGTCAGCCGATCAAATTTGGGCTTTACCGACCACCATTACCGGTTCGATTGGCGCATTCGGGGTGTTGCCCAATATGCAGGACGGATTGGAGCAGTTGGGCGTACATAGTGATGGCCTGGGTACGACAGCCATTGCCAGTGGTGTGCGGATGGACCGCGCCTTGCCACCGGAATTGAACAAAGTCATGCAATTGTCCATACAACATATTTATGGCCGGTTTTTGCAGGTCGTCGCCAGTGGCAGAAAAATGTCGGTTGAAAAAGTAGCAGCCATAGCTCAGGGGAGGGTGTGGAGCGGTCTGGATGCAAAGCGGATCGGGCTGGTTGATTCGCTAGGCGGATTGGACGATGCTGTCAAGGCTGCTGCAACACTGGCTGGCATTGAACATGATTATAGCCGGATGCGCATTACCCAGGCGCTGGGTTGGCGCGATATGATTCTGGCGAGGTTACTTGGCGATGCCGACACGCTGTCAGCGCACACTTTTGCAGTGACCGCGTCACGCCTGTCTCTGTTGCTACCGGAATCCATGTTACAGGATGTTACTGCAGTAACCCGCCTGACCGGACTTGCAGCGGGCAGACCGGGCATGTTTGCCATGTGCAATGTGCGCGTTGAATAGTCTCTTACGAAAAGTATCTCGTGCAAAATGCAGAAGAAATAAAACGATTGGGTTTGTTTCTCTTTGCGTCTTGGCAAGAGGCGCTTTTGACTTTGGATTTGACTGGTTTGGAGGTGATGATGAAACATATCGTGATGTGGAAATTAAGGGATAAGTCGGATGCTCCGCATATCAAAGTGCGACTGGAAGCACTGGCCGACAAAATCCCCGGTTTGCTGAGTATTGAAGTCGGTATTGATTTCCTCGGTTCGGAGCAGTCTGCCGACCTGGTGCTGGTCGCCGAACTGGAAAGCCGCGCGGCGCTGGAGGCATATCAGAATCATCCGGAACATCAGGCTGTGATTCCTCTGGTTAAAGCGGTTGCCATTTCCCGGACTGTGATCGATTTTACAGTGTAACGCTGTAACATTGTAAAATTCTGACCTAACCATTGCATGTCGATAATCCGGACTAAAATACAGGGTTGTTTGGCGCTGGCAGATGCATAGAATGCCGTTCGCCGATGATGAGGCAGTGACTCATGAGGCATGAGGCATGGGGGACTGTTATGGCTGACGCGTATATAGCTTCAATGGTTGTTGTATGCGCTCCGGATAAGAAGTGAATAATCTGTGGCGTTGCGCCACCGATGTTACCCATCATGTCTATTTGATGATATCTTTTAATTATTCCATTTGATAAACCATTTCGCAGGAGATTTCAGTGACTGATCAGACGCGCAGAGCGCTTTTATATACCGTAGCCAGTGGCATGGGGGCGGCGGGTGTTGCTACGACAGTAGTTCCATTTGTGCGATCCATACAGCCGGCAGCCGATACGCTGGCGGCGGCAGTGACCGAATTTGACGTGTCCACTGTTGATGAGGGCATGATGAAGACCATTGCCTGGCGCGGTCAGCCGGTGTTTGTGCTGCACCGGACTGCGACCATGCTGAAAGATTTGTATGGCCACGATGAGTTATTGCGTGATCCAATGTCGCGGGCAATTCCCGAAGTGCAGGCTGACTGGATGAAAACGGATGAACAGCGTATTACACGCGCCATCAAACCGGAATTTCTGGTGATCAGCGCAGTCTGCACGCACCTTGGCTGCATCCCCGGTTTTATGCCGACCGAGGGTCAGAAAGACTGGGGAGATGTTGTGCCGATCAACTGGCCGGGTGGCTGGCACTGTGCCTGTCACGGTTCCAATTACGATCTGTCCGGTCGGGTGTTCAAAGAGGTGCCAGCGCCGTATAACCTGTTTATGCCGCCTTACAAATATACCAATGACACAACAATCCTGATCGGTTAAGGAGCGACAAGATGATTAAGAAGATATTGGATTCGAGTGCTGCGCAGTGGCTGGATGATCGCACCCATGCGGTGCAATACATCCGTTTTCACCTGATTGATTACCCGACGCCGAAAAATCTCAATTACATGTATGCCTTTGGTTCCATTGCGCTGGTCGTGCTCATATTGCAGGTCTTGAGCGGACTATTTCTGGCTATGGATTATAAGGCGGCAACGCTGCCCACTGGCAATGGATTTTCGCTGGCCTTTGATTCGGTCGAACGCATCATGCGCGATGTCAACTATGGCTGGCTGATTCGTTATATGCATGCGGTCGGTGCAACGACATTTTTCTTTGTGATTTATCTGCATATGGCGCGTGGACTCTATTATGGCTCCTACAAAAAACCGCGCGAATTTCTGTGGATTATGGGCGTGATGATTCTGCTTATTATGCAGGCGACAGTATTCTTTGGCTATCTGCTGCCATGGGGGCAGATGTCATTCTGGGGCGCGACGGTGATTACCAATATTTTCGGTGCGGTTCCTGTCATTGGCGATTGGCTGCTACAGCTGGTGCGTGGTGGATTTTCCGTTGGCGATCCGACACTGGGACGTTTTTTTGTCCTCCATTTTCTGACGCCGTTATTGCTGATCGTGGTGGTGTTATGGCATGTAATGGCGTTGCATGTGGTGCATTCCAATAACCCGACCGGCGTGGAAACGAGTAAGAAAAACATTATCCCGTTTCATCCCTATTATACGGTTAAGGATTTGCTCGGTATCGGCGTATTTTTGATAATCTACAGCTATTTTGTATTCTTTAATCCGACCGGCAACGGGCTGATTATTGAAGTCAACAATTTCAATCCGGCCAACCCGATGCATACGCCGGGTGATATCTCTCCGGTCTGGTATCTGACGCCGTGGTATGAAATTCTTCGTAGCGTGCCCAATAAACTGCTCGGCATCGTCGGCATGGGGTTCGCCTATGTCTGTCTGTTTCTGCTGCCATGGCTGGATCGTTCTCCGGTGCGTTCAGCGCGCTATCGCCCGGTTTACCGGATGATGCTGATCGTGTTCTTCGTGGCTATCGGTACGTTGGGTTACTGTGGTCACCACCCTGTCACGCCTGAACTAACGCTGGTCGGGCGTATCGCTTCTGTCTTCTATTTTGCATTCTTCTTCCTGCTGCCTTTTGTGCATAAATTTGAGAAAACCAAACCCTTGCCGGAGGATGTATAAGATGAAAAGAATCGTCATGAGCTTCGTCCTGTTCATCTGCCTGAGTGGGGCTACCGGATTGATCCAGGCGGAAGAAACTGCGCCCTTGAAGGCGGTTGATATAAGTCTGGATCAGGCTACCTTAAAACAGGGTTTGGGTGTGTTTACGGATGTCTGCATGGGTTGCCACTCGCTGCGTTATATGACCTGGAAAGATCTGATGGATTATAAGGAGATCGGCCTTAATCGTAAGGCAGTAGATGAACTACGTGGTGATGCACCGCTGAATGCTCATATGATGACGGGGCTAAGCGAAGCCGACGCCAAAGAGAGTTATGGCACTGTGCCGCCAGATCTGTCGGTCATGGCGCGGGCGCGTGAAGGAAAGGGTGCTTATATCTATTCGTTGCTGACCGGTTTTGAGCATGATCCCAAGGGCCGCATCATGGATGGTAACTACAACATCTATTTTCCGGGCCATCGCATTGCCATGTCGGATCCTCTCGGTTGGCTCGATCACGATGCAGCTGATGAGAAGGATCTGAAACAGCAGGCTCGCGCAGTGGCCTCCTTTTTAACATTTGTGGGGGATCCGCATCAGTTGGAGCGGCAGACTATCGGTAAATGGGTGATGATATTTCTGATTGTGCTGACGTTCGTATTCTGGCTGTTGAAACGTGCAGTCTGGAGCGATGTGGAGCATTAGTTTCTGTGTCTGCGTAATGATTACGCCTGTCAGGCGTTGTTGGAGCGGGTTAGTATATTCGTAAAGGTAAGAACAGTGAAAAAGGAGAGAGTAATGAAAAAAACAGTGATGATTGCTACAGTGGCAGCGATGCTGGTTGCCGTAAGTATGCCAGTGGTGGCGCAGGCCGGTGCGGAAGCGCGTTGCAAGTCCTGCCATAATTTTTCCGACAAGAATAAGGTCGGGCCTGGTTTGAAGGGCGTGTTCGGCAGCAAGGCCGGCACGCATGCCGGTTACAAATATAAATTCACCAAGTACATCAAGGGCGATCCCTGGGTATGGGATGAAGCACATCTACGTGCCTGGATTCTGAATAGCAAGAAGGCGGTGAAGGAATTCACCGGCGATCCCAAGGCCAAAACCAAGATGGGCGCACAGCATGTCAAAGGTGCCAAGGCGGATGCGATTATCGCTTTCCTGAAAGATCTGAAATAGACCTTTGGGTTCAAAAAGACAAAAGCATTCACAGCAAAGCTCGCCATTTTGGCGGGCTTTGATTTTTCAGGCGTTTGCCAGAGCCGTGAATGTTGCGTATTGCATGATGTTGCGATGTGTACCATAATACACATTTCGAGGTGTATGGAATGCGTACTAATATAGTATTAGATGATAAATTAATTGAAGAAGCATTTAAATTCAGTAGTGCAACGACAAAGCGTGATTTGGTTCATCAGGCCTTAAAGGATTTTGTTAACCGCCATAAACGCAGTAATATACTTGAATTGGTAGGGCAGGTGGAGATTGCAGAGGAGTATGATTATAAGGCTCTGCGCCGGAATGAAAACTGACCATGTATCTGGTTGATACTTCGGTATGGATCGGGCTCTTTCGTCAAACAGAGACAGCAGCAGTTCACTGTTTTCATAAAATATTGGAGCGTGATATTCCTTTTGGTGTCAGCAGCGTTATTTTTCAGGAATTGCTACAGGGTGCAAAAAATGAGTCCGATTATCAAAGGCTGTATGATTATGTGGGGAGTCAGTGTTTTTATCACCCAAAAGATGAAATTGACAGTTATGCCAATGCCGCGCGTATCTATTTTGACTGCCGGCGCAAAGGCGTGACCATTCGTTCAACTGTGGATTGTCTGATTGCCCAGGTTGCCATGGAACACCATTTGATTCTGTTGCACGATGATGTGGATTTTTGTCATATGGCAACAGTGATCAAAGATTTGAAAATACGTTCGCAGTAGGCCTGACTGCTGACGAATGCAGTTTTTTTATTCTCATCAGCGGTTCGATGTTTGTTGCAAAGCCCGTCATTTTGGCGGGCTTTGCTGTTTTAGGGCATTTGCCAGTGTTGTGAATGCCGACTCCTTACCGAGGATCAGCAAGTTGGCGATGTTGGCGCTGACCACGGCTAGCATGCCGGGCAGGATGATGTTGGGATTGGATGTCAGTTCCAGCAGGGCAATCAATGCAGTCATGGGAGCACGCAGTGAAGCGCCGAGCATGGCGACCATACCCAGGATAGCGTAAAAACTGCTCGAGCCAGCATGGGCTGGATAGAGACCACTGGCGATCAAACCGGCGGCGGATCCGATGGCGCCGCCGATGACCAGCATCGGGCCGATCAGACCGCCTGGAATGCGCAGTCCGATACAAACGGCCGTGCCAATTAACTTGGTGAAGATCAGCGCCAGTACAAGGGTGAATGCGACTTGTCCGTGTAGCATCGCTTCCAGCGTATCATAACTGATGCCCATGATTTGCGGTGTCCATAGTGCCAGGATGCCGGTGCATAGTCCGGCCAGTACGTAGCAGCGCGTGAGCGACCATGATACGGTGCTACGCAGGATAGATTCACTCAGGCTGACAAACAGCATAGCACACAGGCCGGCTATAAAACCCATGGCTGCGATGAAGGGCAACTCCAACAGTGAACCAAGATTGATGACAGGAATGGCGAATGATGGTGCAGAGCCATGAAATTCACGACTGATGATGGCACCGACGACTGAGGCCATAATGACCGGAAAGAAACGTATAATCTGATACTTTACCTGTAACACCTCAATGACAAATACGACGCCGGCCAGCGGCGTATTAAAGGCGGCAGCGATGGATGCAGCTGCGCCACAGGCGAGCAGCGTATGATTCTCTTCGGCGTTGGTGGTGATAAAGCGCCCGATCAGACTGGCACTGGCGGCGCCGATGTGAACACCGGGCCCTTCTCTGTCGACAGAATGGCCACTGATGATTGCCACGATACCGCCCAGAAACTGAACCAGCGTATTGCCGCCGGGCAAACGCTTGCTGCCGGGCAGGTGGATGCGGTTGAGAATATGTACGACGCCAATTTCCAGATAACGTGAGGGAAGCCGCGACAGGACAAGCCCAAGCAGCAATCCTCCTGCGACCGGCAGGATGATCCGCGCCCAGGCAGGCAGCGCTTCATAATTGCCAATTTGCCCGCCGGGCAGAAATTGAGACTGGGTGATTTCAATACACCAGCGAAAGAAGAGTACGCCAAAACTGGCCAGCACGCCGGCGCAACTCCCTAGCAGAGTCAGACGAACGAGCATTTTTCGCGGCATGGGCGTGGACATTAGCCCAGTTTAGACAATGAGCCTTGTGAATGCACTGTTTTTGATCCCTTATGAAATAATATCTCGTGCAATGTACAAGAAATAAAAACATAAAATCAAAAGATTTTCACCACAGAGGATACAGAGAGCACAGAGGAAAAGCAGAGAAAGGCAGAGGAAAAGATGAATAGGGTTTTCCTTGGCGTTCTTTGCGTCTTGGTGAGAGGCAGTTTTGGAGGGTTTAAAGACTTGATCTCGCAAAGCCGCAAAGAACGCAAAGAAAGTCAAAATCTCTTTCAAATTGAAAACGCTCACATGAAAGCATGATGTTTCTTGCATGGGTTTACTTTGCGTACCCTGTGGTTCAAGATTTTCCTGTTTGGTTCCGGTTATGCGGGTTTGGGGGATGTTCTGTAGCGCTGAATCTGATCGGTGGAAATATGTTTTTACTCTATTTCAGAGGTGTGGATACGGCTTATTTCCATGGTGGAACACATGGCAGTGGGGCAATATTCAATCAACGGGCAGTTGTCGCACTGCGGTTTTGAGCGACAAAATCGTTTGGCATGTTCAACAATCAGAGCGTGAAACTCCTGTAACAGCGGCAGGCTTTCGGGCAGGCGTTGCAGAAAATAGTGCTGAATGCTGTCGTAGTTCAGTTCGGGTCCAAAATGTTCGAGCCGAACAAATAGACGTTTGGTGTAGGTATCCACCACAAAGACCGGCTTATCCAGCCCATAAAGCAGTATCGAGTCAGCCGTTTCCGGGCCGATGCCATGCACGCCAAGCAGGCGTTTGCGCAGTACGCTGGTCGGCCATTTCATTAGCCCGGCGCGCCTGTTCTCCTTGTAATAGAATATGGAGAACTGCTGCAGATATCGCGCTTTCTGCATATAGGAGCCGGATGAGCGAATCACCTCGCCCAGTTGGGCCAGATTGCTGCTGGCGATAGTTTCACAATCGAGCATGTGATACATTTTCAGGCTGGTAATGGCCGTTTCGACATTCTGCCAACTGGTGTTCTGGGTCAAAATAGCGCCCACCATCATTTCAAACGGGGTATCTGCCGGCCACCAGTGTTGCGGGCCGTATGCAGTCAGTAGCCTTTTATAGACCTCAAGCGGCGTGATTAAACTCATGCGCGCTCTTTTAACCGCCTGACCTCAGTACGGTTCAGTGTGCGCCAGCTACCCTTCGGCATGCCTTCTTCCAGTCGTAGCGAGGCGAAACGGGTACGGATCAGTCGGCGTACAGGATGGTCGCATGCTTCCAGTGTACGCCGTACTTCTCGCCAGCGCCCCCGGTGAATGATGATGGTCAGCCAGGTATGCCCTCTGGTTTCCGAGTCAACGGTGATTTCCCATGCATCGCTACGCTCGCCCTGGCCGATATCAATGCCGCCCCGCCGGAGTTTTTCCAGCGTTTCCATCTCCACGACGCCGGCAACGCGGGCCCGGTATTCGCGCGCTACTTTTGCGCCCGGTCTGGTCAGGGCGCGGGTGAGATCGCCATCATCGGTGAGAATCAATAACCCTTCGGTGTCCATATCCAGCCTGCCTAGCGATTGCACATTGGGGGCGACATCAAGAAAATCATAAATCAGCGGACGTCCCCGTTTTTCATCCTTGCGTGAACAGAGTTGACCAGTTGGTTTGTTATACAGGATATAGGTGTGGCTCTGCTGCCGCTCGACGATGTTGCCATCGACGCTGACGCGATCACCCGGTTTGATTTTGACGCCCGGTTCCCTGCAGGGTTTCCCGTTGACGTTAACGCGCCCTGCTTCCACCCAGCGGTCGGCTTCGCGCCGTGAGCAGAGGCCGCATCCGGCCAGATAGCGATTGATGCGTTCGCCTGCGTTTGCAACCGTATCGTCGGATGCGGGCGGCTTCGGTTGCGTCTTGCGGTTTGCAGCTTTTGGCGGTTTTTTCTGTTTCTGTTTCTGTTTGAGTGTCATGGTTATTCCATATTTCCAATATCGGACTGTCGGTCATCGTCCTGTGTCAATGTTTCCTGCTTGAAATCCAAATGTCCGGATGCAGTTGGAGTATCGAATGGGCCGCTAACCAGTTGTTGAATTTCATCTTCATCCATCAACTGTGCCGAATCGGGCAAATCCTGCAGCGAGTTCAGTCCGAAATCGATCATAAAGGCTTTGCCGGTGCCGTACAGGTGTGGTCGACCGGGTACTTCCTTGCGTCCCAGTACCTTGATCCAGCCACGTTCCTGCAAGGTGGCAATCATCTGGCTGGATACTTTAACACCGCGCAGCGCTTCGATTTCGGCCCGTGTGGTTGGTTGCCGGTAGGCAATAATGGCCAGCGTTTCCAGCGCCGAGCGTGATAAGCGCGGCGCTTTCACCTGCCACAGTCTGCGCACCAGATCGGCATGTTCGGGAGCGGTGCGAAATTGCCAACCGCCGGCGACCTGAATAAAATTGATGCCGCGTCCACGATATACGGTTTCCAGTTCAGCCAGTGCGGCGCGGATATCGGCGGAATCGATCTCTTTCCCCAATAGCTCACGCAGCTTTTGCTGACTGACCGGTTCATCGCTGGCCAATACGATGGCTTCGATGCTGCTCTGAAGCGCTGACTCAGGCGTCATCATGATGCGGCCTGCTTCAACAGCAGGGTGACAGCGCCATAATTTTCATGTTGCACCACGCTTATGCTCTGCTGTCGCCATAGTTCCAGAATAGCCAGTACGGTGGTTACCAACGCTTCACAACCGGGCGTGTCACGCAGTAGTTCATCGAGTTGCATGCCGCCGCTGCCGCCAAGGCGCTCCAGCACCACGCCCATCTGTTCGCGTACGCTCATGGTTTCGGAAAAAATATGATGACGCACTTCACCGCCCACCCGCTTGAGGATATTGCGGAAGGCCAGAAGCAGGGCGTCGAGATCTGCTTTTGGCAGCGGCCGCTCCACATCTTCAATTTCGGGGAACAGTGATCTGGTGAATACATCCCGTCTCATCAGCGGCTGTTCATTGAGCTGTTCGGCCAGCATGCGATACTGTTCATAGGCGATCAACTGGGCAGCGAGCTCGGCACGCGGGTCGATTTCATTGCCTTCATCATCGACTTCCGGGCGCGGCAGCAGCATGCGCGATTTTAGTTGTATCAGGGTGCTGGACATGACCAGATAATCACCGGCGATTTCAAGATCGAGCCCGTCATCGGATTCTTTGCGGGCATCGAGTATCTCCAGATACTGGCGGGTAATCATGGCCATCGGGATATCGAATATATCCAGTTTCTGACTGCGGATAAGGTGCAGCAGCACATCCAGCGGCCCCTCAAACTGATCCAGATGCACCGGCGGCAGGGCGCTCTGCGGTGTTTCCTCATCCTCAATCAGCGTGGTCTGCAGCGCTTCGCTCATACGCGATAGCCCATCTTGAGTGTCTTGCGCACTTTTTCCATGGTGCGGCCAGCCTCAATGCGGGCGCGCTCATTGCCGGTGCGCACAATATCGCGCAGATCATCGGGGCGTGAGGCAATATCGGCGCGCCGGTCACGGATCGGTTGCAGTTCTTCCTTCAAATGACTCAGCATGCACATTTTGCAATCAATACAACCGATACCGGCAGTCGTACAACCTTCCTGCACCCAGGCGCGCTCTTCCTCAGTCGAATAAATTTTATGAAAATCCCACACCGGGCATTTCTCCGGCGTACCGGGATCGGTGCGCAGTTTGCGGGCGGTATCTGTCGGCATTGTTTTCACCTTCTTCTCGGTCACCTTCCATGTTTCACCCAGTTCAATGGCATTATTATAGGATTTACTCATCTTGCGCCCGTCCAGCCCCGGCAGTTTGGCGGCAGGCATGAGCAGCGATTGCGGCTCGGGAAACAGCGGCGGGATGCCTTTGCGATACAGGTGATTAAAGCGGCGGGCGACCTCGCGCGTCAATTCAACATGCGGTACCTGATCTTCGCCGACCGGGACACCGTCGGCGCGGTAAATCAGGATATCGGCGGCCTGCAACAGCGGGTAACCGAGGAAACCATAAGTGCCGAGGTCTTTTTCGCGCAGTTGTTCGATCTGGTCTTTATAGGTTGGTACGCGTTCCAGCCATGATAACGGCGTCATAAACGAAAACAACAGATGCAACTCGGCATGTTCCGGCACTTCGGACTGGATGAATACAACGGCTTTTTCCGGATCGACACCCACGGCCAGCCAGTCAATTAACATATCCCAGATGGTATCTTTAACAATGGACGGGTTGGCGTAATCGGTCGTCAACGCATGCCAGTCGGCGGCAAAGAAGAAGCACTGATGTTCATCTTGCAATTTCAACCAGTTTTCCAGCACGCCTTTGTAGTGCCCCAGATGCAGGCGACCGGTTGGCCGCATACCGGACAGAATTCGTTTCGGTTTGTTATCTGAATTGCCCAAGCTTATCCCCTTATCGAAACAGCCACGATCATGGCCAGGTAGCGAACGATAGCAAAGCAGAGGGATGAATGCGACGAACTGACGATGGTGGCTAAGACGGAATGCATTCAGGCATTGACGGGAAGGCTCTTCTCCCTAAAATGCGCGACCTTCACGGCGCTTTAGCTCAGTTGGTTAGAGCAACGGAATCATAATCCGTGTGTCCGGGGTTCGAGTCCCTGAAGCGCCACCAACAACAAAGGGCAGAGTGACTTATGTCACTCTGCCCTTTCGCGTTAGTCTCGTTCCAAATACACGTTACCCAGTTACCAAAATGCGCGAAACACGGCCTGACC
>Ga0256829_1001877_pt1 | contig 16420 bp, 16 predicted proteins | sample 131447metaG_FD_185979 | JGI IMG/M metagenome (GOLD analysis project Ga0256829, IMG submission 185979) | Hydrothermal vent microbial communities from Lau Basin, Pacific Ocean - 131-447 | ecosystem: Environmental > Aquatic > Marine > Hydrothermal vents | place: Pacific Ocean: Lau Basin | collected...
TTGTTGCCATAAAGGATTTTGCCTTTTGTATCTGTTTTTGATACGATAAAGTCATCATGATTTAATACCTTTTCATGATTTGTCGGTGTGGGTCTTGGCATGTTCTTTCCTTAATTTTAAGAATATGTGCATATTATCAAAATTAAGGTTAAAAATCAAATTAAGAATTACAAATCTTGAAGTATTTTTTCTATAGTAGATCTTAATTCAGGAAGTTTTTTATCACATACATAGTAAATCTCTTGTGCATCCAAATCAAAATAGTGATGAGAAATAATATCTCGAATCCCTTTTACACCTTTCCAATCTACTTGAGGATATTTTTTTAAAAGTTCATTGTTTGTAATCTTATCTATATTTTTAAGACTTTCACCTATTGCTATGAGTTTCATACAGATAGAATCTAATTTTTCCATTCCCTCTGGAGAGTCAAGAAAAAAATCACTGCCATCTACTACTTCAAATCTTGCAAGAACAGTATCAGTAGCATCTAAAATTTGTTCAAATAATTCACGGACGAGTGACTTATCATACATAAATAGCTTCTTTTTCTATTCTTTTCTTAAGATAAGGATTCATTTTGTTTCTAAGTCTTACTATATCTACACTTTTATGAAAAAGATTTTGAAGCTCTTCTTTAATGTGCACAAGCATAAACATATCAGGAGTTTTTGTTTTTATGCAAATATCAATATCGCTTGATTTGGTTGCTTCACCGCGGGCAACTGAGCCAAATACACCTATATTTTCGATCCCGTATTTATCGAGATTATTTTGTTTATATTGTGCTAATAGATTTAAAATATAATCACGATTCATAGTCATTCCTGTGTATTTTTTACATGATTTCAAATTATAACATATAACCCAAATAATTCTATAATATTATCCACACTCCCAAACTCATAAAAAACTCATCCTTTTTGATAAATCAAGCTATGAAATCACGCTTTATAGATTTTTCTATGCAACTATTAAGTCAAAGAATTATATACTCATAGAAAAAGATTAGGGTAGCTGCTGTGAAAAATATGGAATTAATTGATAGCGTTTGTACATATTGCGGTGTGGGGTGCGATATTGTAGGGCATGTTAAAGATGATAAAATCCATAAAATATCGGCCCGCAGGGAGGGTGCAATCTCACAGGGTAAGCTATGTATAAAGGGGAGTTATGGGTTTGATTTTTTAGACTCACCCCGTAGGTTAAAAACTCCGAGAGTCCGCAAATCTTTTTTAGATAAAAATCCGCAGATAAAAGCTAAATACATAGAGAAGATGATAAGTTTGGATAATATCTGGTATGAGAGCGATATTGATACCGCTACAACTATTGCGGCTGAAAAATTAAAACAGATTCAACAAAAATATGGAAGAAAAAGTATCTGCTGCTTAGGCGGCGCAAGGTCATCTTGTGAGAGCGGATATCTGTTTCAAAAATTTGCTCGTCATACTTTAGGCAGCCCGCATGTGGACAACTGTGCCAGAGTTTGTCATTCGCCTAGTCTTAAAGGCATGAAAACAACTATCGGAGAGGGTGCCGCTACAAATCATTATGATGATATATATAAGTGTGAATTTATAATAGTTATAGGTTCAAATACAACACAAGCTCATCCCATAGTAGCAAACCGCATGATAGATATGGCACGCAAACATAACAATCTAGCAGTTATTGATGTGCGTGAAATCGCACTTCATAAATACGCAAAATATAAAGCCGTTATCCCTTATGAGGCAAATCTGCTTATTTTGAATATGATGATTTTTACTATTATAGATGAAGGGTTGTTTGATAAAGAGTTTATAAAAAAACGGACTAAGGATTTTTTAGGGCTAAAAGAGAATATTTTAAATGACCCTTATGCAAACCCGAAATATTTTCAGAAGCTGACAGGTTATGAGTCTTTGGCAGTTATGATACCTATGATAGCCAGAGAATATGCGTCAAAAAACTCAATGATATTTTGGGGACTGGGCATTACGGAGCATATAGACGGTTCTTACGCTGTTATGGCACTGACAAATCTGGCGCTTTTAACGGGCAATATCGGTAAAGAAGGAACAGGGCTTATGCCTCTTCGCGGGCAAAATAATGTTCAAGGTGTTTGTGATATGGGGATGCTGCCATATTTTGACCCTGATTATCAACCTCCAAAAGAGGTTGGTCTGATGATGCCGCAGTTAGTTAACGGGATGCTTGAGGGAGAGATTAAAGCCGTGTTAAATATCGGTGAAGATTTAACGCATATCCACCCAAATCTAAATAAAGTTCAAAAAGCAATAAAAGAGCTTGAATTTGTTTTTGTTCAAGATCTTTTTGCAACCGATATAGCGCAGTATGCAGATGTTTTAATAGGCGTAAAATCAGCTTATGAAAAAACCGGTGTTTACGTCAATGCTATGCGTGGTCTTAGCCTGTCTAAACCGATAGTAAGCAGTGATCTTTTGGATGATTGGGAGGTGTTGCAGATGCTTGATAATAAGATGGGCGGAAATGCTTCATACGAGTCATCAGAAGATATATGGAACGAAGTGCGAGAAGTAGCGCATAATCGCTTTAGCGGCGCTAGTTATGCACTGTTAAAAGATAGCTATAAAGAGTCTGTGCAGTGGCCTGTACATAAATTCGGGACTAAAATACTGCATACAAAAGAGTTTAATACAGATGACGGACTAGGAGTGTTTGTTTATCATCAGTATAAGTTAAGAAATATGATAAAAGAGATTGTAGAAGGTAGATTAACCGGCTATTATCTGACAACGGGAAGAACTCTGGCGCAGTATAATAATGCTGCCCAAACAACGCAGAGCCATAAATTAAACAAGCGTTACGCTGAAGATATTTTGTTAGTTTGCTGCCATGACAGGGATGCTTTTTCAACAGACAGGGTTATCTTAAAAACGGCATTTGGAGAGACATCACCGCTAACTGTCAGGTTTACCGATAAGCTAAAACCAAAAACACTCTTTGTTACATTTCATCATGCAAGATCGAAAATCAATAATATCTTTGGAGATGAGAGTGATGAGCTTATCTTAACTGCCGCTTTTAAATCTGTAAAAGTAGATATCGTTTTGTGCCATGAGTAGGGCAAAAGGTGATATTGCCGAAGAAATGGCATATAAGTATCTGTTGTCTTTGGGCTTTGAGGTAGTAGATAGAAATTTTTACAGCAGATTTGGAGAGATAGACATTATCGTGATAAAAGATGATATCTTACATTTTATCGAGGTTAAAAGTGCCCTTGATTATGAAGCGGCAATACAAAATATAACACCGCAGAAAATTAAAAAACTGTTAAAGACCGGTGATGTATATCTTAAAAAAAATAGTATCACATTGTTATACGTGTATGATGCGGTGGTTGTAACCCCTTCTTCGATATCTTTTGTTGAAAATATAACCTTTTGAAGATTTGTAAAAGGAGTGTTTGATATCAACATCTAAGATACTTTAAAGATTTGGCTTGTATAATACGGTCACGATAAATGAACAAAAAAGGAAATAAATATGGCTAAGTATATAGAACTAACCGCTTCAAATTTTGATGAAACTACAAAAGAGGGCGTTGTGCTTGTTGATTTTTGGGCTCCTTGGTGTGGTCCGTGTCGCATGATTGCGCCTGTTATCGAAGAGTTGGCAGATGATTATGACGGTAAGGCAAAAATTTGTAAAGTAAACACGGATGAAGAACAGGATATTGCAGTTAAATTTGGCATCCGTTCTATCCCTACGGTTTTATTGTTTAAAGACGGAGAAATGGTTGATCAGATGGTCGGTGCTGCTTCTAAGCAGGCATTTGAGGATAAGTTAAACTCTCTTTTGGCTTAAATTTTTTTAGGTGCATGTAGAGTTTTTCTATTTGTGCCTGATTATCTACTGTTTTTCTTAACACTTTATAGATATCTACCTCACAAAAGAATCTCTTTATAAACAAAATAGTATTATTCAATTGATGTTATATAGTGCAATAAATAAAAGGATATACTATGCTTGATTGTGCAATTATTGGCGGAGGACCTGCCGGACTTACCGCGGGATTATATACTACAAGAGGCGGCTTGGAAAAAGTTGTGATGTATGAAAAAGGTATGCCGGGCGGTCAGATTACGCTCAGCAGTGAAGTTGAAAACTATCCCGGAGTGGCAGGTGAGATTACGGGGATGGATTTAATGGCACCGTGGCCTAAGCAGTGCGAGAAGTTTGGGCTTGTTCATGACATGGCGGAGATTGTCAGAGTATCTAAAAAAGATGACGGAGTTTTTGTTATTCATAAAGATGACGGCACGATAAAAGAAGCTTTAAGCGTTATCGTGGCAACGGGCTCATCGCCTCGTCGGGCAGGCTTTGCGGGTGAAGACAAATATATAGGAAAAGGTGTCAGCAACTGTGCTACATGTGATGGTTTTTTTTATAAAAACAAAGAAGTCGTGGTTATCGGCGGAGGCAATACCGCATTGGAAGAATCTTTATATCTTGCTAAAATATGTACAAAAGTGTATCTAGTTCACAGACGGGATAAGTTTCGAGCAGCACCAAATACCGTAAAAAGAGTAGAAAATACAGACAATATCGAACTTGTTCTAAACTCAACTCCAAAGGAAGTTTATGGAGATGCGATGGGCGTCTTGGGTATCAAAATAACAGATATCAACGCTCAAGAGCGGGATATAAAAGCACCGGGTGTTTTCGTATTTGTAGGCAATAATGTCAACAACAGCGTTTTAAAACAAGAAGACGGCACTTGGTTATGTGATGTAAATGAGCACGGAGAAGTTGTGGTAAATATATCCATGCACACCTCAGTAAAGGGCTTGTACGCAGTAGGAGATATTAGATTGGCTGCACCAAAACAAGTTGTTTGCGCTGCCGGTGACGGGGCAGTTGCTGCGCTTGAGGCGATCTCTTATGTTGATCATAAATTATACGGATAAAGGGAATTTTGATGATTAAAGTTGGTGTATTTGGGGCAAGCGGCAGAGTAGGGCGATTACTTATAGAGGATCTAAAAACACAAGAGAATATGTCACTGGCGAGTGTTTTTGTTAGAAATACTTTAGATTTTTCAATAGATCCTTCCACGTTAGTTACAAATGATTTGGATATTTTTTTAAAAAGTTGCGATTTAGTGATAGATTTTTCATTGCCTGAGGCTTGTGAACAGCTTTTAAATAGTGCAATCAAACAACCGAAAGCTCTTGTTATCGGTACAACCGGGCTTAGTGCTCATCAGTTAAATTTATTAAAGACGGCAAGCCAGTCTATGCCGATTTTATATGCTACAAATATGTCTTTAGGCGTAGCACTGCTTAATAAATTAGTGGCTGTGAGCTCAAAAGTTTTAGACGAATTTGATATAGAAATCGTAGAGCAGCATCACAGACATAAAAAAGATGCACCTAGTGGAACTGCACTAACTTTAGCGCAAACAGCGGCTAAAAGCAGGAATTTAGATATTGATACAGTTAGAATCAGTGGTCGTAACGGCAATATCGGAGAGCGTACAAAAGATGAAATCGCCGTTATGGCTCTTCGCGGCGGCGATATAGTGGGTCGTCATACGGTAGGATTTTATAATGACGGTGAATTTATTGAGTTAAATCATACCGCTACAAGCCGGCATACATTTTCAAAAGGCGCACTTCGAGCAGCTAAGTGGCTTTTTGGCAAACCTTTGGGGCTATACACGATTTCTGATTGTCTTGAATTAAATAAAGCTATATAGTAAGGATTTTATTTGCGTAAAAATTTGAATGAAAAATGTGCCGTTGTCGGTATTTTCGGACACAAAGAAGCATCACGTTTAGCATACTTTTCTCTACATGCACTCCAGCACCGTGGTCAAGAGGCGGCGGGTATCTCATCTGCTGATGGAAAAACTGTACACACCATTAAAGGTAAAGGTTTGGTAACTCGTGTCTTTAATGAAGAAAAACTTGCAGCTTTAAGTGGTAATAATGCCATCGGACATACAAGATATTCAACTGCCGGCAATGATTCTATTTTAGATGCGCAGCCTGTTTTTGCCAGATACGACTTAGGAGAAATGGCAATTGCGCATAATGGTAACTTTACCAATGCAAAAGAGATCAGACGCTCTCTTATTAAAAAAGGTGCTATTTTTCAAACATTTATGGATACTGAAAATCTCATTCATTTAATTGCCAAAAGCGATCAAGATCATTTAGTGGATAGGATTATAGATGGCGTAAAAAAAGTCGAAGGTGCATTTTCTCTTGTGTTTTTAAGCAGAACAAAGATGTTTGCCGTTCGTGACCGTTTCGGGTTTCGCCCTCTTAGTTTAGGTCGGATAAGTAACGGCGGTTATGTTGTTGCTAGTGAGACTTGCGCATTTGATTTGATAGGCGCAGAGTTTATACGCGATGTAGAGCCGGGTGAGTTGCTAATTTTTGAAAAGGACAAAGCGCCTAAGAGCATTAAGGTTTTTGAACCATCTCCTAAGCACTGCATCTTTGAATATGTTTATTTTGCACGTCCTGATTCTCATATTTTTGGTAAGAGTGTTTATCAGATGCGTAAAAATATGGGTGCCGAGTTATCAAAAATAAAACCTGTTGCAGCTGATATGGTTATTCCTGTTCCCGATGGCGGTGTACCGGCAGCCATTGGGTATGCCCGGCAAAGCGGTATTGCGTATGAGATGGGTATTATGCGTAATCACTATATCGGCCGTACGTTTATAGAGCCGACGCAAGAGATGAGAGATCTAAAAGTTAAGATGAAGCTCTCACCCATGGCTGAGACTATCAGCGGTAAATCTATCATAGTCGTAGATGATTCAATAGTTCGCGGAACAACATCAAGAAGAATAGTTAAAATGCTAAAAGAAGCCGGCGCTAAAGAGGTGCATATGCGAATCTCTTCGCCTCCGACAACTGATCCATGTTTTTATGGCGTTGATACACCCCAAAAAGATAAACTCATCGCTGCTAATATGTCGGTTGATGACATCTGTTCATTTATAGGAGCGGACTCTTTGGCATATCTGAGCGAAGAGGCACTACTAGCTAGTGTAGGTGCAGATGATGATAGATACTGCACCGCATGTTTTACCGGTAAGTACATAGTCTAGCAGATGGCAATACAGCAAGTTTACACTTTTGGCAATTATTTGTCTGAAAAATTTCATGCTAAAGTATATAAAACAGCCGTTTCGATATCGGGTTTTACATGCCCAAATATTGATGGCACGGTGGCAAGGGGTGGATGTACGTTTTGTGAAAACGATTCTTTTAGTCCAAGCTTAGATAGTGTTTTACCTTTAAAAGGTTTTCACCTTAATTTAACATCTAAGTCAAATCCGTTTTTAGATAAACAGCTTCTTCAGCTACAGACGCAGTTTAAATCTCTTAGTAAACGACAAAAAGAGTCTTATGGCGCTCAAAAATTTTTGGTATATTTTCAATCCTTTACAAATACATACGCTCCATTTGAAACACTAAAAGCCCTGTACGATAAAGCGTTGTCGTTTGATAATGTAATAGGGCTTAGTATCGGTACAAGAAGCGACAGTATTTCTGAGCAGACATTGGAGTATTTATCTAAACTAGCTAAGAGACATGAGATATGGATAGAGTTTGGTATCCAGTCTGTTTATGATGAAACATTAAAACGTATTAATCGCGGCCATAATAGCGCCAATGTAAAAAAATGGATTTTAAAATCAAAAAAAGCGGGTTTAAATGTTTGCGGTCATCTTATCTTTGGTTTGCCGGATGAAGATGAAGATATGATGCTAGAGACTGCCAAAATGGCTTATTCCTGGGGGATAGATTCTGTGAAGTATCACCCTTTATATGTAGTGGCTAAGACTGCATTGGCAAATGAATATATGCGAGGAGATTTTGTTCCAATTACCGAGCAACAATATATCCAAACGCTAAAAAAAGCTTTATTATTAAAGCCTGACAATGTCAGCGTACAAAGGATAACCGCAGGTATCGATGATAATTCTTTAATAGCTCCATCGTGGTGTAAAGATAAAAATAGACAGATCAAAGCAATAAATCAAGGTCTTAAAGAGATTGGTTTAAAATATTAATGGCACATTGCTCTTAATGAGAGTGTGTATCGGCTTTTATATGTAAATGGTTGAATTATGGTCTGAAATTTTTGCGTAGTATTGGGTGCTATGTTAGATTTTTTTAAAATCATCGTATAAAACGGCTTGAATGTTAAGAGACGGTTTATATATTTATATTTAGATTTTTTACTAATTGCTAACATCAATTGACATTGTCCAAAGCTATGGGTCGAAGTATTTTTGATGTATCCTCTAACAAGAAGAGCAGGTGAGAAAATAAGTTTTTTTGATTGTGTTATTTTACATGTATGGCTATATATTCTTTGATTTATTTTGATATATCCGTAAACCGGCGCTATTAGGATAAATGCTATGGACGATATGAGCAACAAGGTAGCTATAACTGTTTTATGGCTTGCTAAGACAGTAAGTACAAGCATCAAAAGAAAAACTATCAGTACAGCTGAAAAAAGGATAATGTCATACATATTTAGATTATGTATAAAAAATGAAACAAGCGCCTTCATAATTTTACCTGGACTTTTTCTCTTGTATGCCGCTAATATCAAATCTGCGTTTAAGCTCTTGTTTGATCCTATCAGGCGATATATTTTTACTAGCTAGTGCCACTAGCACGTGGTATGCTAAATCGCTTGCTTCATAAACAATCTCTTTCTCATCATTATCTTTAACAGCAAAACAAAATTCACCGGCTTCTTCAACCACCTTTTTTAAAATGGTGTTATCGCCTTTACTTAGCAGCTGTGCAGTCCAAGAGAGTGCCGGATCAGCATTTTTTCTCTCTTGAATCGTATGGTACAGCGTATCGATAACGCCGTAAGAAGAGGATATATCTGCTTGCACGGGAGCTATAATATTTCCTGTTTCAAGTTCTTTAAAAAAACATGATTTCCTGCCTGTATGACATGCAACTCCAACTTGTTCAACTTTAATTAAAAGTGTATCGTTATCGCAGTCGAGATAAAAAGATTTGATGTGTTGAATGTTGCCGCTGCTTTCCCCTTTTTTCCATATACGCTGTTTTGATCTTGAAAAATAATGGGCGATTTTTGTCTGTAAAGAGAGGCTTAGCGCTTCTTGATCCATATATGCCATCATCAACACCTCAAGGCTTGAGATGTCTTGAATGATGACCGGGAGAAGATCTATCTTTTCCCAGTCAACCTGTTTTATAATATCTTGCATAAATTTTCCTAATGTGTTGTTACGGTTTTTCGCTGATTATCTTGCATATTAACCCAAATATTTGGAGTTGAACCGCCAGGGGTTAAAAATATTTTAGCATTTTTATCAGCTTTTAAAGCTTCATTAAATTTACCTTGAACGCTCAGTTGCTTCAATTGTAGAAGCTTAGCTGTTAAAGATTTAGCGATAATCATATTGGCCTGTGCATTTGCTTTTGATTCAATGGTTATGGCTTGAGCCCTTCCAAGAGCTTGGATTTTCATAGCGTTTGCCAAACCCTGTGCTTGCGCGGCACGTTTTAGAGCTTCTTGTTTTGCGCGTGCTACCTCTTGTTCTGCACGTTGAACTTCTTGTTTGGCGATTTGCACTCTTTCTATTTGATTTTTTACTTTTTTTGGCAATAAAATTTCACGAAGCTGAACAGACTGTAAAATTGCAGGTGAATTTTTAAGCCCTTTGAGACTGTCCCTGATGCCGGTTTCAATTTGCGTTGCAATCACATTTCTTTTATTTGGAAGCGATTCGGCATCATACTTGCCAATAACATTTCTGACAACATCTCTAACTACAGGATTGATTATTTTCTCTTCCCAGCTAAAACCCCAATTTGCTATTGTTTGTGCTGCATATTGTGCGTTTAATCTATATTGAACGGTAAGCTCAATTGAAACCGGCAAGCCTCTTCTGTCTAGAACATTTATAGCCGGTTTATTTTTTATCCCTGAGCCTGTATCTCTTTCGATACCGCTTGCATAGTTGATAACTTGTACTCTGGTGTCAACCATATAGACCTTTTGAATAACAGGAAGTATAAAATGCAGTCCCGGCAGCATTGCTTGTTGCTGATATTTACCGTTTGTAGATAAAATTCCTCTCTCACCTTCATTGATGATTACAAACGGTTTTGCAAGCATCAATAATATAAGTACGCCAAGGGCAATATAGAGTATGATCATTTTAGTTCCCGAAGGGTTAAAATTAATATTTGGTATATTTGAATTGTTTGAATTATCACCTTGACTTTTTTTCTTGTTAAAATAGTCATTCATGTCTGCTGCCATTATTTATATCCTTGTATTGCTTACTAATACCATAATAATAAGCTTTGCTCATTAGAGGTATCCTATATTTCTAAAAGTATATAGTATAGGTTAATTAATGTATGTTAGATAATGCTCATATTTTTTATTTCTGCCAAAAACTATATCAAAATATGTGTCTTGTATCTGTTTAGTTAGAGATCCTCTCTCACCTTCTCCGATAATGCGAGCGTCAACCTCTCTAACCGGCGTAACTTCAGCTGCCGTCCCTGTTAAAAATGCTTCATCTGCAATATATACGTCCTCTCTTGAGATTCGACGTCGCTCAACTGTTATACCTAAATCCTGAGCAATCTCTATAACTGTTTTTTGTGTTATAGATACTAGAGAATTATCATTTGGCGGTGTGATAAGGATACCGTCTTTGATGATAAAAAAAGCCGCACCCGTGGCTTCGGCAACATACCCCTGGTCATCTAGCAGGAGTGCTTCATCGTATCCGCAATCAATAGCTTCATATTTTGCCATTTGCGAATTAAGATAATTTGCCGTAGCTTTGGCTTTGCCCATATTTGAAGTATTTGCAGGTCTTGAAATTGAAGAAATTTTTAATTTAATCCCTTTTTGCATCCCCTCTTCACCTAAATACGCACCCCATTCCCATGCTGCTATAGCTGTCTCAACGGGAGCATTTTTATGATAAACTCCCATAACGCCATATCCTAAAAAAGCAAAAGGGCGAATATAAACATTATCTCCTTGAAAATTGTTTTTACGAATAAGTTCTATTTGAGCGTTATTTAACTCTTTAGCCGTAAAAGGGACATCTATTAGAACCATCTTTGCAGATTCAAATAAACGCTTTGTGTGGTCTTGCAATCTAAAAATAGCATATCCCTTGTCAGTCTTATATGCTTTTGTGCCTTCTATGATACCGTTACCGTAGTGAATAGTGTGTGTTAGCACATGAACTTGCGCATTGTCCCAATCAACAAACTTTCCGTTCATCCATATATATTTTGCCTTTTCCATGTTGTTGCTCTCCGATGGTTGCTTAAAAATTTGCTAATTTTAGCAGATAACTCATTTGTGTTTTATTAAAGGTGTTGTAAGTTTTGATTATTTTGTTTATTATTAAACCGTATTGGTAAATGAACTAATGGTATAATATTTAAAGAAGAATTAAGAGGAGACTGATATGGAAGGTGTTTTTATAAAATGGTTTAGTGAAGTAGGAACTAAAGATATCGCACAAGTAGGCGGTAAAAATGCAAATTTAGGTGAAATGTATCAACATCTAACCGCTTTGGACGTGAAGGTTCCTAACGGCTTTGCGGTAACTTCTGAAGCGTATGTGTATTATTTAAAAGAAAATAGGTTATGGGAGCCGTTGCGAGAGCTTTTATATGAGCAGTTAGATATTAAAAGTATGCAATCGCTGCAAAAAATTGCAAAAAAATGTAGAGACTTGATACAAAACGCGCAAGTTCCCCATAAGTTGCAACAAAAGATATTGCAGGGGTATAAGACACTACAAGAGGAATATGGCGATGATGTAAGAATGGCGGTTAGATCATCAGCAACGGCAGAGGATTCTCCTGAGGCTTCTTTTGCCGGACAAAATGATACTTATCTTAATATCCAAGGTGAAGATGCCTTGCTTGATGCATATAAAAGATGCCTGGCATCAAATTTTACAGACAGAAGCATACATTATAAATTTGATAATAACTTTGATTACTTAAAAGTATATCTTTCCGTAGTTGTCATGAAAATGGTAAGAAGCGATATAGGCTCAAGCGGTGTTATGTTTAGTCTTGATACTGAAACAGGGTTTAACGACGTCGTGTTTATCAATGCCTCTTTGGGTCTTGGTGAAAATGTTGTTCAAGGCAGTGTTGATCCCGATAGTTTTTATGTTCATAAGCCAACATATAAAAAAGGTTTTCGCAATGTTTTAAAAAGATCATTAGGAGCAAAACAGAAAAAAATGATATTTTCAGACAATATCAACTTAGATAATATTTCCGTTGAATATACAAGAAATATCTCTACTACAAAAGAGGAGCAAAATGGTTTTTGCATAAGCGATGAAGATGTTATGATATTGGCTAATTATGCTATTAAAGTTGAAGATCATTATTCAACATTGATTCATCATAACAAGCCTATGGATATGGAGTGGGCAAAAGATGGTATTGACGGACAGCTCTACATGGTGCAAGCTCGCCCTGAGACGGTTGTATCGCAAAAACATGGCAATATACTTGAACATTATAGGTTAAAACAAAGAGGAGATGTTGTAGCAACAGGTAAAGCAGTCGGTACTAAAATAGGAAGCGCAAAAGTACATATCATACCAAATGTTACCTACTTAAAAGATTTTAAAGAGGGTGAAATTCTTGTAGCTGATACGACTACGCCTGATTGGGAACCTATTATGAAGATAGCTTCAGGCATCGTGACCAATAAAGGCGGTAGAACCTGCCATGCGGCAATTATCAGTAGAGAGCTTGGAATTCCTGCCGTTGTCGGCGCACATAATGCCACAGAGATATTAAATAACGGCGATGAGGTTACGGTAAGCTGCGCTGAGGGTGAAAACGGCTTTGTTTATAAAGGAAAACTAGATTTTGAGATTATTAAAACAGATCTGAGTTCAATTAAAAAACCAAAAACTGAGATTATGATGAATCTGGGTAATCCGGATCTGGCATTTTCTTTGGCTTCTATGCCAGTTGACGGCATTGGACTAGCTAGAATGGAGTTTATAATTAACGAGTACATTAAAGCGCACCCAATGGCACTTATCCATCCCCAAAGAGTTGATGATAAAACAAAAGATGAGTTAAAACTCATCAGTGCGGGATATGAGTCTATGACAGATTTTTTTGTTAAAACACTCTCTGAGGGTATAGCTACTATTGCCGCCAGCGTTTATCCAAATCCGTGTGTCGTTAGAATGAGCGACTTTAAAACAAATGAATACGCTTCGCTAGTGGGCGGTAAATTTTTTGAACCTGTTGAAGCAAATCCTATGATAGGTTTTAGAGGTGCCGCGCGTTATGCTCATCCTAGCTATGAAGAGGGTTTTGCCCTAGAGTGCGCTGCCATGAAAAGAGTAAGAGATGAGATGGGATTTACCAATGTAATTTTAATGATTCCGTTTTGTAGAAGAGTGCAAGAGGGCGAATTGGTACTTAAAACGATGGAGAAATATGGCCTAAAACGTGGAGAAAATTCTCTTGAGGTTTATGTCATGTGTGAAATTCCAAATAACGTTATTTTAATTGATGAATTCAGCAAGCTTTTTGACGGCTTTAGTATAGGAAGCAATGATTTAACACAATTAACTCTTGGTGTTGACAGAGATAGTGATATTGTAGCGTTTGATTATGATGAACGAGATAACGGAGTTAAAAAGATGATTGAGATGGCGGTAAAGGGTGCTAAGAGAAACGGCAGACACAGCGGTATATGCGGTCAGGCGCCATCAGATTATCCGGAGATGGCAAAATTTCTAGTTGAATTAAATATTGATTCTATCAGTCTAAACCCAGATAGCGTGTTAAAAACTATGCAAATGATAAATGAATACGAAAAGTGAGTAAAATTTAAACAATAGTTTTTCGCTAGATTAAGAAATATCTGTTAAAATGATGGATAGAATTCAAATCAGGAGATAGTTCATGGGAAATTTTGTAAATAATGTAAATGAGTTTTTTACATACTGTGATGATAACGAAGTACAGTTTGTAGATTTGCGATTTACTGATATTAAAGGTATGTGGCATCATTTGTCATATCGTTACAGTGCAGTTAACAAAGATAATCTTGAAAATGGTTTTCCGTTTGACGGTTCATCCATTGAAGCATGGCAGCCTATTAATCAATCTGATATGCTATTAAAAGCAGATGTTCCTACGGCATTTTTAGATCCTTTCACCGCTGATCCTACTATTATTATATTTTGTGATGTTTACGATATTTATAAGGGCGAGCTATATGAGAGATGTCCACGTTCGATTGCTAAAAAAGCACTCAAACATGCCGAAGAGATAGGTATTGCAGATGCTGCTTATTTTGGTCCTGAAAATGAATTTTTTATTTTTGATGATGTAAAATTTGTCGATAAGATTAATGAAGCAGGCTACAAAGTAGATACGGAAGAGGGTGAATGGAATTCAAACACCTTATATGATGATATGTACAATACCGGACATCGACCAGGCACAAAAGGGGGTTATTTTCCTGTAGCACCTACTGACTCTATGGTTGATTTGCGTGCTGAAATGATGCAGGTTCTAGAGCAGATTGGCTTAGAAGTTATTTTAGGTCATCATGAAGTAGCGCAGGGTCAAGGTGAGATAGGTGTTGTATTTTCAGATATTATCGGCGCTGCTGACAATGTTCAAAAATACAAGTATGTTGTTAAAATGATAGCTCATCTAAACGGTAAAACTGCTACATTTATGCCAAAACCACTTTATGGCGACAATGGAAACGGTATGCATACTCATCAATCTTTATGGAAAGATGGTAAAAATCTTTTTTATGCAGAGGGCAATTATGGCAATTTAAGTGATTTGGCAGTTAATTATGTCGGTGGAATATTTAAACATTCCGCAGCAGTTGCGGCTTTTACAAATGCATCAACAAACTCTTACAAAAGATTAATTCCGGGATTTGAAGCACCGAGTATATTGACCTATTCTTCACAAAACAGATCTGCTGCTTGTCGTGTTCCATACGGTGCAGGTGAAAAAGCTACAAGAATTGAGATGAGGTTCCCGGATTCTACTGCTTGCCCTTATCTTGCTTTTGCCGCTATGATGCTAGCAGGATTAGACGGTATCAAAGATAAAACAGTCCCGGTCGGTCCATTAAATGAAGATCTTTTTGAGCTCTCACAAACTGAAATAGCACAGCGCGGCATCCCTCAGATGCCTCATACTTTGCGAGAAGCACTTGAGGGTCTATCAGAAGATTGTGACTTTTTAAAACCTGTGTTTACCGATGAGTTTATCGGTGCATATTTAGATTATAAATTTGAGCGAGAGGTTATACCTGATGAGGGTCGCCCGACTGCATATGAGTTTAAAACTACATATCAGTGCTAAGCTTTACATGTAAGATTGTCTTACATGTAAAGAGTATTGGAGCGTAATAGGTTCTTCTTATGAATAATTTTACTTTAAAAGCCGTTTTGTGTGATATCGGCGGGGTTTTATATGCAGGAGACCATCTTATCAAAGGCGCAGTAGAAGCTGTGGCAAAGATCAAATCTCACTATCCCATCAGATTTCTAACCAATACAACGCAAAAAACAAGCAAAGAGGTATATCTTAAATTAAAAGAGCTGGGCTTTTTGGTAAACAAAGAAGAGATTATTACAGCTCTTGATGTGACTAAGCATATGCTTGAAGATGAAAAAAGCAATGCCTATTTTTTATTAAAAGATGATGTTATAGATTGCTTCAGTTCACTAAGTGATTATCCCCTCAAATATGTTGTTGTCGGTGATGCACAGGAGAATTTTAATTATCTTAAACTCAACAGCGCGTTTAGATATCTCCAAGAGGGCAAGCAACTTTTAGCTATTGCTAAAAATAAGTATTTTCGTGATAATGACGGCAAATTGAGTTTGGATGCGGGATGCTTCGTAGCAGGGCTAGAGTATGCCTGCGAGTGCGAAGCCATATTAATCGGCAAGCCGAACAAAGCTTTTTATCACGCAGCATGTCGCTCTATGGGCATTGATGCTAGCAATGTTATTATGATAGGCGATGATATTTATGGCGATATTTTAGGTGCACAAAATGCCGGCTTAAAAACTATTTTTGTAAAAACAGGAAAGTTTACTTCTGAGGATTTAAAAAAGGGCATATCTCCGACTCTTGTTCTTGATTCTATCGCGGATTTTGATGCAACAATCTTATCATAACCTATTTTGATATTAATCCCTTTTCATAGCATGCTACGTCAAACTCACATATTACATTACGTTCATATACCAGTAATTTTTCATCTTTACCGGGGTAATCATTTAAGCTTAAAAAGTGCTTTATAGCATTTATGCGAGCTTCTTTTTTGGTATCGGTATGTACGATATACCAAGGTGAAGACA
>Ga0256829_1001878_pt1 | contig 16405 bp, 15 predicted proteins | sample 131447metaG_FD_185979 | JGI IMG/M metagenome (GOLD analysis project Ga0256829, IMG submission 185979) | Hydrothermal vent microbial communities from Lau Basin, Pacific Ocean - 131-447 | ecosystem: Environmental > Aquatic > Marine > Hydrothermal vents | place: Pacific Ocean: Lau Basin | collected...
CTGCCGAATCCACTGTCGGTCTTCGGCGGCTAAAGCATCTGCTGACGCAAAATGCACGGCATGCGATAATGATGCCATTAACTGTCTTGCCAGTGTTGTTTTTCCAACCTGTCTCGGGCCAGCCAGCACTTGTATAAAGCGCCGGGGTTCCATCAGTCTTTTCTCAATTGTTTGAAATATTGGTCTGCTGTACATGCAGCCATTGTAATTACAATTTACTCAATATCAAGAGTATTTTTACTCAATTCCAGAGCCATATGGCACCATCATTCCCTTGCAATGATTGGATTTTCTCCCACGCAAAATGGTTTAATACGGTTATAAATTTTATGACCATCCTGCTCATAACGCGAAGGTCGTTGGTTCTTTTCGGCGCTTTTCAACAATCTATGTTGCCGTTTGACCCCAGACTTTGAGGTATTCAGCCAGGTGTCGGCGGGATTCGGATTCCGCTTCGAGGTAGTTGCGTATGCCCAGTATGGCGCGAGTACAGGCGCTCTCGCTGAGTGCGCCGCAGAAGAGCTGGTGGCGCAGAAATATCAGCATGGTTGTCAGCACATCGGTTTCGCAATAATCGCGAATCGATTCGATTTGGCCGGCCTCGAACATCGCGCGTACATCATCGCCGGCGGTTTCCAGCTTGCCCGGCACGCCCAGCACGGCCGCCACTTCATCCATCGAGCAGCGGGCCGAGGCGCCGAAGTCGGATAGCAGTTCCAACAGATCGCAGTGATACTCAGACGAATAGCGCGTATCGTAGTTGTTCCACCTGTCGCCCTGCCTGAACCAGCGTGGACAGGAGAGGCCGTGCGCCATGGCGCGATATTTCAGCACCGGGATATCGAAGCCGCGACCATTGAAACTGACCAGTTGCGGGGCGCGGCTCTCGATCAGGTGAAAGAAACCTTCCAGCAGCTCTTTTTCGGAACTGTTTTTGTCGCCGCCACTGGCCAGTTGGCGCATCACCAGTTCACCGCCTTCTTCGCCCGGTTCGCGAATCAGGTGACCGTAGGAAATCGCCACGATCTGATGAAAAGGCTGGCGCGGAAAGTCGTTGCGGCCTTCGGTTTTTTCGAGAAAATAATCACACAGCCCGTCACGCGCTTCGCTGTCGCTCAGCTCAGGCAGCCGCAATAGCCGCCGTGCGGCATCGGCGTCCACCACAGTCTCCGTATCGAAAACGATCACATCACGACGCATGTTGCCTCCGGCGCAAAAACTGCATCAGCAGTTTGCGTTCGCCCAGAAGTATAGCAGAGCAGAAGAATACGGCGATGGCGCTGCCGATCGAAGCGGCAATCCAGACAAACTGCATGCCGCCTTCTGCCGGGAAAACCCAGACCCTGCCAAAGCCGTATAAGCCGGCCAGCATCAGCATGCTGGCGACGATCGCAGTCAACAATCGTTTGGTGATCGCCGGGGTCAGCAGCGATCCGTAGGTTTTGCTCAAACGCATATAGAGCAGGCCGACATTGACGAATGCGGCCAGCGACGTGGCCAGCGCCAGGCCGACATAGGCCCAGAACTGCATCAGAACCACAGCCAGCGCAATATTGACCGCCACGCTGATGGCGGCGTAGCGCATCGGCGCTTTGGCATCCTTGCCGGCATAGCAGGCGGAGGCGAGCAGCTTCGCCCAGCAGAAGGCAATCAGACCGGCAGCATAAGCCTTGAGGGTTTGCGCCGTGGCCACAGAATCGGCATGGGAGAAGGCGCCGCGCTCGAACAGGGTGACGACAATCGGTTCGGCCAGATAAAACGCGCCGGCGACAGCAGGCAGGGTGATCCAGGTCAGCCAGGCCAGCCCGCTGCGCAGATCATCTGCAGCCTGATCCTGATGGCCTTTGGCCAGGTGATCGGACAGCGTCGGCAACAGTGCCGTACTCATGGCGATGCCGAACAGCGCCAGCGGCAGCTGTACAATGCGATCGGAGTAATACAGATAGGAGACCGCGCCGGTATCGAGCAGGGTGGCCAGAATGGTGCCGACCAGGATATTGATCTGCACCGCTGCAATGGCCAGTACAGCCGGGCCGAACAGGGTGAAGGTTTCGCCAATGGCCGGCTGACGGAAATGGAAACTGAGCTTCGGCCTCCAGCCGATGCGTTTCAGGGCCGGAAACTGAATCGCCAGTTGCAGAAAACCGCCAAGCAGTACGCCGATGGCCAGCGCGGTGGCCGGGTTATCGAAGGACGGCGCGAGCGCCACGGCGGCGAAGATGATGGCGACATTGAGCAGCGTCGGGCTGGCCGCCGGCACGGCGAAATGTTTGTAGGTGTTGAGTACGGCCCACGATAGCGCTGCCAGTGAGATCATGGCCAGATAGGGAAACATCCAGCGCGCCAGCTGCAGCGCCATGGCCCAGCGATCGGGCTCATCGGCGAAACCGGGGGCGAACAGATAGAGCAGCCACGGCATCAACAGCACGCCAAGCACGGTGAAGATGCTTAACACAATTAGCAGCAGCGTGGCCAGGGCATTGAGAAAGCGGTGCGCTTCTGCCTCGCCTTTTTGCCGTTCATCGGCCAGCACCGGCACCAGCGCCACGGTCAGGGTGCCTTCGGCGAACATGCGGCGGAAGAAGTTGGGCAGTTTAAAAGCGACAAAAAAGGCGTCGGCCAGCATGCCGGCGCCGAGCACGCGGGCCAGCAGAATATCGCGCACAAAGCCGAGAATGCGAGAAACCATGGTCCAGCCGCCCACTTTGGAGGCGGCGCGCAACATGCCGGAGGATTGCGCCTTCGACTTCTCCGCGTTTGACTTGTCTTGTTCGGTGGTCATAATTCGCCGCCCTTTTCTCATGGCCGTGTAGGCTGGCTGCGAGCCTAACGCCGCAGGGGCGTGAAACAAACAGTGCGCATGAGAAGGGTAAGTTTATGGCCGGGCCAAAGGTGGTGATGTTTTAATATGCCAGGAATCAGAGTAAATCCTGAAGAGCCGTTTGAAATTGCGCTGAAGCGTTTTCGCAAGCAGGTCGAGAAGGGCGGTGTGATTTCCGAATGCCGTCGTCGCGAAGCTTATGAAAAGCCTTCGATCGCATCCAAACGCAAAGAAGCCGCTGCACGCAAACGTTTGATGAAACGCCTGCGCCGCGTACGTATGCGCGAGAATCGCGATTATTAAGAGTATCGCACTTGCGCGACCAGTAAAAATGCCGGGCCTTTGCGCCCGGTATTTTTTATTGATTCACCGGATTGATTGACCACGAAAGACAAGAAGCCTCGTTTACTTCGTGCTTTTCGTGGTGAACCATTCATGCAGAAAAAGGAGTAAGCCATGTTGAAACAGCTAACCGAAGATATGAAAGCCGCCATGAAGGCGAAGGATAAGGCGCGCCTGGCCTGTATTCGCCTGATGCGTGCGGCCATCAAGGATAAAGAGATCGAACTGGGCCATGGCCTGAGCGAGACGGAAACGGTCGCTGTGCTATCGAAGCTGGTGAAGCAGCGCAACGATGCGGCGGCGCAATATGGCGATGGCGGACGCCCGGATTTGCAGGCGGCGGAGCTGGCGGAAGCGGCGATTATTCAGGCCTATCTGCCGGAGCCGCTGTCGGAAGCAGAGCTCTCCGCCATTGTCGATCAGGCCATCGCCGAAACCGGTGCATCGGGCATGCGCGATATGGGCCGGGTGATGGGCGTGGTGAAAAGCAAGGCCGAAGGACGGGCCGACATGGGTAAAATCTCCGCTATCGTGAAAGCCAGGCTGGGCTGAATACGCCTGATACCTTGCATATGCACGGCTTTTACTCTACATAATAGCCTATGGCCCATTTCCCTCCCGCCTTTCTCGATGAGGTTGTCGCACGCTCGGATATTGTTGAGATTATCTCCCGCCATGTCGAGCTGAAAAAGTCCGGTTCCAATCTGATGGGGCTGTGTCCATTCCATCATGAGAAGTCGCCGTCGTTTTCGGTGTCGCCCGATAAGCAGCTCTACTACTGCTTCGGTTGCGGGCAGGGCGGCGGCGCTTTTCAGTTTCTCATGCAGCATGACGGCTACTCCTTTCCCGAAGCGGTGGAATATCTGGCCGAAAAAGCCGGCCTGGCGCTGCCGCTGGATGCCGAGAGCCGGCCTGTCGATGAGGCGCGTCAGAAACAGGCATACGAGCTGCTGTCGCAGGCTTCGCAGGCGATGGGCCGGGCGCTGGCCGGCGAGGCGGGCGCTAAAGCCCGCGCCTATCTCGAACAGCGCGGCATGACCGCCGATATTATTCGTGATTACGGGTTGGGCTACGCACCACCCGGCTACGGTTTTATGAACCGGGTGTTCGGCCACGATGCGCGCACCAACAAGCAACTGGAGGCCGTCGGGTTGTTGTTCAAAGGCGAGCGCGGTTATGGCGACCGCTTTCGCGACCGCCTGATGTTCACCATTCGCGACCGGCGCGGTCGCATCGTCGGCTTTGGCGGCCGCGTGCTCGGCGATGGCGAACCCAAATACCTCAACTCGCCGGAAACCGACTGGTTCCACAAATCCGATCTGTTATACGGCTTTTCCGAACACCGCGACACGATTCGTAAAAGCAAGCAACTGGTGGTGGTTGAAGGCTATATGGATGTGCTGGGCATGGCGGCCTATGGCCTGAAGCTCGGTCTGGCGCCACTGGGCACCGCCATCGGCGAGCGGCAGCTGCGCGAAATTTTCCGTTTGTGCGATGCGCCTGTCTTCTCTTTCGATGGCGACCGCGCCGGCAGACAAGCCGCCTGGCGGGCGCTGGAGCGCATGATGCCGCTGCTGAAATCCGAACTCAAACCCCGTTTTCTCTATCTGCCCGAGGGGGAGGATCCCGATTCGTTGCTGCGACGGGAAGGCAGGGATGCATTTCAACATCGGCTTGATCATGAGAGCAGGCCAGTGCTGGAAACATGGCTGACGGGGTTGCAGTTGTTGGCAGGGCAGGGCGCTGACGGGCGCGCCCGCATGGCCAAAAAAGCCGACGCCATGCTGGCCACGATGGGTGACAACTACCTCAGACAGGCGTGGCGACAGGAGGTGGAGCAGGTCACCGGCATCGTCCTGCAGCAATCCCGGCGTCGAATACCACAAGCGGCATCCGCCCCGAACATGCCGGCAGCCGCGACGCCCCGGCTCACTGCTGTGGAGGAGCGCTATCTGGCCGGCCTGATGCAGCAGCCATCGCGTTTTCGCAGCCTGCCGGATAAGGCAGCCAGCTTCTTTGTTGACAATGCGATCATTTCGCCACTATACTCGCGCGCTTTTTCGATCATAGCGGATGCCGAAGACGACAAAACCGACATCGCGAGACAACTGGCGCAGGCATACCCTGACAGCCAGACCATGATTTCTCGCTGGGTGAATCAGGCAACCGTTCAGGATATTGAATTCAAGAGCTTGTTGTTGGATATGGAAGCCAATGATATCCGCCGGCGCATCAAGCGAGGCATGAGTCTGGCTGATGCCATACCGGCAGAGACTCGTCTGCGTGAAATAAAACGCGAACAGCGCATACTTACTGAACAGTTGCACGAAACAGGAGCATAATCGCATGTCGAAGAACAGTCAGGAACAGATCACCATCCGCGAACTGGGCACCTTGATGGCCAAGGGCAAGCAGGCCGGCTTCATCACCTATGAAGAACTCAACAAGCATCTGCCCGGCGGGCTGGTGTCGGCCGATCGCGTCGAGCAGCTGATCAATGTATTCACCGAGATGGGCGTCGAGGTGGTGGACCCGGAACGCGCCCCGACCGGCGCTTACGCCATGCGCAAGGATCGCCTGCGCAAGGAAGATTCCGCCCTGCGCGCCGATACCTCCCAGTTGGGCACAGTGGTGCGCATCGATGACCCGGTTCGCATGTATCTGCGCGAGATGGGCACGGTGGAGCTGTTGACCCGTGAAGGCGAAATCGAGATTGCCCGTCGAATCGAAGAGGGCCGCATGCAGGTGCATGAGTCGATCTGCCTCTGCCCATCCACATTCCGTGAAATCATGCTGCTGGGCGAACGGATTATTGAAATTCGCGATGAAGCGCTGGAAAATGAGGAAGAGCCGAATTTCCGCGATATTATCGATGTCGATGAAAAGGTGATCAACGCCGCCGCCATCAAAGAGTATGAAAACCGCATGAGCCGCAGTGAAGATGAGATCGACGAGCCGGATGAAGTGGAAACCAAACTGGACGGCGAACAGCTGACCGCCGCCATCAAGGCGCGCACAGCCACGCCCGACGGCACGCCGATGCTGGAAACCGTCATCACCAAAGAGGAGCAGCTTGAAGAGGCGCTGGGTCATTTCGCCAATGCCAAGTCGTTCCATGATGAGTTTATTGAGATCAAGAAGCGGCTGGCCAAAAGGCCGAACGACGCCAAATTGCAGGCCAAAAGTCGCGAAGTGCTCGACGGCATGCTGATGGAGCTGGTCAGCATTCCATTCTCGCCGCGTCAGCTTGATCAGCTGGTGCAGCGCTTCAAGAATGCTGTGGAGCGGGTGCGCCGTTTTGAGCGCACCATTCGCGATTATGCACTCAAGGCGCGCATGCCGCGCAAGCTGTTTCTGGAGACATTTCCGCCCAATGAGACCAATGAACGCTGGGTGGATGATCTGATCAGGCAGCACCGGGACGCCCCCTGGACTGAAAAGATTGAGGCGGTTACCGGCAAGATCAAGGAGAACCAGCGTCGACTTAAGCGCGTCGAGCAAGAGACCGAAATGGATATTGTGGAGCTCAAGGAGGTGGCGCGCAAGTTGACCATGGGCGAAGCCAAAATGCGCCAGGCCAAGCGTGAAATGATCGAAGCCAACCTGCGTCTGGTGATCTCCATCGCCAAGAAATACACCAATCGCGGCCTCGGGTTTCTCGACCTGATTCAGGAAGGCAATATCGGCCTGATGAAAGCAGTGGAAAAGTTCGAGTGGCGGCGCGGTTACAAATTCTCCACCTATGCAACCTGGTGGATTCGTCAGGCCATCACCCGCTCCATCGCGGATCAGGCGCGCACCATTCGTATTCCGGTGCATATGATCGAGACCATTAACAAGATGATGCGCGTTTCGCGCCAGATCGCACAGGAGATCGGCCGCGAACCGACGCCGGAAGAGCTGGCCGAACATCTGGAATTGCCGGTTGAAAAGGTCGAGCAGATCCTTGAGGTGGCCAAGGAGCCGGTGTCGCTGGAAACGCCGATCGGTGATGATGAGGATTCACAACTGGGCGATTTCGTGGAAGACGACAAGGCAGAGAATCCGTTGGACGCCACGGTCAGCGCTGCGCTTTCTGAAGCTACGCTGGCGGTGCTGGAAAACCTGACGGATCGCGAACAGAAGGTATTGCGCATGCGTTTCGGCATCGGCATGAACACGGATCATACCCTCGAAGAGGTGGGTAAACAGTTTGGCGTCACACGCGAACGCATTCGTCAGATTGAGGCGAAGGCGCTGCGCAAACTGCGCCACCCGTCACGGGCGCAAAAACTGAAAACATTTGCCGATTCGCCCGATACGGCGGTTCAGATCGAAGGCGGTTCGCGCTAGAGGTTTTCCACATTGCCGTCTTGTAGTGGGGATAGAAAATCATGTCGGTGCGTTGTTAGGGCTACAAAATCAAGCATTTGCAGTTCTTGGCTTTGACCGGTTGTCCTTTCCGGCCAGGAAGCTCTGAGTTATTCGGAGCTTCCTGAGCACATGAATATCTTTTCATGATCGGTTCACGGCTCACTCATTGGCCTGTTCTATCATTCGCGTTGTCCGGAGTGGTCTTCCCTCCCCTCCCTCCTGATTCACTCCGGACGCAGTTTCTCCTCCTCTTGAGGAACGTGTAATAAAAAGGCTCCGGTGTTCCGGAGCCTTTTTATTTATTTGCCATGATTGCGGTTCGATTTTAACGCGCGTTTGTTTCGGGATTGCTTGTTCGGTGAGAGGTGGATGCCCTCTTCTGTGATGGTAATCATCCGCTGCTTATACAGTGCGCCAATCGCTTTTTTGTACATCTTTTTGCTAATACCGAATCGATTGCGAATATCATCGGGCGCACTGTTATCGTTCACCGGAAGAAAGCCATGGCTCTTTTCCAATGCCGCCATAATCATGCGGGCGACGTCGTCGGTCTTTCCGCTGGCCTGCAAGTGCAGGCAGAGATCAATACGGTGATCCTCGCGGATATGCTTCACATAACCCATCAGGCGCTGTCCGCGTCGGAGCGGTCGTGCAGCTTCGCTGTGGTGCAACAATCCCCAGTGCGTATTGTCGATAATGGCTTGATAGCCCAGTTCACTTTTGTTGGCGATCAGCAATGATACCGCTTCGCCACTGGAAAATTCATTGTCGGACTCCCGGTAGAGAAAATCATCTAGACGGGCCGAGCCGACAATCCGATCGCTGCTCTCATCGAGATAAACGCGCACGATATACGATTTCCCAACCTCCATGCGCGGTTTCTGTTCGGCAAAGGGAACCAGCAGATCTTTCGGCAAACCCCAGTTCAGAAATGCGCCGGCAGGTGTGATATCCACCACCTTTAACAGGGCGAACTCGCCAACCATGGCGTAGGGGCGCTCTGTTGTTGCAATCAGCCGATCATCAGAATCACGATAGATGAACGCTTCAATGCTGGCGCCGACCGGGCACGGCTTCGGAACATAACGCATCGGCATTAAAATCTCGCCGTCGTCGCCGCCATCCAGGTAGACCCCGAAATCCACCTGCTTGACCACTGTCAGTCTGTTTATACGTCCTGTCTTGACCATATCCACCTCATCTTGCTGCTTGATTTTGTGAGTATCTCTGAGCGAGCAGCGCCTGACAAGTCGCCATATCCGCAACCGCCCGAGCTGCGATCAGCATGCCAGCCATGTTGATCGCCAGCGTTATACCACCTGGCGGTTGGCATATTAGTCTTGGCGTCGCTTGCGGTGCGACGTACGCTTGCGCCATGGCGGGACTCTTGTTGGCAGCGCTGTGCTGGATGGTCTGGCACCTTGCACCTCACAATATTTCGATGTTGGCCTTTGAGAAAGAGGCTATTGCACATGGCGAGTGGTGGCGTTTGTGGACAGCGCACTTCACCCACTTCAGCCACGCCCAGCTGATCATCAACAGCGCTATGCTAACCGTCGCCGGCTTGATTGCAGGACGCTACACCAAAATATGGCAACTGATATTTAGTCTGCTAACGGCGATGCCGATTATAGCGGGGCTATTGCTGCTCACATCGCCGCACCTGCTTTTTTTTCGTGGCGCAACCGGCATTGCTGCGATGATGTGGGTGTTGGCGGCCTGGTTTCTGCTGGTAGAAGAGAAACGTTTTTCATGGCGTTACTGGGTGGGCTTGTGTTTTCTGCTGCTGTTTACCGGGAAGGCGGGCATGGAAGGATTGATCCTGCTTTCTCCCGATAGCCATCGCATGTCGGGATTTCAGGCTGCCTGGCTGGCACAACTCTACGGAGCGTTGCTCGGCATGGCGTTTTTTAACGGGCTGCATCAGCTTCATATGACCCGAAATGAAAAAAACCCGCAATATCGCGGCCCTTATGAGCGTTTGCCTGAGCGGCGGCGCAGTAAATGAGCCGCTAAATCTGCCGTGGCAAGCAGCCTAAGAGGTTAATTTTGCACAGTAAATGCTGCAACATAAAATGGATGGTTGTCACCTGACGATGTGATCGCTAAAGTGCGCCCCCTTTCTGCCAGGATCGCTTGAGAAAATAACACCTGGTCGATCAATTTCGGAGGCAAAAACAATGCGTGCACTGGATGATGTAACCAAAGATCAGTTGCGTGACGATATTCCGTCATTCCGTGAAGGCGATACCGTGCGTGTGAACGTACGCATTATCGACTTCAAGGATACCAAAAAAGGCGTGGTCAAAACCGAGCGTTTGCAGGCCTATGAGGGCGTAGTGATTGCACGTCATAACAATGGCATTTCCAGCAGCTTCACCGTGCGCAAGATTTCCAACAATGTCGGCGTTGAGCGCGTATTCCCGCTGCACTCCCCGATGCTTGAGAGCATCAAGGTGATTCGCCATGGTCGCGTACGTCGCGCCAAGCTCTACTACCTGCGCGAGTTGCGTGGTAAAGCGGCGCGTATTCGCGAGCGCCGTTTCTAAAAACTACGCGGTAACGATTCAGAGGGAGGCTACGGCCTCCCTTTTTTATTGCCTTTGTGCTAGAGTGTTCTCTGACTGTAAGTACGAATGATGCATACGGACAGATAATCATGCGCGAAACCGTCGGATATTGCATGGACAGCGCGTCGCTGGCGTTTCAGGCCTCACGGCGACGCTTTTTAAAACAAACAACGCGGTTGCATGGATATTTTCCACCCTGTGATATGTTTCATTTCACGGGGTGGAAAATGTCCATGTGCGTTAGGCTGGGTCGGCGCCGGCATGGCAGCGCTGTGCATGCCACGGCCACTGTGGGCGACAGCAGCTCCGCCATCAGCCTATCGCGAAACCATTGCCGTGCTCAACATTCTCTATCGGCATAAGTTAGCGTACCGTTGCGCCTGGGCTGGTCGGAGATGCGGGCATCTCATGGCCCTGGAAACCTCAGTTAGCGACACCGGAGAAAGATATGGACAGTTTATGGAATGAAAGCGATGCAGCGGCTCTGGCTGATGATCTGTTGGCGCTCAGGGTTTACAGTTCCAGGCTGCTGGGGCGGGAAGCATCGCTGGTGCTGCACGGCGGCGGCAATACATCGGTCAAGGCGGATGCGGTGAACCTGTTCGGAGAGTGCGAGCGACTGCTCTATGTGAAAGGTAGCGGCTGGGATCTGGCCACCATTGAGAAAGCCGGTTTTGCACCGGTGCGACTGGATGTGCTGCAAAAAATGGCGCGCCTCGACGCCCTGAGCGATGCCGACATGGTCAATGTGCAGCGCGCCGCCATGACCGACCCGCTAGCGCCCAATCCGTCGGTCGAAGCGATTCTGCATGCCATCATTCCGTTTACTTTTGTTGATCACACACATGCCGATGCCGTGGTGACCATCAGCAATACAGGTGATGGAGAATCACGGCTCAGAGAGATTTATGGCGACGATGTGTTGATTCTACCCTATATCATGCCGGGCTTTGTGCTGGCCAAACAGGTTTACGAAATGACCGCCGCAATCGACTGGTCGAGGCTCAAGGCGATTATTCTGTTGCACCACGGCGTTTTCACCTTTGCCGACGATGCGCGCGAAAGCTACGAAAACATGATCGGCCTGGTCACGCAGGCGGAACAATACCTGGCGGCGCAAGCGCCACTGCAGGCTGCCACATCGGTCAGCGCCGTAGTCGATCTGAAGCAACTGGCTGCTGTGCGCCGTGCAGTATCCCGAGCGCGCGGCGCGGCTGTACTGGCGCAGCTCTCCGATGATGCCGAATCGGTCGATTTTTCCGCCCGGCCTGATGTGGCGGAAATCTCCACGCGAGGCCCGTTAACCCCCGATCATGTGATACGCACCAAGCGCACCGCCATGATCATGGGCGATGATGTGGAGGCATCGGTGGCCATGTTCAGTGAAGATTATCGCGCCTATTTTAATCGCTACGGCAATGATCAGCTAAGCTGCCTGGATGTGGCGCCGCGCTGGGCGCTGTGGCCGAGGCGCGGTGCGCTGGCGTTTGGAACCACGCCGGAGGAGTGCGGGATCATCAGCGATATCAGTCGCCACACCATGCAGGCGATTGCCCGCGCCGAGGCGATGGGCGGCTGGCAGGCCTTGCCGCAACAGGATATTTTTGAACTCGAATACTGGGAACTGGAACAGGCTAAACTCAACAGAAGCGGCATAGCACCGGAATTTCGTGGCAAGGTGGCGCTGGTTACGGGGGCGGCCAGCGGCATCGGCGCGGCCTGTGTGGAGTCGCTATTGGCGCGCGGCGCAGTGGTGGCGGCGCTGGATATCAATGCCGGCATTGCATGCCGTTTCCCGGCCGCATCCGTGCTCGGCATTGTGTGCGATATGAATGATCGCAACGCCATAGCCAACGCTGTTTCGGCGACCATCCGCCGTTTCGGCGGTCTCGATATGGTGATCAGCAACGCCGGCGTATTTCCCGCCAGTCAGCGCATTGAAAACATGGATGACGACACCTGGCAACAGAGCATGGCGCTGAATCTTCACAGCCACCAGCATCTGATGCAGGCGACGATTCCTTATCTCAAGCTCGGCATCGACCCGGCCATCGTGGTGGTCGCCTCGAAAAATGTACCGGCGCCCGGCCCCGGCGCAGCCGCCTACTCCGTCGCCAAAGCGGGGTTAACCCAGCTGGCTCGCGTGGCGGCGCTGGAACTCGGCGGCGACGGTATCCGTGTGAATGTTTTACACCCCAACGCTGTTTTCGATACGGCCATCTGGACGGATGAGGTGTTGCGCAAACGCGCCGCCAGCTATGGCCTGAGCGTCGAGGCGTATAAAACCAATAATGTCTTACAGTGCGAAGTCACATCGCGGCATGTGGCCGAACTGGCCTGCGCCATGGCAGGCCGCCTGTTCGCCTGCACCACTGGCGCGCAACTGCCTGTCGATGGCGGCAATGAGAGGGTAATCTGAAATGACGCTTACCAAAGTAGAAACGACACGTTATAATGCCTGCATGCGTCTGTTCCTGATAATCGTACTCGCCGTGATTGCCATAGCATCGATGCTGGCGTTTATTGGCATTCTGTTTTTCGCGCCAACGCCTGCCAAGGCTGAAAATGCCGTTTTGCCGCCGCCGGCAGTGAGCGAATCGGCCTCCGACGCTGCGGATACTCATGCTGCGGACGTGACGGAACGCGCCCCCGATCTGAATAAAGAGTTGCAGGCCCCGGATAAAAACAGCAATGTGGATGTTCGCTCCTACCTGCGCAAAGACGGCGCCCGCGTCACTGAATACTCTCTGCACGGTCAGATTTATGAGGTTAAGGTGCAACCGGCCGGTGGCTTGCCGGCCTACTACCTCTACCGCAACAAGGCCGGGCACCTCGAACGCCGCCGCCCAGGCGCCCAACCGATGGTGACGCCGCCGAGCTGGATTCTGCAGAAATTCTGAGCGCTGACTCTGGCAGGGCTGCCATGACGCCACGCCTCACACTGATCACCGATACGAGCAGATTTTCTGAAGCGCTGCTGCCGGATACTGTCCAAAAAGCCCTGGCTGGCGGCGTCGATACCGTCATGCTGCGCGAGAAACATCTGACTTCAGCCCGGCTGTTGGCGCTGGCATCCCGGCTACGGCAGATCACCCGAGATGCCGGGGCCCGATTGATCATTCATACGCAGGTGGATGTCGCACTGGCCGTTGACGCCGATGGCGTGCATCTCTCCAGCGCCGATATTGCGTCCGTGGGTTCGGTTCGAAGCTGGCTATCCCACCCTGAGCGCACCGTATCTGTTTCGTGCCATAATGCCGCCGAACTGCAACTTGCGGGTGAAAACGGCGCCGATTTCGCCATGCTGTCGCCGGTTTTCGCCACCGGTTGCCACCCCGGCGCAACCTGCCTGGGCGTCGATCAGTTTCAGTCGTTGGCTGCAGCAGCCCCGGTGCCGGTTGTGGCGCTCGGCGGTATTGTCGTGGACAGGTGCGATGCCCTGAGGGGGCGAAGCATGGCTGTCATCAGCGCTCTGTTTTCCAGTTCAGACCCGCAACAAACCGCGCAGCAACTGCTCGCCGTCGCCGCAGGAGGTGGGATATGAAAACTGTGATATTGATTCGCCATGCCAAATCGAGCTGGTGCGAGGCAGGCTGCAGCGATTTTGAACGGCAACTGAACCATCGTGGTCTGGCCGATGCGCCGGTGATGGGGCAACGGCTGGCGGCCCGGCTTTATGCCGACAATCTGAAGCTTGACGCCTTTTTATGCAGCACCGCCCGCCGGGCGATGCAGACGGCGACCCTGATGGCGGGTGAACTGGGCTTTTCTGCTGACGCCATAGATCGGCGTGATGCGCTCTATCTGGCCAGCCCTGCAGTGATGCTGGAAACCATTTGCATGATGCCGGATGACATTGAGACCATGGTGCTACTGGCGCACAATCCCGGCATCACCGAGCTGGCGGAAATGTTCGGCGGGCGCTATTTCGGCAACATTCCCACCTGCGGCGTTGTGATGCTCGGTTTTCCTGTCGAGCGATGGCTGGATGTGGAGAGTCCTGCCGAGTTGGTCGATTTTGATTATCCCAAACGCCATTAATTTCAAAGGCTTGGAAACCGTTTCATGTTAAAGGCAGGCAGGGCGACAAAACAGCCGCCGGCAGGCCGCCTTGTCGCCCACCGCGGCGATCAGGCTAACGCGGTTGAAAATACGCTGGCTGCATTCCAGTCTGCCGCGCAGGCTGGCGCGCTGTTTCTGGAGTGCGATATCCAGTTCACCCGGGATTTTGTGCCGGTGATTTTGCACGATCACAGTTTAAAACGACCGGGCCTTGGCAGAGGTTCCGTTTCGGAGCGCAGCTATGCCGAACTGTTGCGGCAATGCGGTCGGCATTACCCGCTGCTGCGCTTCGATGCGCTACTGCAGTGGTTGATGCAGCATCCGGATATCACCCTGTTCGTCGAAATCAAACCACCTGTTCTACGAAGAAAGTCGCCCACGCTGACAGTTCAGATGCTGCTGGCGCTAATTCCTCAGGCTGTGCGCACACAGATTATCCTGATCAGCCAGTCGGCGCTGCTGGTCGAGGCCTGCCATCGGCAGTTTAACGGCAAAGTTGGTTGGGTGGCGACCCATCAGCGGGTGCCGGATAGCGACTTTGACTATCTGTTTCTGTCGGCTGACCGCGCTGCTGAAGCTGTCCGCTGGCAGCAGCGCGGTGTGAAATGCGCTGTTTATACTGTCAATGACAGTGGTCGGGCCACTGCACTGTTGGCCAGTGGTATCGATCTGGTTGAAACCAATTATTTCGGGCGTATGCAACAACGCCTTGCCAATGCCTGAGCCTGCCGAAGTCGACGTGCTGATTATCGGCGGCGGCATTTATGGCGTCGGTATTGCTCAGGCAGCGGCTTCGGCAGGGCATTCGGTGTTGCTGGTCGAACAACAGCACATCGCATCGGCCACATCAGGCAATTCCACCAAACTGATCCATGGCGGCCTGCGTTATCTGGAATCCATGCAACTGGGGCTGGTCTATGAGGCCCTGCATGAACGGGAGTTATTGTTCAAGCTGGCGCCGGGACTGGTCAGTCGCGAATGGTTTTATATCCCGGTCTACCGCTATAACAGGCGACCGGCCTGGCTGCTGAGAGTCGGGCTGATGCTCTATCAGGCGCTGTCGCTGGGTCGCTCCCGTTTCAAATCGATTCCGCGCCGCCAATGGCATCAGCGTATTCCCGGCCTGGAAACCGAGCAGATGACAGCGCTGCTGGCCTATGAGGACGGTGCGACCGATGACGCCGCACTGACACGGGCCGTCGCCGCATCAGCAACAAAACTGGGCGCGGAGATTCGTCAGCACACCGCATTTGTCAGTGCCAGCCGCGAAGGCGACGTCTGGCTCGCACAGTTGTCTTCGGGCGTTGAAATCAGCGCGAAAATTGTCATCAATGCCGCCGGCCCGTGGGTGAACAGTGTTTGCGATCGCATCACGCCTGCGCCGCCCAAACGGCATATTCAGCGTGTTCAGGGTGCGCATCTGCACCTGAATCGCCCCTGCCATGCTTTTGTGTATGTCGAGTCCGGGGACGGACGGGTGATGTTTTTTAGGCCATGGCAACATGGCACGCTTGCCGGCACCACCGAAACCGATTTCTCGGGCGATCCGGCCGCAGTCCATGCCAGCGAAGATGAAGTGGCCGCCATTCTTGCCACCTACAATCGTTATTTTCCCGAAAACCCCTGCCGCGAATCCGATATCCTGAAACAATACTGCGGCATCCGCGTATTGCCACAGCATCCGGGCGGCGCTTTTTCAGCCAGCCGCCATACGATGATTGTCTGTGATGATGAAGCGCGGCCCGCCTATATCGCCCTGTATGGCGGCAAGCTGACCACCTATCGCAAGGAATCGGAAAAAGTGGCGCAATTGATCGCCCGCAGCCTGCCGGCAACGCGGCGGGCTGATACCCGCCATCTCAAACTATTGCCTGAATGATCAGGCGTTGACCATGCGGCGGCTGGATGGTACCGGGTTTTGCATCGGACGCAGCCCCAGTTTTTCAAATAGCATCTGATCATGATCGGCATCCTGGTTGTCGGTGGTGAGTAGTTTCTCGCCATAAAAAATCGAGTTGGCCCCGGCCAGAAAGCAGAGCGCCTGCATCTGTTCGCTCATCGCTTCACGCCCGGCGGAGAGACGCACATGGGAGCCGGGCATGGTGATACGGGCGACGGCAATGGTGCGGACAAATTCGAAGGGATCGAGATCGTCGGCGAACTGCGTATCTTCTGCCACCGGCGTGCCGGCCACCTTGACCAACATATTGATCGGCACGGATTCCGGATGCGGGTTCATGCGCGCCAGCTGCGTCAC
>Ga0256829_1001879_pt1 | contig 16396 bp, 15 predicted proteins | sample 131447metaG_FD_185979 | JGI IMG/M metagenome (GOLD analysis project Ga0256829, IMG submission 185979) | Hydrothermal vent microbial communities from Lau Basin, Pacific Ocean - 131-447 | ecosystem: Environmental > Aquatic > Marine > Hydrothermal vents | place: Pacific Ocean: Lau Basin | collected...
AAGTGGACCAGCTGGAATCGCAGCTGCCACATATCTTCTAAGAAGTGGCATAAAAGTGGATATGTATGAGAGAGAAAATAGAGCTGGTGGGCTTTTAACATATGGGATACCAGGATTTAAGCTAGATAAGAAGATAGTTCAAAGAAGGGTTGATTGGTTGATAGAGGCTGGAATGAGTCTGTATACAAATACAAACATAGGAGAAGATACTGCTTTTGATAAAATCTTAACCGAACACGATGCTGTTTTTATAGGAATTGGAGCAGAAAAATCAAGGAGAGCAAAGATAGCCAATGAGAGTGCTAAAAATGTATTTATGGCGATTGACTATCTAAGAGATGTGCAAAGAGAGATATTTAACGAAAATTTTGATAAAAAGTATGATTTAAAAGATAAAAAAGTAGTAGTAGTTGGTGGCGGAGATACTGCGATGGACTGCGTCAGAACTGCCTTGAGACAAGGAGCTAAAGAGGTTACCTGTCTGTACAGAAGAGATAAGCACAGTATGCCAGGAAGCAAAAAAGAGTTTAAAAATGCAAGAGATGAGGGTGTAAAATTTATATATAATGTGAGTCCAAAAGAGATAGTAGTGAACAATGACGACAAGGCAATCGGCATAATCATGCAAAAAACAATCATCAACAAAGATGGTACTAGCAGAGGCAACATCGAAATTATCAGAGGAAGTGATTTTAAGGTCGATGCAAATATTTTCATCTTTGCTTTAGGATTTACCCCCTCAAAACCAGATTTTCTAGCCTCAAATGGTATAGAGATTAACAAATGGGGAGAGATTGAGACGGGAGATGATTATCAGACGAGTAAACTCGGAGTCTATGCAGGAGGAGATTGTAAGCGCGGAAGTGATTTGGTCGTAACTGCTGCAAAAGAGGGAAGAGAGGCGGCAAAATTTATCGTCAAAAGCTTGCTTTCATAATATATGCAAGAGTTTAAAAAAGCTGTCATTGAGGCAAATTTAGAGGTAAGAGAGCTTATCTCTCAAAATTCACATGATTTTTTATGCAGAGAAATTTCTGTGGGGTTTGGGGGAGATTTGAGCATGAATATCGATATTTTGGCAGAGAAAATTTTCATAAAATATCTGAGTAAATTTGGCAATATCTTCTCAGAAGAGTGTGGTTTTATAGATAACAATAGTGACTACAGTATCACGATAGACCCCATCGATGGAAGTTCAAATTTTTCTTCAAATTTCCCATATTTTGGAACATCTGTTGCTCTAAAGAGAGCAGATTCTATTCTTTTTGCCATAGTGGTAAACCTCTCAAATGGTGACATTTTTGCAAAAGATAGATTTAGTTTTAAAAAGGCAAATTTAGATAATCTTGCATTTAAAGATGTTGAAGTTAATCACAATTCCAAGATTGGTATCTTTGAGAGATCATACTGCTCAAACACTATTTTTGAAAAACTAAAAACAAAAAATATAAAACATAGATCTCCAGGAGCAATCGCACTCTCTTTAGCATATGCACATGAGGTTGATTTTGTTGCGTATGAGGGGGTTATGAGAGATTTTGATATAGAGGCTGGATTGTTTATGTGTGAAGAACTTTTTATAAGTAAGAAAAGTGATATTTTACTTATAAGCAAAGATAAGGAAACTTTTGATAAAATGTCCCAATTATTTTAGAAGGAGATTGGCATGAGGTATCAGTTATGAATTTTGGCGAAATTTTTGGTAATTTTCGAAAAAAACAGCCATCTCCAGCAGAAGCACCAAGTCACTGGATTAAGTGTAAACAGTGCCAGTCTATTATGTATTACAAAGAGGTTGAAAATCAGCTAAATGTCTGTCCAAAATGTGGATTTCATATAAGGATTAATGTTAAAAAAAGGATAGAACAGCTGGCAGATAACGATACTTTTGTAGAGTTCGATGAAAATCTAGCTCCAGTTGATCCTTTGAAATTTGTAGATAAAAAATCATACAAAAAGAGGATACAAGAGGGTAAAAACAAGACAAATAGAACATCTTCTGCGATTGCAGGAGAGTGCAAGATAAATGGAATTTCTACTCAATTGATAGTTTTTGATTTCTCTTTTATGGGAGGAAGTTTAGGTTCAGTTGAGGGTGAAAAGATAGCTAGAGCAGTTAAACGAGCCATAGAAAAAAGAGAGGGCTTGGTGATAGTGAGTGCGAGTGGTGGAGCGAGGATGCAAGAGAGTACATTTTCACTTTTACAAATGTCAAAAACATCAGCTGCATTAAAAGAGCTTGCAAATGAAAAGCTACCATACATCTCGGTATTGACTGATCCTACGATGGGAGGAGTCAGTGCCTCTTTTGCATGGCTTGGAGATATAATTATGGCAGAACCAGGAGCTCTTATAGGGTTTGCAGGGCAAAGAGTCATAAAGCAGACTATCGGAGCGGAGTTGCCAGAGGGATTTCAAAGATCTGAATTTTTGCTCGAACATGGGTTGATAGATATGATAGTAAGAAGAGGTGAATTGAAAGATACGATATCAGATATGCTAAGATTTTTATTAAATGATAAAGAAAAATTCACACTTAGATTAAAAGATAGCGTTTGAATATAACTATTTTCACGATAGAAAAGACAAAAGATGAGATGTTTGAGAGTATAGTTAAAAATTATCTTAAGATGTTGAAAAGATTTGCAAAAGTTGAAGACAGAACTGTTTTTAACAAACGCATAGCAGTATCACAGACAAAAGGAGAAGCGGAAGCAAGAAAATCATATACCAAGGCATATGAGCCATTTTTGAGTGGATACAGTGTTGCTTTAGATGTTAAAGGTGAAGAGATAGATAGTTTTGAATTTAGTAAGATTTTTAATAAAAATGCAAATGTCAATTTTTTTATTGGCGGTGCTTTTGGCTTTGAAAAAGAGTTTTTAACTCAAACTCAAAGGATTATAAGCCTAAGTCGGCTAACATATGCACATAAAGTTGCAAAAGTAGTATTATTTGAGCAAATTTATAGAGGACTTTGTATCGATGCAAATCATCCTTATCATAAATAGGTTAAAGTAATATTATAAAAATTTAGGTGGGAAACAGATGAGAAAAAGCGAATTAAAATTTTTTGAAGATATGCTTTTAGAGAGAAAAGCACAGATACTAAAAAATATAGAGAATTCACATGAAGAGATATCTTCGCTAACTCAGCATGATGTTGGTGATGAAGCAGACCATGCCGCAGTAAGTACAGATAGAATGATAGAAGAGGCGATAAGTCAACAGCTAAATAAAGAGCTAGCTGAGATAGAGTATGCACTAGGCAATATAAAAGCTGGAACTTACGGTATATGTGAAATGTGTGAAGAGGAAATAAGTTTTCAAAGACTCAAAGTCAAGGTACATGCAAAGTATTGCATCACTTGTAGGGAGATAATAGAAAAGTCAGCAAACAAGAGCTAAAAAAGACAAAGGTGGCAAGAAGATGGAGATGAAACTATGGGTATAAAACGATATGTATTGTTATCAGTAGTATATATGCTAGCCGTGGGTCTGTATGTATATAGTTTTAGCGGAGATAAATATACTTTGGACTTGTATGCCCTTACATTGACCCTACCTGTTGCTGTGTGGATAGTTGTGCCTGTATTTGTGCTATTCTTAGCTTCAGTTTCACATTTGGCATTTTACAGTTTTAAAGATTTTTTCTATAAAAGAGCACTTAAAAAAGATTATGATACTTTTATAAATGTATCTAAAAGCAGAATTCTAGGTGAAAAAAGTAGTCTAAAGTTTAAAACACAGTGGTTCAGAACACCAGGACTTGTCATAAAAAGCTTTAAGTACATAAGCGGACAAAATACACCAGATTTGGAAAACGAAGAGTTGGTAGAGTATTGTAAAGTTGTCAGTAGCATACAGAGTGGCAAATATGAAGATATTAAAAAATACAAACTATCTAGGGATAACGATCTCTTCATGCAAAATGAAAAAAATAGACTAAAAGAGGAGCCAAAATACTGCTATAGCATACTTAAAAATTGTGATAACTTAGAGAGTGAATTGTGCAAACTTGCGTATAGTGAACTTTTAAATATAGGAACATTTTCTGAGATAAAAAAATATGATTTTCATATAGATAAGGGTATGTTTAGAAGAATGATGGAGAGATACCTGGATGAAGAGGATGATTTTGATATAGATATAAACTCTATAGAAAAGATGCTAGAACAGTTCAATGCAAACAGCGAGGATTACCTAGAGTTGGCTCAAGAGATAAAGATAAAACTAGACCCAGATACGCTTATCAATCTATTTAGAAAGCTATACAATGAAAAGGGACAATTGGCAGCAAATGCCTACTTGTACACGCTGTATGAGTTGCAAATGATAGATAAAGTGCGAGATATCTTGGATAACTCTGATGAAGATGAGTTCTTGAAGTTTAAGACTCTACTTTTCTTGCGTGACCATGGAAAGACGATAGACACTATAAAGTTCTTAAAGGTATAAATATAGCCAAGATTGATTTTGACCGAGGTATTATTGCCTTGGCTCCACTTGCTGGTTTTACTGACTTGCCGTTTCGCTCTTTAGTGAAGAAATTTGGTGTTGACTTGACCTTTTCCGAAATGATAAGTGCAAATGCCCTAGCATACAACTCAAAAAAAACATTCGAGATGTTGAGAAAGTCTCCACTAGAAGAGCCATATATCGTCCAAATTGCTGGTTCGGATTTAAATAACATAAAAAAAGCAGTTGAGATACTAAACGACATAGATGGGGTAGATGGTATAGATTTGAATTGTGGATGCCCTGTCCCAAAAGTAGTAGCTCAAAATGCTGGCTCATCACTTCTTCAAGATTTACCAAAAGTACAACAAATACTAGAGACTATAAAAAAATACTCCAAAAAAGAGTACTTAAGTGCCAAAGTAAGACTAGGTTTCAATGAAAAGATTCCAGAAGATATCGCACTTGCTTGTCAAAATGCTGGAGTAGATTTTATGAGTATGCACGGCAGGACAAGATCTGGAAAATACAAAGCAAAAGTTGACTATGAGGCGATAGCAAGAGCAAAAGAGGCAGTCTCGATACCAATTATTGCAAATGGCGACATCACAAGTTTGCAAAAAGCAAATGAGGTAAAAGAGATAACAGGCTGCGAGTCCATCATGATAGGAAGAGGTGCGATAGGAAACCCTTGGATATTTTACCAAATCAAAAACAATCTAGACTCTATAAGCAAAGATAAGATAAAAGAGATAGTCTTAGAGCACTACGACAATATGATAGCCTTTTACGGCGCAAAAGGTGTATCAATCTTCAGAAAACATGTTCACACCTACTCCAAAGGCTTTCCAGAAGCAGCCACTTTTAGAGATAAAATAAATAGGATTGAAGAGACAAAAACCGCAAGAGCAGTCATAGAGGAGTTTTTTTCCCAAAAAGTTTAAAGTTTAACCCTGACCTTTTTGCTCTTTTGACATAGTAAAAGGGGATACGAGGGCTAAAATTTAAACTTTTTCATAACTTACTTAGTCTAGAAGACCAAAACTTTTTAATCTTCTATATGTTTTTTGTGTTTTGATTTTTTGTAGGTTTTTTTGTTTCTGTTTTTCTCTATGAGATTGACCTGTTTTAGCAAGAGGTTTCTCTTCTCTTCTTTGGATAAACTTTCGTTTTTTAGGGTATTTATGGTTAGCTCTTTGAAGTTTTGTAGAGACTTGAAATATGCAGAATCTACTCTTATCTCGTCTAATTTCTTGATTAAATTATATATCTTTATCGCTCTTTTTTCAAACAAATCGTAGTTGAAGTTTTCTAATTTTAAGATTGTAGCCGAGCTTTTTAGAAATTTTTCTAAAAGTCGCATATGCTTTACGCGAAGAGCTTTGTCATCTATGTTCATGGTTCATTGTATATTCGTTTGAGGCTCGGTCTTTGTAGCTATTTAGCTTTTGGTCTTGTAATTTCAAGTACTCATCTAGCTTTTTTCTGTTGTCTTCAAACGCTTTTTCAAATTCGCTATTTTCTTCTAGCTCCGTTTGCCCAAAAGTATCTAACAAAACATTTGAATTTCCTGATGCTATGAGGTATCTTTTGCCTTCAAATTCTACTAGAACTACAGAGTTGTTGGCATCGATCGGTTTTCTTTTTAACACTTTTATCTCTTGCCCTAAAGAGGGATTTTTTTTAAAAAGCCAAGAGTTTTCTACACTTGAATTTTGTTTTTTTGCGACTCGTCGTTTTAACCAAAACATAAATATCAACAAAACAAAAAGAGAAGTTATGACGATTATGTATCTTGTGTCGATAAGACTTGAATCTTGAAAAGTTTGAAAAGTTTGAGTAGAATTTTTCCCTATTTCATTTCTGTTTATTTGTCTTTTAACATAGGGTTTTATAAGCGTGGCTCTGATACGAAGACCAAAACCATCGGTAGTTTTTGAGGCTATGACTCCTATGTCAGATTTGCTTTGAAGTATAATATTTAAGCTATTTTTGCTTGGTTGAATAGTGATGAATTGGATGATATCTGAATTTACTTTTTCCTTGATTATTTTATTAAATGATAAATCTTCAAGTTTTAAAGAGGTGCCGCTACTGTTTTCCCCCTGATAAATCTTGCCTTCATATGGGGAGTCAAATGATAGCATGATATCAACTCTGTCAGTTCTTTCATAGATGTTATGAGTTAGTAGATTTGCACTAAAGCCAAGAGTTGTAAGGAAAATTAAAAGTAGAAGTTTTTTCATCAAATCTCTTTTTTGAAGTATTGTATGACGCTTTTGGAGTCAAGGATTTCATTTATCCTGATAGCAAGGTTTTTTTCATATACCATAACTTCACCTTTCCCAAAAATCTTCTTGTTTATAAAAAGTTCGACACTCTCTCCTGCTGGCTTGTTTAAGTCTATCACTGAGCCTTTTACTAGCTTTAAAATAGAGTCAATATTTAGATAAGTAGTACCAAGTTCAGCTATGAAATCGACATTGATATCTAGTAAGTTTTCATACCCAGAGAGTAATTTATCTGCTATATACTCTTTGTCTTCTTTATTCACAGCTTCCTCTCCTTCATTTTTTCCCTTTTGCTACTAGAAATGTTTTATCATTGATTGCATAAAGTAAATTCTCTTCCAATTCTATTGGAAATGGCGACGATATCTTACCTAAAAACTCTGGTGTTCCAAGTTTGTATAGGTTGTTTTTATTGCTCTCTTCCAATTTTACCTTAGCAAGTCCTATTACTTGGTTAGTTACTTCTTTGAGTAGATCGTTTATATCATCTTCATTTAAATTGTCTTCAAAAAGTAAAATCCTTGCTATATCGTTTAAAGTATCTTTTTTGAAAAAGAAGTACCAATTAATCTCTTGGCTATTTTCATATATGGGGATTGAAGACGCATAAAAATTTTTACCTAAAGTTTTGCCCTCTCTTCTCTCAAGTCCCAAAATCTCTTCACAAAATATTTTTAAAGAATCATCAACGATCTCTCTCATATTACCCACTTTTGTTTTTATTGCATGTATTATAGTTTAAATTTTTTAAATTGTTTATTAAGAGGGTAAATAGTACAATATCTTTTTTATAAAAGAGGTGCTATGTTTATAATTTTAGGTTTTATTGGGGTTATTGTCGGTTTTGCCTCAGGTTTTTTTGGTATAGGTGGTGGGACTATTTTGGTGCCAACTCTTATATATCTTGGTTTTGGGGTCAAAGCAGCTATCAGCATATCTATAACTCAGATGGTTTTTAGTTCCATATTTGGCTCATTCGTAAACTACAAAAACAGAATGCTTCGTGTGGAAAATGGATTGATTTTGGGCTTTGGTGGTTTTATAGGTGCTCAATTTAGTGGTTTTATAGTTTCAGCTTTGCCCTCTATCGCACTTCTTGGGTTTTTTGCAGTTGCACTTCTTATCTCTTTATATAAATTTTTTAAAGCACCAAGTGAGCCTGAGGGTGTTCCAAATGAGTCAAAGATACTTCTTTTTATAGTTGGTCTGTTTGTGGGAATGGCAGCCATCAGTATAGGTATCGGAGGAGCACTGTTTTTGACTCCGATTATGGTGGGATTTTTGCATTATGATATAAAAAGAGCAGTTTCAACCTCTCTTCTTTTTGTAGTCTTCTCTTCAGTTTCAGGGCTTATCAGCTTCTCCATGCATGGTTTGATTGACTATAAATCAGGTATCATTTTGGGCTGTGGCTCGCTAATAGGAGTCTACTTTGGAGCAAAACGATCACACACTGTAAAAAGAGATATACAAAAAAAGCTCTTAATGATACTCTATGTCATACTATTTGCATTGACAATAAATAAACTGATAGGGCTTGTATGATAAAGATATATGGTGCTCGTGAACATAACTTAAAAAATATAGATTTAGAGATTCCCAAAAACAGACTTGTTGTTGTCACAGGACTTAGTGGAAGCGGAAAGAGTACGCTCGCATTTGACACCCTTTATGCTGAGGGACAAAGACGCTATATAGAGTCGCTCTCTTCATATGCAAGGCAGTTTTTAGATAGAATTGGCAAGCCTGAAGTTGATAAGATTGAGGGGTTGACTCCTGCGATTGCGATCGACCAAAAAACAACTAGCAAAAATCCTCGCTCAACAGTTGGTACAATTACGGAGATATATGACTATCTTAGGCTCTTATATGCAAGAGTTGGCAAACAACATTGTCATAAGTGTGGAAAACCGATATCGCAGATGAGTAGCAGTGATATAATAGAGCAAATTTTAAAACTTCCTCAAAATTCAAAACTGATTTTGATGGCTCCGATAGTTAGAGAAAAAAAGGGCTCTTTTGCTGATTTACTAGAGTCACTTCGCCATAAAGGCTATGTTAGAGCCATGGTTGATGGTGTTATGGTTAGGCTTGATGAAGATATAGAGCTTAGTAAGACAAAAAAACATACTGTAAAAGTGGTAGTTGATAGGGTTGTGCTAAAAGAGGATAATGCTCAAAGAGTAGCAAGTGATATAGAAAAAGCACTCAAAGAGAGTTATGGTGAGATAGAAGTCGAGATACTAAATGCCCAAGAAGTAGGAGCGGAGGCAAGTTTGATTCACTATAGTGAACATAGAGCCTGTTTTGATTGCAAGATCAGTTTTGATTTGCTCGAACCTCTATCTTTTTCGTTTAATTCCCCAAAAGGGGCATGTCCGATTTGTGATGGCTTAGGTATTCGCTATACGCTTGACATGAGTAAAATCATAGATGAAGAGAAGAGTATCGAAGATGGAGCTATAAAGATATTTTATGGATTCAATAAAGGTTTTTATGCAAAATATCTAAAAGCATTTTGTGAGGCAAGTGGAATCGATATAAAAACCCCATATAAAGATTTAGAAGAGTGGCAAAAAAAGAGTATTTTACACGGTGGGGTTGAAGATGCTGTATTTACTTGGAAAAGACATAAAATAAGAAAAAGTTTTGAGGGAATTGTAAAAATTGCCTACAATATGCTAAAAGATGAAAAAGATATAAGTAACTTCATGAGTGAAAAAGCTTGTGATAATTGTGGTGGACATCGATTAAAACCAGAGCATTTGTCGGTAAAAGTGAGCCAAAAAGGCATAGGCGATATCTTGGAGTTGCCAATCGACAAAGCATTGGAATTTTTTAAAGATGAAGGAAATTTTTCATATTTTGGCGAACAACAAAAGATGATAGCAGAACCAATCTTAAAAGAGGTTAGAGATAGGCTGTATTTCTTATATAATGTCGGACTCGGGTACATAACACTAGGAAGGGATGCTAGGAGTATCAGTGGTGGGGAGGCTCAAAGGATACGCATAGCTTCGCAGATAGGAAGTGGGCTTACGGGGGTTATGTATGTGTTAGATGAGCCTAGTATTGGTCTGCATGAGAGGGATACAATAAAACTCATAAAGACTCTTAGGGATTTACAAGAGAAAGGCAACAGTGTTATAGTGGTCGAGCATGATAAGAAAACCATAGAATCAGCTGATTTTATAGTAGATATCGGACCTGGAGCTGGAAAATTTGGTGGAGATATTATCTTTAAGGGTAGTTATGAGGAGCTAAAAAAAAGTGACACTCTAACAGCATTTTATCTGAATGGAACAAAGAAGATAGACTATAAAAGCGACAGAAAACAGACAAAATGGATAGAGTTAAAAAATGTCAATGTAAATAATATCAAAAATTTAGATATAAAAATCCCACTCTCAAACTTAGTCAGTATCACAGGAGTTAGTGGAAGTGGAAAAAGTTCGCTTATACTCCAGACTCTGCTCCCTGTTGCCAAAGAGTTACTAAATCATGCTAGAAAAGTTAAAAAGGTTTCAGGAGTAGAGTGTCTAGGGTTAGAGCAACTTGATAAGGTGATATATCTTGACCAAAGCCCAATAGGCAGGACTCCAAGAAGTAATCCTGCGACATATACTGGCGTGATGGATGAGATAAGAGTTCTGTTTTCAAAGACAAAAGAGGCTGGGCTTAGAGGCTATAAGGTTGGACGATTTTCATTTAATGTCAAAGGCGGAAGATGTGAAAAGTGTCAGGGTGAAGGCGAGATAAAGATAGAGATGCACTTTTTGCCAGATATCATGGTCAAATGTGATACTTGCCAAGGGCACAGATATAATGCCCAAACTCTTGAGATACTCTATCGTGGCAAGTCGATTTCAGATGTATTGGAGATGAGTGTTGAAGAGGCATATGAATTTTTCAAACCGATTCCAAAGATAAAACAGATACTTCAGACTTTATGTGATGTGGGGCTAGGCTATATAACTCTTGGGCAAAATGCTGTGACACTTAGTGGTGGAGAGGCTCAAAGGATAAAACTATCAAAAGAGTTAAGCAAGAGAGATACGGGAAAAACCCTATATATACTAGATGAGCCCACTACTGGTCTGCATTTTGCTGATGTGGATAGATTGACAAAAGTTTTGCACCATTTGACAGATTTGGGTAATAGTGTATTGGTTATTGAGCATAATATGGATATAATAAAAAATAGTGATTTTGTGATAGATATGGGACCTGAGGGTGGAGACTATGGTGGCAAGATAGTCGCTACTGGAACCCCAGAAGAGTTGGCAAAAAATCATAAAAAAACAAAAAGTTTTACAGGAAAATTCTTGGCAAAGGAGATATAAGATGATACAAGATATCGTGGATAAAATAAGATCACTTCCCCCACTCCCTAAAAGTTTTGCAGAGGTAAATGCGATTTGCTCAGACCCAAATAGTGGTGTTGGAGATTTGGCAAATGTGATCAAGAGTGATCCGATGTTGGTGGCAAATCTTCTTAAGATAGCAAATTCACCGTTATATAGTTTTCAAAGAGAGATTAAAAATGTTTTGCAAGCTATATCTCTATTTGGAATGTCAACAACTAGATCTCTCATCACAAGTATCTCTGTTAAAAAACTTTTAAGTGTAGATATGGAGCCTTATGGTGTTACTCCTGAAGAGTTTGTACAGGTATCTTCACTGCAAAGCTTGCTTGTTACAAAGTGGTATAAAAAAGTTGATGCCAAAAAGACAGATGAGCTGTTTCTTGCAGCACTTTTGCAAGACACGGGTAAGATTCTTATAGCTGATGAGGTTGTGAGAAATGATGAAACCTATCAATTCAAATCAGAGATAGAAGTAGCGATAGATATAGCCACAGTAGAGAGGATGTATGTAGAGGCAACTACTGCTCAAGTCACTTCACAGATATTTGAGCATTGGGGATTTGATGAGAAGATGGTAGAGATGATAAAATTTTCTGATAATTATGATGATGCAGAGGAGTTGAGAGATTATGCGTTGGCTCTAAAGATACTAAAAACTGCTGTACCTATTAATTCACCACTGAGCGAGAGAAGTGTAACTATGGCACTTGCAATTTTAGAAAAAGAGGGAATGGATCAAGAGCTATTTTTAGATGCCATTGAAGAAATTGTAAATTGAAAACACTAACTATAATAGATACATTTGGATTCTTTTTTAGAAACTATTTTGCTCTTCCAAATTTGAGAAATAAAGAAGGTTTTCCTACTGGGCTTTTAACTGGATTTGCAAACTTTATCTACTCCTTAAAGAGTGAACTTGAGAGTGATTACATACTCTTTGCACTTGATGCAAAAGGCAAAACTTTTAGACATGATATAGATGAAAACTACAAGGGTACTAGACCAGAAGCTCCACAAGATCTCAAAGAACAACTTCCTGTTGCTATATCTTGGATAGACAAGATGGGTTTTAAGTGCTACTCCAAAGTTGGATATGAAGCAGATGATGTGATAGCTTCAGCTGTAAGATTTGCGAAAAAAAACGGTATAAAAGTACGAATTGTAAGTCATGATAAGGATCTTTATCAGCTTATCGATGATGACACAGTAACGCTGTATGACCCTATCAAAAAATCAGATATAAATGAGCAGAGATGTCTTGAAAAATTTGGAGTTCATCCAAGTTTGATAGGGGATTATCTAAGTATTGTAGGAGATAGTGCTGATAATATTCCAGGAGTTAAGGGTATTGGGGCAAAGGGGGCAAAAACTCTTTTAGATGAGTTTGGCTCACTTGAAAATATATATGAAAATCTTGATAAAGTAAGAAATCCAAGAGCTCAAAAACTACTCATTCAGAGTCAGGAAAATGCATTTTTAAGCAAAAAACTTGTGGCTTTATATGATGGCCTGGATATAGCTGATAAATTTGAGAGCTTCTATTTTCCAAAAGACCAACCTCTTGTAAATATAGCTGATGAACTGCAAAAATATGAACTAAAAAATATCCTTAGAAAACTAAATCTTAAGCCAAAAGAAGAGGCTAAAACAACTCAAGCCTTTGATGCGATTTTGTTAGATACAAAAGAGAAGCTTTTTGATGTTTTAAAAAGCATAGAGCCAAATTCACTTATAGCTTTTGATACAGAAACAGACTCACTAGATGCTTATAGTGCGAAGATAGTCGGCTTTTCGTTTGCTACAGATACAACCAAGGCTTACTATGTGCCTATATCTCACAGCTACTTAGGTGTTGGCGAACAAGTTAGCCTAGACGATGCAAAAATAGCGATAGAGAAGATATTTTCTCACAGAGTAGTTGGGCAAAACTTAAAATATGACTTAGCAGTCGTAGAGAACAATTTTGGTTTTTGTGATTTACCGATATATGCAGATACTATGATTTTAGCATGGCTTTTAAATCCAGAAAAAACCATAGGTCTTGATGCTTTGGCTTTGAGATTTTTTAATCATTCCATGATAAAGTTCAAAGACAGTGTTAAAAAAGGTGAAACATTTGCGACAGTAGACATAGAGTCAGCTTGCAAGTATGCTAGTGAAGATGCTTGGATGACACTGAGAGTTTATGATAGAGTTGTAGATTTTTTAGAGCCAAATTTGCTTGACCTTGCTCGTAGCCTAGAGTTTCCATTTATAAAGACACTGATGAAGATGGAAAAAGAGGGCATCAAAGTTGATGTTAGATATTTTGAGATGATGCTTAAAATCAGCTTGGAGACGATAGAGTCATTAAAGAGAGAGATATTTTCATTGAGTGGCTTGGAGTTCAATGTAAACTCAACACAGCAATTGGGCAAAGTGCTTTTTGAAGATTTAAATCTTCGAGTTGTGAAAAAGACCAAAACAGGCTACAGTACAGATGAAAAAGTCTTAAATGAGTTAAAAGAGGAGCATCCGCTCATCCCAAAAATATTAGAGTACAGAGAGATATATAAACTGAAATCAACCTACATAGAGCCACTTTTAAAACTCGGCTTAAAAGATAAAAATGGTAGAATTCACACCTCTTTTTTACAGAGTGGAACGGCGACAGGAAGGCTTAGCTCAAAAAATCCAAATCTTCAAAACATACCAGTAAAAACAGAGCTTGGAAGAAAAGTAAGAGCTGGTTTTGTTGCCAAAAAAGGATACTCTTTAGTGGGTATCGACTACTCGCAGATAGAGTTGCGGCTTTTGGCTCATTTTAGTGGTGATGAGGCTTTGGTGAATGCTTTTGTTCAAGGCAAAGATATACACTATGAGACAGCTTTTAAGATTTTTGGAGAGGCAGAGGCGAAGAGTAAAAGAGGAGTTGCAAAGAGCATCAACTTTGGACTCTTGTATGGCATGGGGGCAAGAAAACTTTCTCAAACTATACATGTGAGCACAAAAGAGGCAAAAGCGTATATAGATAGTTATTTTGCATCATTTCCTACTGTGAAAGATTTCTTGCATCAAGTTGGAGAGAGAGCATTGGAAAAAGGATATTCACAGACACTTTTAGGGCGAAGAAGATACTTTGATTTTGAAAATGCAAATGCCATGCTTCATGCCTCATATATTCGTGAAGCAGTAAATACACTCTTTCAAGGAAGTGCAGCAGATTTGATTAAGATGGCTATGAATAAGATAATGGAGACATTGATAAATGATGAAGCAAAACTTCTGTTGCAAATCCATGATGAACTGATATTTGAAGTCAAAGATAAAGAGGCGGAAAGTTTTTCACAAAAAGCAAAAGAGATTATGGAAAATATCTATAAACTAAAAGTACCTCTAAAAGTTTCCGTAGAGATTGGACAAAATTGGGGAGAGTTGAAGTAGAATAATCAGTTATTCTACTCTTCGGACAGTTTGCTCATCACATAAGATTGTAAGTTATTTTTTTTGATCTCTTTTTTCATGGCTTCGTTAAAAATTTCTTCCACTTTTTTACTGTATTTGTCATAGCTAAAATATGGAAAATGTATAGCCCAAGCCTCCTTGATTCTGCTTTTTGCCATTTTGTCTTTTATGCAAGCATGAAAATACTGAAATCCTATAAAAAAAGCAGCAGTTATTATGATTGTGCTGATGATAGAGGCATGAAAATCTATATGCTCAAAGAGTTTGTGAGTCAATATCAATAATGGTACAAGTATGAAAGCAGATACTATCGCATAAACCATATAGGCATTTTTGATGATCATTCTAAAACCTAACTTCTCAGGATCAACATGCATACCTTCATTGTGGTAGGCATTTGCAACCAGCAAATCTTTAAATCTGATAGGTTGACTAGAGGTTTTAAAAACAAATCTAAGTATCTTATCTTTGAGTTTTGAGTTTTCTAAAAATTTCATAGTGTAATTTTATCATAAATATGTTAAATATCATACAAGTAATGAGTAGCTATTTAAAACTATCATTAAACAAGATGCAAATACTCTCTATTTTGTGGGATAAAAATTTGTTTATGAAGTTTAAAAAAATATATGGGAAAGACGCTTGGCGATATCTTTGCCATATATTTTTTAAAGGAGAAAATATGTTTGGCTGATGTAAGTATAAGAAGTTAGGGTAAACCAACGGTTAACCCTAACTCAAAGTACTATATCTTTACATTTTTCAATCTAAGAGCATTTACTATAACGGAAACAGAGCTAAAACTCATAGCAACTGCCGCGATGACAGGAGATAAAAGTATTCCAAAAACTGGATAGAGAACTCCAGCTGCTATCGGAACTCCAGCACTATTGTAGATAAAAGCAAAAAATAGATTTTGTCTTATATTTTTCATAGTCGCTCGACTCAATTTTATCACTTTTAAGATGCCAAGCAAATCACCTTTTATCAAAGTGACACCAGCACTCTCTATGGCGACATCTGTTCCTGTTCCCATAGCGATTCCGACATCTGCAATAGCAAGAGCTGGTGCGTCATTGATGCCATCACCTGCCATAGCAACTATCTCTCCGCTATCCTTTAGTTTGCTGATAACATCAGCTTTTCCATCTGGTAAGACATTCGCATAAACTTCATCTATATTTAGTTTAGCTGCCACTGCATTCGCAGTAGTTTGGTTGTCTCCACTTAGCATAACTACTTTTATGCCCTCAGCTCTTAATTTCTTTACAGCCTCTAGTGAGGTTTTTTTGATAGGATCTTCAATGCCTATGATAGCACTAAATTTTCCTTCAATCGCCATAAATATCACACCTTTGCCGTCTTTTCTTAAAGTATCAGCTTTCTCTCTTATGTGAGTAGTCGATATATCTAAGCTTTCCAAGAAGTCTTCACTTCCTATAATAACTTGTTTTTTATCGATGTTACCGATAATCCCTTTGCCTGTGACTGCTTCAAAATCTTCTACACTTAAAAGTGAGATATTTTTTTGTTTTGTATGTTCAACAACAGCTTCTGCTAGAGGATGTTCACTTGCTCTCTCTAGACTTCCCGCATATGCTAAAATCTCCTCTTCGTTAAAACCATCTTCTATCTCCAAGCTTGTAACTTTTGGTTTTCCCTCAGTAAGAGTTCCTGTCTTGTCAACCACTAAAGTATTAACTTTTTCCATTCTTTCAAGCGTCTTGGCATCTTTTATCAATATGCCTGAAAGTGCAGCTCGACCAGTCCCTACCATGATAGAGATAGGAGTTGCAAGACCAAGTGCACAAGGACAAGCTATGATAAGTACTGCAA
>Ga0256829_1001880_pt1 | contig 16385 bp, 15 predicted proteins | sample 131447metaG_FD_185979 | JGI IMG/M metagenome (GOLD analysis project Ga0256829, IMG submission 185979) | Hydrothermal vent microbial communities from Lau Basin, Pacific Ocean - 131-447 | ecosystem: Environmental > Aquatic > Marine > Hydrothermal vents | place: Pacific Ocean: Lau Basin | collected...
TACTTTCAGCATATACAAACTTGCCATTCTCTGTGAGAGCATACGCTGGCGTCCGGATATATTGATGATCTCTCCGGACTCTTTGCCTGTCTGTTTGGCAAACAGCCCTACCGCTTCGTTTGCCTGTTTGAGCAGTGCTTCGAGGTCTTCTTGCATTTTGCCCGCTTTGGCTTTGCTTGGCGGTGCTTTGAGCGCTTTTTTGATCGGTGCCCACATCTGCTTTACTTTTTGCAGGCTCTTGGCTGTTTGGGGGTCTTTATTGAAGGCAATGAGGGCATTGAGATGGTCTTCAAAGTTATGCATGGTCGTATCGAGATCTTTTTGGGGATCACCAAACCGGTTTTGCAGCCCGATCATTGCATAGTCTTTGAGCATCCGCTGTGTGTACATCCGCTGTTTCCCTGCCACATCCACTGCCTGTGACAGGTTGGCTATTTCCAGACCGTAGGCGAACTGAATACACCCTATGAGCACAATCCATATTCCTGCAAACCATTTAAAACTGTTTTGTTTCATCGCATCTTCCTTTTGTATATAGATTAGTTTACACCTACTTCACACTACAAACAATAAGACTTTTCTCAATTGGCACATTTTTATCTAAAAAGAGGCAAGCCACCTTCGTATTTCATCCAAATCATCCGTATATCTAAACCTTTCTGCTTTATTGGCGGCATCATGGTTGCCAAGTTGGAACAGCAAGCCTTTGAGACCATGTAAAACCCCGTCCAGCTCTTCATCCTCCGGATTTTCCTTCTCCAGTACTACAGCAAGGTGATTGATCGTGTTTTCAAGATCGAGCAACCCTTTAGCAATGACGGGTTCAAGTTCATCTTCCTCAAAACCAAACTCACGTAAAAAAAGATATGCTTTCTCTTTCGTTTCATTCAGCAGTTTCTGCATTGGTGATCCTTTGTAAAATTTCATTGAGATGCTCTGGATTCAGAGGTTTTTCCAAAATCCCTTCAAAGCCGTATTCGAATATTTTGTCATATGTCGATTTATAGACATCCGCGGTAAACGCATAGATGGGTGGTAGCGTCATATTGAGTTCTTTAAGTTTTCGCATCACTTCAAACCCGTTCATCCCCGGCATTTTGAGGTCGAGGAAAATAATATCATACTGCTTGACCTTGCACATACCGACTCCTTCATAGCCTCCTCCGGCAAGATCCACTTTGGCATTGGGGTAATCCTTGCCGATAAAAAGCCTGAAGATATCAAGATTTGTCTCTGTATCATCCACTACAAGGACAGAGAGTCCAACACCACTGCTCTTTTTACTGGTATTCTCTTTTTTCAAAAGCTTTTCATAAATCTTTACCGGTGCACAATATTCATAGAGATCATCGAAATACTTTAAAGAAAGATGTTGACGCATATTTTCTGCAATAAATACCGTTTTTTCAAAACGCTTTCCGCTTCGCAGATAATAGATAAGGGCATCTATTTTTGTATAATTTTGCGGCTCTGAAAGTACAGAAAGAATATCGGGTATGTCTTTTTGGGCATTTAACAGAAAATTGATCAGTGAATTTTCGCTTTTAAACGTCTTAACCGTGGCACCGTGCTGTTTCAAAAAATGGATCTTCTCTTTCACATAGGTACGTTCCTGCATACTTTTTTCAATGTAGAAGTAGATTTTCTTTCCTTTCACATCCGGTTGATGATCCCGGGTTTTTTCAAACAGGTAACTAAAGGAAAAGGTTGTTCCCACACCCGGCTCACTCTCAACCTCAAGTTCTCCGCCAAGCCTGTCTGCAAGCTGTTTGGTAATGTGCATACCCAGTCCCAAACCCTGTTTTTTCTTTTGGTACCGGCTATAGGGATTAAACACATCCTGTAGCTGCTCGGGGGTCATCCCGATACCGCTGTCCGAAACACTGAATACAGCTCTTATACCCTTTGGTTCTTTTTTGTATGCCATCTTTAGCCTGACAAAGCCTTCTTCGGTATACTTGAAGGCATTGGTCAAAAAATTGATAAGGATCTCCATCATATGCATCTGGTCACCGTAAACCAGAAACGGCGCGAACATACTTTCATACTCAAACGTAATTCTCTGTCTGTTTTTAATCTCAATGGAAAGATGGTCAATGCACTGCAGCAGCATCTCTTCCATATCAAAAAATGACTTCTGTATCTCCAGTTGACCGCTGTTGATCTTGGTGATATTCAAAATATCCTTTACAAGTGACTGCAGGCTGACCGCTCCGTGTATCGCTTTTTTCAGCTGAAACTTCTGCTCACCACGCAGGGCTTTACTCTCATCAATAATACTCAAGTATCCGTGGATGGTATTGAGGGATGTACGCATTTCATGGGAAAGATTTGCGATCATACTCTCCTGTGTCTTCAAAACCGTATTGAGACGGTCACTGACACTCTTCAGAATATGCTGCGATACCAGAGACTGCTCCTCCATCTCCTTAGCGTAGGTACAACGTTCAATGAAAAGAAAAGTGAACAATTGCTGTATGCCGACACCAAGTTTCTCTTTTTCTTCTTGATTGTCCGTCTGGTCATACAAATACGTATACCCTTCAAAAAGAAAGTTCAATAATTTTCGTGTATAGGCAGGATCATTTTCTTTAAAAACCCGATACTGAAGATAGTAAACAATTTTCATATCCCCTTCATAAAGCAGTTTTTGCAAACTTTTTACGGTTTCAGCCGCCTCCTCTTCGGGTCTGCCAAACTCTTTTTTGATCCTTTCTATGAAAAAGTGCTCTTGCTCGGTATTCAATCTCATACCTTATCCTTTTCCGCAATCAATGCAACTGTAATAGTTTGATTATGCAGTAAAATATCCTCAGACGGTTTTCTCGAAGCCGGAGAACCGATCTCTCCAAAAGAATGAAATCCGGCAAAAGAGACATCGATATGGTGTTTGATCTCTTCCAAATACAGATACTCCATCATTTTAAGATTTTCGGCAATCCCGATACAATGGAACATAAGTGCCGCACTCTTCTTTGGAGCGATGTCATAAAGCCTGCCAAGCCGTCTTAGCTGATCCTGTTTGCTCAGCATAATACCGACCTTGACATACTCTTTAGGGTAAACATCCCGATACAGCTGAATACTTCCCTCTTCTCTATTTACAGCTACAATAGATGCCAACGGTGCATTCGACCACTCCATACCTGCATGCTTTTGTACAAAAAGAGGATAACCGAACCTTCCGATAAGAAATTCATCGATCTTTCCCGTGATCTCCTCTATGACATCAAGTGCAGGAAGATTATTGATCTCATACAGTGTTTTATGCTCTGCCCGGGTAATTTCAAGCGGAATGCCTGCCGGCCGGAACAGGTGCATACTCATTCCGTCAAGTCTATACCGCTCACTGTCAATACTCCATAAAAGCATATGCCGTGCATAAAAACTTCCATTATAAAAAATAGAAGGATGTTCTTCTATGCATAACTCAACACCGGCTACAGCACCGTAGACTTTTTTGATCTCCTTCGCCTTGGAAAAATCTGCAAGATGTGCTTCCAGTACAGGAGAAGAGAAACTGCTCAGCAATATTGCCTGTTCATACAGCTGACTCACGGCAATGTCATCTTCTTCCGAAAACAGATGCACCGCAAATGCGTCCCTTTTCATATCACAGCAAAAATAGACTATGGGAAACTGTTCTGTTGTTTCAACATAAGGGATTTCATCGGCAATATTCCCACTGCTGCTGCAACCAAGAATCTCTGTATCAGGGTAATTCGTGCGGAGTAATGCATATTCAGCCAAAAAAGCACTTTTTTGGCTGCTCCTGTAAAATGCAATAATTATTGTCGGAACAAAGCCCAAATCTTTAAAGTTACTGTCTGAAACCGTTTTGTAATGCATTATTGACCTACCTGAACGGGAATATGCATCAGGCGATGTCTAACAGTTTTTCAAATTTCTGTTTGTAGGTTGTAGGCATAATCGGTTTTCGGAGCAAAAGATCGAAAAGGTCTGATGCCTGTTCATATTCATCAGGATAGAGCGTCAAAGCTGCTATCTTTGTGTGCTCACTTTTTTCATTTGCCTCTTTGGCAATATCCACCCCTGTGCCGTCAGGCAGATTGATATCGACAATGACAATATCATAAGGCGGATTTTCTTCAATTTTTTTTCTCGCCTCTGCAACATTCATTGCACTTTCTACCTGTATAGAAATATTGTACTCTTTTACCAAAAGTCCTATCACTTTTTCTTCAAACTCTAAATTATATTTAAAATCATCTACAATCAATACTCTCTTGGACATATGAAACCTCCCAATTTCTGATGTTTCATATCATAAAACAATCGTCATCCAAAAACTATAGGACTTTTCTGACTTTAATAAAATAGAATGAGGAAAATTCAGTTTTTTTGTTGAAGGACGAAGTGTATCAGCTGGGAAGTATTGGAAAGAGAAAGTTTATCAAGTATATGTGCATGGTGCGCTGACACTGTTTTTGGAGAAATATCCAGCTTCTCTGCGATCTCTTTGAAACTCATGCCGGACACAATATAGTGGCATATTTCAAATTCTCTTTTTGACAGTGAATTGAGAGAGGCAATTTCTTTCTTCTCTATAGCAGTACCGTAATCCAAACACTGTATATATTGGGGGTTGATATATACGTCGCCTTTAAGAATTGCGGAAATTGCATCTTGAAATGAATGCAAGACATTCGTTTTGTGTAAATATCCGGATGCCCCTTCATGGATACACTCTATGGCGTAAGGGTCTTCAGGGTACATACTGCAAACAAGTATTTTCATTTCGGGGTAATCATTGGATAGCTGCCGAATACTGCTGTAAGAGTTGACATTTCCAAGATGTAGATCCAAAATCATCAGATCATACCGTTTCTCTTTCAGTCTTTCCATCATGTCATCATAGTTGAGTGCCGTATCGATAACATTTGTTTCACATGATTTACACTTTTTAAGCAGTGCTTTCATACCGGCACTGACAATGTCATGATCATCCACAATCAATATGTTGTGACAACGGAATTCCATTCTGTACCTTTTTCCCATATATTTACCATATAATCTTACAATAAAATATGTAAAATATAACAACATTAATATATGACGTTTTTATAGAATATTTTAATCGGTTTTTTTCATTCAACAACATACAGTAAAATACATGTGTTCATATTCCATCTTGAAGGAGAATTATGCTTTTCAGAATACTGCTTGTCATAAGTATTTCAACTTTGGCTTTTTCAGAAGAATCCATGCAGGCACTCTATATGAAAAACGGTTGCAGTGCCTGCCACGGCATCTATGCGGAAGGTATCGGTGCGACGCCGAGACTAATCGGGCGTGATGCCAATGTACTCAAGGAACGTTTAAGAGATTTGAAAAAAGGGAAAACGCGTTCGGCTTTTGGAACCGTAATGGTCTCCTTTGCCAAAGGTTTGAGTGATGAAGAGATCGATCAAATGGCGGAGTATCTTTCAACACTGAAAAAAGTACCGCCGAAAGAAAGATACGAATTGCTTCCCGACGAGGATGACGGATCATCCTGAATCGGTATAACAGTTAGTGTGTTTCAACCGGTACGGTCTGTGCCGGTGCTTCTTCTACCTTCTCCACGGTAGGTGCAGCTGTATTTCCTGTCACTTCCGCAGCTTTTGCTTTAACCGCTTCAACAGCTTCCGCACCTTTTGCCTTGACAGCTTCGACTGCTGCAGCACCGCTCTCTTTGGCACTCTCTACAGCTTCGCCTGTTTTTTTCGCAGCATTGTCAACAGCTTCAGAAACCGTTTTCTTAACCGCTTCTACTGTTTCCGCAGCTTTTTGGCTGTTTGACTTCATCTCTTCTTTAAGCTCGTCAAGCTCCTCTTTGGCATCGAACAGGTCACTGTCAAGATCTGCAACACGTTCAACATTCGCACCATATTCATAGACAAGTTCACCGCCATCGTGTCCCTGTTTGAAAATGCCTGCGACAAATACAACCAGTACCAACAGGTAAAGCCCTTTCATAAGCCCTTTCTTGATAGTCGCAGAGAGAAGTTTAAAGAGCACGACTACTACTGAAGCGAGCATCAGGTAGGTGCCGAGCAGTTTATGTGCTTTCAGTTCCGCCTGCCCTGCCTGTGTCAGTCCGTCAAAGGCTTCTTTTCCGTCAATCGTACCGGTATAGTAAGCGGCAAATGCTGCAAGCATTCCCACCACCAACAGGAAAAATGTGATCACACCGATCGCTCTTTTTTTGGCAAAAAGGTTGATGATCTCAACCAAGAGGACAATGACAGGAATCGCGATCACAAAGTGATCGATTGGCGGGTGGAGAAGGACGGGGACATCAAACGGCAAATTGATTGCCGGCAGTTTCAAAGCTGGTAGTTCCATGGAAGTATTCCTTTTTATTGATTTATATCAACCGATTATATCACAAAATAATTATCAAAACGGTTTAACCACAACCATAATCACAATGCCGATCATCAGCAGCGTCGGCACTTCGTTATAGACACGCAGCCATTTGCTGCTTTTGAAATGCGGATTTTCAATCATGATCTGTCGAATTTTCTCCAGTGAGAAGTGATAAGCGATCAACAACGCAACCAGAAAAAGCTTTACATGCATCCATCCGCCGCTGCTGAAAATGCCGCTGTTAAGATAAAGCATGGTGCCGCCGGAAAGAATGGTTGCCCACATCGCCGGTACACCGATGTATTTCATCAGTTTGTACTCCTGTACTTCCACCACATCGGTAAATGCTTTGGTATCGGCATTCTCTCTGTGGTAAATGAAAAGCCTCGGCAGATAAAAGAGCATTGCCATCCAGCTGACAAAACTCATGACATGGAATGCCAGTATCCAGTTGTAATATGCCATTGTTACTTCCTTATGCGAAAATCTTTTTTGCTGTAAATCACCAGCTGTATATGGTTATAATACCCAATATGCGCATAGTATACGGTAAGTCTGGTACCATTTTTCGGTGTAAGTTTACGATTTTTAAAGTAAATTGGTATGCTTTGGCTGCCGGTGTACAAATAGCCGTTTTTATACGTCCCTGTAATGTTGCGTACCACTTCATTCATTCGCAGATTTTCAAGCGAGCCGTAATACACAGCCAGGGAGCTGCGCCCTTTTTCCCTGAGCTTTACCATTGAAGTAATCTCTTTGAGTCCTCTGTAGCTTCCTGCCTCATCGACACGCAAGTCATACCGTTTTCCCTCTTCAAATCCACGTACTGCACCAAAAACAAAGATACCCCTGCCTTTTGGCGACTGCTTTATGACTGCATAGCGTCCGCGTTTTAGCACGACAACAGCATCATTCAAAATGAGAGGCTGCTGCAGTTTTTCTGTTTTGTAAAGCATTTCAATCGTGCCAATGACAGGTTTTTGGGCTTCATCTTTTGCAGATGATACAAAAGGCCTGGTATCAAACAGTGCATAAATGGGAAGATGGTCGGAATAGCCTCTGCCGGTATGTCTGCCTCCTTTGATCTCCCAATGGTTGATGTAACCTTTTTTTGTAAAAAGATACCGTGGTTTGAATACAGCAAAAGAGTTGTTGACATAGTCTATCTTTTTGCCGTCAAACATCGTTTTGGGAAGCAGTATATGGTCAAGTGTACTTTTATGTCCGTAAAACCTGTGACTCCATCGTTGCCGATAGGGAAGCTCCTGCCATAGATCGTAATGTTGCACACCATTGCCGTTCTTCACCTGCGCTTTACTTAAAAGCGCCCCCTCTTTTACCGTCCCAAGCAGATGGTTCAGGCCAATCCTGCCCCCGGTATCGTTCAAACGTTTTGGCAAAGTGAGATAGGCATCGTAATCGGTATTGAAATCTCCAAGAAGTATGTACTCACTCCCTTTGGGAAGTATTTCAATGCGCTTCCTGAGTACCTTCGCATAGGCGATACGTTTACTCTCATACCCTTTGCGGCTTCGGGATTTCCAGTGATTGACAAACAGCTTCAGAGGGTAGCCTTCGGCAATCACATCGGCTTCGAGAATATCCCGTACACCGTCAGCATAACTGACACGAAGGTCTCTATGGGCTTTTATGGGGAAACGCGAAAGGAGTGCTGCCTGTACTGAAGCGTTTCGTTTAGAGGTGATCACTCCGTAGCGGTATGGACACCCTACCCGTTTCAGCCGTTTTTGCAGTTGCCTGAAGACCTGTGCATTCTCTACTTCCTGCAATCCTACAATATCGGCATCAAGATCACACAGCACTTCAGCTGTATGGTTCAGCTTTGTCTCTGCCATATGTTTGTTCCAGTTGTGTTTACCCGGTATAAATTCCTCGTATTCTGTTCCGTTCTTCACGGCATCAAAAAGATTTTCAACATTGTAGCTCGCCACTTTGAAGGGCACGGCAAGAAGTAAAAGCGGTATGAGAAAAAGAGAAATTATTTTCATACGGAAAGTGTAGCAAAAAAGGAGAAAATACTGAAATTGTCTGTCAAATTGACAGACAATTGTAAATAAACAAATTATCCGAACATTTTGCCAAGCATACCCATAGCACCCTCTGCACCGCCAACCTGTTCAAGCATCTGGTCTACAATACTGCCTTCACCGGAAGTTGCCTGGTCTATCACCTGCGGCAGCGCATCGGCAAGCGCCTGAAGCGCACTGCCTTCTTCGAGTCCAAGCTGAGAAGCAAACTGTGAAACCTTTTCAGACCCCAGAAGTGCACTCACCTGTTCAGGATCGATTGTTTTGTTCTCTCCATTGCCAAGCCATGAGCCGACAATCTCACCCAGTCCGTTCTCTGAAAGCCCTGAAACAAATGTTGAAAGATCAAGTCCGCCATCCTCATTCTGAATCAAAGAGCCGATCGCATTGGCGACATTGTCAAGATCGAGTCCGGTTGTCGCATCATCATTGTTGTTCTGTATGAGCTGTGCACCCATTTGGAAAAGTTCATTCAAGTCCATTTTTGCTCCTTAATATTAAGTTCATTGCCTATTATGACAAAGAATTATCTGTAAACTCTCTCTTTTATCGATGCGAGCAGAGAAAGAAACTCCTCTTTGGTTCCTGTTCCCTCTACCATATCGATAATACGCTCTCCGTCAGGTGCAATAAAATAAAATGACGGTGTTCCCAACCGTTTCATGCCAAGCGGCAGCTTTTCAATCAGCAGGTTTTTCCTGACCAGTACAAAGTCTTTATTCAACACTGCTTTCACCTCGGGCTCAACCATCACATTTCGATCCATCCAGATACATCCGCGACAAAAAGGCAGATACCCTTCAATGAGGATGATCTTCTGATGCTTACGGGCAATTTTGAGAGCTTCATCGTAACTATAGCGTTTGACGCCATGGGCGATCATCATTTTTTCGGCATACTCGTACAGAAAATCCGCCAATGCTTCAGTCTCTTCTTCCGTTACCTTCACCGGAGGCATCTGCCTATATATTTTACGAACATTTTTGGGTAAAACAGTGTGAAATGCTTTGGGATTTTTCAGAAACTGTGTCAGCCAGTCCTCTATCTCGAACTTCTGTCCCTCTGCATCGAGAGTACGGTCACCTACCTGGTCTTTGATACGAAAAGAGAGTTCCGTTACTGTTGGAGCTGTCAGGTTCAGATCTCTGTTATCGTGCTGATAATTGACCACCAGTTTGCTTTGGGGAATGTAGTATTCGCGATGGCAGGAGGCGCATTTTGTTTCAAAGACCGCTTCACCTGACATGGCAAACAGGAAAGTTGCCATAAGCAAAATCAGTCCAAAAATCTTCATTTGCCCTCCTTGAGTACAATCGCATCATCTTCCAACACAATACTGCCGGCATCAATCAGTGCAGTCAATGTACGCTTGAAATTTTTTTTACTGAGTCCAAATGTTTTGGCAATTGCCTCCGCATCGCTTTTGTAGGTAAAAGGCAGCCTGCCGTCCGCCTCTTTCAGCAGTTGCAATACTGTGCCTTCGGCAAGCGTCAGCTTTGCCGCTTTGCCGATGGGCTGCAGCGACATGTCAAGCTTGCCGTCTTTGCGTACCATTTTGATGTATCCTTTTTTCCTGTCGCCTACTCTCAGTGTCTCGAAAATTTCGTTCTCAAAGAGCATCCCTTCATAGAGATTGTCGACAATCACCTTGTAGCCAAGTGGCGTCTTTGCAAGTATAAGCATCTCGCACATTTGGTTTTGCTGTAACCCTTTGAGGTCACGCTTGAAGTACTTTCCTATCTTCTGCGTACCATAAAGTCTGCCTGTCTTTTCATCGAGACACACCCGTAAAACATACTTTTTGCCGATATTAAAGTACTCTTTTTGCTGTGAAAGGGGTACAAAGAGGTCTTTGGGAAGCCCCCAGTTGACAAAGGCACCGTAGCTTTTGTAGTCCACCACGGTAAAGTAGCCGTACTCTCCCAGCTTGGCATAGGGCATCTTTGTTGTCGCAACCGGACGGTCTTCACTGTCAGTATAGACAAAGACATCGAGCAGACTGCCCATAGGCATTTCATCTTCCATAATGTAAATGTTGGGCAGCAGCACCTCTTCGTAATCTTTGGCACTGAGGTAGTAGCCGTAGTCTGTGTCGCGTTCTATTTTGAGGGTATTTATTTCACCAATGCGGATGTGGTCGTTCTGTGCTTTTGTCTGAGGCATGTTGTTCCGTTTATTTTTGTTTGCGTGATACACTCACGGGTTTTGGGTATTATAGCCAAATTCTCATCACACTCCACACCGCTACACATTTTTTTGCTACACTTCAACAATCCATTCAAAGGAATATACTGATGAAAATAGCCATACTCTTTTTTACGCTCGCCATTACCCTCTTTGCCAAACCGCAGACCATCGTTTTTGCTGCCGGCTGCTTCTGGGGTGTCGAAAAACACTTCGGGCAGATGTCCGGTGTCATCAACGCCGTCTCCGGATATGCCGGCGGCAACTATGACACCCCGAACTACGATACCGTTCTCAAATACCGGCACCATACCCCCAAAGGCATCGTCAATCACACCGAATCGGTCAAAGTCATCTATGATGACAGCAAAATATCCACGGAAAAACTCATTAAATCATTTTGGGAAATGCACGATCCCACACAAAAAAATCGTCAGGGCAACGATGTGGGCAACAACTACCGCAGTGCCATCTACTACACCACGCCGGAGCAAAAGAGCGTAGCGCTTGAAACGAAAGCGCAATATCAAAAACTCCTGACCAAAGCAGGCTACGGCACCATCACCACAGAGATAAAGCCGCTCAAAACGTTCTGGCCCGCTGAAGCATACCACCAGGACTACCTCAAAAAGAACCCCTCGGGCTACTGCCCCAACCACGCAACGGGCGTGAAGTTCACCACACAGAAACAAAAGAGCAGTACCAAGATAACACCCCTTGGCGGCAAGGAGATACTCGTCATCACCGCACCCCACTGCCGCTTCTGTGAAGACTTCAAGTTCGACGTGCTCGACCACTACCGTGGCTCGCTGCCGCTTCGTACCGCCCAAGCGAAACAGCTGAGCGGCTTCAAACTCGACGCCCCTATCAACGGTACCCCAACGTTGCTCTTCATCAAAAACGGCAAAGAGGTCTGGCGCCATGTAGGATATATGGATGAAAAAGCCTTCTATAAAGCTGTCGGTGCCTTCAAGCTGGGAACAAAAAGTGAAGCGTTTCATGTCGCATTCGAGAAAGGGACAGAGAGCCGCTTCTGCAAGCGCTATGAGAAGTTCAAACACACCGGTGACGGCGTATTCATCGACACCATCAGCGGCGATGCGCTCTTTGATACCCGTGACCGTTTCAACTCGGGTTCGGGGTGGCTGAGTTTCTACAAACCCATCAAAGGTGCCGTCATCGAAAAGGAGGACAACAGCCACGGTATGCACCGCGTGGAAATTGCAGCCGCCAAAAGCGGCGCGCATCTGGGGCACGTCTTCAACGATGCCCCGGGCGGCAAACGGCGCTACTGTATCAACGCCACTGTTTTGGAGTTTGTGCCACGGGATAAGCTAAAAAAATGATGAATACAAACCTATTTGGCAGTATAAAACAGTACTAAAATTCAAGTCTATTGTAGGGTGTTGTATCCCTACAACACCAATATTATAAACAACACATATACTTATAAATACCTGCTATGCTACAAACATAGTCAACAGTGTTGTCAGGGGACAACACCCTACGAATTTTAGAAAATACACCATAAAATTGAGTATAATCCTGTAACAACATCTTAAGGAATCACCATGCCATACAACACACTCACAGAAGAAGAACAATATGTCATTTTACATAAAGGCACAGAGCGCGCCTTTACCGGAAAGTTTTGGGATCACCACGAAGACGGCACCTATGTCTGCCGCCAGTGCGGCACACCGCTTTTCCCTTCAGATGCGAAATTCGACAGCGGTACGGGATGGCCAAGCTTCGATGACACCTTCCCCGGTGCGGTAAAAGAGGTACCCGATGCCGACGGCAGACGCATAGAGATTGTCTGTGCCAACTGCGGTGGACATCTTGGGCATGTCTTCGAAGGCGAAGGCTTCACCCCCAAACAGACCCGCCACTGTGTCAACTCCGTCTCTTTGGATTTTGTGCCGGAAGCATAACTGTTCCGGAGAACACTTTATACCCCGGGGAGAGATATTCTATTGTGCACTCTCCCCAACATGTTTTAAATGCTCGGCAAACTCCTGCGGCTTGACAAATCCTGTCAGACTTTTCTCAGGCATAAATTTTCCGTTTTTATCAAAGAAGATAATGTTAGGCGTACCGAAGAGTTCATACTTCTTCAAGAGTGCTTTCTCTGCATCGGTATTGTCCGTTACATCAACCTTGATGAAAGTAAACTTTTTGAGCTGCTCTTTGACTTTTGGATCAGGAAAGGTGATCTCTTCAAGCTCTTTACACGCTGTGCAGCTCTCTTTTCCAAAGTCAACTACTACAGGCTTGTCTGATGCCGCTACCTCTTTAAGCAGACGTGCAATGCTGTAGCCTCTATGGCTCTTCTCCGTATCGGCAGCTGCAACAACTGCTCCCTTGGGTGCAGTAAAACGTTCAAACGGTCTGAACATTGAACTTGCCCCGCTGAGCGCACCGACAAAGAGTGATGCCCCATAAAGCATCAGTACCATGGCAAAGAGCTGAACAAGCTTTTTGACTCCCGGTTTTTTATCGCTGCCGTCAAACACGCCCATATAGAGTGCCGAGCCCATAAAGAGCAGTGACCAGAGTATCAGTGTAATACCGTTCGGCAGTACGCGTCCAAGCATGAAAATGGCAAGCCCCAGCATCATCACACCGAAGACTTGGGAGACCACGCTCATCCAGCCGCCCGGTTTTGGCATGAACTTTCCGGCACCAATCCCCACCAACAGCAGCGGCATGCCCATACCGATGCTCATGACAAAGAGTGCCACCCCGCCAAGCAGGGCATCACCGGTATGGGAGATGAAGAGCACAGCCCCGCCAAGTGGCGGTGCCACGCAGGGACCGACAATGAGTGCGGAGAGCACACCCATAACCGCCGTACCGACAAAACCGCCCTTCTGCCCCGCTTCGTCACTGGCGCGGCTGAGCCTGCTCTGCCACGATGCCGGCAGCCCTATTTCGTAGTAGCCAAAAAGTGAGAAAGCAAGTGCAATGAACATTGCCGCAAATGCTGTCAGTACCCACGGATTCTGCATGGCTGTCTGAATGTCTGCCCCAACCAGTCCGGCGACAACACCGACTACGGTGTAGGTCAGTGCCATCGCAATGACATAAACAAGAGAAGTAAAAAAAGCCTTGGCAACACTGGGCTTTCCACTCCCCGACTGTGACACGATGATAGAGGAAAGAATAGGGATCATTGGAAAAATACACGGTGTAAGCGCAAGCAGCAGTCCAAATACAAAAAAGAGCAGCACAATGAAAAGCGAACTCTCGCTACCGAGCACATCGGCAATTTTGGCAGTATTGCCTTCGTGCGTCAAGGAACTGATCTTCTCGAACACACCTGCTGCTTTGCCTTTAAAGTCAAAACGTTTCTTAAACGGCTGGTAGCAGATGCCTGCATCAGAGCAGCCTACCACTTCGACTTCAAGGGTATAATCCCCTTTTACTTTGGAGGTAATATCGCTCACAGGAATCTTTACCGTCAACCTCTTTTTGTAAACCAGCTCACCGTCGACTTCATGTGCAGGCGGCAGTTTGGGATTCAGTGCGACTGTTTTTGGCTTGACAATACGAAATTTCAAATCGTTCCTGTAAATATGGATCTTGTCGGCCAGCCTGATCTGCGTTTCGATCACATCACCCTTTTGTACGGCTGTAATCTTAAAGGCATCTTCGGGGTCTAAAAACTTCTGTTTTTTCAGCGCACTGCTGAATCCGCCATAAGAGAATGCGGTAAAGAAGAGAAGTGTTGCAAGAAGTTGCTTGAACAGTTTTGTCATTGTTACTCTCTGTCAATAAATTTTTATATAAGCATTGTATGCTACTATCCGTGTAGACGCTGTGTAATCTTAGCAAAAATGCGTTAACTATTTATTTACATGAGGCCAATAACTATGTCCAACCATCTCAAAAACGAACACTCTCCCTATCTTCAACAGCATGCCGACAATCCTGTCGACTGGTACCCGTGGGGAGAAGAGGCTTTCGAAAAGGCACAAAAAGAGCACAAACCCATCTTTTTGAGCATCGGTTACAGCTCCTGCCACTGGTGCCATGTAATGGAAAAAGAGTCGTTCCGGGATGCAAAGACAGCCGAAATTCTCAACAGACACTTTGTCGCCGTCAAGGTCGACCGCGAAGAGCGCCCCGACATCGACAAACACTTCCAGGAGGTCTACCAGCTGATGAACGGACGTCCGGGAGGCTGGCCTGCCTCCATTTTTCTGACCGAAGAGCTCAAACCCTTCTACTCGGCAACCTACATCCCGCCCGAACCCCGCTACGGAATGATGAGCTTCCCCACACTGCTGGAGGTGATCGCCGACAAGTACAAGAACGAAAAGGGGCCGCTTGTCGAAGAGGCCGAGAAGGTACTCAAGCATCTAAACCCCGACAAAGACAAGATACAGGCGACCAAACTCGACAACAGCATCATCGGCCGATACATCGAACAGGCCGGACAGCTTTTCGATAGCAGAGAAGGCGGCTTCAACAAAGCTCCAAAGTTTCCGCAGGCCTCCACACTCGACCTGCTGCTCGACCTCCACAAACTCACCGGCAGCGAAGAAGCGCTCAATATGGCACGCTTTTCACTTTTGGCAATGGCAAAGGGGGGTCTGAGAGACCTCGTCGACGGCGGTTTCTGCCGCTACGCCACCGATGACAGCTGGCTGGTACCCCACTTTGAAAAGATGACCTACGACAATGCACATCTGAGCAGTGTCTACCTTAAAGCCTATCACATCACAGGTGACGGCTTCTTCAAGAAAGTCGCTTTCGAAACACTCGATTTCATGCTTGAAAAAATGCAGGAAGACAATCTATTCTACTCTGCAAGCGATGCCGACACCGAAGGTGAAGAGGGAAAATATTTCGTCTACACTTATGAAAAAGCGCTTAAATCCTTTGCCAAAGCGGGCATCCCCAAAAAAGAGCACGAAACACTTGCAAAAGCGCTGCACATCACACCGGAAGGGAACTTCGAAGGCAAGAACATCGTGCGCGTCGATTCACCTGAAAATACTGAAACGATCCCCTACTATGACGAAGCCATTGCCGCACTCAAAAAACGCAGGGAAGAGAAACGTACCTACCCCTTCATCGACAAAAAGGTCATCACATCATGGAATGCGATGATGATCACCGCACTTTTCAAAGCTTCCAGGGTCGATACGAAGTATCTCGAACCGGCCAAAGAAGCGCTGCAGCGCCTGCTTGAGACGATGTATCCCAACTCCCAGCTCTTCCATTCTACACTCATTGGCAAAAAACCGAAAATCCACGCCTTTTTGGAAGACTACGCCTATCTTGGCGAAGCACTCATCGAAGCGTATGAGAGTACACTTGACGAGACACATCTTATCGTAGCACAGAAACTGACCAATGCCGCGATCGAGAAGTTTTACAAAAACGGCATTTGGAAATTTTCACGCGGCGAATTTGAGACCGACGCGGAGATACACGACAGCTCCTACCCCTCTTCGCTTGCCACGATGGTAGGCGTGCTGCACTCGGTCTCCTCGCTCATCGACCCTGTCTACAAAAAGTTCGTCTTCAAGTCGCTTGAGATACACTCCTACGATGTGATGCGCCAGCCCATCTCCACACCGAAACTCAGCAAAATGGTCATCCGCTACCTGCTGGACGATGTCATCATCAAAGCCAAAGAGCAGAAGCTGCAGCCACACATTGCAGACCTCGACACGCTACCCTACCCCTTCAGTCTGCTGCGTACCGATACCAACGACGGCTTCATGATCTGCAACACCTCCGCCTGCTTTGGACACGAAAAGAATTTTG
>Ga0256829_1001881_pt1 | contig 16374 bp, 17 predicted proteins | sample 131447metaG_FD_185979 | JGI IMG/M metagenome (GOLD analysis project Ga0256829, IMG submission 185979) | Hydrothermal vent microbial communities from Lau Basin, Pacific Ocean - 131-447 | ecosystem: Environmental > Aquatic > Marine > Hydrothermal vents | place: Pacific Ocean: Lau Basin | collected...
TTCATATAAACTTTACTACCCTCTAACCTTGCCGCTGCTGCACTTGGTCCAAAAACAGTAAGATTATGAGATTTAAAAATATCTACAATTCCATTAACCAACGGGTCTTCAGGACCTACTATTGTTAAATCTATTTGATTTTCTTTTGCAAAATTAGCCAACTCTTCAAAATCTTTTATATCAATATTTGTAGCAAATTTATCTGTAGCTCCGTTTCCAGGTGCATAAAAAATCTTAGCTTCATCTTTCATAAAATATCCAATAGAATACTCTCTTCCACCACTTCCAACTATCAAAACTTTTTTCATAAAAATCCCTTTTTTTAAGAAATTATAACAAATTATTTATGTAGATTTTGCCCTGTAAGCAATTCAAAAATCCAAGGCCATATAATAATCAAAATGAAAACAACAGCAATAATCACATAAGAAATTTTAGGTTTTGCTTTTTTTTGCATACATTCCATATCAGGATTATATTCCCCACAACTGTCTATATCTTTATTAAACTTATTCAGATACAAAAAGTAATAACAAAAGCCGCTAAGAAGAGAATTTGTTAAAATCATACTGCCTAATACCAAAATAGGATAAAGTTTCGTATAAGCCATCAAATATCCTATCATTAAAGAAAATATTAAAACTCCAAAGGCCTCAACAATCATTCTTCTATAAAGAAGATAAAACCACCCAAATAAAAAAGCCCATAAATTAAACCCAGGTTTACATTTCCCCAGCCCGTCATCATTCATAATTTCTTCAAAATTTTCATAATCTTTATCGCTTAAATTATAATAACTCTTTTTCAAAATTTTCAAATAATCATTTTTTTTCATATTTTCCCTTTAATAAATGTTTGATAATAATCCCAAATGGCAAGAGCCAAAAATCCAACAACGGGCGAAAGCACTATTGCAATAATTCCAAAAATCCACAAATTATACCCTAGTCTATAAGAAAAATAAGCTACAATTGTTGCAAGCATTATATAATTTATTAAAAACCAAATCCCCATATCAACTCTTTTTGGTAAAATTATATTAAAAAAAGGTCACAAATGAGAATTAAAATCCCAAAAAGTTTTGATTTAAATATAAAAAACTCCGAAAGCGTTTCAAGAATAGCCAAATCTGCAAAAAACGGAGGTGTTGGATATGCTTTAATGATTCCTTCTATAAAACCAATTTATGACAAACTTCATTTAGCTTATAACCTAAAAAGGGCAAATGAAGAAAATTTCCGTCTTCTTATAGCAGTTGAAGGAATATATGAAAACAAATTAAGCGATATTTCCATATTAAAACAAAAAGGTGCGAGTGCAATTTATATAAACAGCGATGAAGATATGAATTTAATTAAAAGAATTTTTGAATATGGCTCATTTTTAGATATTCCTATTTTTGTAAATGCAAATAATAAAGCCCTATCAACAGGAGTAATAAACGAATCTGAAAATGCCTATAAAATGGGATTAAGCGGAATTCCAAATTATGCAGAAAGCACGGAAGTTGCAAAAATTTTAGAACTTAGCAGACATTTTAATGCCAAAATAGTATTTCAAAGTATTACCACAAAAGAATCTATTAAAATTTTAAAGCAAAAACCAAAAAATATATTTGTGGATACAGCAATAGACAATCTCTTTTTTTGTGATGAAGATATAAGCGATTTTAATACTCTTTTTAAAACTTTTCCTCCTCTTAGAAGTAAAACAGATAAAGAAGCACTCTTAAAAGCATGTGAAGAAGGAATTGTAGATTTCATTTCATCAAACCATATTGCAGCGATAAATAAAGATGTAGCATTTGAAGAAGCTGAAAATGGAATAAGTAAACTTGATATTTTTACACAGCTTGCCTATTCTCTTCCTCTAGCTCATGAAAAAATTACTGAACTTGTTTCAACAAATCCTGCAAAACTTTTTAATACTAAAATAAAAGAATATATTGAAATTGAATTTGAAGATTACGAAATAGACACATCAAATTTTCAGAGCAAATCAAAAATCACTCCTTACAAAACTCTTAAAGCAAAAATAGTTTAGTCTACTAGCATAAAGTTTCTTTCTTTTTAGTGTTTACAAAAACTAAATTTTTTGCTACAATAAATAAAAGAAAGGGGGAAATATGCAATATTTTGAAACAATAGATAATGAAAAAATTAAATGCCTCTTATGTAGACATGAATGTATTTTAAAAGAAGGGCAAGTTGGTATTTGTGGTATCAATAAAAATGAAGACGGTAAACTTGTAAATTTGGTATATGGCCATCCTTCAGCTGTAAATATAGACCCAGTTGAAAAAAAACCTCTGTTTCACTTTTTGCCAGGGAGTGCGGTTTTAAGTTTTGGGACTGTGGGATGTAATTTCAAATGTCCATTTTGTCAAAACTGGCGTATATCACAAAATCATAATGTAGATACTTCAATTTATGTAAGCCTGGAAAAAATGGTAGATTTAGCTATTGAAAATAAGTGTGAATCAATAGCATACACATATAACGAACCAAGTGTGTTTTATCCCTATGCTAGAGATGTCGGAATTTTGGCAAAAGAAAAAGGAATTAAAAATATTTTCGTAACCGACGGATTTGAAAGTATTTATGAAATAGAAGATATGGCTTCTTGGGTGGATGCCTGTAATGTGGATTTGAAAAGTTTTAATAAAGAATATTACAAAAAAGTCCTAAAAGGAGACCTTGATTATGTCCTGGATACAATAAAAAGACTATATGAAAAAGGCATATGGCAAGAAATCACAACTCTTATAGTCCCTGGAGATAACGACAGTGAAGCTGAGCTTACTCAAATTGCCGAATTTATAGCAGGTGTGGGAGTTGAAATTCCTTGGCATATTTCAAGATTTCATCCAGATTATAAAGATACTGAAAAAATCCCAACACCAATGGAAACTATGATAAAAGCATATGAAATAGGCAAAAAAGCAGGACTTAAATATGTTTATCTTGGAAATGTAGCAGCACCTGTAATTACATTTTGTCCTAAATGTGGAGAAGAGTTAATTGTTAGAAGTATTTATAGAATTGAAAAAAATATCTTGAAAATAGATAAAGAAGGTAAAGCCCACTGCCCTAAATGTGGAGAAATTATTGAAGGAGTATGGAAATGAGAAAAGCAGTAGTAAAAGAATGGTATGGAGGAACTTGCGAAGCAGTAGAAAATTTTATAAATCATTTTAATACAATAATAGATGAAAATGTAGACACCAATAAAGCAAAAGAAATATTTTCAATGAAGCCAAAAGCCATTATTGTTCCACATGCAGGGTGGGTTTACAGCGGTTTTACGGCAAATTTTGCTTATAGAATTGCAAGTAATATTAAAGCAAAAAGAGTAGTTGTAATAGGACCAAGTCATAAATTTCCTATAAAAGGAATAAGCACAACATTGGAAAAAACTTATGAAACACCTTGTGGAAATTTACCAATAGATGTTGATTTTTCTAAAAAATTAATAGAAACTTTTGATGTAAAAAATCTTGAAGAAGTACATGTAGAACATTCAACAGAAGTTCAAATGCCTTTTATTTATCACTATTTTGGAAAAATTCCGGTAGTTGAATTAATTTACGGAGATTATTCTCCAAAAGAATTAAAAAAGATTATCAAATATGCAATAAAAGAAAATTCATTAGTGGTAATTTCAAGTGATTTAAGTCACTATTATGATATTAAAACAGCAAATACACTTGACTATAATTGTCTTGAAGCAGTTGAACATTTAGATACAAACTATCTTCAGGAGTGCGAAGCATGTGGAAAAATAGGAATAACAGGAATGATTTTAGCAGCCAATAAAGAAAATTTAACTTCATTTATTGTAGATTACCGTACAAGTGCAGATGTAAGTGGAGATAAATCTCAGGTAGTAGGATATATGAGTGCTGTTTTTATATAAATAAAAATAATCGTTCCTAAAACATTATTTTTTAGAAAGTTTTACATTAAAAAATGATGTTAGACCTAAATCATTAAAAAGAGTATAAGTGAAATCATCATAAATGATTATATCAATATTTATACCTGTTTCTTTTAATACCATAAGTTTTCCTATTATAATAGAAGGAAGTGTATGAGCATTTTGCATATTAATTATAATATTTTCTAGCTCTTTGTCAATAATTTTATTTAATTCATTAGCAAGATCAAAAGCCTCCTCCACATCTACCAACGGTTTATTAATTATAATTTTATTTCCATTTATTTCAAAACTCATTTTTTTCTCCTTAATTTTAATATAAATTCAATTCCATCATCTCTATTTTCAAAACAGAGTTTACCTTTTAATTTTTCTTCAGCTAGTTTTTTACTCATATAAAGTCCAAGACCTGTGCCTTTACCCTCTTCTTTTGTAGTAAAATAAGGCTCAAAAATTCTTTTTGCAATATCTTCTGTAATTTTATTTCCATTATCATAAACTATGATTTTTATATTCTCGTTATTTTCTTCTACAGATATTATAATCTCTTTATTTTTTATATTACTTTCATCTAAAGCATCTCTTGCATTTAAAATCAGATTTAGTAAAATATGTTCTATAACTTTTTTATAACTTTTTATTTTAAAATTTTTTGGTATATTCATTTTTATTTCTATATCGTGATTTTCCAATTGAACTTTTATTATTTTCATTACATCCTCAATTGCATCTCTTAAGTAAAATTCTTCTTTTTTTTCATCAGGTTTAGAAAAATTCATAAAATCATCTATAATCCCTGATAATCTTTGAGCCTCTTCTTGAACAAATTGGGTAAATTTAATAATCTGCTCTTTTTCTAGACTTTCCATTTCGACTTTTAACTCCAAATGTATAGAAGCAGCACTAAGCGCATTTAAAGGCTGTCTCCATTGATGTGCTATCATATTAAGCATTTCACCAAGGGCAACAAGTTTACCTTGATTCATAATAACAGCATCTTTGTGTCTTAATTCATTTAATTTTTCTTTAACTTTTTTTTCCAAATTTTTATTGGTTTTTTCTAGTTGTTTTAATAAATTTTCTTTTTCTTTTTCTCTTTTAAAATCAAAAAATGAAAAAGATACTACTACAATAAAAAACATAAAAGAAAAAAATAAAATTACATAAACATTTTTAGTTAAAATATCCAACATAAATTTAATAAATTGAAGAAAATCAATAGAAACATCTGTTACAATAACACCCTTTATTTTTTTATTAACAATAACTGGATTTACATATGTTAGAAAAATTGATTTTAATTTTTTATGAAAAAAATAGTGAGGTTTTAAAATTTGAAACTCTTTTTTATTTAAAGGCTCAAAACTTTCACCAAACTTAGCTCTATCACTCTTAGAGCCGTCAGCCAAAAAAATATATCTGTTATTTTTAACATACAAAAAATATACATATTTCATATCTTTTGTAGCAAGTAATGATAAATCGTATTGAAGATGCTTTTGTAATTTAGGATGTTTTTTTAAAAACTCAAACCAATTTTCATTCTTAGGCAAATAAAACAAAAATTCTTTTTTATAGTTATTTGACAAAGAAGAAATATCATCAATCATTCTTTCAAAAATCATTTTGTGAATATTATCTTTTGTTTTTTCAAAAGAAAAAAATAAAAACAGTGCACTACTAATTATAATTATAGCCACAAATAAAAATATCATATAAAAAAACGGGCGTTTCACTGGACATAACCTTTTATTTCATTAGGAATTTTCTTAAAAAATTTCTTTAAGAGCTTTTTTTTAAATTTCAACTGAGGTCTTCCTTTTCTGTAATAAAAAACTCCAAAAGCATTAGGAGTTTTTTTATAAAAATCATAATTTAGAGTAAATATAGGTTTATTTTTACATTTAATGTCGCCAAAGATTATATCACTTTTTTTGCAGTCTTTTACAATGATAAAATGATAATTATAAAAATATTGATAATAAAAAGGCAAAGTGTATATTTTGACTACACTTTTATGAGCAACTAAAGGAAAAATATAATCTAACAATTTAGATAATCCTTTAATATTAGAAAAAGAAAAAGTAACTATCAAAAATATAAATATTAATTTCCTCAAAACGAATACTCCATACCAGCTACAATCCTTCTTTCTATAAAAGAAACTGTTATAGGGGGATTAGATTTTCCAGTTAAAGGATTAAAAGAGAAGAAATTATACTTTTCACCCTTGTTTAATAGATTTTCACCCTTGATAAAAAAAGTTAAATCATCATTTTTTATATATTTTGCACCAAGAGACAAATTATAATAAACTTTTGAACTCTCCAATTTATCCATAATAAGTTCTTCAAAAAAATTATACTTTTTAATAGTGTTGTAATTATACATTGTTACTTTGTGCATTCTGTAAATATTTATTTTTGGAATATCTTTTATATATTGAAAATAGTAATTAAAACTAAATTTACTAAATGCTCTATATAAATAATCATATTTAAAAGCAAAATATTTTTCATTTATTCTTTTATCTGAATTATCAAGCAAACCTTTTGAATTTGGAAAAAAATAGTTTTTAGAAATAAAATATCCAAATGAAATATCTAAAGAGTGTAAATCTTTTTTATATTTTATGTTTTCAAAAATATTATTTAGACTTGCAGGTTTTAATATTCTTTTAGCAGTAAATATAGAATGTATCAAATAAGGATCAATCACATACTCAATATGAGAAAAAGCTGTTTTAAAAGTAAATCTGTTTTTTAAATATGTATGAGCTAATCTATATTGTTTTGTTATTTGATTTTTAAATCCTGCACTGTTTTGAAAAAATGAAAAAGAATATCCAAAATTTATTAAAGAATGATTATTTAAAAATCTACTTAACTGAAAAAATATTGTATGGACGTTTTGAGTGTGTCTACCGCTTTTAGGAACATCAATATTATTAAATTTTAAAGTTGCCCAATTAAAATATTTAAATCTGTTTTTAATACCCGCTATTATTATATTTTTATTACACTCTTTTTTATATTTTATATTAGCATCTATTAATCTGTCATCTGATACAACATTTACTTCTTGAATAGGATGATTTTCATAAACAAATAAAACCGGGGTTTCATAATAATAATCTTTAGATCTTACTGCATTAAAAGCTATATAAAAATCAAAATCTCCTAATTTTTTATCATATCCCATATGTAAATATCTATTTTTTATATAACTGTCATCCGGTTTTCCATCCAAACTAAATCCTAAAAAACCACCTTTATTTAAAAAATTAACATTCAATAAAAAATTTGAAGTTTTATTATAAATATGCAATAAAAAAAAATTTCTATGTTTTGAATTATTATAAGAAAATTTTTCATTATTGTTTGAAATATATGTATAATAAGAATATTTATCATTTACTTTTGCTTTTTCAAAATATAATAAAGAGCTTTTAGTCCCTTTACTTAAATAAAGATTATTTCCCTCATCTCTGCTTGCTCTTTTTGAATAAAGTTTTATAACGACAAGACTTGGCTCTGTAGAGACATCCAAAGAAGGAGCCTGAGTATAGACTTCTATATGGTCAACCCATCCTAAATCCAAATCCCCTAAAACAGCAAGACCACTATTGTAAAAACCACTTATAATTTCCTGATTATCAATAAAAACTTTAATTGTTGAACTTAAAAAAGGGATATTTGTATTAGAGTTAAAAACATCAACTATTCCATATCTATTGAATTTGTAATCTATCGGTAATAATTTTAACACATCTCTTAAATGTGTTATTTGAAGGTTCTCAATATCTTCTCTTGTCAAAAGATATAAAATTCCGCTGTTTTCTCTTTTTGTTTTATTTGAGAGGTCATTTTTTACAGCAATATTAGAAAGTAAAGAATTTATATTTTTAGCAAACAAAATATTAATTAAAAATAAAACTAAAATAATTTTTTTCATTTTAAATTCTCAGAAGGTTCATTAAACAAATACCCTTGTGAATAATCAATTCCAAGTTCTTCCACAACTTTTTGAACTTCTTTAGAATGAACAAATTCAGCTATTACTTTTGCATCTATACTTTTCGCAAAATCTGTTATTGCTTTTGCTATTGCATAAGATTTTTTATCTCTATCTATATTTTTTATAAATTTTCCATCTATTTTAATATAATCAACATTAAGCAGGGCAACTCTTTCAAAATTGGAATTCATAGTACCGAAATCATCTATTGCTATTTTAAATCCAAGTTTTTTAAGCATTATAAGCTTATCAAGAATAATACTGTTTTCAATTTCTCCAACACCTTCTAAAACTTCTAAAATAATCCTGTTTTTAGGAATATTATACTCTTTGGCTTTATTTACTAAAAATTCTATAAATTTATCACTTCCTAAATCAATTTCTGTTAAATTTATAGAAAATTCATCATTTCTATCTTTAAATTCATTAAATGTTTTATCTGTTATTATCTTTGTAATTTGATTAATAAGACCACCTTTTTCGGCAATATCAATAAAAAAGAACGGAGAAATAATTTTTCTTTGATGTTTTATTCTGGCTAAAGATTCATACTTTTTAATCTCTTTTGTTTTATTGTCTCTAATCCCCTGAAAAAAAGGAACAATCGAATCTTCTTTTAAAGCCTCTTTAATTATAGGCATATATTCTTGAACTTTTTTATGAAATTTTTCTATTTTTAAATTTTGAGAATAAATTACCGCTTTTTTACCTTCTTTTCTTGCTTCTTTTAAGGCTAAATATGCTTTTTTTAATAAATTTTTACCCTTTGCAATACCTGCAGTAAAATCAAAATGGATATTATGAGAATCAATGACTTCAAATTCCGGAATTTTTATGTTACTTATATCAATATTTTCTAAAATAGCAAATTCATCATTTCCTAAATAATATATATTTTTACTAAGAGTTTTTAAATAAGATGATATATGCTTTAAAACCAAATCTCCTATTTCATATCCATATACAATATTTATACTGTCAAAATTATTTATATTTATTAAAATAATTTCACCTTCATAATTATCAATTTTTCTCATTAAACAAGTTCTATTTTTAAAACCTGTCAAATCATCATAAAATGTTTTTTTTTCTATCTCTTTAACTTTATTTTTAAGTTCTTGTTTTAGCAGTTTATTAAACTCTTTTTGTAAATTTTCATTATGAATTATAGAAGATATTTTTTTTATTATATTCAAAAAATTATCCATAGAAATAGGCTTAGATAAAAATCCATCTACTGGTAAATTTATAGCTTCTTTTAAGATATCCGGATTATTAAATGCAGTAATAATTATAATTTTTTGGGAAAAATTAATTTCTCTTACTTTTTTAGAAAGTTCAAGTCCGCTCATTTTCGGCATCGCCACATCTGTAAAAACAATATCAAAATGTTCACTTTTATATGTTTCTAAGCCTTCAAGGCCATCATTTGCTGTTTTTATATTATCAAAAAAAAGCCTAAATAAATTAAGCATTTGATTTTGGACGGACTGATCATCTTCTACATATAAAATTTTTAAGTTTTTTGTTAAATTTACAAGTTCTCTTTTATCCATATAGTTCTTATCCCCCCCCTTCTTATAAAGATAATAAAATTTATATTTATTTAATATTAATTATCAATTGATATTATACATCTTTTTATACAAAAATAATAATTTTGGAGTAGGAGTCTCAACTTAGTTTTTTATACAGAATGGGACTAAAGCCCCTACTCCTATTTAGTCAGTACATAATTTTTTATTATTACTATTTTTATTATCTATGTAAATAAAAATATGTTATGTCATCTTCTTGATTTTTTACTATTGCTTCTCTTAAACCTTCAAATTCAGCTAAAGAATTAGAATTTTTAAAATCTTCTAAAAGATAATCCATATATAAATTTTTATCTTCAGTAATATTCTCACTCACACCATCACTAAAAATCAATATTTTACTAACATTTTTTAAAGAAATTTTTGAAGTATTAATTTCTTTCATATAAAAACTAAGAGGAGGATTGTTTGATTTAAGTTTTATAATTTCATCTGTTTGCATTAAAAAAGCCGGCATACCAAATGTAGCATAATATAAAGATTCATCCTCAAAATAATAAAATCCACACGCCAAAACCTCATAATCTGTCATATTTTTTACAATAAAATTTTTAAATTCATTTATTAAATCTTCAAAAATATATTTTTTATCTTTAAGATAATTAAAAAACGAAGTAGAAATCATAGCAGTAATAGAAGCTCCAATACCTTTTCCCATAGCATCAACCAAAAATATACAATTATTTCTTACAGAAAAACTATCTCCGCTTGTAATATCAAGAGGTGAATAAAATATCTCCATATCAAATGATGCTATTTTTTGACTATCCACTTTTATTATTTTTTGTTCTTTTTCATAAGCAAGTTTTTCTTGATATGTTTTATATTTTATCTGCTGTTTTTGTTTATTAAATAAAATCCTATCATTTATTGCATATTTAACTGCTTTTTCAAAAGCTCCCATCATATTTTCTTTACTAATAGGTTTTTTTACATATGCTGTAATATTCAAATCAATAGAAGTTTTTAATATATCATTATTTTCAAAGGCAGTAACAAGAATAATAGGCACTGATTTATCTATTTTCCTAATATTACTTATCATCTCAAGTCCACCCATAACAGGCATTCTTTCATCTGTTAATACAATATCCGGATTATATTCTTTAAATAATTTTAAACCTTCTTCTCCATTTTTTGCAAAATAAACTTCTTTAAAAAGCATATTAAACAAAAGTTTATAAATTTCTCTTATACTTTCATCATCTTCTACACATAAAAGTGTAAAATTTTTCAATTTTATCATTTGATTTCCTTAATAAATATAACAGAATTTCCTTTTTCATTATAAAAAACACCTTTAGAAATTTTAGATGACATTAATAAACCCCTTCCGTTATAAAGAGCTGTTTTGTTTTGATTCAAATCAAAGCCATTACCTTCATCTGTTATTTTACAAACCAAATATTGATTGTTTTTATAATTAATTTTACCTATACATACATTAATTGATTTATCAGATTTTGCTTTTTTTAAATATTCAATATATCTATTTTCTTTAAAAAGCTGCTCTTTTTTTTCAAATGTAAGTCCTAAATTACCATGCTCATAAGAATTAAAAAACAATTCATTAAAAATCAATAACATTGATTCTTTTTTTATATTTTTGAATTCATTATCTAAAAATTTTTCCAAAAATTCTTCTGCTTTTTTAACATCTTCAAACTTAGTTTTAAACTCTTCGCATTTCTGATATTTGATATTATAAAAATGAATATAAATAAACTTTTCACCTTCATAAATAAATTGCTTACAAAAAAACTCTTCATTTATTGAATCTGCAAATAGAAGTTTTTTTATATTTTTTATATAGTAAGTGTTTGGTTTTAAAATAGTTGTTTTCCCATTTATAAGAGCAAATGCAGAAGAGAAGAGAACAATTTTTTCGCTTTTTATTTCGTAATATTGGTTTTTAAAACAATCTTTAATATCAATATTTTTATTTAAAATAAAAATATTTTCTCCAAATCTTCCTATCATATCATAGCTTAAATTGTGAAATTTCTTTTTTCACATTTTGGGCATTTGTTTCTAAAATAGAAGCATTATTCTCAAGGTCTTTTCTATATTCTATATTTTCTTTTACAACTTTTAATAAATTATTCATACTTTCTATAAGTTCTTTTGTTTTAGTTGCAATATATGTGTTTTTATACATTGTATCCTTTGATTTTTCCATAGTAACAGATAAATTATCTCTTGTACTATTAGCTCCATTTATTAAAGAATTAGCAGAAGTTGCAATATTTCCCATCTCTTTTGAAGTTTCATTAACTCCACTGGCAATATCTTGCACATTTTGCGTAATAAGATTAAGATTTGCACCTATTTCACCAAGACTTTTTTGAGTTCTTTCAGCAAGTTTTCTAACTTCATCAGCAACAACAGCAAAACCTTTTCCGTGTTCCCCTGCCCTTGCTGCTTCTATTGCTGCATTTAGGGCCAATAAATTTGTCTGTTCTGCTATTTCTGAAATTATACTTAAAACATCTTTAATATTTTCAGCCTGCTCTGTTAAATTATTAACTTTACCTACTAATTCTTGTTGTTTTTCATTCCCTTTTTCTATATCTTCTGCAACTTTTAAAAGTTCATTAGAAAAATTATCCAAAAACGAAAAAGTATTTTGTAAATCTTCTGTAACAACAATAGAAGATTCTTCCAAATCATCAAGCTTTTTAGCAATTTCATTTACAAAAGCATTCATTTCATCTGTATATTTATCAACTTTTTTTCCATTTTCTAAAAATGATTTTGATATCTGATTTAATTTTTTACTTGCTTCAAGATTTGAATAAACTACATTCCTTGCATTTTGAAGACTCTGCTTAAAAATATGGACCATTTTATCTATTGCAGATAAAATATTTCCTATTTCATCTTTTTGTAAAAATTTTATTTCATGAGCCAAATCAAGATTATCAGATACATAATTAATTTCATCAAGCCCGTATTTTACATTTTTATTAATATTTATGCTTATCCATATAATTATAGACAAAACAATAATTGAAAAAATAACAGCAATTAAGATTAAAATTCCATATTTTATAAAATATTCTTTCCTTATTTTTGAAATCATTATTTCGTTGTTTTTAGCAATAAAATCATCTACTTTTTTTAACAAATTTATTTTAGCAGTTATGGTTTTAAACCAATACTCAGCATTTACATTAAATTTTCCTTCTTTATGTAATCTTTTTGCTATATTTTCCATTTGCTTAACTTCTTTTACAATATTAGATGACATTGTTTGATGATAAAAATTCGTATCTTTTTTTGGAGCAATAGCCTCAAATGCATCAATATAAGCTTTTTGCTCGGCAAGTAAAGCAATAAATTTTGTATACATTCCATCTCTAAAAGAATTTTTAGCAAATGTTGCACTTAAAACAGCCCTTTCTATTCCAGCTCTTTCTTTTGCCTTTAAAAAGTTTGTATATCCGTCAAGTGATTTAATAAGTTTAGAAACTTTTGAAAATCTGGCAGTCAAAGCAACTGTATCTAAAATAGCTTTATTCATATCTGTATAAAATTTAACTTCATCTTTTAAAGAAATTTGTAAACTAATCACTTTTTTTCTAATTAATGGAAGTTTATTGACATAGCTAAATAAAAGATTTATTTTTTGCTTTAAAATCGGTGGATAATCATTAATATCAAAATTATTTAAATAATTTTTAAGTTCTTCAAGCTTTTGATTTGTGTTTATTCTCTGTTTAAGCAAGATATTTTTAAAAAATTTACCTTTACTTCCTATATATCCCGCACTTGCACCTCTTTCTTTTTGCGTTTCCTGAACAAACATACTAAGCTTATCTGAAAGAATTACAACTTGCTCTGTTTTATTAAGACTGTTTATATGGATATAAATTTCATTTACTACATAAAGAATCACAAAAAACGAAAAAACAGCAGCTAATATACTTACAAGTCTAAGTTTTGATTTTATGCTTAACGTACTCATCTTAAATCTTTTTTAGAAAAAATTCATTAACTAAATTAAGTTCATCTAATAAATTATATAAATCATCACTCCCCACATTTACATAAATCCTTTTATCTTCATTTTTTGTAAGTTTCATTAAATATCCTATAACAGAAGATATAAGAGAAATAGAATCTTTAATATTTAAAATTATAGAATCATATACATTTAATACCCCATCAACTGCCGTTTTTATCTGTTCAAAATCTTCTATTGATTTAATATTCCCTTCTATATTTAATATATTCCCCTGCTCTTTTATAGTCATATTTAATCCTTTATTGATTTTATTATTTTATTGGCTTTTGCCATATCAATATCGCCTCTTTTTTTAAGTCTTTTCATAATTTCACCCATATTAACTGAGCCTATTTCTTTGACAATACCTTCAATAACTTTTTTTGTTTCTTCTTCATTTAACATTTTTGGTAAAAACTCTTCATAAATTTTAAGCTCTTCTTTTGCTTCTTCCATTCCCGAATCAATAGACTCTTTTGCCATTTTGGCAAGTTTTTTAGCAGCCTCCAAAATATGAGCTTCTTTTACCTCTTCACCATTTTGTTTTGCTGCTTTTTGAGCTGCATCTACAAGCATCATTAAAGCGTTTGCTTTTGTTTTATCCTCTTTTTTGGCTTTCATCATCTGTTTTTTTAAATCAATTATTGTCATTTTAACTCCTTTATTTTATTTACCTACACAAAAACTGCTAAACATTTTTTCTAACATTTCATCATATTCAAAACTTTTTGTAATAAAGCTTATCTCTTTTATTGCATTTTGAATATGATAACTAAACAATTCAAGTTCTCCTGTAGACAAAAACTCTTCTGAAAATTCTATCTCTTTTAGGGCATTATCAACCGCATTTACCTGTCTTGTTGAAATTAACACATAATCTTCTTCGCTTGAATAATTGTCAAGCAATTCTTCAAGTTTTTTAACTAAAGGCGAAATATCTTCTTTTGCGCTTATTTTAACTAATTTAAAATCCCTGAATTTATCCAAATCAATATTTATACCATTATCGGTTTTATTTATAACAACAATAACATCTTTTTTTTGATTTTTAATAAGCTCTAAAATCTCTTCGTCTTCCCCGTCAAAAGAGTTTGCGTCAAAAACAGCCAAAACAATATCGCTTTTTTCAACAGCTTCACGGCTTTTAGTAACACCTATTTTTTCTATCTCGTCCTTTGCTTCTCTTATTCCTGCCGTATCAACTATTCTGATAAGATGAGAGCCTACTTGTATATCTTCTTCAATAGTATCTCTTGTAGTTCCTGCAATATCGCTTACTATCGCTCTGTTTGTATTTAAAAAAGCATTTAAAATAGAGCTTTTGCCGACATTCGGTTTTCCTACAATGGAAATTTTATATCCGCTAAGCATTCCTTCTCTTCTTTTAGAGGCTTCCAGTGTTTTTGTTAGAAGTTTTTTAAGATTTGTCAGTCTATCTAAAATATCTTTATTCATCGTTTCAGGCAAATCTTCTTCTGCATAATCAATAAAAACCTCACTGTAAGCCATAATTTCTATAAGCCTGTTTCTAACTTCATCTACAAATTTACTAAGCTCCCCTTCAAGCTGTCTAGATAAAAGTTTAGCCCCCTCACGTGAACGCGTTTCAATAAGTTTTGCTATAGCTTCGGCTTGCGAGGCATCTATTTTTCCGTTTAAAAAAGCCCTTTTACTAAATTCTCCAGGAGCTGCAGGTTTTACACCGTATTTAAATAATGTATCAAGTATCATTTTTGATACCGCATATCCACCGTGACACTGAAACTCAACAACATCTTCACCTGTAAAAGAATTGGGCCCTTTAAAATAAATAACTAAGGCTATATCAATAAGTGAATTTTCATAATCATAAATTTTACTAAGTGTAGCGTGTCTTGGTATAAGAGTTTTTTTTGTTAGTTTTTTTGCAATTTCTAAGCTGTTTTTTCCGGAAATCCTAACAATTGAAATGGCACCGACACCTTTAGGCGTCGCTATTGCCGCTATTGTGTTCATACTTTTCTCCAACTATAATATATTTTTCACCGTTTTTCTCTTTTATTCCAACATATTTTTCAGGAAGTTTTTCCCTTAAAATTTCAAGAGCCAAAAATGCTAAAATTCCATCAAATGCCCTTGTTCGTCCGTAACCTCTTAGTTTTATTTTTTCTTCTACAAAGAAATCAAGATAATCTTTTAATTTTTCCTTTTGTGTTTCTAAAAATTCTGCTATTTCAAGTCTTACTTTAAACCCGTATTTTTGATGTATCCAATTATAAAGCATATAATTTAAAGCATTATATCTGTAACCTTCTTTTCCTATCAAAAGAGCTGCATCTTCACCATCTATTTTTACAAAAACAGTCTCTTCATTATATTTTAAAACTTCACTAACTTCCACATTAAAACAAGACTTTTTAAAAAGATTTATTAATTCTTTTTTTATAATTTCTGTTAATTTCTCTATATTGATATAATCATCAACTTCAATAATAGCATTTTTGGCAAATAATCCAAAAAGACCTTTTGAAGGATTTTGGATTATTTTAGCATTAACTTCTGTAACAGAACAATTAAGATATTCAGCAGCTTTTGAATATGCTTCATCAAGTGTTTTTGATTCTATTTTCACTTTTTAACCTTTTTTGCAGCCATTACTCTATTGATAAACCATTGTTGTGCAATTGAAAGAATATTGTTTGTTGTCCAATAGAGCACAAGACCTGCTGGGAATGTTGCCATCATAAATGTAAATATTAAAGGTAAAAATTTAAATATTTTTTCTTGCATTTTATCCTGAAAATTACTAGGGGTCAATCTTTGGTGAAAATACATACT
>Ga0256829_1001882_pt1 | contig 16373 bp, 16 predicted proteins | sample 131447metaG_FD_185979 | JGI IMG/M metagenome (GOLD analysis project Ga0256829, IMG submission 185979) | Hydrothermal vent microbial communities from Lau Basin, Pacific Ocean - 131-447 | ecosystem: Environmental > Aquatic > Marine > Hydrothermal vents | place: Pacific Ocean: Lau Basin | collected...
CGCCCACAACTGCCGTCTTCAACGCCCATGGCGCGCTGTCCATCACCGGACTGCGCTCGATATGCTTCACATGCGAGTGTAGCAACGCCGCTGTTCCACCTGCCATGAGAGGAATCAGCAAAAAGAGTAGCTTTCTTTTATTGAATGGCATCTGTTTTCTCCTGTCGATAAGCCGACGGCGCTTGGCCGCGAGCCAGATATAGTTGATCATCCGCCAACCACCAATTGGCCAATGCGGAAGTATGATCCGCTCTGGCTCTGGCCAAAGCTGCTTCTGCATCGATGAGATCCACGGCTGAAATGCGACCGCTGGCAAAACGATCGGACTGAATGCGTTCGGTCGCACGAGCCGACTTCAACCCCGATGTCGCCGCCTGATATTGCAGTGAAGCCGCATGCCAGGCTGCTCTGGCCGATTGCAACTCCGCCCGAGCCCGATTCAGGGTGCTCTGATACTGCTGTCGAGCCGCCTCACGGTTGGCCGTCGCCCTGTCTGTATTGGCAAAGCGTCTGCCGCCATCCCAGAACTGCCAGCTCACCTGCGCACCGATACTCCATGTGTTTTTCCCATTGGCCGTATAGCCTTGGTTGCGCATCGCCTCTGCCCTTAACGACAAAGCAGGCAACCACTCCCGTTTTGCACCCTTCAGATTCTCATCTTCAGCCTGTGTCAGGCTTTTGGCGGCAGCCAGATCCGGGCGATCGATCATTGCCTGTTCAGATTTTGCATCGGAGTGATCGGCAGATGGCGTGCCATGCAACGGTTCAACCACGTCACGGAACGCTCCAATATTCAGCAGAGTACCCAGCGTAGCGCGCAAGCGTGCCTCCTCGCCATTCAGGCCAGCCAACAAGCCTTGTACAGATTTGATTTCCGCCTCAATACGCAAGAGTTCCACTGTCGCAACACGACCCACACGCACCGACTCCGCAGTGATCTTCCGATGCCCTTGTAGTGCCTTCAGATGGGCAAGATGCGCCTGCTTGATCCCTTCGAGCCGCTGTAATCCTCGATACAAGATCACCGTTTGCGCAAACAGGGATAGACGAGTCTGCGCGGCAGCGTGATCTGCCGCCTGACTCAAATGCTCTTGAGCATGCACTTTTGCAGTGATACGGCCATCGATATCCAGTGGCAGTGTATAGGCAGCACCAAAGCCGTAACTGTTCTGATCAAATAGTGAATGGGAGAGTACAGGTGGATAGGAGATCGGATTGACCAAGCGCTCGCTGTTGTAGTGCGTGGTCTGACCGAATGCTTCGGCATGCCCCCAGTACTGACTCTTTGCCACCCGAACGGCAGCAGATGCGGCACTCGCCTGCGCCGATGCTGCATGCAGTTGCGGGGCACGTTTCTCCACCTGATGCAGCAGATCACCGAGCCCACCCGCATACGCCCCGCCTTCCATGCAAAGCATCGCCGCACCAAGCAACAAGCCCATCAGCGCGCTTTTTGCGATGGACGCAGGATAGTGCATCAAGCCTCTGCTCTTCATTGTGCTGACAACCAGCCATGCACCGCAGATCGAGATGGCATCCCTCCGGCATGCACTATCTTGCCATCCACAATCACACCGGGCGTGGACATCACGCCTGCAGCCGCAATATCGGCAATATCTTCGACCTTCTCCAGTTGAATCTCTACCGCCAGTTCATCGGCCATCTTCCGAATCATCTCGACCGTGGTTTTGCAACTGGCACAACCTGTTCCCAACACTTGAATATGTTTCATCACAACCTCCTTCCATCTATTTTTAGCGCCGCCTTTACAGACGACTTCGCAAAAATTTGTCATCGCGACCATGGATGGCCGCGCAAACCGAGCAATTGCGCGAGCAAGTGCTTGGTTTGTGCTCTTTACAGAACGGCGTTGAATACCAACCCGACCAGTAATATCCCGCTGAATACCACGCCAACAAATGTGGCAATCAGACGCGGCTTTAATACTTTGCGCAGGATCACCATCTCCGGAAACGACAACGCAATCACACTCATCATAAAGGCCAGTACCGTGCCGAGCGCCGCGCCTTTGGCCAGAAGCGCTTCGACCACCGGAATGATGCCCGCGGCGTTGGAATACATCGGCACACCGATCAGAATCGCCGCCGGCACCGACCACCACGATGCATCCCTGCCCATCAACCCAGCCATAAAATCCTGCGGCACATAGCCGTGAATACCGGCGCCGATGGCCACACCCGCCACCACATAGAGCCAGACCCGCCCGACAATATCGCGCACCGCCTGAAAACCAGCCTGCAGACGATCCGCCATCGTCAGCTTCTCGGGTTTGAAATCTGGATTCACTTTGGCCATATCCCGCACCCAATCTTCAAGATACGCCTCCATGTGCAGCCGACCAATCACCCAGCCGGAAACAATCGCAATCGATAATCCAAGCGCCAGATAGAGCAGCGCCACTTTCCAGCCGACCAGTGCAAACAGCAGTGTCAGGGCGACTTCATTGACCATCGGCGCTGCAATCAGAAACGAGAAGGTCACCCCAAGCGGCACGCCAGCCTGCACAAAACCGATGAACAGCGGCACCGCCGAGCAGGAGCAAAACGGCGTGACGATGCCGAGCATCGCCGCCATCACATTGCCCACGCCCTCATGCTTGCCGGCCAACATGGCGCGGGTGCGCTCCGGGGTGAACCATGAATTAATCATGCCCATCACCATCACCACGGCGGTGAGCAGCATCAGCACCTTGGGCGCTTCAAAAATCAGAAATCGCAGCGAATCGGCCAGATGCCCACTCTGGTTCACCGGCAGCAACGCAGTCAGATAGGCAGCAACGGCAGGCAGTTGCGCATAGATCAACACCCATGCAACCGCCACCAGCAACAGAAACAGCAGCGGCCTGCGATTCGGCAGATCGAGCAGCCCATGTTCTGGATTTAACTTAATATTTTGACCAATCGTGTTTGACATCATGACCTCGCTGTACTCCGTTTACACATAGAGGACGATGCAAGAGGCAAAAAGATGCATGTGATTTTTAGCATGATGCGAAAGAATCACCTCGGAGATTCGTCTAGAACCTTGATCTCCATAGTCTTCGTCTGCTGCTTCACACTATGCACACCAGTGCAATGAGGCACTTTATGGTTTGACCGACGGCCTCGGCACAAAGCAGCACACTTTGCCAGTCTGATCCCTGCGCACTTGGCAGTTTGTTTCCAGTGTTTGACGCAGCCTCCGTCGCGCTCGCTGAATGCGTGATTTGGCAGCGGATAGCGTGATCCCCTTCAGATCGGCAAAGCGCTGTTGCGAAACGCCATTCAGATCGCACATCGTAATTGCTTCCCGATCATCGTCGGAGAGTTCCGCAAGCACACGCGGCAGACACTCCGATAGATCTTCGACTGCTTCGGACTCGATTTCATCAAACGGCAAGTCATCGGGCAGTTCCACCTGGTTGTGCTGCATCCGGTAGCGATCAATCAACGTGTTTCGAGCCACCCGGAACAACCATGCCCGTGCATTGTCCACAGAACAAAATTTTTCACCCTGCAACATCGCCTTCTCGAACACATCCTGCAGCAGATCCTCGGCATCCGCCGGATGCCCCAGCTGCGAGGTCAACCAGCGGCGCAGTTCGCCTTCATGATGATGCCATGCATGGATCAAGCACTTCATCGCCGGACACCCTGCCGAACAGAAACCGAAACACTATCCATGCGGGTTCTCAACAATCAGCGGTGTTTCATACTTGAAATCCACCCGATGAAACTCCTCCAACGACGCATTGCCGACCTTGCCCCAGAACGCATGGTCGATCCTCAGCCAGCGGGTGATCAGTTCCTCGCACACCCCCTCCTCTTCCAGCGCCTCACGCAGCAGAGCCTGTCGCAGCTTCAGCAGCTCCTCACTGATATACATGCGGCGATGCGCCAGCGGCAGATCGCGACCGGGATAGGGATGCTTCGACCCCATTTTCTCCGCCATAAACTGGGTCTGACGCAACTCAATGGCTGCCTGGCTATGCCCCTCAAAAAACTGCCCCAGCCACGGGTGAGCATACACCTTGTCATAAAAACGCTTGTGGACACGCTCCAACACAGGCAATCCGCCCACAGCTTCAAACATCGTTTTTCGTTTCATCCAACTGCCTCCTGCGACTCCGACCACGCCTTCGCCAAACATCGCCTACTGCCGGAATGTTGCATGGCATTGCACACAATAGTTCATCGTCGTGTGCAGTGCACGCAGTGAACGTTTCGTGTTGCCGCTTTTGAGTTCATCACCCAGATGGTCGGCGCTTTTGTGGAAGGCCAGCCCCAGTTTGCGGAAATCACTGTTACCGAACATCGTGCACATCTTCTTCATCTCCGGCGTCAGCCCCAGCTTTTGATGTGCGATTCGGGATGCTGATGTGAACTTCCCTGCAGCCATATCGGCAATGATCTCGTTCACGGCCGCAAGGTGTTCGCGCATCATCGCCAGTTGCTGTGCTCTCATCGCTGCCGGCAGCTGCAGTGATATCCGCTGATCCGCCCCAGTCTTCATCCCATGCATCATGGCGTGATGATGCGCCATCATGGATTCCATGCCACCAGCGTCATCGTCGGCATAGACGGCAATCGACAACCCCAATATACAAACTACCCCGAACACCATCATCATCTGTTTCATTCGCTTACTCCTCTGTGTCATGTTTCAGGCGTGCAACCAAGGCGACAAACACACCGGTCGCCGAACACTACGGCGCAGCGCACAAGCTCTGTATGATTCAGATCATATAGTCACAGCAATTTGATGTAGCCATCCTGCCGCATCAGCCGTTTCGCCTCTTCCAGCTTTTTGAGTTCCCGATAGAGCGTTTCATGGGCGAGGCCGAGTTGGTAGGCGAGATCCTTGAGCGACATTGTCAACCGCAACTCTTGCCGCCCATTCATGCCGTGGCGGATATAGGCCAGAATGCGTTCACTCGCCGCGCGAATATTCTTGATCTCATTGATCGCTCTCAAATCCCGCACCTGAGCGGCAAACAGCTGCAAAAAATCTTTCATGGCGGCGGGATGCTGTTCGAGATAGGCCAGCAACGCGGATTTTCTGTACACGATAACATCCGATTCCGCATCGGCGACCGCAGAGCAGTGGTAGTGATCAAAAAAGAGCGATGCCTCCGCCAGCGTCTGGCCGGGCAGCGCCACATAGATCAACGCCTGACCGCCTTCGACGGTGTCCCGAATCAGCTTGATTTTTCCGCGTTCGACATAGTAAAAACCGACAACCGCATCGCCCTGACGGAACAGGCACTCGCCCTTGGCCAGATGCAGCGACTCCGCATGCAATCCAGAGAACAGCTGCCTCAAACAATCACGCAACAGCAACCCCGCCCGATAGTGTCACTGGGGGACATCAGACGACTTGCGACCACCTGCTGATGCCAACCCCATCGCCGTGACGCCCCATACCCAGTTGAAGAAGATCACCAGCAGCGGCGTCAACAGCCCCAAATCAAGACCAGCCACCCCTTTGCCAGCCTTGAAGGGAAAGACAATCAGCAACTGCACCAGTGTCGGCCCGAAACTCAACAGCAATGCGCGCAGCCATGGCCGCCCCGGACAGAACGGCAGAAACAGCAACATACCCCAAATACCGCCCCACACGATACGTGGATAGAGCCAGTCGGGGCTCAGATGCGGAGCGATCGCCACCCCAAGCGCTGCGCTGATCCCCAAACTGCCAAACAGCCAGACCACCAGACTGTTTGCAAAACCGCCAGCCGCTCCGGCGCCAAAATAGCACACCACTCGATCGATCATATCCGGACTACGCAGTGTGCTGCGCTGCTGCCGAAGCAGAATTTAAGCGCCCTACAAGCATCTGCAGATCCTGCCAGCTGCGCGATTTATCGCGCGGCGTGCGCAACAGATAGGCGGGGTGGTAAGTCACTAGGGTCGGAATGCCGTGATAATCATGCCAACAGCCGCGCAGATCGGCCAAGCGCGCATCCTGCTGCAACAAAGTACGGGCAGCCACACGCCCGAGCAGACAGATCACCTTCGGCTGCAACAGCGCCAACTGCTGCGCCAACCAGTGATGACATGCCTCCAACTCATCAGGCTGCGGATCGCGATTATTGGGCGGGCGACATTTGATGGTATTCATGATATAGACATCGTCCCGCTGCAACTGCAGGGCGCGCAGCATGCCGTCCAACAGCTGCCCTGCACGGCCGACAAATGGCTCCCCCTGCCGATCCTCTTCTTGCCCCGGAGCCTCGCCGATCAACAGCAGATCCGCATGCGGATTGCCGCTGCCGAACACCACCTGACGGCGTGTCTCACACAAACTGCAGAGCCGGCAATCCGCCGCCTCCTGCGACAGTGCCGCAATCGAACCTGCTGGCTGAGGCGCTGCCATGTGATCAACCGGCGCATCCGCCTGCGATGATTGTGGCGCAGCCTCCGCGTTGGGCGCAGTCGCCGCTGCTGCTGTCGTCGCTGAAGAAAAAAGGGAAACCGGTGTCTGCACACCGATTTCCCTCAGATAGATCTCAACGAATGAATCGTTGTTCAACAGTACTCAGCCAAGCAGCGCATCAACATTGGTCGCCGAACCGAGATAGACCGGCACCCGCTGATGCAGTGCCTCCGGCTCGACATCCAGCACCGGCTGTCCGGCACTCATCGCCTTACCACCGGCCTGCTCCATCACAAAACCCATCGGGATCGCCTCATAGAGCAGCCGCAGCTTGCCTGTTACATTTTTCTGGTCTGCTGGATAGAGAAACACGCCGCCCTTGAGCAATGTGCGGTGCATATCGGCCACCATCGCACCGACATAACGCATGCCCAGCCCCGTCTCCGCCTTCATGCGGTCAAGATTGTCACCCATACCGTCAAGCCACTTGTCTTTGTTGGACTCATTGACGGAATAGTACCCGCCGGTCTCCGGAATGCGCATATCGGGGTGGCTCAACTCAAAACGCGCATCGTTCGGGTTGAATGTATAACCGTTCACACCCGCGCCCACCGAGCAGACCAGCATCAGCGCCGGTCCGTAGAGCACATAACCGGCCGCCACCACATTGCGCCCGGCCTGCAGCGTATCGGAGACATCCGGCTGCTGATCATTTGGCGTCTCACGTTTCACCACCGAGAAGATCGTCCCCACCGGCCCATCGACATCGAGATTCGATGAGCCATCGAGCGGATCCACCAGCACCAGATAATCGGCATGCGCATACTCGTCGATCACCAACAGCTCCTCCTGCTCCTCAGAACCAACCGCACAGACAAAACCGGTCGAGCGCATCTCCTCCAGAAAGATCTCATCGGAGAGTACATCCAGCTTCTGCTGCTGCTCACCCTGCACATTCTCGCCACCGGCCTCACCGAGTGCGCCACGGAATACTGCGCCACGCAGCACCGCAGCAATCTCAATCGCCGCGCGCCCTACGCCCTGAATAATCGGCATCATCGCTGCGCCGTTGGCTCCCTGTTTGGCAATATTGTTCAATGTTGTTGGCATATCCGCTCCCTTGGTGACACATCTGAAATTTGTGGCCGCTGATCCTATCGAACGCGCGTATATTTTCCACCGCAGATCACTGCAACTTTTGAGTAACAAATGGTGAGCTAGCAATTTTCGTGAAATCGACCTGCGATCTGGCTAGCTTGCCGCCGCCGCTATGGCACCAATCCACCATTTCAGGAGTTCCCATGACTGTCCGCACCCGCTTCGCCCCCTCACCAACCGGCATGCTGCATATCGGTGGCGCCCGCACCGCGCTCTTCTCCTGGCTCTATGCGCGCCATCACGGCGGCCAGTTTGTGCTACGCATTGAAGATACCGATCGCGAGCGCTCCACCGATGAGGCCACGCAGGTGATTCTCGACGGCTTGCAGTGGCTGGGCATCGACTGGGATGAGGAGCCGGTCTTTCAGGCCGCCCGTCAGGCGCAACACATCGCCGCGGTCGAAAAACTGCTCGCCAGCGGTCAGGCCTACCGCTGCTACTGCAGCAAGGATGAACTCGATGCGATGCGTGAAGCGCAGCGCGCCGCCGGCAAAAAGCCGATGTACGATGGCCGCTGCCGTCACCGCCACGATGCGCCCGACGATCAACCCTATGTGATCCGTTTCCGCTCCCCCGATGCGGGCGAGACGATCGTCAATGATCTGGTACTGGGGCCGGTCGAGTTCCCCAACTGCGAGCTCGATGATCTCATCCTGCTGCGCAGCGACGGCACCCCCACCTACAACCTCGCCGTCGTCGTCGATGATGCCGACATGGGCATCACCCACGTCGTGCGCGGCTCCGACCACCTCAACAACACCCCGCGTCAAATCCAACTCTATCAGGCGCTCGGTCTGCCCATCCCTGCGTTCGCCCACATCCCGCTGATCCATGGGCCGGATGGTGCCAAGATGTCCAAGCGCCACGGCGCGGTGGCGATCACCGAGTATCGCCAGCAGGGCTACCTGCCCGATGCAGTGAACAACTATCTGGCGCGGCTCGGCTGGTCGCATGGTGATGAAGAGGTGTTCAGCCGCCAGCAGCTGATCGAGCTGTTCGATCTGGCGCAGGTCGGCAAAGGGGCGGCGCGCTTCGACCAGCAGAAGCTCGACTGGCTCAACGGCCACTACTTGCGCGAAGCCGATCCCGCCGATCTGGTCGATGATGTGCAGCAGTTCCTCAACCTCGACACCAGCCACGGCCCGGCGCTGGCGGCAGTGATCGCCTCGCTGCAGGAGCGCTCCAAAAATCTGGTCGATCTGGCCAATGGCGCACGCTTCTTCTATGTTGCACCGAGCGAGTATCAAGAGAAGGCGGTGAAGAAGAATTTCCGCGACACCACTTGGCCACTGCTGGAGCAGTTCCTCGCCGCCATCGAAACGATGCCGGAGTTCAACGGCGAAGCCGCACACGCCGCCATCGCCGAGATCTGCGCTGATGCTGAGGTCAACATGGGCAAACTGGCGCAGCCGATCCGTATTCTGGTCACTGGTGTCCCTGTCTCACCGCCAATCGATGTCACCCTCGAACTGCTCGGCCGCAATGAGACCATCGCCCGCCTGAAGCGCGGCATGGAGGCTCTGCGCAGCTAGCACGGAAAAAATTAAAGTCGGCCAACCGCACGCCGATAGATAACTCTGCTATACAAATTCTATTTGTCTCGCACAATGCAGGTGGTACATGGACTCCCCCTTAGCATGCGTTGACTTGGGCACGATTCAACAGATCACATGAAGTGATCCACGTGCCGGAGCGGTGACAGCAGTCGCCATCACAGATCGACGCAGACTAATTGACGCACAGATCGCACAAACAGCGGATCGTGCAACCAAGATAAGAGGAGAGAACCATGATTATTTCACCCACCCTGCCACCGGCAGCCGCCATCGAGCAAAGCAGCGTCAACCAATCCCTGCTCAATCAGATCGACAGCTCACAGCAATCGCGCCGCGCCACCGATACCGTGCAGCTCTCATCGGAAGCGCGCAATCTGGCCAGCACCAAACTGGACAACAATAACAACGCCAACAACGCGCAGCTCGCCGCCAAGAACCCCAACGACAACGAGCTGCAAGAGGCGGTACCGGACAACGAAGCTGCCGAGCCACCACGTCCGAACAGCACGGCAAACGCCACCAATAACGTCGCCCAACAGCAGCAGACCGCCAAGATCGACATCATCGCCTAACCGCTCTCGCAGAAGAGCGCTCTCAAACAAAGCACCCCTCTCCCTCACGGCAGAGGGGTGCGCAGTAGCTGGGATTAAACCGCAGAGTACGCAGAGCAAACCAAGAACTCATTCAGTCACTACTCTGTGTCACTCTGCGTACTCTGTGTGAATGATTTTTCTTTGGTGCTTGGCAATTGCGCGGGATGTATTGCTGGTCTGCGATTGGGATCGTCTATTGGTGAGTTGGGTTGAACCACAGAGATTACGCAGAATTTCACAGAGTAAATCAACACGCAACCATTCAGCCGCATGCTAGAACTCTTGAGTAACAAAATGGTGGGGCTACCATTTTGTTACTCAATCGTTGGGTGTTTGCAACGCGACCTGAGTCGCTATTCAGAATGCCTTTGGGATGATCTTCTTTGACACGGTTGACCTGATCCTGCAGGAATCAATCCTCGCCAACAAATCCGCTCTCCCCTACCATGCGCGCCCGTTTCTAAACCCGCGAAAAACAGACTATCGCCCAACGCAGTTGAGTTGGCTCGCAAGCAACACACTGTTTTCGCAATAAAATTCAACAAGCAGGATCAATCATATGGCTCTCAGCATCGGCATCGTCGGACTCCCCAACGTTGGCAAATCAACACTCTTCAACGCCCTCAACGGCGGCGGCGCGGAGGCGGCGAACTACCCCTTCTGCACCATCGACCCGAATGTCGGCGTGGTCAAAGTGCCCGATCCGCGCATGGAGGCGCTGGCAGAGATCGTCAAACCACAGGCGATGCAGCACGCCATAGTCGAGTTTGTCGATATCGCCGGACTGGTGGCAGGCGCAGCCAGCGGTGAGGGGTTGGGCAACAAATTCCTCGCCAATATCCGCGAATGCTCGGCGATCGCCCATGTGGTGCGCTGCTTTGAAGATGAGAATGTCACCCATGTCGCAGGCAAGATCGATCCGCTCTCCGATATTGAGACGATCGACACCGAGCTGATGCTCAAAGATATGGAGACTGTGCAGAAGGCGGTGCAGCGCACCGAGAAGCAGTGCAAAACCGGCAACAAAGAGGCGAAAAACTTGTTGGAACTGCAGCAGCGTGTGCTGGCCGGACTGGAGGATGGCGTCACTGTCCGCCGCCAGCAGCTCTCCGCCGATGAACAGGAGCTGATCAAGGATCTCTGCCTGCTCACCATCAAGCCGGTGCTCTATGTCACCAATGTCGATGACGGCTCGCTGCCCGATGGCAACGCCTATGTCGATCAGGTGCGCGAATTTGCCGCCGCGGAAGGTGCGCGCGTGGCAGTGGTATCGGCACAGATCGAGTCGGAACTGGCGGAGATGGATGATGAGTCCAAGCTCGAGTTTTTGTCTGATCTCGGCTTGAGCGAGCCGGGGCTGAACACCGTCATTCGTGAAGCCTACACGCTGCTCGATCTCATCTCCTACTTCACCGCCGGCGTCAAAGAGGTACGCGCCTGGACCATTCATCGCGGCGACACCGCGCCCAAGGCGGCTGCAGTGATTCACAACGATTTCGAGAAGGGCTTTATCCGCGCCGAGACCATCGCCTATGAAGACTTCGTCGCCCTCGGTGGCGAAGCCAAAGCGAAAGAGGCCGGCAAGATGCGGCTGGAGGGTAAAGATTACGTCGTGCAGGACGGCGACGTGCTCCACTTCCGCTTCAACGTCTAACCGTTCCATTCTCCTGAAAACATAAGATCAGCCGCAGTAAGACTGCGACTGATCTGTTTTCCACACACGCCCATGATGAGCGTGAACATTGCGATCAATTCAGTACACGCGCCAGCATCGCCTTGGAGAGGGTGGCGCTGGTCAAATGCCAAACCAGCAGACTGCCATCTTTGGCGATATAAAACTCCGCCCACAGCTGTTTATTCGCATGATTCACGATTTTATACTTGATCGACGCGTAGGAGACTGACTCGCGCGTCATCGTGCAGGCATCCAGATCAAAACCACTGGCCGCACCCGCCGGCGCGCAGATGCCGCTCTTCTTCACCAGCCCGGCAAACGTCTTTGCATTCACCTTCACCCGCGGCGCAGGACTCACCACGTCGGCAGAGTTTGCATATTTGCTATGCTGATCCAACTTCACTGGCGCGAGATTTTCCGGCAGCTGGGTCCAAATAGCATCCTCCAACGCTCGAAAATTGACCGCCTCACTCAGCTCGGAGGCATCGCCCTTTTCGATCCCGGCCTTCAAATGGCCGAAGGTAAAGAATACCCCACCAAAGCTGGTCACCACCACAACCACGCCACAGGTGAGATAAAAAAGAATCATCCTCAAACCATTATTCTGCTCTTTTTTCTTTGCCATTGATTCACCCTCTCTAAAGAAAAATTGGTCGCTTGAAGCGCTGCTAAACATCCACACACTGCAGGCTGCCACGACGAACGCCAAAACTATACTTTAATTTACATCTTTTCAAAGCGAAAAAACAGAACAGCAGAACCATCGCATAACGCTCAACCACGCCACCACCACACCCTGCACCAGATAGATTCCCGCCTACGCGGGAGTGACCATTATTCAACGATGCGCGGGAACGGCCGTTTTGCTGCGATTGACCTGAGCGAGTCAGAGCGACCCGCTCATATCGTCACGCGACAACATCGATCTGTTCATTCGATAAAAACTTACGCCCGTAGTGCAAATGAATCCGATGCTGTTTAAAGATCTCGAACAGTTCAGGGTCGATATGCCCCTCATCCTTCATATGTTCCATGATGGACATCACCTGCGACAGCGGCATCGGCTTCTTGTAGGGGCGATCAGCGGCCGTAAGCGCCTCGAAAATATCGGCAATACCGATCACCCGCGCCTGCACAGACATCTGCTCGCGCGTCAATCCACGCGGGTATCCTTTCCCATCCATCCGCTCATGATGCCCCCCGGCAATCTCCGCCACATGCTTCAGATGCTCGGGGAAGGGTAGCCCCTCCAGCATATTGATCGTCGCGACGATGTGATGATTGATGACATCCCGCTCCTCCGGCGTGAGCGTGCCCTTCTCGATGGTCAGATTATAGACCTCATTCTCTTCCAGCATCGGATGCTGCTTGCCATCCAGCCCCCGCCAGCGGTAGGACTCAGCAATCTCCCGCACCCGCTGCTGCTTCTCAGGAGCCATATACTCACCGCCGGTATTGCAGTCGCGCAAAAATGCGAGCTCCGCCTTGAGCGACTCAATCTCGTCGCGCAATGCCCCGGCCAGCTCCGCGTCGGAGAGTGTGCTGTGCCCCTTCAGATAGTCGATCATCATATCGCGACATTTAATCTCATAACGCAGCGCCACCTTGTCGATCCGATCACAGATCGTCTCCAACTTCGTCGCCTTATCGACCACATGAATCGGCGTGGTGATCTTACCGCAATCGTGCAGCATGGAAGCGATCTTCATCTCATACATATCTTCATCGCTCATATGAAAATCAGCCAGCTCGCCCTGATCATGCTTGCTGGCTGCCTCCACCAACATCATCGACAACTCCGGCACCCGCCGGCAGTGGCCGCCGGTGTAGGGGGACTTATCGTCGATCGCCTTAGAGATAATATCGATGAATGATTCAAGCAGCAGCTTCAATTCATCATTCAGCCGCTGATTATTGACCGCCACCGCCGCCAATGCCGCCAATGATTCAGCGATCTTCTGACTATCCGCAGAGAAGCTGCGCGTCTCCCCGAGGTCTTTATCGACCATATTCACCAACTGCAATACACCAACCAGATCGCCCTTCTGATTGATCATCGGCACAGCCAGCATCGACTTGGAGTGATAGCAGTGATCCTGATCAAATTGCCTCACCCGGGAGAAATTAAACGCACTATTCTCATAGATGTTATCGATTTTCACACTCTGTTTGTGCGCCGCCACATTCGCTGCCACGATATCATCATTGGCGTGGCCATCAGCATCATAAATCTCAAGCGGGGCCAACTGCGGCAGATTACCGGCGGCACGACTGGCATGGATATTCAACGAGCTATTCTTCATCACCTCAAAATGAAGCTTCCCCTCGCGATGGAGATAGAGCGTGCCACCATCAGCCCAGGTCAACTCCTTGGCGAAGGTCAGAATCTTCTCCAGCATCCGATCCAAGTTATGCTCGGCAGAGAGGGCAATGGCGATCTGATTGAGTTTACTCACCTCATCCACCAATCGGCGCTGCTCCACATGCATATGGTAATTCTCCACATGCATCGCCGCCTGGTTGGCCAATATCTCCGCCACGCAAACATCCGACGGTGAAAAGGGGGTAATCGCCTCGCCATCCTCATCCAGATGATTCACCAGCTGCAATACGCCAATTACATTTTTTCGATGCCCCACAATCGGCACAGCCAGCATCGATACCGTTCTGTAATCCATCTTCTCATCGAACTGTTTAGCGCCAATCAACGGATACTCATCTGAGTGGTAAATGTCGGCGATATTGACCACACGATTCTCGGAAGCTGCCGCTGCCGCAATACTGGCTTTATTGATCTCCCCTTCCCGACGCTCTAGCGGCACATCCTTGAAGTGACCGAATTTCGCCGGCGTCTGTGCGCCATACAGCTCCAAGCGGCTATTCTGCATGACAAAAAAGTGTAGCAGATTATGCTCATCCAGCAGGTAGATGGTACCGCCTTCAGCACTGGTCAGCTCCCGCGCACCGGCCAACAACGCATTCAGCGCGCTGGAGAGACTGGTGCTGTTCAGAATCTCCTGACTGGCGGAGTGCAGTTTGGCGAACATCCGTCCGCTCTCTTCAGAACCCTTCATCTATCTCCCAACCCCGTTGTCGTGTCGCGTATCGATCATGCTTCCGGTTATAGTCCAATATCACATATTCAGCAAGTAACAGCGCCGCTGCTGGCCGGCGATCTCCAGCTGCACCGCTTCACACGCCGGCCGCTCATCCGCACCCATCGCATCGTAGGCAGCACTGGTAAAATAGAGCTCATCGGGGCCAGAAATATCCTCGCCCAATTTGGAGGCAAGATTCATCTCGAAGCCATAAAACTCACCAAAACCACGATCAACCAGAATATCGCCATAGCCGATGCCGCCGCAGACGTGAAACAGCTCACCCTCTTCCAGCATCACCCGCTGCTGCCGCAAGCCATCGGTAATCCCCTGCGCCACCGCATAGGCATCCAGCACGGTGGGAAACAGGCCGATGATATTATCCGCCTCAAACGCGTAACGCACCGCACCATGCTGCTGAATAATCGGCTCCGCGATACTGCGCAGCGCCGCAATCTTGGAGAGGAAATAGATCATCCCATGCGCGGCGGTGCTCTTGGTAAAACCGGATGAATCGAGCACCAGTGTCGCACAGCGGCGGCCAAACCGTTGCCATAGCTCATCCTCGCGCGCTACTGCATCAATCCCCTGTCGTCGGTAGTCATCCAGCCAGGCCATCAGACTTCGATCCATCACCACCTCCTTCACCCCCAGCGCAGAAGGTTCGATCATTGGTACTCCCCCCGCCATTGTCAATCACAAACCGTTTTCAGCGCAGTAAAACGTTCATTCCCGCGCAAGCGGGAATCCACGCGGCAATGAATCCCCAATGGAGACTCTCGGGGATAACGCAATCCTGTTTTCTAAAGGAAGATGGACACATATCATGCGATTACCCTGGCCAACGAGGCACCGTCAAAATGAGCATTTTCACAATGGCACCAAGTATGCTTAAAAAATGTGCTATAATCATAATCGATTCAGGGTTATCCAAATTCAGGGAGTGGAATCACCATGGACAGCAAACTGCATGCAGAGCCAAGTCAAGCGCCGGAGTTTGCCGCTGACCCGCCACCGGAACTCTCCATCCTGTCACGTTTTGTCCGCATCTTCCTCGCTATCGCGCTCCCGCTGGCCGCCATCGCCGTCTATATCGACCACACCAACCGCACCCAACAACTGCAAACCATTCAGAAACAGGAGGAGCTGCGCCTTGCCCAGCAGGTGCAGCTGATCCACGAAACCTTCTCGCAGCTCTTCACCGACCTGATCATCCTCTCCAAACACAACGACTTTCACCACATCCCCATCGCCACCCCGGCCACCCTGCCCGGCCACCTCTATGAGCTGGCCACCGAGTTCAAATCGTTCCACATCTACAAACCGCACTACACCCAGATCCGCTTCATCAATCTGCAGGGGATGGAGCAGATTCGCACCGAACACCGCCCCGATGGCGTCAAGATCCTGCCGCCTGCGCAACTCCAGTACAAAGGCAACCGCAACTACTTCAAACAGGCCGCAGCCCTCGGCCCGCACCGGATCTACATCTCGCCGATGGAGCTCAATGTTGAGCATGGCAAACTCGATCAACCGCTGCAGCCGACCATCCGCATGGCCATGCCGCTCTTCGAACAGGGCAAGAAATTCGGCGTTTTGGTGATCAACTACGATGCCACCGCCCTGTTCCATAAATTGGCCAGCCTCAGCCACACCCAGATCGGCGCCCAGCGCATGCTGCTCAACATGCAGGGCTACTGGCTGGAGCATCCCGATGCGTCGAAGGCGTGGGGTTTTCTCCTCCCTGACCGCGCCAACAGCAATCTCGCCCACACCCAGCCTGAGCTCTGGAAAAAAATCAGCACAAAACCCGCCGGCCAGTTGATGCAGCATGGTGATCTCTACACCTTCAGCCGCGTGCGCCCGATGGCCAGCGTCAACGAGCGCATCCGTAGCGACACCCCCGCCGAACTGATCT
>Ga0256829_1001883_pt1 | contig 16373 bp, 16 predicted proteins | sample 131447metaG_FD_185979 | JGI IMG/M metagenome (GOLD analysis project Ga0256829, IMG submission 185979) | Hydrothermal vent microbial communities from Lau Basin, Pacific Ocean - 131-447 | ecosystem: Environmental > Aquatic > Marine > Hydrothermal vents | place: Pacific Ocean: Lau Basin | collected...
CGGGGTTGGGGCGGGCGGGCGTGGCGGTCGGCAAGGGCTGCGTTGCCGCGGGCGCCGTCGGCGCCGGCGAAGCCGCCGTGCCGCCTTCAGGCGTCAGGGTAGGCAAAACCATCCCCGGGGTGCTCAGGGCCGTGCCGCCACCGCCTTGATCCGAAAGCAACCCCGCCACGGCCAAACCGCCCGCCGCGGCCGCCGTGCACAAGAGCCCCACCACCAGCAAAACGCCGCATCCTACCAGCACTTTCTTCATTGCACTTTTGCTCCTCACGCGCACGGCCACCTCTGTGGCCTGTAGCGAACACCCTCACCGCCTGATTATACCGCGCCCCCTCTTCCAGAAGCCCTTACAGCCACTTCACCACAATATCGCCGATGACATTGGCCGCCTGGTCGCCGCGGTCGGCTGCATTGGATAGATGGCGGTAGATTTCCCGCAATTTGAGCACATTCATCACGTCTTCCAGCGTGTGCGGCGTCGTAAAAAGGTGCGCCAGCGCCTCGCGATACACCTTTTCCACACGGTTTTCCAGCGATTTGGCGCGCACAGCGTGTTCGTTCGCCACATTGGGGTGACTTCCCAGCCGTTCCACGCCGCGATACACCTCGGCGGCCGCATCATGCAAAAGCGAAACCATGCGGCTGATATATTCATTGGGTTTCACGGCGAAGATTTCCATCTCGTCCACGGTGGTGTAGGCATAATCCAGCATGTCGTCAATGGTCAGCGAAAGGGCAAAAATATCTTCGCGGTCAAAGGGCGTTACGAAGGTACGGTTCAGTTCGTCAATCAAAATACGCCGCGCCTCATCGGCCTCTTTTTCAATTTCACGGATGCGGCGTGCGCCTTCCTCAGACGGCTCGGCGACATACGCCTGCAGCACATGAAACCCTTCCAGCGTCAATTCGGCCTGCCGTAGCAGCAAAGTAACAAAACGGTCGGCTTTCTTTTCGCGGCGGAACAAGCCCATCACTTCCTCCTCAGAGTCAGGCGCACCACCACGGTGGTGGCCGAGGTCAGGCGGGCGCGGTGGGAAATCGCCAGCAGGGGCACCCACACCACTTCGCCGCCGGAAACCACCAGCGGCCAGCGCGCCCGCAGGCGCTGCGGAATTTTTGCGTTCACCATCAGGTCGGCCACTTTCTGCCGCCGCCCGCCCATGCCCAGGGGGGCGAGCATATCGCCGGGGCGGCGCGGCCGCACCTGCAAGGGAAAAACCAGGCGTGCGGCATCCAGCCACACGCGGGCGGTTTCGGCAGGGGGGCTTTTTGGCGGCGGGGCCGGCGCCGAAGCCGTCAGCATCCAGCCGACGGCAAGGGGCAGCGCGCCGCCCGGTTCCAGCAGGAAAACCCCATCGGCGGGCAACTGCGGCCAGGCTTCGGAAGGCAGGTGCGCCCCGGCCCGCGCGGCCCACAGGGTTTCCGGCTCAACCCACAATTTCAGCCCGCGGAACCAATCGCGCGCCCCGCCCCCCGGGCGCGCCGCGGCCGCGCGCGCGGCTTCCACCTGCGCAAAGCCGATTTCCGCACCGCCCAGCCGCTCCGCCGCCCGGCGCAGCCAGCGGCGCTGCAGAGCCACCGGCGCTTCCAGAAACGCCTGCCGGTGCAGCCCCACAAAGCCCGCCCCTTCCGCCGCCAGCACCTCGCCAAAGCGGCGGCGGGCTTCTGCTGCCAGAAAGTCTTCGTCGGCAGCCGCCGCCAAGGCCAGCCGCCCCAAAGCCCCATCCAGCGCCGGATTTTCCGCCCGCAGGCGGGGCAGCAAATCCAGCCGGACACGGTTGCGGAAGAAATCCCGCTGCCAGTTGGAAGCATCCCAGCGGAGGGGCAGGCCGTGGCGGCGGGCGTAGGCCACCGTTTCGGTGCGGCGCACGCCCAGCAACGGCCGCGCCAGCGGAATTTCAGCATCCCATCGGGGCAGAAGGCGGCACGGCCGCAGCCCCGCCAGCCCCGTGAGGCCGCTGCCGCGCAAAAGGTGCATCAGCACGGTTTCGCTCTGGTCGTCGGCGGTATGCCCTACGGCCACCGCGGCCGCGCGCTGCTCACGCGCGACGGCAAAAAGGAAGCGGTAACGCGCTTCGCGGGCGGCTGCTTCCAGCCCTTCGCGGTGCGCGGCGGCCTGAGCGGCCACATCGCCCCGCCCCACCACCAGCGGCACGCCCAGCCTTCCGGCCACGGCTTCCACCGCCGCAGCGTCGGCATCGGCGGCTTCCCGCAGGCCGTGGTGAAAATGCGCCGCCGTCACCGCATAGCCCAAAGCGTGCAGCGCGTGCAGCAAGGCCAGGCTGTCGGGGCCGCCCGACACCCCCACCACCAGCGGCGCGCTGCTTTCCAGCCCGCAGGCCGAGCGCAACGCCGCGTGTACGGCTTCCTGCAATTCATCCGCCATGAAAAGATTATAACCGAACGCCTAACTGCCTACGCTGTGACGCTCTCCATGCGTCTTGATGCGCTGTGCTTTTGCCATCCCCCTCCCCTTGCTCCCCTCCCCGCATGCGGGAAGGGGATGGGGGTGGGGTCAATGCAGCGGCGGCGGCACCAAAGAAAAACGCGGTGGGAACCCATGCCCAGGGTTGCCATCGCCGCGATCTGGGTAGGTAATTACCCACGCCCCCTACGGCCACACCACCTCTTCTTTTCCGGCCAGTTTTTCCTGAATTTTGCTCACGATAAGGTCCAGGTGCGGAGGATGCGCCACATAGTCCAGGTCGTCGGCGGGCACGGTCAGCACCGGGCAAAGGGTGAAATTGTGCAGCCATGCTTCGTACAGGCGGTTGAGTTGGGCCAGGTATTCCGCCGAAATGCCGCGCTCGTAGTCGCGGCCGCGGCGGGCAATGCGTTCCTGCAGGGTGGGCACCGAAGCCCGCAAATACACCACCAGGTCGGGCGGGGGCAAAAACGTGACCAGGGCGTCGTAAAGGCCGCGGTAGGTGTGCCAATCGCGTTCGGCCATGTGCCCTTGCAGGTAGAGGTTGCGGGCAAAAACTTCGGCATCTTCGTACACGCTGCGGTCTTGCACCACCGAGGACGAGTGCAGCATCAGCCGATGATGAATGCGCAGGCGGTGGGAAAGGAAAAACACCTGCGAATGGAAAGCCCACGCCCGCATGTCGCGGTAGAAGTCGGGCAGGTAGGGGTTTTCGGCTTCCGGCTCGTAGAACGGCTTCCAGCCGAGGCGCTCGCTGAGCAAATGCACCAGCGTGGATTTGCCCACGCCGATGTTTCCGGCAACGGCAATGAACTTTTTCTGCTGCATTTACGCCTCCCCCCGCAGCACGGCCAGCATTTGGGCGTGCAGGGCGGCATTGGCCGCCACAATGGACTGGGGCGGCGAGAGGTAGTCTTCCCCGCCCTGAAGGTTGGTCACCAGCGCGCCTGCTTCGGCGGCAATCAGCCCGCCGGCGGCCACATCCCACGGCTTGAGGCGGATTTCCCAATAGCCGTCAAAGCGCCCGGCGGCCACATAGCACAAATCCAGCGCCGCCGAACCCAGCCGCCGCACACCGTGGCTGCGGACGGCAAAGCGGGCGAAGTGGTCTAAATTGTTGTCGGGGTTGGTCCAGGTGTCGTAGGGGAAGCCGGTTACAAGAAGCGCCTTCGCCAGGGAAGCGGTTGCCGAAACCCGCAGCGGCTGCCCGTTGAGGAAAGCCCCCTGCCCGCGTCCGGCGGCAAAGCACTCGTCGCGCATGGGGTCGTAGACCACACCCAGTTGCACCACGCCCGCTTCGGCGTAGGCGATGGAAACCGAGAAAATCGGCACGCCGTGGGCAAAGTTGACCGTACCGTCCAGCGGGTCCACATACCAGCGATGGGCATCGCCATCGTGGGCGCCGCTTTCCTCGGCCAGGATGCTGTGGCCGGGCCAGCGCCGCCGGATGCTTTCCAGCAGGAAGGCTTCCGAGCGGCGGTCGGTTTCCGTCACCAGGTCAATGGCGTGGCTTTTGCTGGCAATGGTATGCGCCCGCCCATAACCGGCGCGCAAAAGCACACCGGCCTGGCGGGCTAAGATCTCCAGGTCGTCTAAGGTGGGGCGCATCTCAGTTCCCTGCATTCGGGGGATGGAGCAGGCGGTTGACCGCCGTGAGTTCTTCGCGGATGGTCTGACGTTCGCGCCGCGCCTCGGTCAGCATGGCCGCGAACGAAGGCTTTTGAGCATCGGGGAGCGTAGGCAGCAGACGTTCCAGGCGGGCGATCTGGCGGTCTTTGTAGCGCAGTTTGTTTTCCAGGCGTTCGCGGTAGCCGCGGTAGAAAGTCGCGTCGTCCAGCGGCGGCTTGTCGGCGGCCTCTTGGCGGGAAAGCACCTCGGCCACGGTCAGCAGAAATTCTTCGGCGTCAATCGGCTTTTCCAGAAAGCGCACCGCGCCCAGGCTGAGGGCAAATTCTTTGTCTTCCGGGGAAACGTAAGTCGCCGAGACGAACAAAATGGGCAGGGTGCGGGTGGCCGGGTCGCGGCGCAGGCGCTGGGCCAGCGCGAAGCCGTCCAGCCGCGGCATAAGGATATCGGTAACGAGCAAATCGGGGCGGTGGGCGGCAATTTTTTGCAAAGCCTCTTCGCCATCGGCCGCGGTTTCTACCGTGTAACCCTTGAATTCCAGCGTCACCCGCAGCAGTTCCCGCACAGCCGCCACATCTTCGGCAACCAGAATAACAGGTATCATGGGCTTATTGTAGCCCGAATGCCTGCAGGCGGCAAGGGGTGCAAAACACGTTACAATTCCCCCATGATGACTTTACCGACGGTTGCCGTTGCGATGAGCGGCGGGGTGGACAGTTCTGTTGCCGCGGCGCTGTTGCGCGCCGAAGGCTACCGCGTGTTTGGCATCATGCTGCGGCTGTGGACAGAGCCGGGGCGCGAGGCCGAAAACCGCTGCTGCACCTTAGAAGCCACCGACCTTGCCCGCCACATCGCCCATCAACTGGATATTCCCTTTCACCTCATAGACGCCCGCGAAACCTTTCGCGAGACGGTGGTGGCATATTTTCTGGAAGGCTACACCGGCGGCGTGACGCCCAACCCCTGTTTGCTCTGTAACCGCGAAATCCGCTGGGGGCTGCTGTGGAAACACGCGCGCGCTTTGGGCGCCGACAAAATGGCCACCGGCCACTATGCCCGGGTCGTGCTTGATGCCGACGGGCAGGCGCATTTGCTGCGGGGCATGGACGCTCACAAAGACCAGTCCTATGTCCTCGGCCGTCTCAGGCAGGAACAATTGCGGCGCACGCTGCTGCCCATTGGGGCCTACACGAAAGCCAAAGTACGGCAAATGGCGCGCGCGTTCCACCTGCCGGTAGCCAGCCGCCCCGACAGCCAGGACCTGTGCTTTCTGGCCGGCGGCAACTACCGCGACTTCCTGCGCCGCCATGCGCCCGAGGCAGAGCGCCCCGGCCCCATCTACGACACAGGCGGACAGCGCATCGGCACCCATCGCGGGCTGGCTTTTTACACCATCGGCCAACGCAAAGGGCTGGGCCTTGCCGCCGACCGGCCGCTCTATGTGGTGGCGAAAGAGCAGGCCGGCAACGCCCTCATCGTCGGCCCGCGGGAAGCCCTGGGACAACAGGTGCTGGAAGCCGCCGAGGCGAACTGGATTGTGCCGCCGCCGGAGGAAGCCTTTCAGGCACAGGTGCAAATTCGCGCCACAGCCCGCCCTCAACCGGCACGGGTCACGCTGCTGGAAAGCGGCCGTTTCCGCGCTGTTTTCGCCCAACCCCAGCGCGACATCACCCCCGGTCAGGCCGCGGCGGTCTACGTGGGCGAGGAATGCCTGGGCAGCGGCATCATCACCCGCGCATATAACCACCGTTCCTCCCGGCCAGGGCAAAACAGAGACATCTTACCCTGATTGACCGACTAAACTCTGCCTCATGGCCAATCTCTCCTATCCCCCGCTGAGCCTCGCTTGGCCTTCGGCTTGGCTTCCGACTTCGCTCAGCCCAGGCGCTCGGCTCATCTGCCCCCTTCCCTCAACCCCTCCCCTTGCTCCCCTCCCCGCGTGCGGGGAGGGGATGGGGGTGGGGTAAAGGGGGCGGCTCTGGCGGGATGAGCGAAAGCGAAGCCTCGCCAGAGCGGGAGTAGGGAGAGAGCAAATACGAGAACCCTCCAAGTGAGATGGGTCGGTCAACCAGCATCCTGCCTGAGAATACATAAAGGAGACCACGATGATACTTCCGGCGCTTCTTTTCGGCAGTTTGCTCGGCCTGCTCTACGGCGCGCTGTTCCACCTCTGGAAAGGAGGCAGCCCGCTGCGCCTGTTGGGCGACCTGGTTTTGGGGTGGGCAGGCTTCTGGGGCGGGCACTTGCTGGGGGTGTTCCTGGCATGGCGCTGGGACCGGGTGGGCATGTTGCATTTCTGGATGGGCTCTGCCGCGGCCGCGGCCTTCCTGCTGGCAGGCCACTTTCTCAGCCAGCCCCCGCAATCATCAGACTAATCACACTAATCAGACTAATCCGACCAAAGACAAAAACGGTGGTATAATGACGCCGTTCTAACCCAACCCTGGGCTACGGCCCGAAAACCGGGGAGCTTTTATGAAACTACACGAGTACCAATCCAAGCAAATTTTTGCAAAGTATGGCGTTCCCATTCCCAAGGGGCGCGTCGCGGCCACAGCAGCAGAAGCGCGCGAAATTGCTGCCGAACTGGGTGGCCGCGTCGTCGTTAAGGCGCAGGTGCTGGTAGGCGGCCGCGGCAAGGCCGGCGGCATCAAACTCGCCAACAGTCCTGAAGAAGCCGAAGCCCAAGCAACGGCCATTCTCTCCATGAAGCTGAAGGGGCTTCCGGTGCGCAAAGTGCTGGTGGACGAAGCCGCCCACATCGCCACGGAAATTTACCTCGGCATCACCAACGACCGCGCCGCCCGCAAACCGGTGATGATGGCCTCGGCCGAAGGCGGCGTGGAAATTGAAGAAGTAGCCCGCAAAACGCCCGAAAAAATCATCAAAACCCACATCGACCCCTTGCTGGGGCTGCGCGGCTACCAAACCCGCGACCTGGCGCTGGGCATTGACCTGCCCAAAGAGCACTGGAAAGCCTTCAGCAAAGTGTGCTTCGGCCTGTGGGAAGCCTACCAGAAAAGCGATGCAACCCTGGCCGAAATCAACCCCCTCGTCGTCACCGAAGAAGGCCAGGTGCTGGCAGTGGACGGCAAGATGATTGTGGACGACAACGCGCTCTTCCGCCACCCCGAGATTGCCGAAATGCGCGACCTGGACGTGGAAGCCCCTGAAGAAATAGAAGCCCGCAAATACGGCCTCTCTTACATCAAACTGGAAGGCGACATCGGCTGCATGGTCAACGGTGCAGGCCTGGCCATGACCACCATGGACGTCATCAAACTCTACGGCGGCGAACCGGCCAACTTCCTGGACATCGGCGGCGGGGCCAACGCCGAAAAAGTTGCCGCGGCCTTCCGCATCATCCTTTCCGAGCCCAACGTCAAAGCCGTGCTGATTAACATCTTCGGCGGCATCACCCGCGGCGACGAGGTCGCCAAAGGCATTCTGGCCGCGATGGAAGAGGTCAAACCTGAAGTGCCGATGGTCGCCCGCATCGTGGGCACCAACGCCGAAGAAGGGCGGCGCCTGTTGGCCAACGCCGACATGATCACCGCCGATACCCTGGTTGAAGCAGCCCAAAAAGCCGTGGCGGCTGCAAAGGGAGGTGCCCAATGAGCATCCTGGTCAACAAAGATACCCGCCTGGTCGTTCAGGGCATTACCGGGCGCGAAGGTCTGTTCCACACCACCCAAATGGTGGCCTACGGCACGAAGGTTGTCGCCGGCGTGACCCCCGGCAAAGGCGGCCAATGGGTGCTGGACGACAAAATTCCGGTTTTCGACACCGTCAAAAAAGCCGTAGAAACCACCGGCGCCAACACCAGCGTGATCTTCGTCCCCGCCCGTTTTGCCGCCGACGCCATTTTTGAAGCCGCCGACGCGGGCGTGGAACTCATCGTCTGCATCACCGAGGGCATTCCGGTGCAAGACATGATGCGGGTACGGGCTTACCTGGACCAAAAAGGCTCGCGCCTGGTCGGCCCCAACTGCCCCGGCCTGCTGACCCCCGGCGAAGCCAAAGTCGGCATCATCCCCGGCAGCATCGCCATTCCGGGCAACGTGGGCGTGGTTTCCCGCTCGGGCACGCTGACCTACGAAGTGCTCTACGCCATGAAACAACTGGGCATCGGCGCGACCACCACCGTGGGCATCGGCGGCGACCCGGTCAACGGCACCAGTTTCCTGGATACCCTGAAAATGTTTGAAGAAGACCCGCAAACCGAGAAAGTGGTGCTCATCGGCGAAATCGGCGGCACCGACGAACAAAAAGCCGCCCAATACATCGCCGACCACATGACCAAGCCGGTGGTGGGCTTCATCGCCGGGCAAACAGCCCCGCCGGGCAAGCGCATGGGGCACGCGGGCGCAATTGTGGAAGGCGGCGAAGGCACAGCAGCCGAAAAGGTTGAAGCCCTGGAAGCCGCAGGCGTCAAAGTGGCCAAACACCCCGAAGAAATTGCCCACATCCTCAAGAGCCTGTAACAGCCCTTTTGCAAAACCAGCACCCCCTGTTCATCCGAACAGGGGGTGTTTTTGCACTTCGTCAGCCGCAGCAGCACCGGGGAACCCCGCCTCCGGCAGCTTCGCCTTGCGGGGCAAAGCGCCCCACACCCCCCAGGCCGGGATGGCACAGCGCCGCCGCTCTTTTTCTCTGCCCCCCAACGCCTTCCTCACGGCCGGGCAATGGAAACGGCCACGGTTACAAAGTGCCCGTGAACGTCATAACGCAGGCTCAGCACCACCCGATCGCCCCCGGGCTTGGCGCGGGCCATTTTGGCGGCATACCCCACCACCGTATCCTGCGCGGCAGTCTGCTGCCAGCCATAGTGAGGCAGCGTCTCCTGGTAATACTTCAACACTTCCCCCAGCAACGCCTTGACGCGATACACCACCAGCGTTCCGGCCTTTTGCACCTGCACGTCATAAGCCCCCGGCATCAGGGGCACGTCGCGGGGGACGCCGGCAACCTGCGGCGGCGGGGGGAGGGGCGATGGCGTGGGCGAGGCTGCCGCGGCCGCCGTGGGAGACACCGGCACCGACGGCCTCCCACACCCGGCTGCCGCCGCCATGGCCAGCACACCCAACCACGCCCACCAGCGCATCCGCACCTCACTCAAAACAAAGCGGGCTTTGGCAAACGCTTTTTGTCAAAACCCGCCCACTGTTTTCGCAAACCGGGAGCCCCCCGGTGCTTTCGGTTGTCGTTTCCCTGAGAGGGCTTACAGGCGTTCCTGGATATACTTCACCGCTTCGCCCACCGTGGTGATGTTTTGCGCATCCTCATCGGGAATTTCGGCGTTGAATTTGTCTTCCAGCGCCATGATCAATTCTACCAGGTCAAGCGAATCGGCTTCCAGGTCTTCCCGAAAACGGGCGTCCATCGTGACCTTCTCCGGATCCACACCCAGCAGGTCCACGATGATTGCTTTGACTTCCTCAAAGACGTTCACATCCGCCATGTTCTGCCTCCTGAATAAAGTGGTCAAGCCTTGCTAATTGTAACCCGCCTCGGCGGCCTGCGCAAGGCCGTTGACAACCAATTGGCGGGCTGGTAAGATAACTCAAAGCAGGGAACACCCTACCATGAAAAAAGTTACGCCCATCGGGCAACGCAAGTCCGACCACATTCGCATCAATCTGGAAGAAAATGTCCGCTCGGGTCTGAGCACCGGCCTGGAAAAGTACCGTTTCGTGCACCAGGCCCTGCCGGAAATTGACCTGGAAGCGGTAGATACGCGGCTGACCCTGTTCGGGCGGGCGCTGCAGGCGCCGGTGCTGATTTCTTCCATGACCGGCGGCACGACCGAAGCCGCGCGCCTCAACCGCAACCTGGCGCGGGCAGCCCAGGCGCACGGCGTGGCGCTGGGGGTGGGTTCCCAGCGGGCGGCGGTGGAACACCCCGAACTGGCAGCCACTTTCCGCGTGCGGCAGGAAGCCCCCGACATCCTGCTTTTTGCCAACCTGGGCGCCGTGCAGCTCAACTACGGCTACACGGCCGACCATTGCCGCCGGGCCGTGGCAATGATTGAAGCCGACGCGCTGATTTTGCACCTCAACCCCCTCCAGGAAGCCCTCCAGCCTGAAGGAGACACGCGCTTTTCCGGCCTGGTGGCCAAAATAGAAAAAGTGTGTCGCGCCCTGGAAGTGCCGGTAGTGGTCAAAGAAGTCGGCTGGGGCATTTCCGAAAAAGCCGCCCGCATGTTGGCCGAAGCAGGCGTCGCCGCCATTGATGTGGCCGGTGCAGGGGGCACTTCATGGAGCCAGGTTGAAATGCACCGGGCAGCAACCTCCATGCAGCGCCGGCTGGCAGCCTCTTTCATAGACTGGGGCATCCCGACGGCCGAATCCCTCCTTGCCGTGCGCCGCGCCGTGCCCGAAATCCCCGTGTTTGCTTCCGGCGGCCTGCGCACCGGCATTGACATTGCCAAAAGCATCGCCCTGGGCGCAACGCTGGGCGGAATGGCAGGCAGACTGTTGCGTGCAGCCGCCGAATCGGACAAAGCCGCCGCCGAAACCCTGCACCTCATCATTCAAGAACTGCGCGTGGCCATGTTTGCCGCCGGCGCCGCCAACCTGGAAGCCCTGCACCGCACGCCGCTGCAACGCGTCTCATAACCTCTGGAGAAACCATGCACTTCCCCGCCCCACTGCGCACTTTTCAAGAAACCATGCTGCCTGCCGTAGAAGAAGCCATGCAGGCCATTGTGGAACGCGCCCATTGCCAGGCCGACGACGGCCTGTACCACATGCTGGCATACCACCTGGGCTGGCAAGGGGAAGGCGCAGGGCCGGCAGCACAAGGCAAACGGGTGCGGCCGTTGCTGCTGCTGCTCACCACCGCGGCCACCGGCGGCCAATGGCGGCGCGCCGTGCCGGCCGCGGCAGCGGTGGAACTGCTGCACAACTTTTCCCTGATCCACGACGACATAGAAGACCGCGGCGACACCCGCCGCGGCCGCCCTACCGTCTGGAAACGCTGGGGGCTGCCCCTCGGCCTCAACAGCGGAGACGCCCTCTTTACCCTCGCCAGCATCGCCGTGCTGGAACTGCACCCCCCGACCGACGCCGCCATCACCCTCCAGGCCGCACGCATCCTGCACCAAACCGCCCTCCACCTCACCAAAGGCCAGCACCTGGATATTGCTTACGAAAACCGCCCCACCGTCAGCGTCGCGGCCTACTGGCAAATGGTAGAAGGCAAAACCGCGGCCCTGCTGGCCGCCTGCACCGAACTCGGCGCCCTGCTGGCCGGCGCATCCGACGCCCGGCGCCGCGCCTACCACGAATTCGGGCGCATGGTCGGGCTGGCCTTCCAGGCCTGGGACGACTACCTCGGCATCTGGGGCGACGCCGCCCTGACCGGCAAATCCACCACCGGCGACCTGATGGAACGCAAAAAGACCCTGCCGGTCCTCTACGGCCTAGAACAAGGCGGCGCCTTTGCCCGCGCCTGGGCTAACGGCAGCCCCCGCACCCCCGAAGAAGTGCCCGCCCTGGCAGCCGCGCTGGAAGCCGACGGCGCCCGCGCCTACACCGAAGCCACAGCGGCCAGCCTGACGGGGGAAGCGCTTCAAGCCCTCGACAAAGCCAACCCCCAGGGCCCCGCCGGAGAAGCCCTGCGGCAACTGGCGCTTTTGCTGCTCAAGCGAGCCTCTTAGTGCAGCCCGTTGGCGGTAAGGGTCGGGTTTTTCGGCCCCTTGCCTTGCCCCCCGCGGAGGGTAGTACTGCGTTCCCGGGTTCCTTTGCTTGAAAAGCGGCTTGAAACGGCCTCCCTCTTTGGCTTTTTGGGGTACAATATAGGCCGAGGAGGGCGTTTCAAGCCCGGCTCAGCGGCAAAAAGGTCGCGTAGGTAAGACGTTTGCCTGGGTTTCCCCAAATGGAGCGGCAGGTTGTCCGGAAGCCGGAGAGGCTTGCTTTTGGCCGTTCCATGCGTTACACCAAAGGAGAGAAAACATGGCCCGAACACGCTCAGAGCAAATGGTGGCCCGCTTGCAGGCCATGCAGGCTGCTGTGCCTGACATTGAAGCCTCGGCGGTGGTTTCCGTCGATGGCCTTGTCATCGCCTCGGCATTGCCTGCCGAAAGCGAAGAAGACCGTGTCTCCGCCATGTCGGCAGCCATGCTCAGCCTGGGCGAGCGCATCGCCGGCGAACTCGGCCGCGGCGCCATTGAGCAGGTGTATATCAAAGGCGATAACGGCTACGTGGTGTTAACCTCGGTCGGCGAAGAAGCCGTACTCACCGTGCTGGCGCGCAAAGAATCCAAACTCGGCCTGATTTTCCTGGAAATGCGCCGCGCGGCGGAGGACCTTCAGCGCCTGGTCTGACCCTTTTTGCTCTGCACCGAACCTGAGTAAACTTTTCGGGAGGATGCCGCGCCTTGCCTGTCGCGGCCCCTCCCGCTTTCTTTGCCGCGCGGCTGCTCAAGCCGCGGAATGCCCCTGCAGGAGGGCCTTCTGTGACCACCCAATACATTTTCGTCACCGGCGGGGTGCTGAGCTCCGTCGGGAAAGGCGTTACCGCTGCCGCCTTAGGCCGCGCCCTCAAAGAACGCGGCTTTGCCGTTTCCGCCCAAAAACTGGACCCTTACATCAATGTCGACCCGGGCACCATGAGCCCCTACCAGCACGGCGAAGTGTATGTGCTGGACGACGGCGCGGAAACCGACCTTGACCTCGGCCACTATGAACGCTTCATGGATGTCAGCCTCAACCGCTACAGCAACGTCACCACCGGCCAGGTCTATGCCGAAGTCATCGCCAAAGAGCGCCGCGGCGACTACCTCGGCGGCACCATCCAGGTCATTCCCCACATCACCAACGAAATCAAGCGCCGCATCGGCCAGGTGGCGCAAACCACCGAAGCGGAAATTGTCATCGTGGAAGTCGGCGGCACGGTGGGCGACATTGAGTCGCTCCCCTTCATAGAAGCCCTGCGGCAAATGCGCGCCAGCATCGGGCGTGAAAACTCCCTCTTCATCCACGTCACCTGGCTGCCCTACATCAAAAGCACCAGCGAACTGAAAACCAAACCCACCCAGCATTCCGTGCGGGAATTGCGCTCCCTGGGCATCCAGCCCGACATCATCGTGGCGCGCTCCGATTACCCCGTGCCCGAAAGCGTGGTAGATAAAATCTCCCTCTTCACCGATGTCGAGCCGCGCGCCGTGGTGCCGATGGTCACAACCGACGTGCTCTACGAAGTCCCCCTGCTGGTGGAAGCCAGCGGCATGCCCGATTACGCGCTTTCCCGGCTGGGCTTGCAGCCCCGCCAAAAACCCGCCTGGGAAGCCTGGCAAAACCTGGTGGCCGAAGCCCGCCGCGCCGACAAACCCACCGTGCACATTGCCCTCGTGGGCAAATATGTGGAGCTCCACGATGCCTACCTCAGCGTGCGGGAAGCCCTCTACCATGCCGGGCTGGCTTCGGGGCTGAATGTAGAAATTGCGTGGGTGCATTCCGCCGAACTGGAAAAAGGCCGCCGGTGGGAAGCCGTGCGCGCCGCCGACGGCATCCTTGTGCCCGGCGGCTTTGGCGACCGCGGCATTGAAGGCAAAATCCTCGCCGCCCGCTATGCCCGAGAACACAAAGTGCCCTACTTTGGCCTTTGCCTGGGCATGCAACTGATGGTCGTGGAATTTGCCCGCCACGTGCTGGGCGACGAAAGCGCCAACTCCACCGAATTTGACCCCGGTACGCCGCACCCGGTCATTGACCTGATGCCCGACCAGCGCGGCATTGTGGATATGGGCGGCACCATGCGGCTGGGGCTGTACCCCTGCGAATTGCAGCCGGGCACCCTTGCCGCCCAGGCCTACACCGAGCCGGTGGTGCAGGAACGCCACCGCCACCGTTTTGAGTTCAACAATGCCTATCGGGAAAAGCTGAGTAAGGCTGGCATGATGTTTTCCGGCCTTTCCCCCGACGGTCGTTTGGTAGAAATTGCCGAACTGCGCGAGCACCCCTTTATGCTGGGCACACAATTCCACCCCGAATTCCTCTCGCGGCCCAACCGCCCGCACCCGCTGTTCGTAGCCTTCCTGAAGGCCGCCCACGAGCAAAGCCAGACCGCAGGAAGAAGTTCGGGTTCCTGAGTGCGGACGGCGCAATTTTTGGGCGCAATCCGTGATACACGGGGGCTTTTCTATGGCGTGGGGGAAGCCGCCGCTGCCACCACCACAATTTGCATGTAAATCGGGTCGCCGAAAGGCCGCCCCTGGGGGTCGACCGCCTGCCAGGTAGAAAAATACTGGCCGGGCGACCGAGGCGCGGTGAAAAGGATGCGGATAACGGCTTCGGCGCCTGCCCGCGCGGGGAAAAGCGCCATCTCTTCCGGCGCGCCCAACGACTGCCCGGCAATGTGCCGCAGGCGGTAGCGGCCATCCCAGTTGCAGGTGCCGGCGTTGCGTACCCGCCAGCGCTTGTCAATGGCTTTCCCCGCCTGCACGGCCGTGCCGTCGGGGATCGTTTCATCGGCAACAAAGGCAAGAATATTAGTGCAGGCCGGAGCGGCCGTGGGCCGGGGGGCGCGCACGGCCGCAGGCGTGGAAGTGGGCTGCGGCGTGGCTGCGCCGGCGACCGCCGAGGCCACAGGGGGGACAAAGGCAGTATCTGCCCCCGCGCCGGAAGGCCGGCCCAGCGTACAGCCGGTCAGCAAAAAAAGCGGCAGGAAAAGCCAGAAAACGCGGCGCACAGGACACCTCATCAGGGACGGCGGCCCGGCGTTCGGTCGTTACCGCAGCCGCCCCGCGGCTTCCACATAAGCCAGGCTTTGGTGGCGAAAATAGGCGTTGTAGAGTTCCGCATAATGACCGCCGCGGGCCAGCAGCCCTTCATGGCTGCCTTCCTCAATAATTTGCCCCTGGCGGAGCACGATGATGCGGTCGGCCGCCCGCACGGTAGACAGCCGGTGGGCAATCAGGATGCTGGTCGTGTGGCGCAGAATCAGGTCCAGGGCTTCCTGAATTTGCGCTTCGGTGAAGGGGTCAATGCTGGCGGTGGCTTCATCAAGGATGAAAATGGCCGGGCGCTGCACCAGCACCCGCATCAGCGCCACCAGTTGCCGCTGCCCCATGCTCAGGCGGGCGCCGCGCTCGCCGACCTCGGTGGCCAGCCCGTCGGGCAGGGTTTCCAGCCACTCGCCGCCGCCGATCTGCCGCGCCAGCGCGAGCACTTCGCCTTTGGTGGCTTCCGGGCGGGCGTAGACGATGTTTTCCAACACCGTGCCGCTGAAGAGGAACGGCACCTGCGACACAATGCCCAACTGGCGGCGGTAGGCTTCCAGGTCAAAGGTGCGGATATCCAGGCCGTCAATCAAAATGCGGCCGCGCTGGAATTCGTAGAAGCGGGCAATCAGTTTGGCAATGGAAGTCTTGCCTGCCCCGGTATGGCCGACCAGCGCCAGGCTTTCTCCGGCGCGGATGTGCAGGTTGAAGTCGGCCAGCACCTGCTCCTGCTCGCTGTAGCGGAACCAGACATGCTCAAAGCGAATGTCGCCCTTCAGGCGGGGCACGGGGTGCGTGGCCGTTTGCTGCACGGCGGCTTCCACATCAATGAGCGCAAACACCCGCTCGGCTGCCGAAAGCCCGCTCTGAATTTGCGCCCAAAACGAGGAAAGGTTGAGCACCGGAAACCAGAAACGGTCCAGGCTGCTGAGGAACAGATACCACGCCCCGGCGGTCACCATGCCTTTGACCGCGCTCATGCCGCCGACATAGACCAGAATGGCCGTGCCCACGCCGCCCAAAGCGTTCAGGGTGGGAAAGACCAGCGAAAGCACAAAGCCGCGGCGCACATTAACCCGATAGGATTGCCGGTTGGCGTCGTCGAAGTCGGCGTAGATGCCCGCTTCCTGCCGGAAGTTCTTGGCAACGGCAATGCCGCTCACGGTTTCCTTGATGGCCGCGTTGACGTTGGCCATGGCCCGCATGCCTTCGCGGGTGACTTTGCGCGCCCAGCGCCGGAAGCCTAAGGCGACCCCGAAGAGCACCGGCAGGAAGGAAAACAGCAGCAGCGCAAGGTGCCACTCGGTGCGGATGAGCACCACGGCCAGAATGAGCGATTGCAGCACCTGCGAACTCAGGTCGGTGATGAGCACCACCACCTGACCGAAGTCGCGCGTGTCGGAGGTGATGCGGGAAACCACCCGCCCCGAGGAAAACTCGTCGAAGAACGAAAGGTCGTGGGCCACCACCGCGCGGAAGGCGTCTTGCCGCAATTGGAGGACGACATCGGCCACGGTGGCGACGGTGAGGCGGCGGCGCACCCAGTTCGCGCCCCAGGTGACGATGCCGATGAGCAGCACCAGGCCGGTGAGCAGGGCGGCG
>Ga0256829_1001884_pt1 | contig 16358 bp, 19 predicted proteins | sample 131447metaG_FD_185979 | JGI IMG/M metagenome (GOLD analysis project Ga0256829, IMG submission 185979) | Hydrothermal vent microbial communities from Lau Basin, Pacific Ocean - 131-447 | ecosystem: Environmental > Aquatic > Marine > Hydrothermal vents | place: Pacific Ocean: Lau Basin | collected...
CCTAGGATTGAAGCACCTCCGCCGATATCGCTACCATCGCCTACAACGGCAGAAGATGAGATACGCCCCTCTACCATGACCGCACCTTTCGTGCCGGCATTGAAGTTTATATAGCTAGCTCCGGGCATCACGGTAGTTCCTGCGTGAAGCTGTGCACCAAAACGTACTTTTGAAGTATCTAGTATTCTTGTATTGTCAGCCGGTATGATATGCTGTAAAAATCTAGGGAATTTATCCACAAAATCAATATGCGGATACTCGTTGGCAAGCTTAAGCTCTACCTCAAAAGTACGCAGCCATTCAAGCTCTATCGGAGTACCGTTAGACCATGCGACATTTGGCAATGCTCCAAATGCTCCATTTAGATTAACGCCTCTAATCTCTACTTTGGCAAGTGAAAGGGCATACAGTTTAAGATATGTCGCTTCTACGCTAACGCATGGCGCATCGTTAAATAAAAATACGATTCTAAATTCCCCCTCTTTATATCCGTTTTCACTCATCTGGGCATATAGAGCAGATATAACCTGTATATTTTTATGTGCATCGCCGTAAGCTTCGTCACTATATGGAGTAAAAGAATTTAAACAATTTTTTAAAAATGATAAATCAATATTGAAAATCATCTCATCTTTGGTAAAATCAATAATTTTTCCCTGCTCTTTTAATGCTTCAATAAAAATAGCGGCACTGCCAAAATTTTCATTCCAGTTTATCACAGGATATGTCGCTTGTAGAACTTTATCGGTATGTAGTTGTCCACTGTCAATCCGCGCAATACCAAATGCTAATGGATTTTTATAATTAGGTGTCGTGGTTGTAATGTTATTTACCAACTCTTTAAACTCTTCACTTGTATGGATTATTTGCATATTCACTCTTTTTTAAAATTTTATGTAATTATACATAAATAAATTTATGGTTAGCTAACTATAAAAATTTATCTGTATAATTTTGACATTAAAGAGGATTAATATGAAAAAATGGATTTTGTTTTTGCAAAACAATGATTATATAGGAGCAAAACAATATATCAACGATGGCGCAAACATTAATGCCGTCAATGATACACAAGAAACTGTACTAGCATGCGCCCTAAGATACAGATGCGACGATGATATTGTTGAATTATTACTTCAAAAGGGCGCAAATCTGTTTGCCTGCAATGAAGATGGTGTAAGTATCTTAGATTATGCCATCATGTATAATCGCATTAAGCTTGTTGAAAAGATTTTAAAAACCGATATAGACATAAATAAAACAAAACGTCCAAGTCAATTTACTCCTCTTATGGGAGCAGTGTGTTATGGTCGAAAAGAGATAGCTGTGATGCTTCTTAAAAAGGGCGCAGATGTCACCTTACGAGATATTAAGGGTTTAAGTGCTCTTGATTTTGCTAAAAAAACCCGTAAAGTAAAAATGATTGAATTGCTTATATAAGCTTTATAATATTTTATACTTAATACACTCTTCATCTAAAAAATCAGTGAATTTTTTAAACTCTTGAGCGAGAATTTTCTCATCATAAAAACTCAAAGACAGTTCAACTTGCGGGGTGCCTGTTTTTAAAATAGGCAATGAAGATAACTCTATGTCCTCAGGAAGAGTTTTCATAATATCAATAAGAAAGTTCTCACTTATATCAGCAAGAAGCGTCTTTCTAAACATACGCTTTGAAGTTGAGAAATATTTTTTTACACAATCTTTCAACATTGGATGTGACATCTGCACAAATCCGGGAACAAAAAAATACCTGTGATCTAATTCAAAACCGGACATATTGTTTATCGGGTTTTTTATGAGGTTTGCATTTATCGGAAGTTGTGCCATATTGATACGGTGAGGGTATGCTTCTTGCTTAAAACGCTCAATGATATCTTGCTTAAAATCTTCATTGACTACTAACGGTTTTTGGGTGAAGATTTCAGCTGCAATTTCACGTGTTAGATCATCAGGAGTCGAGCCGATACCGCCAAAATTGAAAAGTACGGCTTTTTCATCCTCTTTTATCATCTTGTAGCATTTTCGCATTAAATCTTTATCGTCTTTTATGATAAAAGTGCAAAAAAGAGTATGTCCATACTCTTTAAGTAAGTCACGTATAAAAATAAAATGTTTATCTTCTCTGCGTCCGTTTAAAATCTCCGTTCCTATGATAACGGCGTAAAAATTGTACATATTAACCCTTTGAAAAATTATCAAGATTATATTCTTTATTGACTTACATGTAACTAATTTCTGTTATGATTTTATCAAGGCTTGCTTTGAGTGCCTATTTTATTACTATTTAAGGATTTTAAGTGTCATATTTACCAACATTACAAGAATTAATCATAAGTAGCGTTATACCCGATATTGAAGATAGAATGGATGAGCTATACGCAATAATAGCAGACAAAAAAAACAGTTCACTGCAAGAGGCAAAAGATGAACTTGATGACTTAACAGCGTTTCGTGATGATTTAAAAGAGATATTAGTAGATATTGAGTGTAACGAAATCACAGAAGATGAATGCAAAGAACTTATAGAAGATATCTTAGAGGCCAAGCAAGCAGATGATGAATAAAAAACAAAATGAGTATTTAGAATTAGGCAAAATAAATACACTTTTAATTGACAGACATACTCCTCACGGTGTATTTGTTTTATCTAAAGCAGGAGAAGATATTCTTTTGCCTCAAGCTTATGTAACAGATGAAATGACCGATGGTTTACTGATTGATCTTTTTATATACACAGATTCGCAAGACAGACCGGTAGCTACAACGCTAAAACCAAAAGCTATGCTTGGTGGATTTGGCGTATTTGAAGTTGTTGACATAACATCTTTTGGAGCATTTGTAGATTGGGGGCTGCCAAAAGATTTATTGGTTCCAAACAAATTTCAAAAATCGCCTTTTAAGATTGGTGAGAAGAGATTTTTAAAAATTGTTTATGATAAAAAAACAGACCGCCTTATAGGAAGTGAAAAGATTGGCGATTTTTTTCAAGAAAAGGTTCATGATTTAAGAGCAAGACAAGAAGTAAGCGTTTTGATTATAGCAAAAACTCCTCTTGGATTTAAATGCATGGTGGAAGAAAAATATCAGGGACTTTTGTATCATAATGAGATTTTTGAAAGTATAAATTTAGGCGATACAAAAACTGCATATATTAAAAATATAAGAACAGATGGCAACATAGATCTCACGCTTAGACAGCCGAAAAATAAACAAATTACAACTCTGGGTGATAACATACTTAAGCTTTTGCAAGATAATGCCGGCATGATGCCTTATAATTATAAAAGTGATTCAAAACTCATAAAAGAAGTTTTTTCTATGAGTAAAAAAGATTTTAAAAAAGCATTAACAAAACTTCAAGATGAAAAAAAAATTAAAGTGCAGGAAAACGGAATTTATATCAAAGATTGACAATACCTACGTAGAGCACCTATATATTTTTACGTTTTTTTCGAAGCCTCTGCAAGTCATTAATAGTTATGTTACGATGCTCAACACTTAAAATACCTTCATTTTTTAATTTGTTTATTTCGGTTGTAACTACCGATCTAACAGAAGCGATAAGCTCAGCTATATCTGCATGAGTTAAATTACTTAATAGTTCAACGGGAATCTTTTCATAAAATATTTTTGATTGATCTGCATATCTTAAAATTAAATTTATCAACCTAGTCTTAGTATTATAAAATGCCACAGCCTCACTAAAGCATTCCAATTTTCTTTGATGAGACCCGAGATAGGACAAGAAATTACTATTTAACACCCTCACATCCGCAAGCAATTCTCTCATATGATCAATTTTTATAGCATATAATATACTTGGAGTAACAGATGTAAACTCAACATCATGTATCCTTCCATCAATTAAAGAAACAACATCCAAAACATCATATCTTTCATATAAAAACAGTGCAACTTTTTTGCCTGTTTGTATATCCATTCTACTCATCTTTATATAACCGTTAGCTATAATAAAAAAATATTTATCTATATCTGTATAATTTATGATTTGACCTTTACGATATATAAATTTAGTAAACTCACTTACTAAATTTTGCAATACTTCCATAGGCAAATTTTTAAAGATATTTGAGTGCTCTAATGTCAATTGTAATGACATATCTGACATAAAAACCCTTCAATTCTAACTTATTTTGCAATAACTATTATAAACTTCAGTTATATTTTTTCTTTCAACCATAAAAAATAATAAAATGGCAACTCATAAACCCCAGTGATTTTGATGGATATGATTGCAAGATTGTGTTGCTGTTTTGCATAATGATTTATCTATGTGCTGCAAAAAATCATACTCTAGTTGGCTATCGTTTATCATCTGTATTACCGCATAGTTGAGCGTGAGATGCTTAGTGTTATTATATTCATGGGTTTGGATAATGTTTTGAAGCTCATGTGCTTTTTTATATATATTCTTAATATCTGTATCAAAAAGAAGTGCTATAAACTCATGTTCATCCCATTTTGTGCACAATCCATTAGATGGTATATTATCTTTTACGATAGATAATATACCATCAAGCAGACAATTTATCTCCTGCGCATTACTTGTATCGGTATATTCAATTTCAAACATAATTAAAAAAGGCATGCTGCTATCATCCCTAGTAAGTGATAGTTTGTACTGTAGCTTTTCATATGCTTTTTCCTTGCTTGAGAGCAATATCATCTCCTACCTCCTGTTGTGTTGAATTTAAGAATACTTTTATTATACTCTATCACTATTGTTTCAAAGGGTTAAAAATTAACAATATAATTGACTTTTTTAAGAAAAAGAGTTATTATATGTAATATTTAGTCTATTTATATAAAGATTATTGACAAGGAGTGACTAAATGAAATATTATAAAAATGTAGTGGGAAAAGAGAGGATTACATGTATATTGTGTCAGCATTATTGTCAGTTAAAAGAGGGACAGATTGGTATTTGCGGTGTCAATAAAAATGAAAACAGCGAACTTAAAACTTTAGTATATAATCATCCAAGCACCATCAATATCGACCCTATAGAAAAAAAGCCGATGTATCATATGTTGCCTGCTTCTTTTGCGCTTTCTTTTGGAACTGTCGGGTGCAATTTTCAATGTCCGTTTTGTCAAAATTGGCAGATTTCACAAGAACATATCGTAGATACAGATATTGCCGTCAGTCCACGGGAGATGGTTGATTTGGCGATCAAAAACAAAGCCAAATCTATCGCTTATACCTACAATGAACCGACTATTTTTTATCCGTACGCTAAAGATATAGGTGTGATTGCCAAAGAAAATGGGTTAAAAAATATATTTGTAACAAACGGCTTTGAATCGCCTCAGGTAGTTAAAGATATGGCGTCATGGCTAGATGGTGCAAATGTGGATCTTAAAAGTTGGGATGATGCTTATTATAAGCAGATATTAAAAGGCGGACTCCAAGGCGTGAAAGAGACGCTGAGAAATATGGTAAAAGAGGGAATCTGGATAGAAGTCACAACTCTTTTAATCGAGGGTGACAACGATAGCGACAAAGACTTACAAGAGATGGCATCCTTTATCGCAGATGAGTTAGGCGTTGACGTTCCATGGCATTTGAGCGCATTTCATCCTGATTATAAAATGTTAGATCATAAGCAGACAAAACTAAGTACACTTGAGCGCGCAAATAAAATCGCCAAACAAGCAGGATTACATTATGTGTATTTAGGCAATGTGCCGGTACATGGTGATACTTATTGCCCGGATTGCGGTACGCTACTCATTGATAGAACGGAGTATTTGGTCACGCAAAACAACCTAATTGACGGACATTGTCCAAAATGCAATAAAATTATAGAAGGAGTATGGAAATGAGCACACGAAAAACAGCTGTTGCCGGACAATTTTATCCGGCAGACTATAAAGAGATAAAAGAGATGTTTGCACATTTTAACGAAGTGCTTGATAAATCAATAACCGATAAATCATTGCTAAAGATATCGCCAAGAGCCATTATAGTGCCGCATGCGGGTTACGTTTACTCAGGATTTACCGCCAATGTTGCATTTCGTTTGCTTAAAAACAGTGCATCTACACATGTTGTGGTTATTGGTCCGAGTCACCGTGTTTATCTTAATAATGCCAGTGTTTTGGAGTATGATAATTATCAGACGCCTCTTGGCCTAATGCCTGTGAATAAAAAACTGGCAGATACGTTAATAGATAGGTTTAACCTACATTTTCAGCCAGATGCTCATCATGAACACAGCACAGAGGTACAGATGCCTTTTATCAAAACATATCTTGATAATCCATCGGTTGTTGAGGTTGTTTACGGAGAGGAAAATCCGAACGATTTGGCAGAAATAATTGATTTTCTTTTACAAGACCCTGAGATAACGGTAGTTATCAGCACAGATTTAAGCCACTACTATGATATACAAAAAGCTAATGCACTAGATAGTATTTGTCTGGATGCAGTTGACAGGCTTGATATTTCAAGACTGCATCAAGGATGTGAAGCATGCGGAATAATCGGCGTTGAAGCTATGATAATTGCCGCTAAAAAAAGAGGATTGAAACCTATTTTACTTGATTACCGTACAAGTGCGGACGCAAGCGGGGATAAATCACAGGTAGTTGGTTATATGAGTGCTGCATTGATATAATAAATTATTTTGATTGCATTAGTTTAAAACTTTTATTTTTAAAACTGTATGAGGCAGTTTTTTGAAATCAATTTCTAACACAAAGATGGATTTTGCATCTTTTGAATTAAAAAGCTTAAACTTATTTACCTGACCAACTTTGTCAACAATAAACTGTTGCTCTTTGGAAATTTGCGGAGAATTTATCTTCTTATTGGATTCTAGTCTGTAAAGAGAGCCATTTTTAACAATATAAGCAACATACGGTTTGATAAGTCCATGTAAAGAATGTATAGTGGAAAAAGATACAAAATCAAATTTTGCACTTTCATGTGATATAACAATACTCTTTTTTGAAGCAAGTGTTAGATCTAAATAGAACGTCTCTTTAATTAGCGCGGTACTGTGTAGCTTGCTCACCTCTTTATCATAAATTATATTTGTTTTGTTCAAATCTGCATAACTTTTATACAAAAAAAGCATTAAAATAGAAAGTATTGCGATTGAGATCAATAGTTCTATAAGAGTAAAAGCATGTCTTTTCATTTCTGTGTAATTCTTTGAAGAGAAATTTGGAAATCTTTGTTTTTAAGAGTCGTTTTGCCAATTTCAAATGTAGTACTGTTAGTGTCATAGCTATATTCTTTCTTATAACGAATCTCTATTGAAATAGCCTTTAGTTGTCTGTGAAGAGCATCATCCATCTCAACACCGTTGCTGAGTCTGTAAAGGTTTGTCGTTGAAGGTTCCAATCCATTTTCTTTACTCCAAGGAAGAAAACTTGCATACTGAATCGTTTTTGCATCTTTTTTAATATGTATCAATAAGTTACTTGAATTACCACGAAGTGCCATCATAGCACTTACAACAACTGAGACGATCATAACTGCCACCATTACCTCAATTAGCGTAAATGCTTTTCTATAGACCAATTCTAACAGCCTCATCCAAAGAAGTATCTCCGGCAAGTAAAAGTTTACTCAATTGATCAGAAATTGTATAAAAACCTTTTTTATTAATCAGTTCATTCTTGATAGTATGTTCATCGGTCGTATCTTTAAGTAAATCGCGTATGCTATCATCCAATACTAGCAATTCTCCGATTGATTTTCTTCCGATAAAGCCGGTATAATTGCACTTGCTGCAACCAACGGCTTTATAAATCTGTGCTCCTTTGGGTAGATTGTAATCTTTTTGGAATCCTTCGGCAAGCACATCTTCCTCTTTACATTTTGTACATAAAATACGTACCAGCCTCTGTGCCAAGATGCCAAGTAGGGATGAAGAAATCAAAAATGGTTTAACTCCCATGTCTATAAGTCTTGAAAGGGTTGCCACTGCGGAATTTGTATGCAGTGTTGAAAAAACCAGGTGTCCCGTTAATGCAGCACGAACGGCAATATCTGCCGTCTCTTCATCACGAATTTCTCCTATCATGATAACATCTGGATCTTGACGCAAGATAGAACGCAGTGCAGAGGCAAAAGTAAGTCCTACTTTTTCATTTACTTGAATCTGCGCTATGTTGTCTGACTTGTACTCTACAGGATCTTCAACAGTAATGAGATTTTTATAAGGCTCCTCTACTTCACGCAAAAAAGAGTGCAATGATGTTGTTTTTCCACTTCCTGTGGGTCCTGTCACTAAAATAATACCATGAGAAGCATGCAAAAGTTTTTCAACATTAGAGATAATGTTTTTATCAAACCCAAGCTCATTTATATGAGGAATTTGTGAGCTTTGCATCAAAATACGCATAACAACTCGCTCTCCATAAAATGTAGGGAGCACTGAGACACGTACGTCTAAAACCTCTCCGGAGATTTTTACTTGCGTTCGACCATCTTGCGGAATCCTTTTTTCAGAGATATCTAAATTTGATATGACTTTGATACGACTGATGATAAGGTTAACAATTTTCTTATCAAGATCAGCATTTTTTGTCAACATTCCATCAATCCTAAAGCGCACTTCTCCTTTGTTTTCATGCACCTCTATATGGATATCAGAAGCCCTTTTTTTAATCGCCTGATAAAAGAGAGCATTAACAAACTTGATAATAGGTGCAGATTCTTCACTTGTGAGAATATCATTGGAAGTTCGTAGAAAATCCACTAAGGAAATATCTTCTTCCTCTGGGCTGTCTTCTTGCATCGTCTCTATAGTTTTATCAGTTCTTAGTTCTAAAAACTTATTGTATAGACGTTCATAGGACTCTTCATCAAGCAACATAAATGTATATTTATTTTTAAGTTTGTTATAATAATTACTCGCTTCTACAAGGTAACGCTTCATCGTAAATGCTGTTATATCTTCATTGTAGATGGCAAAAAGAAGATAATTTTTAACACTTAACTCAGTATTTAGCTCTTTTGGTTCATATACTTCCAAATCAAAATTATGAATCTCTTTCATTATTGTTTCCTGTTGTTGTTACTTAAATATATTAATTTTTTGTGAATGTTTAGGGCTTAACTTTATTTTACGCTTTTTTTCTATAAGTTTGAACGCTTTTTTATTGTATTCTTCTTGCACTTCTGCGAGTATTCCCAGTGCTTTTTGCAGTCTTGAAAGGTCTTTGCTTTTATCAATTATATACGGTGTTAAGATAACAACTAAATCATTTTCCTCATGGGTTTTTGATTCTGAAGAAAAAAGTGCATTACCGATAATAGGGATATCGCTCAACAAAGGTATCTGATTTTTAGATTCCGTCTCATAACTTTTAACAAGTCCTCCGATGATAATACTTGCTCCATTATGTACAATTACCTGTGTTTTTACATCTTCTTTAAAAGTTACCGGTTGATTTGCTGTATTAGTTGATCCATTGTTAAGAACATTTCCAAGAATTGATTCAACATCCAATGTTACCTTGTCTTTTGATGACACTCTAGGTTTTATTTTTAAGGTTAAACCAACATCTACTCTTCTGTAAGATATGATCGTGTTACCTGCAACAGCTGTTTGTCCGGATGCAATAGATATTGTCTTTCCTACATAAATTGAAGATACTTTATTGTTGACACACAACAACGATGGATCAGAGATTGATTTAGCAGCGCCATGCAATTGTAAAAAATCCAGAGTTGCACCAAGAGCAAAAGCACTTCTGATATTTGTTCCGATATCTCCAAGATATTTTAGCACAGAAGAATTGGCCAAGTTTGTCAAAGTATTAGAACCAAAATTTGCACTCATAGCGTACAAACCGGAAGCTGAAATATCACCGCCAGCAAAACCATATTTGATGCCAATATCTGATGATTTATTTTTATTTATTTCAACAATTTTTGCCTGTACATAAACCTGATATTTTTCCTCATCTAGTGCGTCTATTACATGCTTGAGCTGCTTTAAAATCATAGGATCTCCGATAGCAATAATAGCGTTAGTGCTTACATTCATCGTAATACTAGGCTTGAGAGACGGATCAGAATAGGTTTGTTTGGAAATAATACTATTTAATGTTTTCAAAACTTCTTGTGCACCTGAATTTTTAAGCTTAAAAATTTCCAGTTTTCTTATTATATGAGGCTTTACATCCATTTCATGAATTAATTTTTCAATTTTTATTACATTTTTCTTTGTTCCGACTATTATAAGACCATTTATATTCGTATCATAAATTACTTTAACAATATCAGATTTTATAGATGTATTGAAAATTGATTTTATGATACTGTTTAATTTTATTTGTAATTTTTTAGCATCTGTATTTTTAATAGGAACAAGACGAACTATCATCTTCTGCTTTTGCTCTAAGTTATCAATAACTTCTTTAACAGTTTGGATATTTTTAGGATAATCAGTAATAAGCAGCGTATTGTCTGCTCGCATTGTAATAAGCCTTCCTGTTCTTGAAAGGAGATAGCGAATCTTTGCAGCTATGATATCAACATTTTGATTTTTAATCTTTATGGCTTGTGTAACCATAAAAGCCCCATTTGGTGTTTTACCTTCTTGTATTACTTTTGCATTGTAGCGTGCCCCGTCTATAGAGCGTACAACTTCATAAATAGAGCCTTTTGGTATAATAGTATAGCCTTTAGACTCCAGTACAGAGACTAAAATATTCATCAGTTCATTATCATAAAGAGGAGTGGTAGATACAAAATCCACTGTTCCATTGATCCTAGAACTAATAAGAATATTTTTATGTGTGACTTTAGAGACAAGTTTAATAAAGTCCATGATCTGAAGATTAGAAAAATTAATATTCACCTTTTGCCTTGCCTGCAAACTTATAATCAATAAAAATAATAAAATTATAGTTTTAATCGATTTCATATACTATATCCTTTTCTGTGTTTCCTCTTTTTACCACTAAAGTAAGCGCATTAAGCTTGTTTAAGTTTTGATAAATTTTTAAAACATCATTATATGATTTTAAAGCAATGTTGTTTGCTTTAACAATCAAATCTCCTACTCGCAAACCAAGTAATGCAAAAGGTGTTCCTCGTCGTATTCTTGTCACTCTAAAACCTTTAAAACTACCATTTGTGCCAACTTGCTGTATGGATATATCCCTCCAAATATCAGATGGATTATGTACATAGCTGTTGATTTGCGTTCTTTGTATTATATGTTCTGTTGATTGACTCATGACAGGATGTACTAAATCCTGTGAAGCTGATGAAGGGTTGAGTCTTAACTTATAATTTCTATTCATCTTACTAAATAACGCATAATTTAAAAATATGGCTTTAAGCTTATATCCTTGATAACTCTCACCGACAGAGAGCAGGGTTGTTTTTCTAGGATGTTTCTTTAAAGCTACAATAACATAACCATAACTGCCTTGTCCGTACAAAGCAGTTAAAATAAGCGTGTTAATATCTACTGTATTATCTGAACCTTGATATTGCGCTGTTTGTGATATCTTTTTTGTATTTTCGAGCATATTGTGAAAATTAACTAGCATGTAGGGCATATTTAAAGAGTTTTGTAATCTTGCATCTACTGAATGCGAAGGTAAAAACCATAATGCAATAACACTCACTACTTTTGCAAACAGAACTAAATATAAAAGTGTTAAAGATATCTGAATATATTTCGTATTAGAGTGTTGTTTCATAACGATACACTCCATTTTTCAATTTTTTAAGTTCGCGCAAAGAACTTTTGTAATGTGTTTTCATTATAGCAGAAGGGTATAACTGCATAATCAGCTTATCCTTACCAATCTCATAAAAGCACTTAGCATTCCCAAAGTCACCTTTGAGTTCAGCCTTTATCTCTAAAGGATGTAAAATCGAATAGTGCAAAGAGGCTTTATCTATCCTTTGCGGTAAAAAGTTTTTTACAATCCCTGAAAGTATAATGCCATTGACATCTATACTGTTAGAGATACCCAGCAGTACAATATGCATTTTTGCTATCTTAGCTGTCTTGATACCTTCATAGGCAACAGTTACATGTTGTAGATTTAAAGAAAAAATATTTTCATGCAAAGTTGCATTGGTTATTTTTATCTTATAATTTGCAAGATATGTTTGCGCTTGATAATAGAGGTTTGCTTTTGGAAAAAAAGCATATAACATAATTATAAAAAAGATAAAATATGCAAAAAATTTATAAACTCTTACCATGCGATCTCCAATTCTAAACGAGCACTTTTTTTATCTATTTTATCGATCTGTAATTTTTGTATTTTATAAGTGCCATTAAAAATTTTAGACATGAAACTATTAAGCTCTGATAGCGAAAGTGCTTTTGAGTCAATTGTAGTCATCTGTGCACTTTGCCTTAGAGTAAGGTGTTTTGAATCTTGTCGTACAATTCTCTCTAATTCTCTTTTTGTTTTATTTGGATTTGCATACATATCTCTATATGCCGTTGTAGCAAGTGCAATCTTTTTACTGTTTTTTAAGGTAGTAAGTTCAGTTGAAAGCTCATCTTTTGTAGTCCTTATCTGTACAAATAAAAAAAGAGCCACAACAGCTAACAATGCTACGATATGAAGAGGGTTCATTTTATTCATATTTTTACCTCTATATAAAGCTTGCCATTACTGATATGAGAATTATATGTTCTTTTTTGTTTATAAAAAGGAGCCATGATCCGTTTTTCATCCTCTTTGCTTACATGTGATATTATAACTTTTATAACCTTGTTTTGATAAGAGATATCCTCGATTTTTTCACTCTTGCTAAGATTGGCTTTTAAAAATCCTGCAATCGTCTCACGAACTCTTTTTTGTGTTTTGTATATACGTTCATAATCATTTAAAATAGATTTATTTTGCATCATAGTAGGTTTGAGATGATATTTGGTGAAAATTTTATTTTTTTGTTTTACAATCTGCTCTTTTTGATATCTGTAGATAAAAAACTCAACACTAAAAACAGCTATAAAAAGTAGTAAAAAAACTATTGTTTTAACTATAATATTGCTATTTATTAGATGATGATACTGTTGTAGTTTTATCTTTTCTTTTGAAAGCTTCAAGTCTATAATGTTTAAAGGCTGTGATGTTTCAAACCATTTTAAAGGTAAAAGTATGACTATACCGTCTTTTACATGTAACGCCTCTAAATCATTTACTTTATAAATATCTTGCATGGCATCTAACTCGGATTGTGCAAAATAGATGGCACTTATATTAGCCGTTGTGATACCTTTGGATTCTAAAAGAGAAAGAATCTCTTTATCATCATACGCAAAGATGAAAAAATTATCCTCTTTTTTATAAACATGGTAACTATATAGAGAGTTTTCAGGGATTGACTCTTCAAAAAGAGTATGCGCTATCTTCTTGACATCTCTAGCATATTTTAACGGCAAAGAGACTTTTTTTACCCAGTATAAATTGGGAGACAGTATGACATTGTATTTTGTTTTTGAATCTACATCAATATCTGCACTAGCATCTAAATAGATATTTTGCTGTTGTTGTTTAAATACTAAAGACAAAATTACTCCCCTGTTTGCTCTTTATGTCATAATCAAAGCTGATGATTGAACGCTCTTTATCTCGCATTATCTCTATTTTTATATGAATATATGGTTCAAAAAAACTTGTTTTAAACTTTGAAAGTGCTACTTTTTCATCTGCGCTTAGTTTTAAATCTTTGATAAAATGAAAAGGTTTTGGCAGTGTATAAATCTCATCTGCACGTTCTCTTGTCGTATTTAAAATTAACATCAACACTTCCGGAGTGGCATAGTTTAAGTCTATATTCTCATTCAAATTACCAGAAAATGAAAAAAGCTTATCAAAATCAATTCTTTTAATATTGTCATCATTGTATTCATTAAGATAAAAATTATTAATTATAGACAACTGTTTTTTTGAAGCTATATACTCTCTAAAGAGATATGGATGCTCATCAAAAATCACACTATTATAAGTATTATACCGATTTTTAACTTGATTTTTGCTCATACAATCTTTTAAAACATTTACATAATTATTGCTAACCATCATTTTAGAAAAGTATTCTCGAACAAAAGGCTCATTTGCTTTATTTAATTCATTAATATTAAATCTTTCTCGTGCACTGCTGATAAAAAGCAGGACTTTTGAATTTTGTAATTTAAAAGGTATGTTTTTTGTAGTTGATAAAAAGAGGTATAGACTATCAATGGGTTTATTGCCTAAAATATTTTGCAATTGTCGGGAATTTTGTAAAATATGCAAAATATCTTCTAATATCATACTGTTTTGATAAAGCTGTTTCTCTCGCTGGAGAATATGTGAAGCATTCTTTACCTTTGTGAGCGTATAACCTACAGCGACGCTCATGACGATGACAAACATCAAAGTAAGAAGAAGAGCGATACCTTTTCGTGAAGAGTAGTGCACCATATTAGTGAATACTCATAGAAAATATAGGCAGTAGCATTGCAGAAATGATAAAACCGATAGTCCCACCCACAAAAAGCATCAAAGATGGCTCAAGCAGTGTTAAAAGCAGTGCAATTTTATCTCTATTTTCTTCAAAATAGAGTTCTGAAATATTGTGTAAAACTGACTCTAATTGCGAAGTTTCCTCTCCGAGGGCAATGGTTTGAATCATAGAGACCTCTATGATATTTTTAGATCCGTAAAGAGTTTTTGAGAGCAGTTTTCCCTCTACAACCTCTTGTGAGGCATCTAAAAATATTTTTTTGATAACACGGTTATTTAAGATATTTGCACTTAGATTAATCGTATGTACAAAGGGCACACCTGAGCGTGTAAGTAGCGATGCCATATAAGCAAAACGAGCCAATTCACTTTTTAAAACTATATGACCAAAAAGTGGAACTTTTAAAAGCACTCTATCAATAAAATAAGCAAAAGAGTAAAAGCGTTTTTTAAAAAAGATAAATAAAACCACGACAAGAAAGACCCCGCCTAAGAGAAACTGAAAATTATTACTAAAAAATGCTCCCGTGGCGATAACAAACTCTGTTGAAGCCGGTAGTTTTTGATTCATATTTTTAAAGATAGAAGTTATCTGCGGCACAACAAAAGTAAGCATAAAACTAATCATAAAAAGAGCAACTACTATCATAAATGAAGGGTAGGCAAATGCACCTTTTATCTCTTTGTTTAACTTATCTTGTTCTTTTAAAAAACGTGAAAGTTCTATGAGAACTTCACCCAATATACCTCCATCTTCACTGATTTTAATAGATTCGATATAAAAAAGCGGTAATTCTATAATGCTTTGCTCATGTAAGGCGGTATAAAAATTTTTTCCTTCGTTAAGGAGTGTTGAGAGTGTTGAGAGAAAAAGGTGCATTTTTTTGTCACTCTCATAATGAGTTTGGATAACTTTTAAAGCAGAAACTATACTAATGCCTGAATGCAAATAAGTAGCAAGTTCACGAGAGAGAGATGAAAGATTTTTTGGAGATATTTTTTTACGCCTACTTAACTGCCAACTATCGAAAAGACCCTTTTGCTCCTGTGAAATCTTTTCATATAAAATTTCTTTTGCCTTAAGTTTTGCTTTTGCCTCTTGCAAAGAAAATGCTTCCACCTTACTGCTAATTTTTTTTCCGTTGGCATCAATGCCTTTGTATTTAAATATCACTTACTGCCTCTTGAAGTTGTTTTTTCGCAGCTACGGCATCTTGTAGCGAATCGTAAGCTTTTGTTTTTGTAAAATAACTCGTATAATCATACGCTTTACCTTTATCAACCACAATGATTTGATTGCTTATGCCATTTTTATAAACAGAAAAAGTAAAACAATTTTCATGCTTAGGCAGAGCAACAGCTCCTAAAAAAAAGTCGTATCGATAACTTTTTATATTTGCATCTACAAAACTATCGATTTTGGAGACTAATTTGTTATCTCTATAGATAGTGCACTCTGTACATCTATCACCACAAACGATAGATACTTTCTCTGCTCCTTGCATAAACCCTGACAAATAGCTCTTTAGTGTTAAGAGTGTTGGTTTTTGCGTTGTTTTTTTTAAAGGCTCTTTGATCTTCGAAATCGCTAAAGAATAAACGATACCGATAATAACTATAACAATCATCAACTCAATAAGCGTAAAAGCTTTTTTCATTTAAAAACTACTTGCACTGACTCATTTTAATATCCGCATCAATACCTTTTCCACCCTCTTTACCATTTGCCCCTAAAGATACAAGTTCAACTTTTCCATTATTGTTCATATATATAAAATTATCTCCCCAAGAATCTTTTGGCATCTTGCCGTCTTTGAAATATTCATCATTTTTTGTTAAAACCGACAATCCCTGCTGTGTTGTAGGATAAGTACCATGTTGCAT
>Ga0256829_1001885_pt1 | contig 16358 bp, 15 predicted proteins | sample 131447metaG_FD_185979 | JGI IMG/M metagenome (GOLD analysis project Ga0256829, IMG submission 185979) | Hydrothermal vent microbial communities from Lau Basin, Pacific Ocean - 131-447 | ecosystem: Environmental > Aquatic > Marine > Hydrothermal vents | place: Pacific Ocean: Lau Basin | collected...
CAGCCAGTTCCAGTTTTACTTTGGGAAGAAAATCTACTACGTACTCGGCGCCGCGATATAGTTCGGTGTGGCCCTTTTGACGTCCGAAGCCTTTTACTTCGGTAACGGTCATGCCCTGCACTCCCACTTCAAACAAAGCGGTGCGAACGTCGTCCAGTTTAAATGGCTTAATGATAGCAGTGATTAACTTCATTGTGATTTCCTTTTGGTCTGTCCTGACGCGTTGTCGAGGGATACTCCGGATCGCGCCTTATTTTAATCTGCACCAAGGTGGAACAGTCTCGTTGCAGCGTACCTTACACCCTTCATTCTGGAAAATCACGTTTTTCACGGAGGGGAGACAATAAGTGTCGATCAACTACGACTGGGTCAAAATTGACAGGGCCACAACGAAAAAAGCCCGGCGATGCCGGGCTTTTCAGTGGTTGCTCTGGAATTACTTGGTAGTGAATTCCGGATAAGCTTCCATACCACATTCGGCGCGGTCGACACCTTCGTACTCTTCTTCTTCAGAGACGCGGATGCCCATAACCATTTTAATGATGCCCCAAACGATCAGGCTGGCTACAAAGGTCCATACAAAGATTACCAGAGTACCTACCAGCTGACCCATGAAGGTCGCATCGGAATCGGACAGCAGTACTGCGAAGATACCCCACAGACCTACAACACCGTGAACAGATATAGCACCTACAGGATCGTCGATCTTAACTTTGTCCATCAGTACGATGGAGAAGACTACGATCACACCACCAATAGCACCGATGCAGGTGGCCAGCAGAGGAGTAGGATCAGCAGGCTCAGCAGTAATGGCAACCAGACCAGCCAGTGCACCGTTAAGAGCCATGGTCAGATCAGCTTTACCGAACATGATGCGAGCTACGATCAGAGCGGCAATCAGACCACCAGCAGCAGCGGCGTTGGTGTTCAGGAATACGTTTGCTACTTCGTTAGCTACGCCGATACCACCCAGTTTCAGAGTAGAACCGCCGTTGAAACCGAACCAGCCCATCCATAGGATAAAGGTACCCAGAGTTGCCAGAGGCAGGTTTGCACCAGGGATAGCGTTTACAGAACCGTTAGCGCTGTATTTGCCTTTACGGGCACCCAGCAGCAGAACACCAGCCAGAGCAGCAGCGGCACCAGCCATGTGAACGATACCGGAACCGGCGTAGTCGGAGTAGCTCAGCTCACCAATGAAAGGAACTGCTTGGCCGCCCCAGGTCCAACCACCTTGAATTGGGTAGATGAAACCAGTCATAACTACTGCGAACGCCAGGAATGCCCACAGCTTCATACGCTCAGCTACGGCACCGGATACGATGGACATACAAGTCGCAACGAATACTACCTGGAAGAAGAAGTCAGAAGCGCCCGAGTAGACAGAGTCACCGTCAAAACCGGCTTCTGCAGACTCGGCCAGAACTGCAGCGATGGCCGCCTCGTCCATTTGCGCAACAGTGGTCACGCCAGACAGGAAGTAACCGCCTTCATACATGAACTGGTAACCACAGATCAGGTACATAGTAGAAGCTACTGCGAACAGAGCGACGTTTTTGGTCAGAATTTCAGTTGTATTTTTAGAGCGAACCAGGCCCGCTTCCAGCATGGCGAAACCAGCCGCCATCCACATTACCAGCGCACCACACACCAAGAAGTAGAAGGTGTCCATGGCGTACTGCAATTCGAAAATATTATTTTCCATTGCTGTTCTCCGGAAAGAAATTTAAATAAGGGAATAAAACAAACAAATGATTGAAAAGTGCTAACTCGTTACCCGTAAATCTGGGAATGCAGCTTTTCGATCTCCTGTTCTAGATCGCGTCGTCGCCGGTCTCGCCGGTACGAATACGAATAACTTGCTCCAGAGATGAGACAAAGATTTTGCCGTCACCAATTTTGCCGCTATGTGCTGCTTTGGAGATAGTTTCAACAACGGAATCTACCTGCTCATCAGCAACCGCTGCTTCAATTTTGGTTTTAGGCAAGAAGTCCACCACGTACTCTGCACCGCGGTACAGTTCGGTGTGACCCTTTTGGCGTCCGAAGCCTTTGACTTCGGTTACAGTGATACCTTGAACGCCAACTTCTGAAAGTGCTTCACGAACAGCGTCCAGCATAAAAGGCTTGATAATAGCCGTTACTAGTTTCATTTTGAGCTCCTTAAAAGAAGACGCTGCCACCGCGCCTTTTTTGGGAAGAGCCGGGCTCTAATAGCCCGGCTTTGATTTAAAAAATCTTACAGGTCGAAAGACTTGCTTACGTCAATGAAGAAGTAGCCGTCGCCAGAGTCATCATTGTCGTCGTCGTCGTCAACAGAGAAGGTTTTACCCAGAGTTGCCACAACGTCCAGACCAGCGACTTCGCCAGAGGCAGACAGTTCGATGTGCTTGTACTCAGATTCGAAACCGGTGTCGTCACCTTCGTCTTCATATGCACCTACCAGTACGCCAAAAACGTCACCTGAATAGGACAGGGACATATAGGTGTAGTCTGCTTCTTCACCAGTTGGATCTTCTTCGTCCCAATCGCCTTTACCGTCGGCGTACTCGAAACCAAAGCCGCCGATACCAGCTGTGAACATGATTTCTGATTCGGAATCAGAGGAGTAGGTGTACTCATACATGTTGTAAGCCAGGTCGATCCACAGGCCATTTTCAAATTCGGTACCCCAACCAACGTAGAAGTCGGTTTCCAAACCGTCGTTGCCACCATCGCTATCGTCGATAATCCAGGTGCCTGCATAGAAACCGCCAGCAGAGATATCAAAACCGCCATAGGCGCCAGCATCACCCAAGTTCGCACCACGGAAATAGTACTCTGATACAAAACCTGCGTTCGCAGACATTTCTACCTCCGCCATAGCTGGGGCGGTAGTCAGAGCTCCGGAAGCTAAAGCAATAGCAGCGGCTAATTTAGTCATCTTATTCATGAGTGTTCCTCTCTTAATGATTTATCGAATCGTTTCGAAATATGCAGCTCATCGACCGTTATTTTAAATTTTGAGGTGCGACTCGCTGACTTGCCCCATTACTGCACATAGCTTGCCAATTATAAAAATTATAGTTTTTTCAATTGGTTAGCTGTGCCTTGCGCTATAAGGTGGCAGGAGCGCAATTAATGGATTTGCACTGAAGCTCAGTTTTGGTGCAAATTCATTGGGAGCAACTTATTTATAGCACCGCATTGGTGCGCCCAACAAGTTAACGAGGTCATGAGAGGCTCTTTATTGTTACAAACTTATGAAAGTAAAGATTTAGTACCTAATAACTAAGCAATCGCGTATCAAAAATCAGGTACACTGTGCACCAAAGGGTTTCAATAACTATCGTGAGAAGTACTATGTTGGAAAATATTGCACGCACCGTGTTCAGTGAGCTTAAGAATGCCATTCCGACACAGGTGACAGACTTACCGGAAAAAGAGTTTCGCGCAGTTTTGGAAGGCGTATTGCACAAGTTGAATTTGGTTTCACGAGAGGAGTTTGAGGCCCAACAGGCAGTTCTGGCGCGAACACGGGAAAAAATAGAAGTTCTTGAGAAGCAGGTGGAAGAACTCGAATCTTTGTATAAACCCTGAATACTGAGCAAGTTGAGTGGCGGCTTGCTACAAAAACAATAGCTAAACCGCCTTTTGCTCATGAATGAAAACTAGATTAGTCAGCAAATTCCTCGACTTGTACTCTCTTTATTTCGTTGGTTCTGATCATCAAGCCTAAGTCGGAGGGATTGTTAAATACCGCCTTATTGATATTTAGATAAAGTTTGCGGCTACCCCATACAATACTGCCTGATGGAGAACCATCAGCTCTGATGGTGAGCTGATATTTCTTTCCTGCTCTAAATTTTGTATTCGTTGGTGATACAGCGATTACTGGGTAATTTGTACCCTTATCATCAACAACCTCAATCAAATCGTAATTCTCAAAGTTAACATCGACGCTATCAGCATAGCTTGAAACATCCAATGTTAAGTAGAAGACTGTCTGAGTCTTATATATATGGTTCTTGGGACCGGCTTTTTCTTTTACAAATTCGGTAATAACTTTTTCGAGGCTAATATCTAGTGATTCCGTACGCACCTGTTCCTCTGTTTCCAAGGGTGCGTTGCCAATAAACTCCCAGGAACCATTGTCCTTTAAACGCACCCGGGTACCGTCTTCACTGGTGGCGAAGCGGTCGTTAGAAATATATTCCCAGGAGCCGTTGTCCTTCAGACGAATCTCGCGGCCGTCGTCACCGATGGCAGTGCGGTCAGCCATGGCAGTATGAGACAGGGCAACAATGGAGGTTGCTAACAGCAGTTTTTTCATTTTATTGGTCTCTAGATACAAGTGTTCAAATGGTAGGTTTCTATACTTTGAGTACAAACCCTTTTTCAGCACAAATCTTTTTTTCAGGATAAATCCTCAAGCACAAGGAATGCCAATCTAAAGACCGCTCAATAGATTGTCGAGAGTTTCTCTGCCGCGTTGTTGATTTTTTTCCGGACAGTGATCGCCAAATCCCTCGCGTTCAACATCTTCCGGTGGCAGTTCTTCGATAAAGCGGCTGGGTGTGGTTTCAAAGACTTCACCAAACTGCTTTCGCTTGCCCGCCAGTGTCATGGTCAGGGTGCGTTGGGCGCGAGTGATGCCCACATAGGTCAGGCGGCGCTCCTCTTCGATATTATCTTCTTCGATGCTGGAGCGGTGTGGCAGCAGATCTTCTTCCATGCCCACCATAAAGACGTGGGGATACTCCAGTCCCTTGGATGCATGCAGAGTCAGCAGCTGCACCTGGTCCAACGTGTCTTCTTCTTCCTGTTGTTCCATCATGTCACGCAGCATCAATTTGCGAATGGCGCTTTCCAGGCTGCCGTCGCCTTCTTCGGCGTTGTCTCGCTCGATGGTGTTTCTGATGGAGTCGAGTAAATAGAACACATTTTCCAGGCGCCGCTCGGCGACGACCGGGGAGCTGGCGTTCTGGTGCAGCCAGGATTCGTAGTCAATATCGTCAACCATCTCTCTTAAGGCGGCGCCAGGATCACTGCCGCGGGTGTTCTCCGCCACCCGCTGAAACCATCCGGTAAAACGCACAATACGATCCAGACTTTGTTTGGGAATGTGGCTTTGAATTCCCATCTCCTGGCAGGCATCGAACAAACTGATTTCCCGCTGGGTGGCATAGCGCCCCAAGGCCTCGAGGGTTCCTGTGCCAATCTGGCGTCGCGGGGTGTTGATGATGCGCAGAAAAGCGTTGTCGTCTGTGGGGTTCACCAGCAGACGCATATAGGCCATGATGTCCTTGATTTCCGTCTTCGCAAAAAACGAAGTGCCGCCACTGATTTTGTAAGGGATATTGTGCTGTTGCAGTTTGATTTCCAGCAACCGTGCCTGATGATTGCCGCGGTAGAGCACGGCGAAGTCGCTGTACTTACAACTGCGATTCTGGCGCTGCATAAAGATCTCGGTAGCGACTCGTTCCGCTTCCGCTTCCTCATTGGCACAACGCAGCAGGCGCAGGCTCTCGCCCATGCCCATTTCACTCCAAAGTTGCTTGTCGAATTCGTGGGGGTTGTGGGCGATCAAGTGGTTGGCACACTTTAATATGCGACTGGTTGAGCGGTAGTTTTGCTCCAGTTTAATAAGCTTTAGCGTTGGAAAATCTTTTTTCAGCAGCGACAAATTTTCTGGACGGGCACCGCGCCAGGCGTAAATGGATTGATCGTCATCTCCAACTACGGTCAGGGTTCCACGATCACCCACCAGCATTTTTACCAGCAAATACTGGCTCGAGTTGGTGTCCTGATACTCGTCCACCAGCAGGTAGCGAATGCGGCGTTGCCAGCGTTGCAGTACGTCCTCCTGATCCAGAAACAACTGCGCTGGAATCAGAATCAGGTCATCAAAGTCCACGGCGTTATAGGCCAACAACGCTTGATTGTAGCGCTTGTAAATGTAGGCGATTTTTTCTTCGCCGGCGCTAGTAGCCTTGCTCAGTGCGCGATCGGGGCACAATAGGTCGTTCTTCCAATTGGATATCTGATGTTGCACTAAATCCAGGTGATCGCTGTCGATGTCCCCGTCCTTCATCATCAGTTCTTTAAGCAAGGATTTGGCATCCTCTGCATCAAAGATGGAAAAGCCCGGTTTAAAACCCAGAGCTTTGTATTCACGACGAATGATATTGAGACCGAGATTGTGAAAAGTAGAGACGGTCAAGCCCTTGGCGCTGCTCTTCTTGCTTGCCTTAAGCAGTCCCGTGACTCGCTCTTTCATCTCCCGAGCGGCTTTGTTGGTGAAAGTCACGGCGGCAATATGGCGCGCTGGAATGCCACAGTGTTCAACCAGATAGGCAATTTTTCGAGTAATTACACTGGTCTTGCCGCTACCGGCACCGGCGAGCACCAGGCTGGGGCCATCAATGTAGTGTACGGCTTCTTTCTGTCGGGGATTCAGAGTGGTCATGGCAGCGGCAATAATTTTCGGCCGGGCATTGTAGCAATGCCGCCGTTCGACAAAAACCAGTTCTACGATTCAATTGTTCGCACTGTGGCGTCCTGGCGATCTAACAGGCGATAGGAGAGCGCCTCGTGCAGGTGTGCATCCTTTAGGTGAGCAGTACCGGCTAAATCGGCGATGGTACGGGCCACTTTCAACAGGCGGTGCAGCGCCCGCGCAGAAAGCCCAAGCTGCTGCATGGCGTCGTCGAGAAACGTTTGCTGCGAGGAACTAAGGTGGCAAATTTCCGTTACCTGGCGTCCGTTCAGCAGTCCGTTACAACAACCCTGGCGCTTAATTTGCCGCTGCTGCGCATGGGCGACGCGGCAGGCAATCTGGCTGCTTGACTCGCTCTGTTCCGGGCGGTGCAGTTCGCCTTTTGCCAGCGGCAGTACAGGGATATGCAGATCGATGCGGTCTAACAGCGGACCGGAGATCTTGGCGCGATAACGCTGCACCTGATCTGGCGTGCAGCGGCAGCGGTTGGATTGTTGACCGTGATAGCCACAGGGACAGGGGTTCATGGCAGCGATCAGCTGAAAGCGGCTCGGAAACTCCAGTTGGGCACTAGCTCGAGAAATCCGAATATAGCCGTTTTCCAGAGGCTCGCGCAGCACTTCGAGAACCTGGCGCTGAAACTCTGGCAGTTCATCAAGAAACAGGACCCCTCGGTGGGCCAGGGAAATCTCCCCAGGTTTTGGCTGCGAGCCGCCTCCAACCAGGGCCGCAGGAGAAGCGGTATGGTGTGGTGCAGTAAAGGGACGTTTTGGGTAGTCCTGCAATGGCTGGTGACTGGATACCGACACTATACTAGCCACCTCCAAGGCTTCCTCTCGAGATAAAGGTGGCAACAAGCCGGGAAGGCGCGCTGCCAGCATGGATTTACCAGTACCTGGAGGGCCAAATAATAGCAAGTGGTGGCAGCCAGCGGCGGCGATTTCCAGGGCGCGCTTGGCCGGGCGCTGACCTTTAACATCGGCCATGTCCAATTCCAGAGATTCCCTATTCCCAAATGCCGGAGCTTCTGCCGCTGTCAGTAGTTGTTGGCCAAACAAATGGGCGCAGGTCTGCAGCAGCGATTGACTGCCCAGTACCTCCGTCTGATCGCACAAGGAGGCCTCAATCACATTAGCCTGACAGCAGATCAGTGCACGCTTTGCGCGACCGCAGGCAATGGCGGCTGGCAGAGTGCCGGTGGTCGCACGCAGCTCTCCGTTGAGGGATAGCTCACCCAGAAACTCAAAGTTTGCCAGAGTCTCCCCCGGGACCTGACCGGATGCGACCAGAATGCCCAGAGCGATGGCCAAATCGAATTGGCCTCCCTGTTTGGGCAGATCAGCCGGTGCCAGATTTACAGTGATGCGTCGCGCTGGAAACTCAAACTGGCTATTGAGAATGGCACTGCGAACCCGGTCTTTGCTCTCCCGCACGGAAGCTTCCGCCATACCGACGATATTAAGCGCAGGTAAACCGTTTGAGAGATGGACTTCGATGGTGACCAGTGGAGCTTCAATACCGAGATTGGCGCGACTGTGTAGGGTGGCCAGAGACATGGGGTTTCTGCATTGCAAGTTTTCCTGGCAAAGTGTGCCGCCTGCGAGGCTGTAGCAGCATCGGTCGAGAGTATGGAAAGCTGATTATCCCACCGTGCTCTGGTGCCAGAGTCGCTCGGCAGGGAAGCGTCGCCACACGATCCAGAGGCCCAATAGCAATACGGCACCCATGGCGCACCAGATAACAAGCAAAGCGTCTTCCAAACCACCGCCTTGAAAGGTTACTTGGTTCTTAATGGCGCCCCCCATGCCGCTGGCAAGGGCAATGGCCAGGGTTTCGGCAACGCCGGTGGCTGAAGCTGTGGCGCCTTCCTTACCCGGTGTCGTAGCGAGCATGGCGGCGGTCGCGGCGGCATTGAAGGCCAAGCCCATGCCAAATCCCGCAAGGGTCCAGCCCAGATAGAGCAGCGTTGCGGGAACGCTGGGATTAAGTACTGCGATGATCAGAGCCAGAGTAATTAGCAGTAACACCAAACCGATGAGCATGGAGTGCTGTTGGGAGATTCTTTGATCCAGCCAGGATTGCCCAAAGGAGGCGGCGACCCAGGAAAAGGCGCCAAAGGTAAACAACAGGCCTGCGGCGCTGGTGGAAAACCCCCGCTGTTCGATTAGAAAAAGAGGCAAGAAGGTTTCCATGCCATAGAAGGCAAAGAAACTCACGGCCAGTATAACTACTGAAACCGCCAGAGGGTTGCTCAGGCGCAGCCAGCCAGCGGGCAGAACGCGGTTGATGGGGCCCCATAACGCAAACAACAGAATCGGAACAGTCAGCCAGAGTACATCCATGGGGCGTGACACAATCCAAATCAGCAGACCGCTGTAGATACCTATTTTCAACGCGTTTTTCAGGGAGGTGTAGTCACTGGCTTTCGGGGTATAGGTTAAGTGACTTATCTGTGGTGCGGCCAGAAAATACACCAGCGCCAGCAGTGGCAGTTGAATGGCGAATACCCAGCGCCAGTTAAGCAGGTCAATCAAGACGCCCCCGACGGCGGGCGCCAGCAGAGAGGGTAACAGCCAGGCGCTGTCGAGCATGGCCACCATACGCGACTTGATGTCTTGCGATGACAGACGATTCATTACCGAGTATGCAGTGGTCCAGGCAATGCCGCCGCCGATACCCTGCAGGGCGCGGGCAGCAATCAGAATCATCATGCTTGGTGCCAGACAGGCCAGAATCAAGCCGCTGGCAAAGCAGATGAGGCCCAAGCGAAAAATTGTGCTGGGGCCGTGCTGATCGATCCAGTCGCCGGCCCAGGCCACGGAAACCAAAGACGCCAACATAAACGCGGCCAAGCTCAAACCATACCACTGCTCGCCGCCGAGATCCTCAACAATGGTGGGCAGTGAGATAATCAACACCAGTTCGTCGAAGGCGTGTAGAGAGACTGCCAGTAGCAACCCAAAGATGAGGCGCTTACTCATAGATCCACCGTTTCCATTGTCAGTAGTTGAGAGACGTGTATCTAAGATGATCGTCATCCCCGCGCAAGCGGGGATTCACTACGTCGTGCCACCTCGCTGAAGATTCCCGCTTACCCCAAGGCACGCTCTCTTGCCTTCGGCAATCGTCTTGGGCACGGGAATGACGGACGCGCAAGGCAAGCACCGCCGCGTTTCGAATAACGATGGATTGTAGGTTGTGGAGCGATTACTCGGCCAGTGCCAGTTTCTGCAATTCGTTGAGCTCAGCAATGCCCGACTTGGCCAATGCCAGCATGCTGGCAAATTCTGCCTCGGAGAAGGGTTCGCCCTCTGCGGTGCCCTGAATCTCGATAATGCCGCCATCGTCAGCCATGACAATGTTCATATCGGTTTCGGCATTGGAGTCCTCGGGGTAGTCCAGGTCCAGAACCGGGGCGCCTTCGTAGATACCCACAGAGACCGAGGCAATCATGCGCTTGAGAGGCTCGCCTTTGACTTTACCCTGCTCTTTCAAATAGTTAATGGCATCGGCCAGCGCCACGCAGGCACCCGTGATAGAAGCGGTTCGGGTGCCGCCGTCGGCCTGAATCACATCGCAGTCGATGGTAATGGTGTTCTCACCCAGAGCGCTGAGATCCAGCGCCGCGCGCAGGGAGCGACCGATTAAACGCTGGATTTCCACGGTGCGACCGCCCTGCTTGCCTCGCGCTGCTTCCCGGCCCATGCGGGTGCCAGTTGAGCGCGGCAGCATGCCGTACTCGGCCGTGACCCAGCCCTGTCCCTGTCCGCGCAGAAAGCGTGGCACGCCCTCTTCTACAGAGGCGTTACAAATAACTTTGGTGTCGCCGAACTCTACCAGTACCGATCCTTCGGCATGACGGGTGAAATTGCGGGTAATACGAACGGGACGCAGATGTTCGGGCAAACGGCCACTGGGTCTTTGCATGGACTTTAATTCCTTGGGGTTTTGGTGTTGTGAACAGGCGTCAGAGCCTGACAAGAAGCTGTTGATCTGCCATTATACCCGACTTGAAACGAATACCCGATTCGGACTCTTCGAATCCATGTTAGTCAGTTAAGGATGCCCCATGCCAAGCAGTATGACCGGCTTTGCTCGCCAGGAGGCCGCGCTTCCGGGCGCCACCATCAGTTGGGAAATACGCAGCGTCAACCATCGCTATCTTGAACCCCACTTCCGTCTACCGGATCTGGTCCGAGAGCTGGAGCCGGTGGTGCGCAATGCGCTGCGTAAGTCGTTGTCGCGCGGCAAACTGGAAATCAGTTTTAACTATCAGCTACAGGGTGCCGATGGCGGCGGTGAGCTGACTTTGAACCAGGCATTGGTGTCACAGCTGGCCCAGGCTTCTGACGCATTGACTGCTCAAATTAACAATGCCGCTCCTATTAACCCGTTGGATCTGTTGCGCTGGCCTGGCGTCATTGTAGAGCAGGAACTGGATCGCGATGCGCTGTTGCAGGCGGCCAAAGCTCTTTTCAATGACACGGTGAAAAGCCTGATTGAGCATCGTCAGCGCGAGGGCGAAGAACTGCGCCAGCTGATTGAGCAGCGCTTGGTCGGCATCAGCGATCAGGTGGTGGTGATTCGTGAAAAACTGCCGGCCATTCTCAAGGCTCAGAAGGATCGATTGCGCGACAAGCTCAATGAGCTGCAACAGGAATTGGATAGCGACCGCCTGGAACAGGAAATGGTGTATTTGGCACAGAAATCCGATGTGGATGAAGAGCTCGATCGCCTCGACACTCACATCACCGAAGTGCGTCGTGCACTGCAGCAAAAGGGCGCGATTGGTCGTCGCCTCGACTTTTTAATGCAAGAGCTCAATCGTGAAGCCAATACCTTATCGTCCAAGTCCATTGTGGTGGATACCACCCAGGCGGCGGTGGAGATCAAAGTGCTGATTGAGCAGATGCGCGAACAGATTCAGAACATCGAGTAATTTTAAGGCCCATTGTAATGAGCTCCCTAGGTACCCTCTATACCGTTTCGGCACCCTCTGGTGCCGGTAAAACCAGTCTGGTTAAAGCCCTGATAGAAAATCTCAGCGATATTCAGGTCTCCGTGTCCCACACCACTCGCGCCATGCGCCCCGGCGAACAGGATGGTGTGAACTACCACTTTGTGGATCGCGACCAGTTTGTAGCCATGGTCAATGACAACGCTTTTCTTGAGCACGCCGAGGTGTTTGGCAACATGTACGGCACCTCTACCCAGTGGGTCAAAGATACTCTGGCTCAGGGTACCGATGTGATTCTGGAAATTGACTGGCAGGGCGCGCAGCAGGTGCGCAAGCTGATGCCGGAAGTGGTCAGTCTGTTTATCTTGCCCCCCTCACGCGAGGAGCTGCGCCGTCGTCTCACCGGTCGCGGTCAGGACGATGAGTCGGTGATTGATGGCCGGATGCAGGAAGCCATCAGTGAAATGTCTCACTATGTGGAGGGCGAGTACCTGATCATAAACGACGACTTTGAGCGCGCTCTGGATGATTTCAAGGCAATCATTCTGTGTTTGCGCACCAAACTGGAAAATCAGCAGCAAAGACACGGGGAATTGCTGGCGGAGCTATTGTCCTGACTGGTCGTTTTGCGTACACTGGCCGACCTTTTGGGGTTGGCCCATACTTCCCGTATTAACGGGGACACGCAGCGGTCAGATTTATCCATCCCCCGTTTAGAATTTATTGTTTGAAGGCTCGAATTTTATGGCACGTATTACCGTTGAAGATTGTCTGGACTTTGTTGATAACCGCTTTGAGCTGGTACTGGTGAGCAGCAAGCGCGCCCGTCAAATCGCCGTTGAAGGCAAAGACCCAATGGTCGACGAAGAAAATGACAAGCCTACCGTAATTGCCCTGCGCGAAATCGAAGAAGGTCTGGTTAACGCCAGCATTCTGGAGCAGAAGGAAGAGCCGGAAGAGTTCGAAAATATCGTTATCGACGATTCCGCTGCTGCACTCTGATTGTCGTATCAAGATAGGGGGTTGATTACAAAGTAATGCAATCACTTGAGTCACTGAGTCACAGACTCTCCTCCTATCTAGCTCCCCCCCAGATTCAGCGCGTCAAACGCGCCTACTACTACGCCGAGCAGGCCCACGATGGCCAGATGCGGCGCAGCGGTGAGCCCTACGTCACCCACCCCCTGGAAGTCGCCAATATCCTGGCCGGCATGCACATGGACCATCAAAGCCTGATGGCGGCCATGCTGCACGATGTCATCGAAGATACCACCGTACCGAAAGAAGCCATTGCCAAGCAGTTTGGTGAGACCGTGGCCGAGCTGGTCGACGGTGTCAGCAAACTGACCCAGTTTGAGTTTGAATCCCAGGCGGAAAAACAGGCGGAGAACTTCCAGAAGATGGTCCTGGCCATGGCCAAGGACATTCGCGTGATTCTGGTGAAGCTGGCAGATCGGCTGCACAACATGCGAACCCTGGGTGCTCTGAAGCCCGAGAAGAAGCGCCGCATCGCCAAGGAAACCCTGGAAATTTATGCCCCCATTGCCCAGCGCCTGGGCATGAACAACGTGCGCCTGGAGTTGGAAAACCGCGGCTTTGCCGCCATGTATCCCTCCCGTAGTGAGCGTTTGCAAACCGCGCTGAAGGCGGCCCGCGGCAATCGCAAGGAGCTGGTGGAAAAAATCCAGAACGCCATCGAGCTGCGTCTGGAACAGGAATCCATCGACGCTCTGGTGATTGGTCGCGAGAAGCACCTCTACAGCATCTACAAAAAGATGCGCAACAAGAAGAAGTCCTTCAAAGAGATTATGGACGTCTACGCCTTCCGCATCGTCGTGGATAACGTCGACAGCTGCTACCGCGTACTGGGCGCAGTGCACAATCTCTACAAGCCGGTGATTTCAGAATTCAAAGACTACATCGCGATTCCCAAGGCCAACGGCTATCAATCGCTGCACACGGTATTAGTGGGCATGCACGGCGTGCCTATTGAAGTTCAGATCCGCACCAAGGATATGGATGAGATGGCCAATTCCGGCATTGCTGCCCATTGGCTCTACAAGACCGACGACCCCGAAGATACTCCCACCGGCACCCACGCCCGTGCGCGTCAGTGGGTGCAGGGCCTGTTGGAAATGCAGCAGCACGCCGGTGATTCTCTGGAATTTATTGAAAACGTTAAAATCGACCTGTTTCCTGATGAGGTTTACGTATTCACGCCAAAAGGCAAAATCGTTGAATTGCCCGCCGGCGCCACAGCTGTAGACTTTGCCTATGCGGTGCACACCGATGTTGGTAATCACTGCGTGGCGTGCAAGATCAACGAACGTCTGGCGCCCCTCTCGCAGCCGTTGCAGAGCGGCCAGAAGATCAAGGTGATTACCTCCCCTGGTGGGCAGCCCAACCCCAGCTGGCTCAACTTTGTGACCACCGCTCGCGCTCGCAGTGGCATTCGTCACTTCCTCAAGAATCAGCGCCACCACCTGTCCGTGGAGCTGGGTAAGCGCATGTTTGAGCGGGCGCTGCAAGAGCGCGGTATCGATTTTGACAAGCTTGACGAGGACCAACTGAGCCACCTCCTAAAGACCGCCAATGCCGCAACCATGGATGCGTTGCTGGAAGACATTGGGTTGGGCAATCGCATTGCCCAGGCAGTGGCCAAGATTCTCGGTGGTACAGAGCCGGATGGCCCCGACAAAAACATCTATTCGCCAGTGATGATCGACTCGCCCGATGGCCTGATGGTCAGCTTCGGTCGTTGCTGTCGCCCCATTCCCGGCGACCCCATTCTGGGCCGTATCAGTGCCGGTAAAGGCCTGGTGGTGCACCGGGAGACCTGCGGCAACGTCGTGGAGCTGCGCGATAACCCGGAAAAGGTCAGCCACGTGGGCTGGGCTCCGACGGTCACCGGCGAATTCCTGGTGGACATCCGCGTCGAGGTGTCCTCCGAGCGCGGTATTATTGCGACTCTGGCCACCCGTATCGCCAGCCAGGGAGCGAATATCGACAATATTCGTGTGGATGAGCGCGACGCTCACAACAGTGTGATCAAACTCACCATCGCCGTGCACAACCGCGTGCACCTGGCCAATATCTTTCGCAGTGTGCGCGGTATGCGCAACGTTATCAGTGTGACGCGCAGCAAGAACTGAAGCTGCGTCTCTCCCCACTTTTCAATGGAATGTCATTATGACCAATAAAGCGATTATTCAAACCAACGAAGCACCGGCGGCGATTGGAACCTATTCCCAGGCGGTGAAAGTGAATGACACCGTGTACCTGTCTGGCCAGATCCCATTGGATCCGCAGACCATGACCATGGTTGATGGTGACTTTGCCGCTCAGGCCCATCAGGTATTTAAGAACCTGCGTGCGGTGTGCGAGGCGTCCGGTGGCAGCCTCAAGAATATCGTCAAGCTGAACATCTTTATGACTGACCTCGGCAATTTTCCTGTGGTTAACGAGGTGATGGCGCAGTACTTTGATGAGCCCTATCCCGCCCGCGCCGCGGTGGGTGTTAAGCAGTTGCCCAAGGATGCCGAGGTAGAAGCTGACGGTGTGATGGTTCTTTAAAAGTTAGAATACTTCGACGGCGGGGAATACGCAGGTAAAGGTACTGCCCTTGCCTACCTTGCTGTCGATTTCCAGCTCGGCGTTGTGCCGAGTCAGAATGTGTTTGACGATGGACAGTCCCAGACCGGTGCCACCGGTTTTGGAGTTGTGGCTGTCATCGGCGCGGTAGAAGCGCTCAGTCAGACGCGGCAAGTGTGAGGGATCGATGCCAGGCCCCCGGTCGCTAAAGCACACCAGTAGCTGATTGCCTTTGCATTTGGCACTGACTTTGATTTCCGTATTGGGATCAGAGTATTTAACGGCGTTGGTTAACAAGTTGGTGAACGCGCTGCGCAGTTCCTTCTTGTAGCCAGCCACTTCCAGCTCCGGATCACACTGCAGTACAAAGCTGTGTTGTTTGTCCCCGGTAATGTCCTCACCTTCTTCGACGGTCTTTTCCAACAGCTTGCGCAGATTGAGATTGCGTTTCGGGTCCTGATTGTCTTTTGATTCCAACTTGGACAGCGACAGCAGGTCGGTAATGATGTCCGACATGCGCGTCGATTGCTCGTCCATCTGGCGCAGTGCCCGCTCCCAGTTCTTGGGGCAATCGGGGCTGTCTTGAAGGGTTTCGATATAGCCTTTTAGTACGGTCAGTGGTGTGCGCAGCTCGTGGGAGGCGTTGGCGACAAAGTCTTTACGTACATTTTGCAGTTGGTGGATACGGGTTACATCGCGAATCACAATGGCGGTTTCGCCCTTGCCGAAACGGTTGATCTGATACTGTAAATAGGTGGAGTCTGAACGCGGTGCTGGCAGCTCTAGCGGCTCGTCGTAGTCGCCGTTTTCAAAGTACTCGATAAAGCGCGGATGGCGCAGAAAGTTGACCAGGGGGCTGCCGTATTCACTGGCACGCAGGCCCACCATCTTGCGAGCTGCGGGGTTGAACATATCGATGTTGCCCTGATCGTCCAGCAAAATAATGCCGTTGTGCAGGGACTCGGTAACTTCCCGGGCGCGCTGGATGACCGACTGCAAGCGACTGCGTTCACGCTTCTGGTGATTTTGCAGGCGCACGATATTGTCGAAGATTTCCCCCCAGATACCGCCGGCGTCCGGGGCGGGATCGTTGGTCTTTTTGAGCCACAGATCCAGCTCGCGAATTCTCCACAGCGTCCAGGCCATGTAAACGCCGCCACAGAAAATCAAGGTCCATTCCAGATATCCGTTTACGAGACCGAAGACAACACTCAATATCGTAAATGCGATGACTCGCCGGAACTCCGCGGGAAAGCCTCGATTCAATTCCATACCTAACTCATTTCCGTGACGATGAATAACTGGCTGCCCTGCCAGCCAGTATTAGCCAGC
>Ga0256829_1001886_pt1 | contig 16356 bp, 18 predicted proteins | sample 131447metaG_FD_185979 | JGI IMG/M metagenome (GOLD analysis project Ga0256829, IMG submission 185979) | Hydrothermal vent microbial communities from Lau Basin, Pacific Ocean - 131-447 | ecosystem: Environmental > Aquatic > Marine > Hydrothermal vents | place: Pacific Ocean: Lau Basin | collected...
AGAAATTAAAGGCAACGAAAAGATCCGTTTGGCGGCTTCGTTACTGAAGGATAACCCCGCTATTCGTTATACCGGTTACATTGAAGGCGATGAAATCTTCAGTGGCGAAACCGATGTGGTCGTGTGCGATGGCTTTGTTGGCAATATTGCGCTCAAAGTTAGTGAGGGGACGGCGCGTTTTCTTGCAGAAGGTTTGCGTTCGGAATTGGGGGCGTCGTGGTGGGGGCGCCTGGTTGGCCTATTTGCCCAGCCATTGTTGCTCAAATGGCACAACAAATTTGACCCGGCAGTCTATAATGGGGCCAGTTTTCTGGGGCTACAGGGGACCATCATTAAGAGTCATGGCAGTGCCGATGCCAGAAGTTTTCGTTTTGCGCTGGATTCATCCCTTGAGCAGGCTCGCAGCAATGTGCCGCAGCTGATTAATGAAAGCTTGCTGGAAGCCTATCTGTGAATTTGTGAGCGGTTTCATTCAATAGTCACAATTACATTTTTCAATAAAATAAACGACAAGGTTCAAATTTTATGTCAAAGGAAAATCTCGCTTTTATTTTTCCGGGGCAGGGTTCGCAAAAAGTGGGCATGCTGGCCGATTTGGCAGCTGCCTATCCGGTAGTGGAAGAGACATTTGCGCAAGCGTCTGAGGTTTTGGGTTACAACCTGTGGCAGCTTTCCCAGGAAGGTCCGCAAGAAGAATTGAATAAAACTGAGTGTACTCAGCCCTTGTTGTTAACTTCCAGTGTTGCGATCTGGCGTGTATGGCAGCAAGAGGGTGGTGCGCTTCCTGTGTTGTTGACCGGTCATAGCTTGGGCGAGTGGTCGGCACTGGTGTGTGCCGGTATTGTTCAGTTTCAAGACGCGGTGAAAATAGTTCAGTTGCGTGGGCGTTATATGCAGGAAGCGGTTCCTGCGGGTGAAGGTGCAATGGCTGCGATTATCGGTTTGGATGACGCTGCTATCAACAAAGCGTGTTACGAAGCGGCTCAAGGTGACGTAGTGGCTGCGGTTAATTTTAACTCTCCAGGGCAGGTTGTTATTGCGGGTTCCGCTGCTGCTGTAGAGCGTGCTAGTGAGCTGTGTAAAGAAGCAGGTGCTAAGCGCGCGATGCCGCTGCCGGTGAGCGCGCCGTTTCACACCTCGTTGATGAAGCCCGCTGCGGACAGACTTTTGGGGGCAATAAATGAGACTGTATTTGCTGCTCCGCAAATCCCGGTGATTCACAATGTTACCGCTGGTTCCGAGTCCGATCCCGAGGCGATCAAGCGTCTTATGTTTGAGCAGATCTACACTCCGGTTCCGTGGGTTGACTGCACCAAAGCATTAGTGGCGGCAGGTATTGAAGTTGCTGTTGAGTGTGGTCCAGGCAAGGTTCTGGCGGGATTGTGCAAGCGTATTGATAAGTCTATCAGTGCTTATGGCGCAGAGACGCCTGCTGATATTGAGAAAGCATTGGCTGCAGTGGCCGAATAGAAACCACCGTAATCGAGGGAATAGTAATGAGTTTGAAAGACAAGGTGGCGCTGGTCACCGGTGCCAGTCGTGGTATTGGCGCCGCGATCGCCGACATGTTGGGAGAGCAGGGAGCGATTGTAATCGGTACTGCGACCTCCGAGAGTGGTGCAGAAAAGATCTCTGCGCGCTTTGCAGAAAAGGGTCTGCAAGGAGCGGGTAAGGTACTGAATGTTACAGATGCGGATTCAGTGGCGTCTCTACTCAAGGATATCCAAAGTGAGTTCGGCGCGCCGGCGATTCTCGTAAATAATGCCGGTATTACCAAAGATAATTTGTTGATGCGCATGAGCGAAGATGAGTGGTTTGATGTCATCAATACCAACCTTAGTGCAATCTACCGCCTTAGTAAGGGCTGTCTGCGGGGTATGATGAAGGCTCGCTGGGGGCGCATTATCAATATCAGCTCTGTGGTTGGTTCTATGGGGAACGCTGGACAGTCCAATTACGCGGCTACCAAGGCGGGCGTGGCGGGTTTTGCGCGTGCGTTGGCAAAAGAAGTTGGATCTCGTGGTATTACGGTGAATACTGTGGCGCCAGGTTTTATCGATACCGATATGACCAAAGAGCTAACTGATGATCAAAAGCAATTGATGCTCGATCAGATTGCATTGGGGCGTCTCGGTCAGCCGGAAGAAATTGCCGGTGTGGTTGCGTTTTTGGCCAGTGATGCCGCGGCCTATATCAGTGGTGATACCATCCATGTCAACGGCGGCATGTATATGAGTTAAAGGGGCTTGTGAAATCCGGTCAGGCCGATAAAAATTGGGTTTTGATATTACAACTCTCCAATTTTCAATGTAGAATGACCGGCGAGTTTCGCTTGAACCAATTACTGGTTGTTCCTGAAAAAGCGGGGCCAACCAAACTGCTAAACGAAGATATTAACTTGGGAGTTAAATAAGATATGAGCAGCATTGAAGAGCGCGTAAAAAAGATCGTTGCCGAGCAACTGGGTGTTAAAGAGGAAGAAGTAAAGAACGAAGCCTCTTTCGTTGAAGATCTGGGCGCAGATTCTCTGGACACTGTAGAGCTGGTAATGGCTCTGGAAGAAGAGTTCGAGACCGAAATTCCTGATGAAGAAGCTGAAAAGATCACCACCGTTCAGCTGGCTATCGACTACGTAAACGCCAATTTGGGCTGATCGTAGTTTAGTTGCAATTGCCCCTGCTGGAGCAATTAATCCAGTTGGGGGCAGTTAAATAAAGCCGTTTTATGTCACAATAAAACGGCTTTTTAGTGTCTGTAGTATGAGTAATTTGTCAGACGCACTCGCAGAGAGAATTGGCTAGGAGGAAACCGTTTTGCGACGTAGAGTTGTAGTTACCGGAATGGGTATGGTGTCACCGTTGGGGAATGATGTGGCATCCAGTTGGGAAGGCATTGTGGCAGGTCGCAGCGGCGTCGAATTGATTGACCGCTTTGATACCTCTGCATACAACACAAAATTCGCCGCCACCCTTAAGGATTTTGCGGTCGAGCCGTTTCTTTCCGCCAAGGATGCCCGGAAAATGGACCCGTTCGTCCAGTACGGTATGGTGGCGGGTGCTCAAGCCTTTGAAGACTCCGGTCTTGAAATTACCGAAGAAAACGCCCCTCGTGTTGGCGCTGCGATTGGTTCCGGTATTGGTGGGTTGCAGTCTATAGCGGAGACCTCTCAGCTGATCGCGGAAAAGGGACCTCGTCGAGTGTCGCCGTTTTTCGTTCCCGGTGCCATTATCAATATGATTGCCGGTAACCTCAGTATCAAATATGGCCTTAAAGGCCCCAATATTTCCATTGTGACAGCCTGCACAACGGGGACTCACAATATCGGCCAGGCCGCTCGTATGATCCAGCATGGTGAGGCGGATGCCATGCTCGCCGGTGGAGCAGAAATGTCCACTACTCCCGTTGGGCTGGCAGGTTTCGGCGCTGCTCGCGCACTTTCCACTCGCAACGACGACCCACAAGCGGCCAGCCGTCCCTGGGACAAAGACCGCGACGGTTTTGTCATGGGTGAGGGTGCCGGTGTGATAATGCTCGAAGAATACGAAATGGCCAAAGCTCGCGGCGCGAAGATCTACGCAGAGTTGATCGGCTTTGGCATGAGCGGTGATGCCTATCATATGACTTCGCCGCCTGAAGACGGTGCCGGTGCTGCTCAGTCCATGCAAAATGCCCTAAATGATGCAGCCATTGATCCGGCAGCTGTGGATTACATCAATGCCCATGGAACGTCCACGCCAGCTGGCGATGTGGCCGAGTGTACAGCGGTGAAATCCACGTTGGGTGAAGGCGCCAAGTCCGTCGCTGTTAGCTCAACCAAATCTATGATCGGCCATTTGTTGGGTGCTGCAGGCAGTGTCGAGGCAATTCTGACTATTAAAGCCATTCAGGATCAGGTGGCGCCGCCAACTATTAATCTCGATAACCCGGGTGACGGTTGTGATGGCATCAATCTCGTGCCTAATACTGCGCAAGATAAAAAAATTGAAATTGCGCTCTCTAATTCCTTCGGCTTTGGCGGAACGAACGGCTCGTTGGTGTTTCGCAAGGTATAACCCATTGGGGCGCCTATGCGCCCCGGTAACAGCTGAACATGCATAAACCCGATTTCTATTGCGTAAACGAGTCTGCGGGCGTTGAAGTGCCCCTGCAGGATCGGGGGTTCGCGTTCGGTGATGGCGTGTTTGAAACCATGCGGGTTGAACAGGGTGCTATTCCGTTATGGGAGTATCATCGCGAACGCCTGCTCAAAGGTTTGGCGGCCTTGAGCATTGCTGTTCCTATCGCGCGCCTGGAGCATAATCTCCAGCTACAACGGCAGGCTTTCGAGCAGCGCTCTGGGTGTGTTCAGGGGATCAGTAAATTGGTGGTGACCCGTGGTTGTAGTGTGGGTGGTTATCAGTACCCGGATTCCATCGAGGCGACTATCGCGCTCACCTTTACTCAAAAACAGATTCCTGTTGCTGGGATGGAGCACCTCTGTCGCAGCCAGGTTGCCGTGTACGGCGACCCAAGGGTTTCTGGTATCAAACACTTAAGCCGCTTGGAAAATGTTCTTGCCCGACAGGAAGCTCAAAGCGCGGGGTACAGTGATGCCGTACTGAGCTTGGAATCCGGCGCGTTGCTGGAAACCACTAACAGCAATCTGTTTTTTGAGACCGAGCAGGGAGATCTGGTCACTCCTAGTATGGGGCATGCCGGCGTGAATGGCGTAATGAAGCGCCTGATAAGAGAGTCAATCGGGCCGGCACTTGGGATTTCGGTTATAGAGAGAGAAGTTTACTGGCATGAGATTGGGGATTTTGTATCCGCCTTTAAAACCAATGCAGTGTCAGGTGTAACGCCAGTAGCTTCCATAGCCTATCGGCGATACCAGTTCAGCAATCTGATCCAGGAATTGCAAGAACGAGTACTTGAAAGATTTGAGGCGCCGCGTTTTGGCAAGCAGCAGGGGTATTTTGATATTGAATAAGTTTCAGAAAGTGATGTTGGGTATGGCTTTGATCCCAGCGTTGCTGATTGTCTCCGCGGGAGTTTCCCTGAAATTGTTGACCTCGCCCATTACTCTAGCCGAGGGCGCGCGTTCTTTTGAAATCAGCAGCGGCGAATCATTGACACGCGTGGCCAGCCGCTTGCACGAAGAGGGGATGCTCCAAAACCCGCGTTTGCTGGTAACTTTCGCACGGCTTATGGGGCAAACCAATATTAAATTGGGCGAGTATCAACTACCCGAAACCACTTCGGATCTAGAAATTCTGGAGTTAGTTCTTCGAGGTGAGGTTGTCACGCGGCAACTGACCCTCGTTGAAGGCACGACCTTTGCTGATGCCTTGAGATTGCTGTCGCAGCAATCGTTAAAGCAAAAGCTGACGGATAAATCTCCAGCAGAAGTGGGAGAGCTATTAGGAATTGATCAAGCGAACCCTGAGGGTTGGCTGTTTCCTGATACGTATCAGTTCTCCAAAGGTATGACTGACCTGGATATACTCAAGGGGGCGGTGGCTCTAATGCGTCAGGTCTTGCAAGAGGAATGGCAGGGACGAGCCGAAAACCTACCCTACAAAACGCCTTATGAGGCGCTGATTATGGCGTCGATCGTTGAGAAGGAAACAGGCGTAGCGTCTGAGCGACAGGAAATTGCCGGGGTGTTTGTGCGGCGCTTGCAGAAGGGCATGCGCCTGCAAACCGACCCGACGGTAATTTATGGTTTGGGTGACAGCTATGACGGTAACATTCGCAAACGTCACCTCAGGCAGCCGACGCCCTATAACACCTATGTGATTAAAGGATTGCCTCCCACTCCAATCGCGCTGCCCGGTAGAGCTGCCATTCATGCGGCGCTTCATCCAGCTGATGGCGATACGCTGTTTTTCGTGGCAAAGGGTGATGGCAGTCATTATTTTTCAGTGACGCTCGCTGAGCATGAGGCTGCGGTTAAACGCTATCAGCTTCAGCGCAGGGCCAGTTATCGTTCGTCACCCAAGCCGGAAAATCAGTAGTGAGAAAAGGTCAGTTTATAACTCTTGAGGGTACCGAAGGCGTTGGTAAAACCACCAACCGAGACTTCATTGAGCACTATTTACGCTCAAAAAATATACCGCTACTCGTTACCCGTGAGCCAGGTGGTACGCCATTGGCGGAGCAGTTGCGAGAGCTGTTGCTGGCCCCGCGAGATGAGCCAGTTGATGCCACCGCTGAGCTGCTCATGGTGTTTGCTGCGCGGGCACAACACCTGAATCAAGTGGTTATACCTGCGCTCGATCAAGGCACCTGGGTTCTATGTGATCGCTTTACCGATGCGACCTATGCCTACCAGGGCGCGGGGCGAGGGTTGTCGCTGACAATGATTGAAGCGTTGGAAGACATGGTTCAAGGGGCATTGCGCCCGGATAGAACTTTTATTCTGGATATTGATGTGGCGACCGGACTTGAGCGTGCCAGCCAGCGTGGCGAATTGGATCGCTTCGAAACTGAAAAGTTGGAGTTCTTTGAAAGGGTGCGTGCGGGGTATCGGCAGCGAGCTGACGCCGCGCCGGATCGCTACAGCATAATAGACGCAGGCCAGTCGCTAGAGGGCGTGCAGGCAGATATCGAGTTATTGTTGCGCGGGATGTTGAAGTCCTAAAAGGGCGCCGCAGATTCAACCGTGATTAACTCCCCGCTGCGAGGGTGTGAAAACTGCAAGCAGGTTGCATGCAGCAGCAAACGATCCGATCTGTTGAGTATGCCTGGCTCCGCATAAAAGTAGTCTCCTACTATGGCGTGTCCCAATGCCATCATATGAACTCGCAGTTGATGCGACCTGCCCGTTATAGGGGTGAGTTCGACACGGCTTTCAGGTTGCTCGCAATGGTTGCGTTGCAGTACGTGAAACTCGGTACGTGAAGGTTTTCCTTGTTCGTGGCAGACCTTTTGTTTTGGTCTGTTGGGCCAATCACACATTAGTGGCAGGTCAATCACGCCCGAGTCTTTTTCGACGATGCCGTCAACAATGGCCTGATAGCGCTTCTTGATCGTTCTCTGCTGAAATTGCCTGCTTAATTCGGACAGACTGTCGTGATTCTGGGGGATTAGGACAATGCCGGAAGTCGCCATGTCGAGGCGGTGGACAATTCGGCTATTTGGGTGATTCGTCAGCAAACGATGGATCAGGCAATCCTGATTGTCTGGCCCTCGTCCAGGGACGGTTAATAGCCCAGGTGGTTTTTCAACCGCTAGCACATCCTGGTCTTCGTAGAGGATAGTTATGGGAGCTTGGTTCATAACATCATTATCCCAGAAGATGCGGAGACAAGTATATTGCTGAAGTTGACGCGGGGCCTGTCAGCCAGAGGGGCTTGCTGATATCATTGCTGCACCACCAAGATAGATTTATTCTCATGTCCGAACAGCATCTGGCGCCATTGCCGTGGCAGCAATCAAGCTGGCAGCGCCTGATAGGCCAGCTCAACGACAATAAATTGCCCCATGCACTGTTGTTTGCCGGTCCAAAAGGAGTCGGCAAAGTCCACTTTGCCGATACGTTTGCCCGATTGGCTCTGTGCCTGTCGCCGATAAATCAAGTGCCCTGTGGAAGCTGTAAAACTTGCTTGTTGTTGAAAGCTGGAAGCCATCCAGATTTTTTCAGTATTCACCCGGAAGACAAAAGCAAGGTTATCAAGATTGATCAGGTGCGCCAGCTCACTGATTTCGTTTCGAAAACGCCCCAACAGGGGCGGCGCAAGGTGGCGATTATAGAGCCAGCCGAAAGCTTGAATATCAACGCTGCCAATGCACTGCTTAAATGCCTGGAAGAGCCCGCGGGAGATACTCTGTTATTGTTGGTGTCTCATATGCCAAGCATATTGATGGCTACCATACGCAGTCGTTGTCAGAAGGTGGATTTCCTGATTCCGCCTCGAGTGGAATGTCTCGAGTGGTTGACTCCATTGACAGTGAGTCATAGTGCCGAATACCTGCTGGATTGTGCGGGAGGCGCGCCGCTGACTGCCCGCGATCTTATGGGGGATGAGCGTCTAGAGCAGCGTACCTTGTTTGCGCAAAGCCTCAATGCGGTGGGAGATCACCAGGTTTCCGCGCTTGAGGCAGCGGCCAAACTGCAGTCGGGAGAACCCTTGCCTCTCGTCGAGGCACTGATTGGTTGGCTACAACTTTCTGTAAAAATACCTCTCGGTGTCCAGACACCAATTGATGAACAGGAACAGGCTCTGGTTTCGAAGGTTGTTAAGGTTAAGCCGTCCATGGTATTTCGGTTGCTTGATAAGCTGCTGTTGGTCAAGAAGCAGTTGTTGTCAGGCAGCAATCCCAACAAACAGTTGCTGATTGAAGAGATGATGATGGATTGGTACGCCTTACTCAGACAGGTGCAACCGGTGCAGCAGGCGAGACATTCATTGTTAAATGGGCTAAATTGATGTCAGTTTTTGAGATCCACTCAATGGTACTCGAAAAATTTCAGGTCATTACGTATTACGGGCGGGGAAATAAATAATGCAGGGATTGGGCGGCCGCAACGGTATTTTATCGCTAACGATCAAAGATAAGGCCGTGCTTTATGCTGCCTACATGCCGTTTGTAAAGAACGGTGGTCTGTTTATTCCGACGGGTAAGAATTACAGCTTGGGCGATGAAGTGTTTATGTTACTCAATTTGATGGACGAGCCAGAAAAAATTCCGGTTGCGGGCAAAGTGGTTTGGGTCACTCCTAAGGGCGCTCAAGGTAATAGGGCGGCTGGAGTCGGTGTTCAATTCAGCGACCAGGACGACACTGCTGCTAAAAAGATTGAGACCTATTTGGCCGGCTCTTTGGATTCAGATCGGCCAACCCATACAATGTAGCCCATCAGGGCGGTGAGCAAAGGCCAGCTTAGCTGGCCTTTTTATTGTCAGTTTTTGTTTTAAAAATAGTTAGCTCTAAAGATAGTTAGTTTTCAAGGTAGTTAGATATTCATGCTTGTAGATTCCCATTGTCATCTCGACAGACTCAAACTTGATAAGTACGACGGTTCGCTCGAGGCGGCGTTAGACCATGCCAGGGAGCGTGGCGTTGGGAAAATGCTCTGTGTCGGAATCAGCTTGGAAAACCGTCAAGCCGTTGTGGATCTCGCCGATCAGTATCACGACGTGGTGAGTTCGGTGGGGGTACATCCGCTGGATATCGAGAGAGGGCTTGCCACCAGAGAGCAATTGATAGAGTGGGGCAAGCACCCCAAAGTCGTCGCGCTGGGCGAAAGTGGATTGGACTACTACTACAGCGACGAGAGCAAGTTGCAGCAGCAGGAGAGCTTCGTTATTCATCTCGAGGCCGCCAAGCAGGCAGAATTGCCCGTCATAGTGCACACTCGAGATGCGCGCAAGGACACCCTCGATTTGATAGCTGAGCATGGTTGTCGCGAAAGCGCCGGAGTCTTGCACTGCTTTACGGAAAGTTGGGACATGGCCAAGGCGGCTATGGATATGAATTACTACATTTCATTTTCAGGCATTGTTACCTTCAAAAATGCTGTTGAATTGCGAGAGGTGGCGGAGAAAATGCCACTTGATCGCATGCTGGTTGAAACCGATTCACCTTATCTGGCGCCGGTTCCCTACCGCGGCAAGCCCAACGAGCCCGCATTCGTGCGGGAAGTAGCTGAATTTCTAGCCGAACTCAAAGGCATCTCTACTGAAGACATGATCCGCATTACAGGCGAAAATTTTCATAAACTCTTTAATAAGGCTGCCTGACATTCAGGCGACTAAGGAACACTCCTATGCAGCAACAGCTAATTACCATGCTTGAATTGCAAAATAGCATGAATACCAAAGTTCACAGCGATTGGCGCAACCAGGGATTTGAATGGTATCGGGCCATCTGGATCGAGTGCGGTGAGCTGTTGGATCACTACGGCTGGAAGTGGTGGAAAAAGCAGACTCCCGACGTGGATCAGGTGCAGCTCGAACTGGTGGATATCTGGCACTTCGGTTTGAGTATCCTGCTGACTTCCGGGAAATCCCTAGAGGACCTAGCCCTGGCAATTGAGTCGCAGTTGGTGGTCGAAACTGATGAAGCTGATTTTCGCCTGGACCTCGAGCGGTTTGCTGCAGAAACTCTGACTACACAGGCTTTTTCAGTGGCCTCGTTTGCGAGATTGATGGCTGGTATCGAGCTCAGTTTTGAAGAACTCTATATTCGTTATGTGGGCAAAAATGTGCTGAATTTCTTCCGTCAGGACAATGGTTACCAAGACGGATCCTACGTTAAAAACTGGTCTGGAAAAGAAGATAACGAGCACCTGGTAGAGATTACACGGGAGCTGGATACCGCCAGCGGGTCTTTTAAGGATGAGTTGTATCGAGCTCTCGATGAGCGATATAGACGTTTGGCTAACTAATCCCCGTTTTGGGATGCAATTTTTCGACAAGTCCCTATAATTAGGCCCGCCTCATACTGTAGGTAGGTCGCGAATCTTGCGCGACCTGACTGTCCAAAAGACCAAACGGAGAATTATTGTGAAAGCACCTGTACGTGTTGCCGTAACCGGCGCAGCTGGCCAAATCAGCTACTCCCTGTTGTTCCGCATCGCCGCTGGCGAAATGCTGGGCAAAGATCAGCCTGTAATCCTGCAGATGCTGGAAATTACCCCAGCCCTGAACGCGTTGAAAGGCGTAGCTATGGAACTGGATGACTGTGCGTTCCCTCTGCTGGCTGGCATGGTTTGCACCGACGATCCAAACGTTGCCTTTAAAGATGCCGATTTCGCGCTGCTGGTAGGTGCTCGCCCTCGTGGCCCAGGTATGGAGCGTAAAGACCTGCTGGAAGCCAACGCTGCGATCTTCTCCGTTCAGGGTAAAGCCATCAATGATCACGCCTCCCGCGACATTAAAGTGCTGGTAGTTGGCAACCCTGCCAACACCAATGCTCTTATCGCCCAGCGCAATGCTCCAGATATCGATCCTCGTCAGTTCACTGCCATGATGCGTCTGGATCACAACCGTGCCATGAGCCAACTGGCTGAGAAGACCGGCAAGACCATCAACGACGTTAAGAACGTTATTATCTGGGGTAATCACTCCGCTACTCAGTACCCAGACATTCACAACACCACAGTTGACGGTGCTGACGCAATGGGCCTGATCGAGCAGGACTGGTACGAAAACGACTTTATCCCTACCGTACAACAGCGTGGCGCAGCCATTATCCAGGCTCGCGGTGCTTCTTCTGCAGCTTCTGCCGCTAACGCCGCTATTTTCCACATGCGCGATTGGGCTCTGGGCACTCCAGAGGGCGAATATGTAACCATGGGCGTATACTCCGACGGTTCTTACGGTATCGAAGAAGGCCTGATCTACGGTTACCCTTGCACTTGTAAAGACGGTGACTGGACTATCGTTCAAGGTATCGAGACCAACGATTTCTCTCGTGGAAAGATGGCCGCTACCGAAACCGAGCTGAAAGAAGAGCGTGATGCAGTAAAAGATCTGCTGCCTTCTTAATATTGCCGTCGGTACGATAGCAAAAGCGCGGCTTGTCCGCGCTTTTTTTATGCCCAGGGAAGGGCTGTATGCAGTTGAGAGGCACGGACGCCGGAAACTGCGATGCCCATGGAAGGACGGGCAGATATCTGCTCCTGCAATATCTGCACTTCCGCCGTCCATGGCGGTCGTATGCAATTGAGAGGCATGGACAAGGTGAATTGGAGCAAAGCTCCAAGAGAAGGTGCCCTGGGGTATGCCGGAAACTGCGATACCCAGGGAAGGGCGACCACAATGCTATAATTCAACGTTTATATAACCCAGAAGGATTCCGCAGTATGGCTTACCCAAAAATTGGAAATCTGGCTCCCGCGTTTACGCTGCAGCGTCAGGATGGTGAAAAGGTTTCATTAAAAGACTTTCGCGACAAAAGTCAGGTGGTGTTGTACTTTTATCCGAAAGCCATGACGCCTGGGTGTACGACCCAAGCTTGCGGAATTCGTGACACGATCGACATCTTTAAAGAGCTGGATACGGTAGTCTTAGGTGTCAGCCCCGATCCTTATCCGAGACTGCAACGCTTTATCGACAAGCAAAATCTGAATTTTGATCTATTGTCAGATGAGGATCATGCGATTGCAGAGAAGTACGGCGTTTGGGGGCTCAAGAAGTTCATGGGTCGAGAGTTTATGGGCATCCTCAGAACCACCTTTATAATTGGGAAGGATGGCCGCCTTAAGCACGTAATGGATAAATTCAAGACCAAAAGTCACCATGATGATGTGATTGCTTTGCTCAAGGGCGAGCAGTAAAACACGAAACCAGCCAGTCATAAACTTGGACGGCATAGGGGTTTTGTGGCATTCTTCTGGGACAACGGACGTATCGCTCACAATAGGGAAGGAGGTGTTTGTGGCTCAACTGCAGGAACAATACGTTTCGGTAGCCTACGGTGAAAGGCACCAGGACGATAAAATCGGTACTTATCAGGAGTACCTTGAGGCAGCCAAACTGCCTGAGCTGTATGGCATATCTGCGCGGGTTATTGACACCTTGGTTGGCAGAATTGGTCATTCATCACTTTCTGCGAATGATATAGCCAGTGATCTCAATGTTTCCAAGCGCACATTACAACGTCGACTGCAGCAACAGGGGCTCAGCTTTACCGAGTTGCGTGATCGGGTTCGCCTGAATTACGTACTGCCATTGTTGACTGCCAATGAAATCAGCATTGATCGCCTGTCATCGATGCTCGATTTCTCAGACAGAACCAGTTTCACGCTGGCGTTCAAGCGCTGGACCGGCCTTTCCCCCAACGCGTTCCGTAAATTATTCCGGGATTATGTATAAGCCCTTACGATAAGGGCTTATCGTATTCCAATCGACCTATTTACATTGCCTGATTTTTTCAAAAAAGGTAGAGTTCGTTGTCTCTAACATTTTGAATTAATGAGGAAAATCGATGGGTTTCTTTATCCCTGCCGCAATGGCTCAAGCACAGGCACCTGCACCGGAAGCCAATCCAATGGTGACCTTGGTCATGTTTGGTGGCCTGTTTGTGTTTATGTACCTGTTTATCATCCGCCCGCAGCGCAAGCGCCAGAAAGAGCATGACTCTTTGGTAGGATCTATCAGTAAAGGCGATGAAGTCGTCATGAGCAGTGGCATGCTGGGTAAGGTTGTGAAGGTAGACGATACCTATCTGGTGCTCGAGACAGGCAATAACATCGAACTCAAATTCCAGAAGATTGCGGTACACGCCGTTCTACCGAAGGGCACAATCAAGTCCATCTAAATAAAAAGGCAGCTCAGCTGCCTTTTTTAATGCCTGAAGTTATCGTTTGCCGCCAGGTGAACCATCAAGAGGGTACCCCGTGATCTCCTTTGAATTCCCAAGTAAAGTGCCACTGGCACAAATTCCCACACCTATGCATCGTCTGGAACGAATCTCCGAGGAGCTCAATGCGGATATATGGATTAAAAGGGATGATCTTACCGGTTCTGTAATGACTGGAAACAAAGTGCGCAAGTTGGAGTACACCATCGGGCGGGCTATAGAAGAAGGCGCTGACACATTGATTACCTGCGGTGGTCTTCAATCGAACCACTGTCGGGCAACTGCTGCGGCAGGTGCGCAATTGGGGCTGGATGTAAACCTGTTGTTGCGAGGGCCGCTAGAGGCTATGGCGGATGGTAATCTGCTGTTGGATGGCCTGTTTGGTGCCGAAGTGGATATCATCAATGGTAAAGCCAACCACGCCAGACTTCCGGAATTGATGGAAGCTAAAGCCCGGGAGCTGAGGGCTAAAGGAAAGAGCCCGTTTACTATTCCCATTGGCGCCAGTGATGGCATCGGGATCTGGGGCTATATCAGCGCCGCCTCGGAGATGGCTGCAGATTTTTCAGTGCATGGTTTTACGCCAGACTTTATTGTCTGTGCCAGCGGCTCCGGGGGAACACAGGCCGGACTAACCGTGGGTTGTGAAGCTCAAAATATTGGCAGTCAGGTGCTGGGGTTTGCGGTGTGTGATGATGAGGACTATTTCCAAAGCAAAATTCGTGAGGATCTCGGCTTATGGCAATCGCTGTATGATATCGATGGCGATCTGGATCAGCTTAGTATTCAGGTTAATGATAGCTACATAGGCCCGGGGTACGCGAAGGCTGGCCCTGAGATTTTTGAGTGTATTCAGTGGTTAGCTCGACTTGAAGGTGTCGTACTCGACCCGGTCTATACCGGAAAAGCCTTCTACGGACTTGTCAGTGAAATACGCAACGGTGCGCTTGGGCAAAATCCCAAGATCTTGTTTGTGCACACCGGTGGCTTATTTGGAATCTATCCTTATCGGGACAAATTTAGTATAAAAGTTAATAATAGCTAACAAAAAAGAGTGAAAGTATGGAATTCTTGAGCGCAGTCAGTGGGATTGTCTGGGGTCCCTATATGTTGACCCTGATTCTGGGGACCGGCGTTGTGTTGATGGTGCGTCTTGGGGGCATGCCGATTTTAAAAATTGGCTATGGTTTCAAGCAATTGTTTCGTGGGCGTAAAGCTGAGAGTGGAGAGGGCGTAATTACACCCTTTGCCGCATTGATGACGTCGCTGTCGGCCACAATCGGCACCGGGAATATTGCCGGAGTCGCGACTGCTATCGGCCTTGGTGGCCCCGGAGCACTGTTTTGGATGTGGTGTAGTGCCCTGGTAGGTATGGCAACTAAATACTCAGAGGCGGTGTGTGCCGTGCATTTTCGCGAGGTAGACGACAAGGGCGATCACGTTGGTGGGCCCATGTACTATATTCGCAACGGTCTCGGTGAAAACTGGCGCTGGCTGGCGATACTATTTGCGATATTCGGTGCGTTCGCCGGATTTGGAATCGGTAATGGCGTTCAAGCTAATTCTGTATCGTCTGCGATGAATAACGCTTTTGGTGTCAGTGAAACGGTCACTGCCGTTGTTATGATGGCGTTAGTGGCTCTCGTATTGATCGGTGGCGTGCGGCGAATAGCGGATGTGGCAACACGACTTGTGCCGATGATGGCGATCTTGTACATCCTGGCAGGCGTTACCGTGTTGTTGCTCAATATCGGTGGTATCCCTGATGCGCTTGCCTTGGTCGTCAAAAGTGCGTTCTCTTCCGAAGCAGTTGGCGGTGGAGCTGCTGGTACAGCCGTTATGTTGGCGATTCAGTTTGGTGTGGCCCGTGGGGTTTTTTCCAATGAGGCGGGACTGGGTAGCGCGCCCATTGCGCACGCGGCGGCAAAGACCGACAGCCCGGTGCGTCAGGGTACTGTGGCCATGCTGGGTACTTTTATCGATACTTTGATTATTTGTTCCATTACCGGTCTGGCGATCATTGTTACCGGCGTGTGGGATGGTGAGGCCAAAGGCGCGGCCATGTCGCAAGCGGCCTTTGCCAGCAGTTTGCCCTACGGCGATATCTTGATTTCGCTAGGGCTTTGCGTTTTTGCCTTTACTACCATTCTCGGCTGGAGTTACTACGGTGAGCGCTGCGCAGAGTACCTATTGGGTACCAGGGTTATAGTGCCATTTCGAGTAATCTGGGTCGCAGTGGTTGGAGTTGGTGCGATCAGTGAACTTGAAGCTATCTGGTTGGTGGCCGACATTCTCAATGGTTTGATGGCCGTACCAAATCTGATTGCGCTGTTGCTGCTCTCGGGCGTTGTCGCCAAGTTGACCCGCGAGTATTTTGACCGCGCCGGTGACTGACACCGACGCGAAGTTCAGGCGGCTGTCGATTAGCTACCGACGATGCCGCCATCATCTTTGCGGATGGCCAAGACGGTAGGGCGCGGTGGCAAATTTTCATTGAAGTCCGGCCAGCGATGCGAAGGGTTATCGTACAGTGAACCTTCGGCGTCAGCCGGATGTTGTATTGCTACGAACAGCGTCGTTCCGTCCGGTGTGAATTCAGGTCCGCACAGCTCGGCGCCCTGAGGGCAGCCGAAAAAGTGCTTGGGAATCGCACGGTAGGGGCCGGCGGTCGGCATTGCCCACAATCCATCGTGGAAGTGAAAATCTTCACAACCGTCTGTGGCCACCCACATATTGCCAAATTGATCAAAGGTCAGGTTGTCTGGCGTTACAAACCAACCACTTTCAGAAACGGAGGTACCGCTGGGGCTTGTTCCATAAAATCCCTGGTCATTAAGCGACGAGCTGCGTGGGTGTCCACCGAGCAGAAACGTCACCCATTGAAAGGACTCTGACGTGTGATCCCTATGCCCCTCGCGGCCGGGATGAATGATTTCGAGAATATGGCCAGCGGTGTTCTTTGTTCTCAAGTTTCCCGGATCTTGCACCTTACGCTTTTTGTTTTTGGTGAGCATGACATAGGTGCAGTCATTGACCGGGTTGGTCTCGATGTCTTCGGGACGATCCAT
>Ga0256829_1001887_pt1 | contig 16355 bp, 11 predicted proteins | sample 131447metaG_FD_185979 | JGI IMG/M metagenome (GOLD analysis project Ga0256829, IMG submission 185979) | Hydrothermal vent microbial communities from Lau Basin, Pacific Ocean - 131-447 | ecosystem: Environmental > Aquatic > Marine > Hydrothermal vents | place: Pacific Ocean: Lau Basin | collected...
TGTATCTTGTTACTCGTCAGATTGGTATTTTTCCATCTAACAGGTTAAGTTGACTAGGTAAATTGATGGGCCCATCAAACAAGCCAGAGGCGAGCCTGCATTATGATAGAGAGAGTTGAGCAGCACAACGACACTTTCCGCCAGATCCGTCGCCAGCGGTTGATGCAAATCTGCGTTGTGACCTCCGTTGGATTAATCATTTCATTGTTAGTTGCCAGAGGTATTACTTTTCACATTTTTTGTGCAGCACTCAGTTGTCTCATCATTGCCCTAGTTTTCGCTTATAAACGTCGCGTGCTTCTGTCCGCTTACATCATGTTGGGCTCTCTGGCCACTATGCTATTTTCATTGGCGCTCACTGGTGCAGGCATGTTCGACTTAGCGATACTCGGATACCCCGGCTTGCTTATTTTCGCCGCCACATTAGGTGGTGTGGGGGTGTTTATTACTGTGTTGTCATTCGTCATAGTGCAATGTGCATTACTTACTTGGCTTGCGCTTGAGAATATTATCACCCCTCATATCCCCACCTTAACGTGGGCACATTTGTTGTTCTCTTTGGTGATAATTACTATCACGGGTTTTAGTGTTTTTATCTTGGTGAGAGACATTAAGATACTGATGGTGTCGCTACAAAAAGAGAATGCGAAAGTTCAGAAGTCTCAAAGAGAAGTGCAGCACTTAGCGCACCATGATGCGTTAACAGGTTTACCCAACCGAATCTACGCTGAGAACCTTTTTTTCGAGGAATTAAATAAAGTCCATAGCAAAGAGCACAAGCTCGCGCTTATGTTCATCGACTTAGACAATTTTAAACCTGTTAACGACGCCCTAGGCCATGCGGCTGGGGATGAGTTACTTCAACGTTTAACACACCGATTAGCGAGTATGCTGCCCCCAGATCACCATTTAACTCGATTTGGTGGTGATGAATTTATTGTGCTGGCACCATTTGACGGTGACAGATACCAATGTAACGAACTCGCTCAAGCCATTATAAAGCAATGCGCCTCAGTGTTTGAAATACTGCACACACAAGTCATGGTATCTGCTTCTATCGGTATAGCTTGTGCTCCGGACGATGGCGACAACTTCAAACAACTTTGTCGTAAAGCCGATATCGCCATGTACGAGGCAAAACAAGACGGTCGCAACACCTTCCATTACTATGATAAAAGCCTAGACAAAACCAATGACGACAAATTCAGATTGCTGCAAAGGTTACGTCCAGCGCTGACCAGTAATGAATTTAAAATCTACTATCAGCCCATGATGTCCTTGTGCGACGGTAAAGTCACAACAATTGAGGCACTACTGCGCTGGCCTCAAGCCGATGGCAGCATGATAAGTCCTGAGCGGTTTATCCCTCTGGCCGAGAGTAGTGGCCTGATCAACGAGCTTGGACATTGGGTCATTCGGCAAGCCTGCTTTTTCTGTGCTCAACAGCGATCGTTAGGCATGCCTCAACTTCGAATAGCGGTAAACCTGTCGGTGGTGCAATTTAAAAGTGGTCACCTGCAAGAAACAGTAGAAAAAGCCCTTAGTGAGGCAGGCCTGCCGCCGAGTGCACTGGAGTTAGAACTCACCGAATCCTTACTCATCGACAATACACCACTTATTAGGCAACAACTTGAAGGGCTGAGCCGCCTTGGTATTACTATCGCCATAGATGACTTTGGTACAGGCTACTCTAACCTAAGTTATCTACGAGATTTCAAAGCCAGTAAACTGAAAATTGACCGTTCATTCATTAGCAGTATTTGTGAATCGCAAGACCAAGTATCATTGGTTAAAGCAATAATCCACATGGCTGCAAGCTTAGGGCTAAAAACCATTGCCGAGGGAATAGAAGACAAGGCAACGCTGGAAAAATTAGTAACGCTGCAATGTGACGAAGGTCAGGGTTTTCTTTGGGCTAAGCCCTTGCCAGCAGAGGGATTGGCTAAGTGGCTAGAGGAACATCAACAATCTAGTTGTCGCGAATTGAAGTAGTCTTCAATAGTGCTTGTAATCATAAAATTACAAGCACTAGAACATGATGACCTTTATCTCGGTTGTCTTAAATGGAATATTTGGCATTTGTTGCCAAGCAATGGTTGCGTAGCAAAATTAGTGTGTTCTGCTAGTCCGCAATTCTCTAAACCAAGTGCCTGATTAGTGTATTTATTAACAAACTGCATACCACCTCCGTGTACTGGAACCATTTTCCACTGTGCAGTTTTATCTTCGCAATCACCTAATTCTACATTTGCTCCAGGAACGATGTTTCCGTCCTCTACTGTGAGACAAAACTCGCTGTTATTTGGTGTTAACGCAACATACCCTGATTCGATTGAGTTGATTTGCCATTGCTGAGCTTCTTTATGGGACCAAGCTTGCTGCTCAACATTGCTGTTTAACTCCCCACCAATCGTTGCTACAGACAAGGCTTTACCACTTTGCTGGCTAAGTAACACAACATCACCTGTAGGTTTCAAATACCATTCATCACAGACTGCATCTGAAATCTGAACCACAGATTGATTTTCGGACGCTGAGCAAGCAGCCACTGCTAGAGATTTTCCAGAATAACGGTTGGTAATTTTAACTTTTCCGTCACTACTATTTGCAATCTGCCATTGCTGACAATAATTGTTCCGCCACGCCGCAGATCGCAACTGACCATTTTCTGCCAGAGAGCAATCGCTCACCTCTAAGAAACGACTATCTTCTTGGTTTGCCAATCGCACGTGACCATCACTCATCGCATCGATCACCCAACGGCCGTTGGTGGCACCACATTCTCTCTGTACGGCTTTTGGATCTTGAGGGTTACTGCCTGAATCCAGACAAAGTCCCGTTGTAGCGTTTACCAACTGGTATTGCTGTCCCTGAACACGTGTTATCAAAGGTCCATACTCACCTGAAGGCGGCTTAACTTTGACTCCAGGCGTAAGAGGCTCACCAAAATTTGGCGTACCGTCGGCGTTCCACTCAAACTTTTGTGCGCGTAGCGATCGCGTAGAGCTACACCCGTGCTCTACTGAGTCATTACCATGGTATACCAACCACTCTTCGGTACCATCTGGAGATTGGAAAAAGCCATTATGACCAGGGCCAAACACGGTTTCTGTGCGGCTAAATACTGGTTGTTCATATTTTTTCCAATGTTCGATGTTCAAAGGATCATCACCGACCAATTCCAATAAACCTAATTTGTAATCGGGCGTGTTACAGAAGCTTGCCGAATAGGTCATAAAGGTTCTGCCGTTGCGTTGAAGAATTTCGGCGCCTTCCGTCACTTTACGGCCACTGATTTCCCAATCCAATTCTGGACGCGTGATGATGGTATGCGGTGACCCCTCCTTCAATGTCCACGGATTTTCCATTTCAGCAATAATATTGAGTTGCTGATCACCCTGCCATTGCGAGTAGATCACATAAAGCTTACCTTCATGCTCAAGGTAATTTCCGTCTATATTCCATACATCCGGCATCAGAGCACCTTTGTACTCATAAGGACCCATGGGATCATCACCTGCGCTTTCCAATACATTCAAGTGCTGGTGGTCAAGGGTGCCATCTTCACCGGCAGTGTACATCATGTACCAGCGGTAACCGTTAGGACCTTTCAAGCGGTGAAACTCAAATGCCCAAAAATTAGCATTGCGGGCAGGATCAGCAGACGACCAAACATTCACTGGCTCAGCCTCAGCTAGGCCAGCGAGTGTCGGAGATTTGCGCATTACTAGCTCAGAAGTCCAAGTGGTAGTCGTGAGATAGTAGTTACCGTCCCAATATTCCAGCCAAGGATCCGCACCGTTGGGAAACAAGGGGTTGGCAAAGGTTCCGTCATCTTGTTTGACTGGAGCTTCCTCCTGAATTTGATGTACTAAAGGCACATCAGCTTCTTCGGTGGCGGTACACGCAGTTAGTAGCGATATCAGACTCGCGGCTACTAACTTAAAAGAGGTGTTCAGGTTTAAAGACATACTGACTCCTTATTTCTACTTCACTACATCAAACGCATATACGATACGAATCTGATATTGCTCACCAGGCGACAAAGTCGTTGAAGGGAAAGCGGGCTGATTGGGCGAATCTGGATAATGTTGTGGCTCTAAACAAAAGCCGGTGCGGAAATCAAAGGGCTTGCCATCGCGACTCGTTGAGCCGTCCATAAAATTACCGGAATAGAATTGTACGGCGGGCTCATCGGTTAAAACGGTCAATTGACGACCTGACGTTGGTTCAACCACAGTGGCAGCCTCGATCAACTCGTCATCGATATCAGCTTTGATTACAAAATTATGATCGTACCCTTTGCCCCTTGCCATTTGTTCATGATTAGTATTGATATCTTGACCAATGGTTTTAAAGTCGCGGAAATCAAAGGGAGTGCCTGCTACCGGCATAAGCTCTCCTGTTGGAATCAAGCCACTGTCAACCGGGGTGATACTATCTGATGGGATGCGCAATTGATGGTCAAGAATGCTGCCGCCACCCGCTAAATTGAAATAGGAGTGCTGGGTCATATTAACAATAGTTGTTTTGTCAGTAGTTGCGGAAAATTTCATATCCAACGTATTGTTATTGGTCAAGGTGTAGACCACTTGCATATCCAAAGTACCAGGGTAACCCTGATCACCATCTGGACTAACATAGCTTAAGGTAACGCCAGAACTGTTCTCTGTAGTAAAAGGAACCATTGCCCAGTTCTTGCGATCAAAACCGTTGTGACCACCGTGTAAATGGTTGTCACCATCATTTTGCCCTAACTGGTAGTCTACGCCTTCGAGAGTAAAACGACCGTTGGCAATTCGGTTTCCATAGCGCCCGATAATAGCGCCATAATAGGGGTTCGCAGACTCATATGCGTGAATATCATCCATACCCAACACAATATTAGCCATCTGACCTTTGTTATCAGGTGTTGTAATTCGAGTGATGATGCCGCCATAGCTAATGACATCCACTTCAATGCCGTGCTTATTGGTTAGCGTAACTTTAGATACGGCGGTTTTATCAGACAAATAGCCATAATGTGATAAAGAAGCACTGGGATACTGATGAATCATCTGAGTTCCTTGGGTTGTAGCTTGGGCACTCATAACAACCACTCCCAGAGCAATACTAAATACAAGTTTGACTAGCCGATGGCTAAAGCCCGGCGTTAAAGTAGAGCGATGTAATGTAAAATCCATGAGTAACCCTAATTAATAATTGTTTTACCTGACAATTTGACCATCTTTGACCAAAACACAGTCCATACCAGCTGCCTTTGCAGCCTGATAGCCAATTTGCGTATCTTCAAAGACAAGACAACTAGAAGGCTCAACACCCATAGTTTGTGCTACTGTCAGAAATGTTTCGGGATGTGGTTTACCTTGTTTGACGTCTGTCGCAGTTACAAGGGCATCAAGTTTGTCAAGCAGATGATGGTGAGATAGTAGTTCTAACGCGTGTTGACGCTCAGCCCCGGTACCTATACCTATGGGCTTGTGACCCAAATTGGCCTGAAAGATGTCGTGAGTGACCGGAATCAATGCTGGTACAATAGTCATTTGATTCCAGAAATGGCGCTTTTTCAACGCAACGGTTTTGGGATCATGAGACAACTGAAACTTTTCATTCAGCAATACCACGGTTTGTTGTGTTGGAACGCCGCCCAGACTGTTCATGTAGTCCTGATCGAAAGGATAACCATAGTACTCGCAGGTAACCCTCCAAGCCTCCAAATGAGAAGGCATGGAGTCAACCAGAGTACCATCCATATCGAAAATCAGGCCCTGATATTGTTCTAAATTCAAATTGATTCCGACTTTGATGTTAAGGAAGGTGATATGAATATCACCTTCAACCAACGACAACTTAAGCGTCTACACACCTTGTTTTAGCGCATAATATGCTGCACTTTGTCGTAACTCATTTTTGAACTGACGCAACTCGGTGTTTTCGTCAATGATAACGGTTTCAACACCAGCCATTTCAGCAAAGTCCTCAATCATGTCTGTAGTTACCGCCTGACTGTATGCACTATGGTGAGCTCCACCAGCATAAATCCAAGCAGCAGCGGCCACGTTAAGGTTTGGTTTTGGTTCCCACAACGCAGAAGCTACAGGAAGATTTGGTGTACCTTCAGGTTGTTCAACCGTATTCACCTCATTCACGATGATTCTGAAACGGTTGCCCATGTCGATAGGTGATACGCAGATAGAAGGCCCTGCTTTTGCGGTAAATAGAAGACGTGCCACATCACATTTAACACCGATGGTATGGCGATGTACTTCTAAGCGCGGCTTTTCTTTAGCAATAGACGGGCAAATTTCTAGCATATGGGCACCTAGTACTTGATCAACACCATCAAAGTTATAGGTGTAATCTTCCATAAAACTACAGCCTCCGTCTCGCCCTTCTCCCATCACTTTCATAATGCGAACCATGGCCGAAGTCTTCCAGTCTCCTTCACCGCCGTAGCCAAAGCCTTTTGACATTAAGCGCTGAGTTGCCAAACCTGGTAGGCCTGTAAGACCCGTCAAATTTTCGAAGCAGTTAGTAAAAGCACCAAAGCCACCATCAACGAGGAATTTTTCCATGCCTAGTTCAAGCTTAGCTTCATTAACTAGCATATTGTAGGCGTGACTGTCTTTCCATACATCATCCGCAATCACATAGTCTTGTTGATACTGCTCTAGTTGACTCTTCGCTTCCTGCTCACTGACACTGTTCACTACCTCAACCAAATCGCCCACACCAAAAGCGTGAACCTGATAACCAAAGGCGATTTGCGCTGCTACTTTATCTCCTTCGGTTACCGCTACATGGCGCATGTTGTCACCAAATCGGGCCACTTTCAGTGACTGGCTTTCTGCCCAACCTAAAGCGGCTCGGGTCCAACCGTTGATTTGATCAATTACATGTGGAGCTTGCCAGTGACCAACCACAACTTTGCGCTCTTTGCGCATACGCGTACCGATAAAGCCAAACTCTCTATCGCCATGAGCACTTTGGTGAGTGTTCATGTAGTTCATGTTAATTTCTGACCAAGGTAATTTGGCATGAAATTGGGTATGAAGATGTAACCAAGGTTTAACCAGCTCACTTAACCCAGCTATCCACATTTTCGCTGGCGAGAACGTGTGCATCCATAGTATCAAACCAGCACAATTGGGATCATTGTTTGCCTGTTGGCAAACGCTATGAATCTCTTCAGGTGTTTTTACCGTTGGTTTACACACGATAGGAGCAGGCAGTTGTGCCGTTTTATTTAAACCATCAACGATGGCAGAACTATTACTAGTAACCTCAGCCAGTACCTTTGGTCCGTAAAGGTGTTGTGAGCCGGTTACAAACCAAATTTCTCTGTTAGACATATTACTATCCTCTATTTAATCTTTTGCGTTACCAGCATTACTTCTGGCCATAGTAGGCATTTTCACCATGCTTACGTAGGTAGTGCTTATCCATTACCTCTCGCTTCAGTACTTCTGATTGAGGGTTTAACGTACGCGTCAGGTAAGCCATTTTTGCAACTTCTTCGAGTATTGCGGCGTGATACACAGATTCAGCAGCATCTTTACCCCAGGTAAATGGAGCGTGACCAGCAACGACTACCATGGGAGAAGCTTTGGGATCGATAGACTTAAATGTATCGGTGATCTGTACACCAGTTTCCAGCTCATAATCTCGCTGGATTTGTTCATCCGTTAATTCGCCGGTGCAAGGAATTTCACCATGCACGAAATCGGCATGAGTAGTCCCTAAACAAGGAATCGACTGCCGCGCTTGCGCCCAAGCAGTCGCATACGTTGAATGTGTATGGGTCACTCCGCCAATGCTGTCAAAATGGCGGTATAAGTGGATATGGGTTTTGGTATCAGAGGAAGGTCTTAACTTACCTTCAACAATGTTATTGTCTAAATCTACCAGTACAATATCGTCGGCTTTCATATTTGCATACGACACTCCACTGGGTTTAATGGCAACAATGCCCGCATCACGATCAATTTGTGACACATTACCAAACGTGTATATAACAAGTTCACGATTAACCAGTTCTAAGTTTGCCTCAAATACCTGGCGTTTTAATTCTTTATAACTCATTGCAAACCTCCATCTACCACGTCTCCCAATTGCTGATACTTTCGATACAGCGCATCATATATGGCTACGTTTTTCGCATCGGGGTGATAACTCTTATAAACCGGTGAGGCCATGACTTCTTGCGCTTCACTCACGGTGTCAAATTTATTTGCAGCTACAGCAGCCATGATCGCAGCGCCTAACGCACAACTTTGATCACTTTCCAGTACTTCAATATTGCAATTCCATACGTCGGCGCATGTTTGCATGACAAAATCAGACTTTTTAGAGATGCCACCGATTGTAACTATGGATGTAATATCAACACCTTGAGACTGAAATCTCTCGGTAATAGCTCTGGCACCAAAGGCAGTTGCTGTAACAAGCGCTTTGAATATGTGGGGGGCGTCTGCGCCCATTTTGATACCCGCCAAGGCCATAGCTACATTCTGGTTAGCGTCAGGGGTTCTACGCCCGTTTATCCAATCTAGCGCTACGATATCTGACAGATCTACAGGCAATTGTTGTGCGGCTGCTGATAGGTCTATCAAGAGCCTATCTTCTACCTGAGCAAATTGCTCTTCACTCACCACATCACCGAATTGACGCATTGGCCATAACAGTACTTTCTTAAACCAAGCGTATAGGTCGCCAAAAGCCGATTGCCCTGCTTCCAAACCAATCATATTCGGAATCACTGAACCATCTACTTGACCACAAATGCCGCTGACACAAGTTTCACCAAGGGTTTGTGGATCAGCTACCGTAATATCACAGGTAGAAGTACCTACTACTTTAGTGAGTACACCGGGTTTAACTTTGGCCGCAACGGCGCCCATGTGACAATCGAAGGCACCATAACCAATAGCTATACCTGCTTTTAGGCCAAGTTTCTCAGCCCATTCGGCGGTCAATTGACCTGCACAAATATCGCTGGTTTTAGTATTAGGGTTCAGCTTATCAATCAACCCATCCAACAGCGGATCAATGGAGGTAAAAAATTCATTAGGAGGGAAACCATCCCATTTGGCATTCCACATCAATTTATGGCCAGCCGCACAGCGTCCCATGACTAACTCGTCAGGGTGAGTCTTTCCACACATCAAGGCTGTTATCCAGTCACAGTGTTCTACCCACATATGAGTTGCATCAGCAACTGCTTGGTCTTGACGAGAAACATGCAGAGCTTTCGCCCAATACCATTCGGAAGAATAGATTCCGCCAATATAAGAGAGGTAATTCACGTCACCCGCGGCGGCTTTAGCGGTGATTTCCTCTGCTTCACTAATAGCCGTGTGGTCTTTCCACAAGACAAACATAGCGTTAGGGTTTTCGGCGAATTCCTCGGTTAATGCCAAGGGCTCGCCATGCGCATTCACGGCAACGGGCGTTGAACCGGTCGTATCAAAGCTCATCCCGATCACTTTGCTAGCACAATCAGCGGGAGCCTGCTCCCAAAGTTCGTTGACAACCTTGATAAGGCTCTCTGTGTAATCCAGAGGATGTTGACGATATTGATCTAACTCAGGTTTGCAATACAACCCTTTCGCCCACCGCGGATAGTTTACGGTGGTACTGGTAATTTCTTTACCAGTATTGACGTCAACCAGTAATGCTCGGACTGAATCTGACCCGAAATCCAGCCCCAAGGTGTAAGAAGACATAACGACTCTCTAATATTAATACTATGAAAAACTAATGTTATTATACTACTTAAAAATTAATTGTATGATAATATCACCATTAGTGGAAAAGCAAATTAATTATTAAATTTGTTAAGAGATAAATTACAAATAGAGGATGTAATGGAAAATCAATTAGATAAGCTAAAAGAATTTACAACCGTTGTTGCGGACACGGGTGACTTCGAGGCCATTGAGAAATTCTCCCCAGAAGATGCTACGACCAATCCTTCACTAATACTCAAAGCCATTCAGATGGAGAAGCATAAGCCCCTTCTTACACAAGCCATTGAATGGGCTAAAGAAAACAATAAAGACAACATAGTTGAAGCGGCGTCGGATAAGCTAGCGGTGATGATAGGTGCGAAATTATTGGAGCAAGTTCCTGGTCTTGTTTCAACAGAAGTAGACGCAAGGTTGTCATTTGATACTACAAAAACTGTGGAAAAAGCACAGCACTTGTTAGATTTATATCAGGCACAGGGAATAGACCCAGCTCGTATTCTTATAAAAATCGCAGCAACCTGGGAAGGTATTCAAGCTGCCCGTATCCTGCAAGAAAAAAACATTAACTGTAATGTGACTTTGCTATTTTCTTTTGCCCAAGCTAAAGCTTGTGCTCAAGCCAACGCCTTTTTGATTTCACCCTTCGTAGGACGTATTTTGGATTGGTATAAGAAAAACCAACCTGATAATAACTATGACGGTGAAAATGATCCCGGCGTAAAATCAGTGACGCAAATTTACAACTACTTCAAGCAGCACGGCTACAAAACCATTGTTATGGGAGCTAGCTTCAGAAACACCGAAGAGATACGTCAGTTAGCAGGTTGTGACCGTCTAACAATCAGCCCCGCACTTTTGGAAGAGTTGGCGAATACGACTGATGAACTCACTCAGAAGCTTACTGCATCGTCGGTAGATGGGAAAGTCGACACACCAATCACAGAAGCTGAATTCCGTTGGTCGATGAATCAAGATCAAATGGCGAGTGATAAACTTGCTGAAGGTATACGCCAATTTGCTGTCGATCAGCAAACACTGGAAGATACCATCAAAGCCTACCTTTAATAGCTGTTTGCATAAAACTCAGTACATACTGAGTTTTATGCTCACAACAACAATCTAATTTTCCACCACTGTCCTAGTTATTCCGACTTCAACAGTCGAACACCGTATAACCCACCTGCAATCGATCCCGTGTGGGCCTTAAACGTTACTCTGAAATAGGGGTTGTCATCGGTAAAAAAGGCAGCAGAGATTAGGTAGTCCACCGTGTAGAATTCAGGCCCCTTATCGCCCTCTAACTTCACGGTAGCTAGCAGCTTGTCATTCACTAACACATCGAAAACCCGACCAGCATCTAATCCAAAATAGGTTAACCGCAGAACAGGGGTGTTCTCATCTTTTCTATTTAAACGGTAACCGAACCATTCGTGGGCATGTCGCCAATGTCTCGTACCATTTATCCCTGCTTCACTTTGACTAGCCTCAAAGAAATGATCTGCTTCTGGTTGCTGCTCTCCAGGAGAAATATAATCTAGTGTTCTTGATAGCAAAGCATTTTCCACTGCTTGCTCTTGTATCATTTGCTGTTTGTAATCTTGCCATCCCTCGGCACTAAACTGTGGGAAATACAGTGTGTATCGACTATCGTGCAAACGGAAAAATGGTATCAGCTCTATTGGCTGTCCTTGATTAGTCAATTCGCCTTGCACTTCAAACTGAAGCGAGAAACCTTCGGTTTTTGTTATGCCAGATAAGAATGAATCATCATCGCTAATAAAGATTGGGGCGTCTGTTAAATCGCATTTAGGACCCTGAGCTATATGTCCCATGCGAGAACTATCTGCAATAAAATCTAACTGTTCATTCTCAAAGGGTTGAGTTTTAGTTGCAAGAACAATGGGGCCATGTAAAACAGAGTAATAATTACTCTGGTCTGGCAACTGCTCAAGGGTGGTCTTCATGGGCAATTGCAAAGTCAATGAGTCGCCATTTTTCCAATGCCGCTTTAGGGTAAAATACTCTCCGGCGTTGTGATTAACCTCAATACTTTCACCGTTTAATTGAGCCACCACTTTACCGGCAACCCAGGAAGGTAAACGAATGTTTAGCTCAAAAACCCCTTCATTGTGCACAGTGATACTTGTGGTATCTGTATCAGGAAAATCAGTAGACTGGCTGAATTTTATACCTTTTTCTCGCCATAAGACTTCGGAATTGGTAAACAGATTAACGAAAAACTGATCTCCGCGAGAGGCGTACAGCATCTCTCCATATTTAGAGTGATTTTCAATACCTGAGCCAACACAACACCACATGCCTTCAGATGGAGCCGAATACACTCTATAGTGATTTGGACGCATAGGGGTGAAGTAAACCAACCCACCGTGCACCGGATGCTGCGACGAAAGGATGTGATTAAATAACGCACGCTCATAGTAGTCGAGATACTTAAGGTCTCCTTTAGCCTGATAAAGTAGGCTGGAGAGTTTCAGCATATTGTATGTATTGCAGGTTTCAGGCCCTTCAACGTCTTTAATCATACTAGAGAAATCGTTGCTGGGATGAAAATGCTCCCGAACACTGTTGCCACCAATACTTACTGTACGAGCGCCTGTCACCTGATGCCAAAAGTAGTCAGCGCTGTTCAACCAGTCCTGATCACCATTCATATTTGCAATACGAGCTACGCCCACTATTTTGGGGATTTGGGTATTGGCATGTAGCCCATTTAACTCGTCTCTTTGTGCCAATAGTGGATCGAGCAATTTGATTTCTGTGTATCTCTTGGCAAGTTCAAGATACTTATTATCACCTGTGATTGCGTAAACGTCGGCTAACGTTTCATTCAGGCCACCGTATTCGGTGCGCAACATCAGTTGCAATTGACTGTCACTCAACTTATTACTCAAAGTGAGCATCCAATCACTGAAAGCAACCATCATCTGTTTTGCTTGCTGATTATCTGCATATAGGTATGCATCTCGCAGCCCGGAAAACACTTTATGCAAATTGTACCAAGGCACCCAGCTGTTGTTCAGCGTAAATAGATCCGCTTCTACCTGACCATTGGCTATCTCACGCCACACTCTGGCGCCGCCAGGTACTCCACCTAAATAGCCATTACCATGCTGTTGTTGGCATTTCGCCAATTCACCAATCATGTAGTTCAAGCGCTCAAGTAGCGCTTGATTACCAGTAGATGCATACATTAATGCTAATGCCGACAAATAGTGACCACCAATGTGACCGTCAAGGCCCGTATTTTCCCAGTTAGGGTAGCTTTCCACCTTGACCGACAGATTAGCCTCACGTTGATATGGGGCTAGCAACCGATCTGGGTCCATCAATAACAAGTAGTTTAAATTGGTCTGTTGAGCGTCATAAAAAGGCCCTGCGGTTAATCGTACATCCTTGATTGAAACTGGCTTAATAAACTGAGTCGCGTAAACCGAAGAGGAAAGTAGCAGCAATGGTATTAGCAAAACACGCAGCTTTTTCATGGGCAAGCCTTTTTATTGGTAAGTAAATAGAGGCAATTCCCCCGAGGTTGAAACACTGGGGGAAAAGCGCAGTAGGTTCGATCTATTCCTGTATTGACGGTTTTCCGAATACAGGTAGACCAGCATCATCCCAGCGGATTTCTTTCACGTAAGTGTGACGATTTGGGTCCCATAGCGGATCACCCTCAATTTCTGTATAGGTTCTAGCGTGGTAAACTAGAATATCAGTTTCATCGTCCTCACCTTTGGTAAAGCTGTTGTGACCAGCGCCATATACCCCGTGCTCGTAACAACTAGAAAACACTGGCTTCTGTGATTTTTCCCAACTAGCAGGATCCATTAAGTCAGCTTGGTCATCGGCCACTAGCAATCCCATGCAATAGTTTTCGTCTGTTGCACTTGCCGAGTAACTGATAAAAATCTTGCCATTTTTCTTTAGAACTGCGGGCCCTTCATTCACCCAAAAACCAATAATTTCCCACGGCAGTTCTGGCTTAGTTAGCATTACAGGTTTTGAACTAATCTTGTCTGGCGTATCCATAGTGGCAATATACAGATTGCTGTTGCCCTCTATGCCATTTTCTTTTTGTGCCCACAAGTAATAAAGCTGTCCGTTATGAGTAAAGGTTGTGGCATCAAGACAGAAAGTATCTATCCCTGTATCCAATTGACCTAAAAACTGCCATTCACCCGTCAATGGGTTGTCGTCTTCGCAGCGCAACACATACATACGGTGTTGGAAGAGGTTGTCTTTAATTTCACGGCTTGGAGCAATAGCTACATACACGTACCACGCTCCCTGATTGAAATGAATTTCCGGTGCCCAAACCAAATCAGAATATGGTCCCTCGTCAGGTTTGTGCCAAATGTCATGGGTTTCAGCATTGGCCAAACCTTCTATAGTTTTCGACCGACGCAATTCGATGCGGTCATAGGCCGGAACCGACGCAGTGAAATAATAATATCCGTCGCTATGTTTATAGATAAAAGGATCGGCGCGTTGTTCAATGAGTGGGGTTAGTTGTGTCACGTAGAACTCCTGACTGTTTAAAAGAATGACCTCTTCCCCAAGGTTAAGGCCATTTCATTGAAAGGATAACCGGCTTGTTGTTAAGACGGATTACCTGCAAGTTGAGTCTTAATCTGCTCGAACTTGTCGTTGTTAATCTTGTATTTGAACATAAGGGTTCCCATCAGCATGTGAAAAACACCGGGAATGATGGACAGCATGAGGGCTATGCCTGTGAGGGTGAACGCGCTTTGTTCCTGATCTGGTTGGTAGTTAAAATATGCCAACAGCATTCCAACGATATATCCCGCAATACCCATACCGGCCTTTTGAGCAAATGATATACCTCCGTATGCCAAGCCAGAAACACGTTCTCCTGTTTTTACGGTGCCATAATCGATGGCCTCAGAAATGATTGACCAGAAGATTGGCGCGTGTAAATCCACAACAAAAGACAAGGCAAAATAAAGTACGAATGCCATTACCACGTCACCTGGGTCGACCATGAAATAAATCATTGCACTTAACAGGCCAACCAAAAGTTGGCTGTATCGAAATAGCTTAATTTTGCAATAGTGTTTAGTGATCCAAGTTGAAGCTACCATAGCCAAAATGGCAGCAATCACACCGGAAGAAATGAAGGCTGAAGACAACTGTGCGTCGCCGCCTAAATAGTACTTTGCGTAATAAAGCGCAACAGAACCACGTACTACATATCCAATGGTGCCGATGACACAGATAGCGACCAAAATTAACCACTGGTCATTCTTAACCAATAATTTTAGCTGTGAAAAAAAGGGCTTGGTTTCTACTTTGTGCTCTATACGCTCTTTGGTAGTAAAAAAGCAGAAGATAAACAACACTGCTGACATTATCGCCATTAATCCCATGGCGTACTGATACCCCACGGCAATATCATCTCCCCCCCATTTATCGGCAATAATAGGTACCATACTCGTCACTAGCAACGCTGCCACTTTGGCAAAAAACAGACGATATCCATTGGCAGATAACTTTTCTTTAGGGTTGTCAGTCATCACTCCAATGATGGAGATATAAGGTATGGTTACCACGGTAAACATGATAGTGACAAAAATATAAGTAGAGTATGCCCACACCAATTTACTGTTGTATTCCCAGTCTGGAGTGCTAAAGGTTAGAAAAACGGAAATGGCAAATGGAATAGCCATTACTAGGAAATAGGGGCGATAGCGTCCCCATCGAGTGGTGTACTTGTCGGTAATAATACCCATAATTGGATCTGTGACGGCATCAATTAAGCGCACTGCTAAAAACAGGAATGCCAAATCTTCTGGTTTCAATCCAAATACATCGGTGTAAAAAAAGGTGATTATCAACATCATTGATGAAATCACCACGTTTACAGCCATATCTCCAGAGCCATAGCCCACTTTTTCTAATACAGATAGTTTGTTTGCACTCATTACAAGCCTTTTCTCATTTTAGGGTGACTTCGCGATATGAAGTTTCTTTATTTTTCATATACCCTTTTTTAACAATAATATAATATGCTAGGATTATTAATCATACAATAGTACATATACGAATATTTACGTGTTGCATTGGGAGTTAATTTTGTTTTCGTTAGGTTCAGTCAGGAAAGTTTTACTATGTGCTGCCGGATTATTTTTAACCTTCGGTTGTCAGACAGCGGAGTATCCTCAATTAGATATTCATGATCCGGTCATGATTAAAGAAGGAGACAAATACTACCTGTTCAGCACCGGACCTGGTATCACCATTTACCAATCTGAAGATATGGTGACTTGGGATTATGCCGATAGGGCCTTTAAAACCGAGCCAGATTGGGCCCGAGATGTCGCTCCAAGTTTTAATGGCCATTTGTGGGCGCCGGATATTATCCATCACAATGGCTTATATTATCTTTATTACTCAGTGTCTGCATTTGGTAAAAATACATCTGCTATGGGTGTAGCGGTGAATAAAACCCTAGATCCTCAATCACCGGAGTATCAATGGCAAGACAAAGGTATCGTGCTGCAATCTATTCCTCATCGGGATAGTTTTAATGCAATCGACCCCAACATCATCTTTGACGACAACGGTACACCT
>Ga0256829_1001888_pt1 | contig 16341 bp, 18 predicted proteins | sample 131447metaG_FD_185979 | JGI IMG/M metagenome (GOLD analysis project Ga0256829, IMG submission 185979) | Hydrothermal vent microbial communities from Lau Basin, Pacific Ocean - 131-447 | ecosystem: Environmental > Aquatic > Marine > Hydrothermal vents | place: Pacific Ocean: Lau Basin | collected...
TGAGAGTGTAAGATCTTTATGGAGTTTTACTAAACTGATAATATTTTTTGTTGTCAATATACCTATAGGTTGAGCACTCTCATCTACAATGATGATGTTATCGTAAGCAAGTTTGACCATATCTTTTAGAACATCAGATGTAGAAGTATCAGGTGTCACTGTTTTTACTTTTTTACCTATTTTGAAAAAATCTTCTAGTTTGTAGCTCTCCATTAAAATATCTGGATCCATATTGGCAGTGATATCACTATGTGTTACGAGACCATATAGAGAGTTTGTCTCATCTATGACACAGATAAATTCTGCTGACTCTATCTGCTCTAATGCGTCTAAAATATTTTGCTCTTTTTTGAGTACTGGAACTTTTGCAAGGTGTAAATCAGAAAGAGGTATCTCTAAGTCATACTGCTTATTTTTAAAGTTGATCACATCAAAGACATTCAGTACGGAAAAGCCATCTTCTCTTATAATAACGATACTGCGATGCTCACTCTGCATCATCTGCTCAATAGCATAAGAGAGGGTATCATTGATACTCACTGAAATAATCTGATGTGTTGCAATCTCTCCAATATTTGGAAATTTCATGTCTACTCTCTTTTTATCGGTATAATACAAATAATATCAGAATTTTACTTAAGCTCAAACACTTAACTATTAAAATTATGTTTATGCACTTAAGTATTAGTAGAATTTTGATAAAATTGTATTTATGAATACAAAAGAGAAAATAAAACGCACACTTCTTATAGCAACTGGTTTTGCTTTAGCGACATATTTAATCATAAGTGGTATGGCTATCTTAGATGAAGAAGTACCACAAAAAGTTGAGCAAAATGCCACGAATAACCCTCAATAGATCGCACTTTTTTTACAATCTGGATCGTATTGCCCAAAAGACAGGTTCTAAAGAGAAGATAGCTCTTGTACTTAAAGATAATGCTTATGGTCATGGACTAAGAGAGATGGCAACTCTTGCACAGGAGTATGGCATCACCAAGGCTGTTGTTCGTTTGGATACAGAGGCTAAAGAGATAGAAAAGTATTTTGAGTATATCTTGGTTTTAGCGGATATACCTCAGATAGCAAGTAAAAAAATTTCCTACACCATCAACGATATAAACAGCATTAAAAAGTTTGCCAAAGATACAAAAGTAGAACTCAAGGTAGATACAGGTATGGGCCGTAATGGTGTGCATCTCTTTGAGCTAGATGAGGCTATAGCACTTATAAAAAAACAGGGGCTACAACTTGAAGCCGTATTTACTCACCATAGCTGTGCCGATGAGCTTAACGGTAACTATGAATTACAAAAGAGTAGCTTTGAAGAGCTCAAGAGAAGACTCCCTTCAACTCTTCGTTTTCACTCATGTAACTCCGCTGCACTTTTTCGTGAGGAGAGCTTTAGTGACGATATGGCGAGAGTAGGCATTGCAGCTTATGGCTGTTTAGAAATGCCTAAAGAGTTAGCTAGTGTAGATGTTAAGCCAGTACTCTCTCTCTATGCAAGTAAGAACTCTACCCGTATACTTCATAAGCATGATCGGGTTGGGTATGGAGCAACTTTTTGTAGTGAGAAGAGTTGCTGTGTAAGTAACTATGACTTTGGATACGGGGATGGTTTTCTTCGTTCATGCTCAAACCACTATGAAACACCGGAGGGCATAGAAATAGCAGGACGTATCTCAATGGATAACAGCTCTTTTCTCTGTGAAGAAGAGGAATTGCTTATCTTCAAGGATGCAAGTCGTGTGGCTAGCTTTGCCAAGACCATTAGTTATGAAGTTCTTACCTCTTTAAAACCCCACCTCAAACGTGAAATAGTATAGTTCAATTTAGTACTCAAAAACTCTTCGACTCTGCCAGTATTTCTCTCTCCAGTAGGGATTGTTAATGTTTGAGAGAGTAACTCCGTACTTTGAAGAGGCATTCATAAACTTCCCATGTTCAAGATAAACACCAGAGTGTCTTTCATTGTAGGCAGTTTTAAAGAGGACTAAGTCACCACTACGAAGTTGGCTTCTCTTTATCCACCGACCGATTTTAGCTTGTTCTTTAGTTGTTCGAGGAACTCTAATACCAAGTGCATTGAAGTAAAGCTGTTGTACAAATGAGGAGCAATCAACCCCCTGCTTTGAACTTCCACCGAACTTATACCTTGTTCCCTCCCATTTCATATACTCTTCATAAAGGGCATCTACAACTGCTGTATTATCATCAAGTTGTACACTTTCTTGTACTGGTTTTGAGTGTCTTTTGAGTCTGATTTGATGTTTATATGCACCTACTCCTTTTGTCGAACAGCTACTCAGTAGAAAAAGAGTAACTATAAAAGAGAAGAGTTTGAGCATTTTAGTCGGTGATTTTGATGATAGCGTTTGTAAAGAGTAGACCATCAAGACCAAGAAGTGCCATCTCCTCTATTTCAGACTCTTTTTCTATCTTTGTAAGTATTTTCGCATCAAAAAGGTAGGACTCAGCTATGTCTTGTGCTGTTTTTGCAAGCTCTTTTGGGACAAGAATAAACTTCGCATCCAAAGAAGAGGCATAAATAAGCTCTGTGATATTTTGTACACTAAGCATAAATGCGATACTGTTTTCTTTTGCATGCTTTACAATATCAAGGTTATTTTCACTAAAGAGGAGGTAGAGTGTAGAGGAGGGTGGGGTGTTTTTTATAGCTTCTATAGAGTCTATATGATAAAAACTCTCACTAGGGATAAATCTATGTCCAAAGAGTAACATCTGTTCAATCCTTAGCGTTTAAGCATTCACTAGAGCAGTAATACTTTGCATCACTAAGAAGTGCTTCATCTATCTCTACATATACACCACAACTTGCACATTCTACCATATCATTAGCCTTGGGAGTCTCTTTCTTGGGTGCTTTTTTTTGTGAAGTTATAGAGGGCTTTTTCTTTATAAACATAAAGTAAACTACTGCTATAACACCGATAACAAGTAAAAGTTTCATTATCATAAGTTCTCTCCTAAAAGTAGATAGTGTCTGTTGTTTGTTTCGATGATCTTGTGCTGCATATTTTTTACACCATCTCGTACTTCATCAAAAACTTTTTCTCCCTTATAAAAGAGAAACTTTGTCTCTTTGTCTCGGAAGTTCTTGCTGAGCTCTAGAAGCATTTTTGTGTCAGTTACTGCACGTGAAGTGATGAGGTCAAAAATACATGGCTCCATTTGCTCTACACGTTTTTTTACTACTGTCACATTGCTAAGACCTAAGTCAGCTTTGATAAACTGTAAAAAAGAGGCACGTTTCATAAGTGGCTCAACGAGAGTTACCTGTGTGTTAGGCAAGCCAAATGCGAGTATCATTCCTGGAAATCCTGCACCTGTTCCTATATCCATAAGAGAGTCTACCTTTGGTAAAAAACTTACAGGGAAAATGGCATCATAGATAAAATGGTCTATAGTGTCGTTATCTTTAGCACCCGTAAGGTTATGAATCTTGTTCCACTTATGTAAATGCTCTTTATACTTCTGTACTAGTGTAAAAAAATTCTCAGGAAGTGGTACCTTCTCTTGAATGAGTGTAGCTTTTAGGTTCAATCTTTTATCCTTCTTATGAAAAGAGTTTTTTCATTAGTGAGAAAAACATCTTAAATATTCCATGGTTCCCCACTAAGTCATCTATAAAGGCATCATAAGTTGTGCCTTTATCTTCAAAAAATCCACGAAGATATTTCTCACTAGCTTCAACACCACCCTCTTTTTCTATTTCTATTAGTTTTTGGTAGAGAGGAGCCATAGTATCTATGGCATTTTGTGGTGCGGCTTTTCTAAAGGCAGTATGAGAAAGTATTTCGTTCGTGATAGGATCTACTTTTGGTTCAAACTCTGTGACAACCCAGTAGTAACTTCCATCTTTAGCAAGGTTCTTGACAACCGCCATAATATTTTGTGCACGGTTAATTCTGTCCCACATCATTTTAAAGAGAACCTTAGGCATATCAGGATGGCGAACGATAGAGTGAGGTTTTCCTATGAGCTCTGCTTCTGAGTAACCTGATATCTCAACAAAGTAATCATTCCCATACTCTATAATTCCTTTTGCATCAGTCTTAGAAACGATATATCTCTTAGGATTTAGTTTGATTTCGTTAGTAGTAGGTTTTGGATGTGCCACAATTAACTCCTTTTGGAAATATTAAGTTAATTGTATAGTTTTTTCTATTAAACTTCTACAATAATTTTGAAAAAATTGGGGAATTTATGACAAAAGAAGAGATGCTCGATGCTATGGAAAATGCGAAAAATGTACATCTTGATCAGATGCAAAAGGTAAATGATGAGATAAAGGGTAAAAAAATAGAAAACCCAACAGCCTTAGGTAAGATGGAGTGTGAGTGTGGTATCTGGTTTCATAATAATGAAGAGAGAATGAAAGAGATCTGTGGACTACAGCTTTTTGAACGCTTGGATGCAAGTCATGAGAAGTGGCACAATGACTATGCAAACATCTATAAACTCTTTTATTTAGAGGAAAAAAAAGGAATTTTTTCAAAAATAAAAGAGACACTGAGTTCAAATCAGATGAAGATAGATAAGGCAAAAGTTTACTACAGTGAGCTCAAAAAAGACACGAAAGAGTTACTAAGTATCGCAGACTCTGCGAGTAGACGCATCAGTGCACTTAGTAAGTCTAAGTTTGAGTAGACTTAAGTAGCTCCGTCATCTCTTGTGCAGGGATAGGACGAGAGTAGAGAAAACCTTGTATAAGGTCACAGCCACTCTGCTCTAAAAACTCTTTTTGTTCTTCTGTCTCGACACCTTCTGCAATGATTTTTAAGTTAAGGCTCTGTCCTAGTGCGATGATTGCCTTGGTAATAGCCATGTCATCCTCATCATGAGGAATGTCTTTTACAAAGGACTGGTCGATCTTGAGTTTATCTAAGGGAAGTTTTTTTAGATAAGAGAGTGAAGAGTAACCTGTTCCAAAGTCATCTATGGCTATCTCTATTCCCATAGCATTGATCATATTGAGTTTTTTGATGGACTGCTCTGGATTGTCCATCACTTGACCCTCTGTGACTTCTAACTCTAGCCATGAAGATTGAAAGTTCATCTCTTTCATAGTTTTGATAAGATAGGATAAAAAATCCTCTTTGGCAAGCTGTTTCATCGCAAGGTTGAGTGAAAGTACTCCTGGCTGAAATCCCTCTTTTTTCCATAGAGCAAACTGTGCCATCGCTTTTTTCATAACAATACGGTCAATCTCTATAATAAGTCCACTCTCCTCAGCAATAGGAATAAACTTTATAGGAGGGACAAGCCCAAGGGAAGGATGCTGCCATCTGACAAGAGCTTCCATCCCCACAATAATACCACTTTTTATACCGTACTGTGGTTGGAAGTAGACAACAAACTCCTCTTTCTCTACCGCGATACGAAGACTTGACTCCATTACAACACGTTCGAAGACATAAGCACTCATCTCAGAAGCATAAAACTGAAAGTTGTTACGCCCCTCCTCTTTTGCTCTGTACATGGCAACATCAGCATGTTTTATGAGATCATTATCTACTGTTGCATCATCAGGGTAGATACTTATCCCTATACTCGATGTAACATATAAGGTGTGTGCACTTATTTCAATAGCTTCTTGCATAATATCTACAATTTTTTGTGCAACTGTAGATGCACTTCTAATGTTTTGTACATCTTTGATAATAATACAGAATTCATCACCACCTAAACGGGCTAAGGTATCCTCTTCTCGTATGGCACTTTGAAGGCGATTTGCTGCCTCTATGAGTACATCATCACCTATATGGTGCCCTAGTGTATCGTTTATCTTTTTGAATTGGTCAAGATCTATGAAGAGCAGTGCAAACTTTTCATTATTGCGTTTAGCAAGTACTATGGCTTGTGAGAGTCTATCTCTAAAAAGTGTACGATTTGGAAGATCTGTCAGAGTGTCATGATGTGCTTGGTACTTGAGTTTTTTTGTCTGCTGTTCGAGAAGATACTTTGTTTTTTTCTGTACAGTGATATCTTGGATATACCCTACATAACCATCGATGTTACCATGGTCATCTTTAGCTATACTCAAAGAGATATCACAGATAATGCGTTTAGCATTTTTTGGACACATATAGGCTTCTATATCTAAACTTCCTTGAATATTGAGTAGAGTAAAAAGCTCTTCTAGTGTGTATTCATTATCCTCATCATAGGTAGTTAATATATTTTTCCCAATCATCTCCTCTTCTGTATAGCCAAAGAGAGAAGCACTCCCTTTGTTCCAGTTTGTGATATTTCCCTCTGTATCTGTAGCAATGATAGAGTCATGAATAAATTCTAAAATTTTTGCCTGTTTCTTATGTTTGGTTTCTAGATCTACAATATCTGATATATCTGTATCGAAGAGAGCATAGGCTTCTTTTCCCTTATATGTGAGTGTGTGAAGGTAGGACTGTACATCATATAAAGAACCATCTTTACGTTTGTGAACAGTACGGTTGAGTGTATGGTGTGAATGATTCAGTAAATCTTGTAAAAAATGAATATTTTCATCATCCAAATAGGGATTTACATCTTTTATATTCATAGTTAAAAGTTCTTCTCTGCTGTAGCCAAGAGCATTTGTAGCACCCTCGTTAACATACAAGTAGTTTAGGTCATAATCTATTACATAAATTTCATTTGATGAGTACTCTATGAGTTTCGAGAGCTCTTCTGAGCGTTTTTTTAGTTTTACACTTTCTGTTATATCTTGAGTTGTTCCTATGAGTTTTATTGGTTTATCATTCTCATCATAAAGTGCTTGTCCATGTAGTGAAAAAATAGCGATAGTCCCATCACCTTTTTTAAGTTTACAGACAATATGTACAACTTTTCCAGTTGCAATACCCTCTGCAATACTTTTTTGCACAAGAGGTAAATCTTGAGGAAGAACAGCAGATAAAAAAGTTTCATATGTTGGTTCTGTCGTTGCCTTATCAAGCCCATAGTTAATATAACTTTGATCTGACCAGATTGATTTATGTGTTTGTAGATCGACTTCCCAGCTACCCATGCCTGAGATAGCTTCAAGTTGGCGAAGGCTATTTTCTCTTGCTTTAAGTTTTTTCAGTGCTGTTTCAATATTATCATGTTCTATGTCTATAGGCATTCTCTTTTTTCCTTCTTGAAGGTTTTATTCTGTATTCTACACTAAAGTCAATAAAACTTCTTTAACTAAGAAAAAATTCGCTAGAATTCCAGAATAATTTTATTTTAAATATAAGGAAAGAATATGGCACAATTACCAGAAAATATAGGATGTGAAAATCCAGACTGCATAGCAAAAGATGAGTGTAAACGTCAGGTTGTAGCAAAAGATGGCTCAGCAGTAGAGGTAAGAAGTTTTGGTGGCAGCCCTGAGAAAAAATGTGGAAAATATCTAGCTAAATAGATTTTGAAATACTCATTACTCTTCCTACTTTTGTTGCTTTTTAGTGCTTGTAGTATCAAGCACTACGAGCATAGTAACTCAAAAATTCTCATCATAAAATCTCCTCAGTTAAAGTTCGCAGACCTTGCTTACATCCGTCATAGTGGTGATGCTGTAGAAGCAGAACTTTTTATAGCTGGGAAGTCCATCAAAAAAATAGACATCAATTATCTTGTCTGTGTAGATGAGGGCTGTATGAGTCGTAGCAAGTTTAATGCAGAGTTTTTAAACGAAGCCTATCCTGATGATTTACTACAAAATGTACTCTTAGGTTTACCTATCTATGAGGGTGAAAATAGAGTCAGGAGAGTAGATGGCTATGAGCAAAATATTGAAACAGATGATGTAAATATACTCTATAAAGTAAACGCGAGAGTAATCTACTTCAAAGATAGAAAAAACAGAATACTGATAAAAATCAAGGATATACAATAATGCAAAAATCTAAGAAGTTTGTAGGGGCACACTGCTCAGCAAGTGGTGGCGTTTACAATGCGATAACAAATGCGGGGGCTATAGGTGCAAAAGCCTTTGCTCTTTTTACAAAAAACCAACGCCAGTGGGTAGCAAAAGATCTCGACAGTGAAACGATAGATAAGTTTAAAAGTATGCTCGATGCAAGTGGAATACTTCCAAAGCATGTACTTCCTCATGACTCTTATCTCATAAACTTAGGTCATCCGGAACAAGAAAAACTTGAGAAGTCACGCACTGCCTTTATAGATGAACTTCAAAGATGTGAACTTTTAGGACTTGATAGACTTAACTTTCATCCGGGAAGTCATCTTGCTAAAGTGAAAAAAGCAGATAAAGAAAATCTTGAAGTAATGAAACCTATAGAAGATGTATGTCTTGATGTAATTGCTGAGTCTATAAACATCGCATTAGACAAAACGAATGGTGTAAGTGCCGTTCTTGAAAATACTGCTGGACAGGGAAGTAATCTAGGTTGGCGTTTTGAGCATCTTGCTCACATCATAGACAAGGTAGAAGATAAGAGCCGTATCGGCGTTTGTATAGATACTTGCCATATGTTTACAGCAGGTTATGACATCAGAACACGAGAAGCTTACGATAAAACATGGGATGAATTTGAGAGTGTTGTAGGCTTTAAGTACCTTATGGGGATGCACATCAACGACTCAAAGCCACCCCTAGGAAGCCATGTGGATAGACACCACTCTTTAGGAAAAGGAGAGATAGGTCTTGATGCTTTTAGATTTATCATGAATGATGAGAGAATGGATGACATACCACTTGTTCTTGAAACGATAGATGATACTATTTGGAAAGAAGAGATAGAACTTTTATATAGTTTTGTGAAGTAAAATCACATATCCACTTATTGTGGATATGTCATATTTAAAAGATCGCTATTTACTATAGGGATTTTAGCACCTTGCAATTTAACAAATGTAGCCGTTTGTGTTTGCATACTAACTGTCGCATCCAGTGAAGCACTTGGATCAAGTATTGAGCTGTGATCTCCAACATTGTATCTTGCTGTTTTATTCGGAGTAATATAAGCTCCATTATTACCAGAGAGTGTCGTCGCTTGTAAATATCTAAGTAAAGGATCAGCACCAGAGAGTGGAGCTGTTGCTACACTGTTTGGTATTACTTGATCGGATAAGTTTCCGTTACCACCTACTACTTCAATTGCAAAAATCTTTTGAGTTGCTCCAACTTGGAGTGCATAGTTAATTGGATCTGCACTATCGAGTATAGTTTGCGTTGCTAACATAAAAGAGTCATAAGAGCTTGTTCCTTTTATAACACCAGCATCTGCTAATCCAGCTTCTATCTTTGGTCCAAAACTTACTGAGTTGTTAAGAAGTTGAGCGATTCCTCCTCCCGGCATAGCAAGTGTAACACTCTCCAAGTTAGCATGTGCTAAGAAACCAAATGGTGCTATAGTTCCTAGTGAGTGCCCAACAAAGGCTACTCTATTTGGATCAAATTTGACACCATCTCTACTTACTACATTTCCAAAGGAATTTTTTAAAGCAATGAGGTCTGAAGTTGTCTGCTTAATGTTATCTCTTGATGTAAGAAGAGATTTAAGGTTGATATAAAAAGTTCCTGATGGGTCTATTTTTCCATCAGGTCCACTAGCACCTGTTACATTGTTGATTAAGTCTAAATCAAATGTTCTCTCTAATCCTGCCATATAGAGGCCACTTGTATTGTCATCAATCCCATGGAGTGGTAAATCAATCGCAACGGCTGCATACCCTACAGATGCAAAAGCTTCAGAGATTGCAAGAAGATTTGTTCTATTTTGAGTGATACCATGCTGAAAAATAACTACTGGCCAACCTGTTCCTGGCATAGTGATATTAGTATCTTTTGGAATTGTAACCAATACTGGAATAGTAATTGTTGCATTGACATCTGGTAGAGAAGAGTTAGTATCAAATGAAAAAGATTTTGTTAAGGGTGCTGTATCATGAGTAGAAGATGCTTTTGCTAAATAGTATGGTAGTTGAGAAAGTGTACCGGCATAGACTTCAGCATTTCCTTGCATACTAGAAACATCAGCTCCTGTAAAACCTATTATCTGTTGTGAAGTGAGATTTGTGTCTTGTATACCCATTGTAGCTGTTTTATTCGCATCACTAATAGCAGTAGTTACTTTTCCTATACTTTGTGTTTTAAAACTCCAAGCAGAAACAATCTCTTCTCGCGTGATACGATTTGAAGCTGATTGTAAAATAGCCCCTATAACTAATTGAGATGCTCTTCTAATCCCTTCAAATTTTTGTGCATCTGCATCACTTAAACTTGTATGGTTTGTTGTATCATAGAGAGGTGTTGTTTTAAGCAGAAGTGCAGATGCTAAGTCAGGTGCAAGAGATTTATTTACATCATCAGTAATAGATGTCGTAAGTGCCACTGCATAATTTGTATTTTGTTTGAGTGGTTTCACTGGAAGTATAACAATTTTGTTTCCACTTGTAGTAGCAACAAACTCTCCCGCTTGTACTCCTGGTACATAAAAAGAAAGTTCTCTTGCTATTCCTGTAGCATTCATTTCATAAAAATGTAAGCCATGAAAAAGTGTATTAGGATTGATTGCACCATTAAACCCTATTGTAATAGGTGATGTAGTTGAGAAACCATCAAGTGTATTGAGCTGCTGTTTTACAACTGCATCAGCATCTTCAGGATTATAAGGAAGATTAAGTGTACTTCCGACTGTTCCATCAGCTTTTGCAAATAAAATATTATTTGGATAGGGAATATTTCCACCTGTGGCATCAAAGACAACAAAAGCCCCTGCATTCTGTCCAACTGTATTGTTGACCTTTACTTCTGAACTGCTATTGTCACCACATCCAATGATGAAAACGGCTAAAATAGCTATAAGTATACTTTTTATCATGTAAACTCCTTGAAATCTTACATTGCATTTTAATCAAAATGGCTTTAGAAGTTTCTTCAAGAAGCTGAAAAAAACATTTTTTTTAAAAATACGTGTAACTTATGAAAATATGTGGCAGATTTTGGTAGTATAGTGAAAATAAAATATTTGGGGAGATTTTTATGAGAAGAATTGTCTTGTTATCTACAATTACAGCTGCATGTACATTATATGCAGGAGGATATAAAATTCCTGAAACATCAACGAATGGTGTTGCATTAAGTGCTGCTAATGTAGCACACTCTCAAAGTGCTGATGCAGCATACTATAATCCTGCTAATATGATTTTTATGGCTGATGAGAATAGTGTTGAAGCTGATTTAATGTATATAGGGCTTGATCCAGTAAACTATAAGGGAACTGCTGGTGGTATTCACGATGGTGTAAATATTAATGCTGAGTCAGAAACTTTTTTCGTCCCATCTATAAACTATGTCTCTCCAAAATTTGGTAATGCTCGTCTTGGGTTAAGTGTTTCGGTTCCAGGAGGGTTAAGTAAGCGCTGGAATGAGTCTCCTGCAAAAGATAAGGCAAAAGAATTTACACTTGAAGTAATCGAGATAAATCCATCTGTAGCTATTAGTGTGAGAGATGACCTCTCAGTCGCATTTGGATTTAGAGTTATCCACTCTTCAGGAATAGTAAAAAGTACTTCCGCAATATCACGTGATATGGAAGGGACAAGTTTTGATGTTGGCTATAACTTAGCACTCTCTTATAAACCGACAAAAAATGTAGATTTAGCATTTACATATAGATCAAAAGTAAGTTTAACAGAAGAAGGAACAGCAAAGTTATATGATGTATCTAGTACAACTGTAGCCACTTATGATGGTGGTTCTTCTGTTAGTATCCCTCTTCCTGCCGTTGTGAATATCGCTGCAGCCTATACTTTTAGTACAGATACAACAGTTGAAGTAGTATATGAAAAAACATTTTGGTCAGCATATAAAAGTTTAGATTTTGAATACGCTGGGAATATTGGTAACTTAAAGCCTAAGTTTGATGATCCGATTACAAAAGGTTGGAGTGATACTTCAGCTTACCGTTTAGGTATTACACAAAAACTGGATGGGATGAGTCTTATGGCTGGTATGGTGTATGATAACTCTCCTGTTCCTGATGCAACATTGAGTTTTGAGCTTCCAGACTCTAACTCACTTTCTGTCTCATTTGGTGGGCGTTATGATATAAGTGATAGTATTAACATAGGTATGTCAGCTCTTTACTCTATGCGTGATGATCGTACAGTGAAAAATGATGCTGATATTGATGGAACATTTTCAAACTCAAATGTGCTTATCCTTTCGGCTGGTTTAGGCTATAAATTTTAAGGAATTACTTGAAAAATTTAGTAAACTTTTTATCGAAAAAAGATGTTATAAAAACAGATATCTATATTCATCTCAAATGTAGTAAAACTGAGGCAGAAATGCTTCAGTATCTTGCAAAAATGTATATGCAGGGGCAAGATGATGTACTTGTACTTGAGATGCTGCAAGAACTTTATGAAACAAAAGAGTATAGACATCTTGCACACTTAGGGGAGCTGAAAAACCTTCTTGAACTTGGTTGGATACACCAACAGAGTTTTACTCCCTTAAAGATATCTGATGTTACTCCTCTAGAACTTCTTAACACTGCGGTGGGGCTTACACCATCTTTTTTGCGTCTTTTACAAGAGGGTTCCTTAGAGTCTGATCTCCCAGATGTAAAGCCTTATGCTGATCATCTCGAGTATCTACAAGATCAGTTTTTTCGTATAGAACTTTATCAAAAGATGTCTGTTATTCGCCAAAATGTACATGAGCACTCTCTTGGCATAGATAGACTCCAAGCAAAGATGAAACTTCTTGAGACTCGTATCGCTGAGAGAGTTGAGCAGACTTCTGAAAAACTGGTACTCGATAAGTTCTTTAAACAGAAGAAGATGAGTAATCTGGAACAAGTGATCTTCATTGCACTGCTTCGTGAGGAGTATAGTGCTACAGATGCTTCACTTCGGGAAATGAATGCGCTTATAGATCTGATCTCCCTAGATGACTATGAACGCATAAAAAACCGTTCACTTTTAGAGGATGGAGCAAATCTTTTAAGTAATGAGATCATAGACTATGAAGAGATGCTCAACCCTTTTGGTGGTATAAGTCGCTCTTTTTACATAGTCGATGAGGTACTTCAAAGTATCATTCACCCTCAAAAGACAAAAAAAGTTACTCGCCTTAAACTCAATGCTCTTATAGAAGAGCAGGATATTTTTGAGCTTATTGATAGTGATACGGATCTTGATGATGTTGTGCTAAATGACACAACTCGTGAGACACTAAACAACCTGATGCAACAAGTAGATAAAGAAGTAGTGGCTCGCTTAGTAAAATGGGGTGTCAAAGAGAAGAAGTCAGGCATAGATGCAAGAATCATCTTCTACGGTGCAGCAGGAACAGGAAAAACTATGACTGCTTATTCACTTGCTAAGTCACTTAAACGCCAAGTACTCGCATTTGACTGTTCTAAGATCCTCTCTATGTATGTAGGGGAGAGTGAAAAAAATGTTCGAAAAATATTCGATACATTTTATGAACTGAGTGAAAAAACAAAAACAGAACCTATCCTTCTGCTCAATGAAGCTGACCAGTTTTTAGGAGCTAGAAGTAGCGGAACTATCACTGGAGCAGATCAGATGCATAACCAGATGCAAAACATCTTCTTAGAGCAGATAGAAAACTTCCGAGGTATGCTTATAGCGACTACAAACTTATTAGAAAATATAGATAAAGCCTTCTCCAGACGTTTTAATTACAAGATAGAGTTTAAAAAACCAAATAGAGAGCAGAGAGAGGAACTCTGGGAACTTATGTTACCTGTGGAAGCACCTTATGAGAAAAAATTCGATATAAAAGAGCTCGCTTCTTATAACCTTACAGGTGGACAGATAAACTTAATAGTCAAAAATACCGCCTATAAAGTGGCTGTACGAGAAGAACCTCTTTTTTCTACAGAAGATTTCATTACTGAAATAGGGCGAGAAAAAGATGCAAACTTCGACAGTGAAAAATCTATGGGGTTTTTAAGTAAATAAAGCTCTTTTTAAACAAAAATATGTGTAAAGATTACCATTTTACACATATTACTTTTGCTCATAAAAATAGTGTAGCATTTTGTGACATCACTTCTTACTTTTCTATCTAAAAACTAAACTTTAATACTCTTTTTGATATAGTGCAGTAACTGTTTTTTCCAATTCTCTATGAGGATGGTAGTGTCTAACATCTACTGTTTTTTAGTGTGGAAAACAAATATATTCTAAAAAAGAATTTAAAAGGTAGGTTATATATGGAGCATATCAATACTGCAAATCCGTATTTTGGTGTATTCGTACTGTTTGTAGCGACATTTGGTGCATTTATTGCAACAACTGTAATCGCTCGTTTAGCGAGTCGTGCATTAGCAGCAAAAGATAGCGAAAAAATCAAACTTTCAGTCTACGAGTGTGGACCAGAAATTACAAAACAACCAAACAGAGTATCTCCACAGTTTTATCTGTTTGCACTTCTGTTTTTACTCTTTGATGTAGAGATCGTGTTTATGTTCCCATGGGCAGTAGACTTTAAACTACTTGGTTGGTTTGGTTTTGCTGAGATGTTAATGTTTATACTACTTCTTGCAATCGGTTTCGTATATGCATGGAAAAAAGGAGCGCTAGAATGGCACAACATAAAGTAAATTATACACAAGATGGTGGACTCCCCGTTGCACTAACTTCTATTGACAAGATAGTAAACTGGGGTCGTTCAAACTCACTTTGGGCATTGACTTATGGTCTTGCTTGTTGTGGTATTGAGATGATGGCTTCTGGTGCTTCTCGTTATGACTTCGACCGTTACGGTACTATTTTCCGCGGTTCTCCTCGTCAATCAGATCTTATGATCGTTGCAGGAACACTTACGAAAAAACATGCTGAGTTTATCAAGCGTTTATATGACCAAATGACAGAACCTAGATGGGTAATAAGCATGGGTTCATGTGCGAATACTGGTGGTATGTTTAACACGTATGCAACTGTTCAAGGTGTAGATAGAATCATTCCTGTTGATTTATATCTTCCTGGTTGTGCACCACGTCCTGAGACTCTTCAGTATGGTGTAATGTTACTACAGAAAAAAATCCGTGCAAACAAAGCTGGCAATGCACAAAAGCCAAAAAGGTTAATGTAATATGAGAGCGTATACTCCTAAAAAAGATGTACAAGCAAAAGCGTACTACACTGACAGATATTATGTTGCACCACAAGTGCCAAAGAGTGAAGTAGAGAGTGATGAAGTTTTTGCAGCAGACTTAGCAGCTATAAAAGCGAAGTTTGAAGTAAAAGAGGCTTACATACAAGTTGAGCAGATGGTAGTTTATATCAATGCTAAAGATATCTACGGTGTACTTGAGCTTATGAAAGATGAGTTAGCATATACACAACTCTCAGAAATGTCAGCGATAGACTGGTTAGCAAAAGATAACACTTTTGAGATCTTTTATCAGATGCTCTCTATGACGAAACGTAAGCGTATCCGTATCAAGTACTTTATCAACAATGGCGAAGCTGTTGATAGTGTTGAGAAGCTTTTTCGTTCTGCTGACTGGTCTGAGCGTGAGATGTTTGACATGTTTGGTATCGAAGCGAACAACCATCCATTTATGAAGCGCATCCTTATGCCTTATGACTGGCAAGGTTTTCCACTTCTTAAGACTTATCCACTAGAGGGTGATGAGTTTGCTGCATGGTATGAAGTAGATAAGATTTATGGAAAAGAGGCTCGTGAAGCTATTGGACCAGAGATTCGTGATACTGCTCGTGTTGATAGATACGACTCTGAGCGTTTTGCACGTCTTGGCTTTGAAGTTCCAAAAGGTACTGAGATTACTGGTGATGAGCCTAGAAATCCTCAAGAGTATCAAGAAGAGGGTGGCGTTTTCCTCATCAAAAAATACACAAAAGAGTCTTCAACTGTTGTTGATGATCCTCAAAGATAGGGTGGTATAAGATATGGCACAGGTAAAAAATAGATTAAGACCGTTTTTTGAAAACATTACTTTCGATAGAGAAGATAATGAACTCGTTTTAAACTTTGGTCCGCAACACCCTTCTGCTCACGGGCAGTTACGTTTAATGCTTCACCTACAACAAGAGCAGATTGTAAAATCTCATCCAGATATCGGTTACCTACACCGTGGTATGGAGAAGATGGCTGAGAACATGATTTATAATGAGTTTATGCCTACAACTGACCGTATGGATTATATCGCTTCAAGTTCAAACAACTATGGTTTTGCACTTGCCGTTGAGAAACTCATCGATGTTGAAGTTCCTCGTCGTGCGAAAGTTATTCGCATGATGCTTTTAGAGATTAACCGTTTAATGTCTCACCTTTTCTGGCTTGCAACTACTGCACTAGATATCGGTGCTATGACAGTA
>Ga0256829_1001889_pt1 | contig 16339 bp, 20 predicted proteins | sample 131447metaG_FD_185979 | JGI IMG/M metagenome (GOLD analysis project Ga0256829, IMG submission 185979) | Hydrothermal vent microbial communities from Lau Basin, Pacific Ocean - 131-447 | ecosystem: Environmental > Aquatic > Marine > Hydrothermal vents | place: Pacific Ocean: Lau Basin | collected...
AGGGGATGATCATGGCCGAAGCTGTTCTTGATAAGGTAGCCCGAGCCACAAAACAAGATCCCCTTACCGTAAGAAAGCTCAATTTATATGGCGAAGATAATGGAGTCACTACGCCTTACGGGATGGAAGTTGAACACAACATTTTGCCAGATCTTATCGAAAAACTCGAAGCGAGTTCCGATTACTGGAAACGCCGTGAAGCCATAACTGCGTTTAACCAACAAAACCCCATCCTCAAAAAAGGATTGGCGCTTACCCCAGTAAAATTTGGTATTTCATTTACCGCAAAGCACCTCAACCAAGCCGGTGCGCTGGTTCATATATACACCGACGGCAGTATTCAAGTGAATCATGGCGGTACCGAAATGGGTCAGGGGCTGCATACTAAAATAGGGCAAATTGCCGCTAATGAGTTTGGCTTGCCCATCGATATGATAGATGTAACGTCAACCCGCACCGACAAAGTACCTAACACATCTCCTACTGCAGCATCGAGCGGTACCGACCTCAATGGTAAGGCGGTACAAAATGCATGTATTACCATAAAGCAGCGACTGGCTGACTTTTTTGCACAGCAATGCGGTGTTGAAAGTAGTGATAGCGTGAAATTTGTCGATGGAGAGGTAGTACTTGATGAAAACAAAAAAGCCTTTACTACACTGATTCAAGAGGCATATTTCGAGCGAATTTCTTTGTCGTCTACGGGGTTTTATAAAACCCCTAAAATTCACTACAACCGCGATACAGGCCAAGGCCGTCCATTTTTCTATTTTGCCTATGGTGCTTCGGTGAGCGAGGTCACCATAGATACGCTGACTGGCGAGTATCATGTAGATCGAGTCGATATACTTCACGACGTGGGTAAGAGCTTGAATCCAGCGATTGATAAAGGGCAAATCGAAGGGGCTTTTATTCAAGGTATGGGCTGGCTAACCACCGAAGATCTTGTATGGGATGACAGCGGTAAACTCATCAGCAACAACATGGCCACCTATAAAATTCCTGCGATTGGCGATACGCCAGCCCACTTTAATGTGGATCTGTATGGTGTTGAGAACGCCGAAGACAGTATCTATCGCTCAAAGGCGGTGGGCGAGCCACCATTTATGCTAGCGAACTCGGTGTGGTGCGCGTTAAAAGACGCCATTTCTAGCCTGTCCGATTACACCATTGATCCACAGTTAGACACACCTGCAACACCAGAGCGTGTGTTAAACGCGGTAAATGCAATAAATACTGAAGGCGAGGCGTAATAATGAAACCTCAATATTGGTACGATGCCATTCAGCAACACCAGCAGACCGGACAAAGCTATGTGCTAGTTACCGTGATCAGTGCAGCTGGCTCTACTCCGCGTGAAACGGGGAGTAAAATGGTGGTCAGTGATACGAGCCATATTGATACCATAGGTGGTGGCCATCTTGAATATGCGTGTATCGAAAAAGCCCGAGAACTCTTGGCACAAGGTGAAAACCAAACACATATCGAATCTTATCCATTAAGCAGCAAGCTAGGCCAGTGTTGCGGTGGTGCGGTAAAAGTACTCTTTGATGTGTGCAATGTTAACGTGCAAACCCTCGCTATCTTTGGCGCAGGACACGTTGCTAAAGCGCTAGTGCCCATTCTGGCTCAACTTCCGGTAAAAATACGCTGGATAGACAACCGCGAAAGCTTGTTTCCTAATGAAGTGGCAAACAACGTTGAAATCGTCGTTGAAGAAGAACCAGAAACCGAAGTTCGCCACCTTACAGAGGGCACGCTAGTACTCATTTTGACTCACGATCATCAACTTGATTACCGTATTACCGAACAAGCCTTAAAATACCCAGCGTTAGCATTTGTTGGCGTTATTGGCTCAGATACCAAGGCCAAGCGATTCAGAACCAAACTCACTCATCGCGGATATGATGCCGCGGCGTTATCTCGATTTATCTCTCCTGTTGGAGAACTTTCGGTGCCGGGTAAACTGCCCATTGAAGTTGCTGTGTCAATCTCTGCACAAGTCATACAAAAGCTACATCAAGAAGAAAAACAACTCGGGGTAACCACCGTTTCAAAGGAAGCTGTACTATGAATGTAAAGGCATTAAACCAACTAGATGAAGCTCAAGCTGCGGATTGGTTTCAGCAAACTTGCGCGGCAAAAACTTGGATTCATCAAATGGTGGAAAATCGCCCCTATGAAAGCCTAGCCCAGGTAAAAGAAACCGCGCAGCACGTATGGTCAAAGTGCGATAGTGACGACTTTCTCGAAGCGTTTACCGCTCACCCAATGATTGGTGATGTTGATTCGCTACGTAAAAAATTCGCGAACACCAAAGCAATTGCAGCGGGCGAACAGTCAGGCACTGCGGTAGCGTCAGAAGCAACACTATTGTCTCTCAAAGAAAATAACCAAGCCTACCTAGAAAAGCATGGCTTTATTTTCATTATATGTGCCACCGGGTTGTCGGCAGACGCCATGCTGAAAGCATTGGAAGCTCGTTTGCCCAATGATACTGCTCAAGAAATTGCCACTGCCGCTCAAGAACAAATTAAGATTACACTACTGCGCTTAGACAAAGCGCTGAACGATGGGGAACACTAGTCAATGAACACCTTATCAAGCCACGTATTAGATACGACCTCAGGCAAACCTGTTGAAGGTATGGCACTGACCCTGACGTGCCCAGATGGGCAAATACATACGGGCATTACCGACGCCGATGGTCGCTTTAAGCAATGGCCACAATCAAGCTTTGAGGCGGGCACCTACCACCTGCGTTTTCATTGCCGAGACTACCTTATTGGCACCCATGGCAAAAGCTTTTACCCCCATATTGATATTGCATTTGAGCTAGAGGAAAACGGTGGGCATTACCACGTTCCTTTGCTTATCTCGCCATTTGGTTTCAGTAGCTACAGAGGCAGCTAATTAATGCTATTGTTTCGAGCAAACATTGCTCATTTTCCTCACGCCACAGTAAATTTTGGCGATGATATTCAAGTGATCCAAGACGGCGGTTTAGTTGTCGAGGGCGGAAAAATTGTCGCCATAGGTGACTATGCACAAATGCGCAGAACCTATCCAGACGCCGAACTGAATGATCACTCAGGGTGCTGGATACTTCCAGGGTTAATAGACAGTCACCTGCATTATCCACAAACCCAGAGTATTGCTAGCTATGGCGACCAACTCCTCAGTTGGCTCGAAAACTATACCTTTCCTACTGAAATGCAGTTTAGTGACTTGTCTCATGCGCAAAAAGTAGCGAGTGTGTTTATACAGCAATTAGTTAAAAACGGCACCACTACTGGACTGGTGTTTTCCACCGTACACAAAGAGGCGTGCGATGCCCTGTTTACTGCCGCAAGCCAACTCGATATGGCGCTGATTGCGGGTAAAGTATGTATGGACAGAAACTGCCCAGAAGAGTTACGAGACTGCCCTACAAGTGCACAAAAAGACTCGGCCGCATTGATCGACCGCTGGCATAATCAAGGGCGAAATCGCTACGCCATTACTCCAAGATTCGCGCCCACCAGCACTGAAGCACAAATGGCCAGCCTTGGCGAGCTCGCCCAGCAATATCAAGATGTATACATACAAACCCATTTGTCGGAAAACGTGGACGAAATCAATTGGGTTAAATCGCTCTACCCCAACGCCACTGGCTATTTGGACGTATACGACCAGTACCACATGGTGCGAGAGCGAGCGGTTTTCGGCCACTGCGTACACCTTACTAATGATGAATGGCAACGCATGGCCGATACGGGCGCAACCGTGGCTTTTTGCCCGTCGTCTAACCTATTTTTGGGCAGCGGCCTATTTGATAACGCCATAGCAAAACAATACAAAGTGCCCGTAGCCCTCGCCACCGATGTAGGCGCTGGTACTAGTTTTAGCATGTTTAGTACCTATGGCGAGGCTTACAAAATAAGCCAGCTCAATAAACAGCCTATTTGCCCACTCGAAGGTTTTTACATGATGACCCAAGGTGCAGCTATTGCGCATCAGTGGGACGATCACATTGGTAACCTAAACTCAGGTACCGACGCAGACTTTATTATAGTGAGCCCTCGTTACTGTGAACTCACTTCATTACGCATTGAAGAACACGCTAGTTTCAGTGATATGTTCTTTGCGCTCAGTATTTTAGGGGCGCAGCGCGCCGTAAAACAAACTTGGATAAGCGGCCGTTGCTGCTACGAAAATAAGGAAAATAACCATGCCATGGCTTGATTGGATTAGCTTATTTGTTCGCTGGTTTCACGTTATTGCAGGTGTGGCCTGGATAGGTGCCTCATTTTACTTTATTTGGCTAGACAACAACCTACGTACGCCTCCTAAGTGGAAGCAAGACAAGGGAATAAAAGGTGACTTGTGGGCCATTCACGGTGGTGGTTTTTACGAAGTAGCTAAGTATTCTTATGGCCCCGAAAAAATGCCCGAAACCCTGCATTGGTTTAAGTGGGAAGCCTATACCACTTGGATGTCTGGCTTTGCCCTACTCGTTCTAGTGTACTACTTTGGCGCGTCGGCCTTCTTAATTGACCCAAGCGTAAATGCCTTAACCCCCACCCAAGCCATTTCAATGGGCCTAGGCCTGATATTTGGCGGTTTAGCCTTGTATGAACTGGCGTGCAGAAGTCCCTTAGCCAAATTCCCCGTAGTATTTGGATTATGCCTTGTTGCACTAGTTTGCACGGTAACCTACTTATCGACTCAATGGTTTAGTGGTCGTGGTGCATTTATTCATGTGGGCGCGCTCATCGGTACTATTATGGCGGGCAATGTGTTTTTCAACATTATGCCAAATCAGCGAAAAATGGTTGCGGCCGTGGCTAACAAGCAAGACATTGATCCACAATGGGGTGCAAGTGCAAAGCTGCGTTCAGTGCATAACAACTACTTTACCCTGCCCTTGCTGTTCATCATGATTTCAAACCATTACCCAATGACCTACCAGCATGAACTTAACTGGTTAGTGCTAATTGCGTTAATGGCCGCAGCGGCGTGGATAAGACACTACTTCAACCTTAAACATGTAGGTGTGAAAAAGCCGAGTATTTTAGTTTCTGGTGCAGTAGCCATGCTTGCCATTGCACTATGGGTTTCATGGCCATCACAACCGGTAATATCGCAAGCACCAGCGCATTCTGAAGATGGCACAGTTGAAGCAGTAGCCTACCCACTCGTAACACAAGAGCGTGTTATCGCCTTAGTCAACAAGCACTGTGTAGGCTGCCATTCAACTGAACCAACCGACGACATTTTTAAAGTGGCGCCACTGGGTGTTGTACTAGATACATGGGCAGACATCGAACGCTTTGCCCCGCAAATTGTTCGTCGTACTAGTATGACCAAAGACATGCCCTTTATGAACAAAACCGGCATGACTGAAGAAGAGCGCGCTGAGCTTCTGCGATGGTATGAGGCGAGGCAGGAGTAGATATAGGCAAATAATATTTTTTTTCCAAGATAGGAAAAGGCCATTTGCTTTCGTCTTATAAATTGGTGCTGAGCATCAACAAGTGAGTTTAGTGACAAAGCAAGTGGCATCTATTAATTAAGTAAGAACCTATAGCAACGAAGCGATGAACTTTGTAAAAGGGATGATATTTTGTTCTACACTGGCAGCTTCTAGTGCCAGCATATACTCATCTCTTTGCTCTACGGGTATAACAGTCCAAGAGTAGCCACCTGCTGCCATCATCAAATTCATTATGAATCGTCCCATACGGCCTGCGCTCGCAACATGCCCCCCTCAAGTAATACGGTCAGAACATCAGAAGCATCTATCACCATTGAAAGTAGCGTTCTCATTTCAATCGGCTTTTGTGCAAAAGTAGCTTTTAATGTCGTTCTCTAGTTCGTCTTTTAACGCTACAGCCTTTGAACAATGATGCCTCACATCAATCTAACAAGTGATAAAGCAAAACAACTTTTATATAATATTAGATAGAACCCAAGTTCCAGTACTAACTGAATTTTTTACAAACCTCTTTTATCTCAAATTCTTTATGATTAAGATGCGATAAAAGAAAAGGACTTTAGATGGCAACAGCATACGCACAAGTTAATCCAAGTTTGATAAGGTGGGCTCGAGAACGTGCCGACCTGTCTTTGGGTATGCTTGCCACAAAACTCCAAACTACGGAAGAAAAGGTAAGTGCTTGGGAAAACGGTGAAAAACCTATTACCATGCGCAAAGCTATGGAACTAGCCGAAAAAACATATGTCCCCTTTGGTTATTTATTTCTTCGAGAGCAGCCTGAAGATAAGCTTCCAATTCCAGATTTGCGAACCGTTGATGGTGAACCTCTAAGAAAGCCAAGCGCTGAGTTATACAAGGTTGTGCAAAATACAGTCTCTAAACAAGCTTGGTATAAAGAATATTTGACCGAACAAGGAACTGAACCATTGAGTTTTGTCGGTCGCTTTAATATCAACTCTAATGCACTTGATATTGTCAATGATATGAGAAATGAGCTTGGGGTTCCGCCTCATCCTACAAGGGGCAATTGGGAAGATTACCACAAAGATCTTATCAAAAAGATTGAAGGTATTGGTGTCCTTGTAATGCGTCAGAGTAATTTGGGACATCACACAAAGCCTTTATTTGTTAATGAGTTTAGAGGTTTTGCCATTGCTGATGAAATCGCACCAGTGATCTTTATCAACTTAGCAGATGCTCCTGTTGCACGATTGTTCACTTTAATTCATGAATTAGCTCACATATGGATTGGACAAAGTGGCGTTTCTGACGGTTCTGATTCTACACACCGTAAAGAAGAGGTTCTCTGCAATGCAGTAGCGGCAGAGTTTCTAGTCCCCGGAGAAGAGTTCAAGAGTCATTGGCAACAACTAGAAGACTGGAAAGATAATTTAGCGGGCTTAGAATCTCACTTCCATGTAAGTCAATGGGTTTTAGCGCGAAGAGCTTTAACGTTCGGATTCATTTCTCAAAATGAATATCATCGCTTTATTCGATTTCTCAAAAAGCAATATGACGAAAGAGAACGAAAAGGAACAGGCCCTAGCTATTATGTAACTCTAAAAAGTCAAACAAGCGAAAGGTTAGCTAGAGCAGTTTTGTCTGAAACACTAAGTGGTAAAGTTTTACTTAGGGATGCTGGGCAGCTACTTGGGATCAAGCCGGATAAAATTAATAAGTTTGCTAAGGGATATGATTTTTGAATTATTTAATGGACTCTAATACCTATATACAAGCAAAAAACCTTTATTACGACATGAATTTTTGTCCTGCGTTTTGGGATTGGTTAGAAAAGCAATTTCAGGTTGGAAAAGTTATGAGCATAGACAATGTTTATCTCGAACTCACTGATTCTAATGATGAATTATCGAAGTGGGCTAAAGCCCACAAACCTCATTTCTTACCTGTGGCTGACAAAACCACTCAAGATATGTTTACTGAAATAGCTAATCATGTAGTTTCTCTTGCAGATAAATCTCAAGCAGATATCGCAAACTTTTTAAGCAAAGCCGATCCTTGGATAATCGCAAAAGCTTCTACAACGGGTGCGACAATAGTGACCCATGAAGCATTAGTCCCCCAAAACAGTAAAAAGGTAAAAATCCCTAATATTTGCAAGCAATTTGGAGTTAGCTATATCAATACGTATGAATTGCTTAGAAAATTGAATGCTCAGTTTGTTATGGCAAACTAAAACAATCCACTACCACCTTCAGCCGAAGGATGAGTTGCTTCGTAAGCTTCAGATAACTTCTTAAGACTTACATGCGTGTAGAGTTTGACCTCACACCTGAGCAGCTTTATGGAAAACTAATTCGTCCCCCATTCATCCTAGGTTCAGATTTCCATCGCTAATGTAATCACAGAGTGAAACACACTTTGGCCCCAACAACAGCAAACTAAAATCCATATTAATGCTGTATTAAGGTCTGCACACAGAGATGATGGCCCCTGCGCAGTTTGCACCAATGGTTGTATTGCAGCGGGCCATGCACTCTTATCTTGTTCTGTGCCAAAGGTTAAACCATTGCTAAATACGTTTGCATGGCAGGTTTTTAATTGAACCAATTATCCTTTAGCGCGTCTCACCCAGCAAATGAGTTTTAAGTTCCTGCCGTATCATCACCCAAAAAGGACGATATTGATGTACAAAAATTTTGGTCGCAAAGCTGTTGCTCTGGTTGTTTCTCTTGGTATTTTCTCTCATTTACATGCAGCAGAAACGGAAGACGAAAACCTTATTGCACTTCAGCAACAATGGGAATCCCTGTCAGAGAGCAAAGGCAATGAAGCACTTGCAACAGCACTGAACACCGAAACCGTTAATCAACCACTGATTGAGTGGTTACTCACCCAAGACGCGGATCGGGTTGAAGAACTGGCCAACGACGGTGTTGAAGACTTTCCTCAATCTGCACAATTGTGGTACTTGCGAGGTCGAATTCATGCTAACCAAGCCATGAATAGTGTTTTTTCAGCACTGTCCCATGCTAAGAAATCCCTTAAGTCATTTGAGCAAGCCGCGCAACTTCAACCACAAGAACTCACCTACCTTCGAGGTGTATTTTCCTTCTATCAAGGTGCACCAAGTATGGCGGGGGGCAGCACCGAGAAAGCCATTGACGTTGCCAAAAGTATGATAGCAATTGATGCTCGCAAGGGTTATCAGTCATTGGTATCACTTGGCTTTAACAAGTCGCTCCCTGAAGTACAAACTTGGATTGATGAAGCACAAGCGCAACTCGGCGAGCTTCCAGAATACCCTTATATGCAAGGCATGATGTTGCAACAAGAAGAAAGATTCGCCGAAGCAGCAGTTTTGCTTAGCCAAGCGGTTGCCAACGAACAAACCGATGAAGATAGCCAAAGCTTTAAGCTAAAAGCTTTGTATCAAATTGGCAGAACGTCTGTTTTAGCAGAACAATACTCACTAGCAGCACAGCAATCTCTTGAACAATACATTGAAGCAGAGCCTGCTGGACAAGACATGCCATCAATGTCGTGGGCCACACTGCGTTTAGCGCAGTTGCATGCCTATAACAACCAATCAGAGCAAGCTGTATCGCTTTTAGCCAGCATTGATACCCAAGACGATGAAAGGCTCGAAGACGAAATCAAAAAGTTAAAGCGCAAGCTTTAGTTTGTCTATGCACTACCCTGCAAGACAATCAGAGTTGCCTTGCAGGGCGAGCGAATATCCCGCAGCTATCCTTTATTCACTACTTGAAGTAATGCGATCAATCATGCTTTTAATGGCTGTCATTTGAATTGACGTTTTTTTATAGAAATTAAACGGTGGCAGGCTGTTGTCTGTGTATCCCCAAAAATCCCAACAACCTTGCGGGTTGTATGGCACTACAGATGATTTTATCGCTTGTGGGTACAACACAATAATGCCGTTTGAATCGGCCACTTCGTTATATCCAGCGTCGGTTACAAACTCAGTACCTATTTCCTCTACTCCTTGAGCGCAACCGTGAACAGCAACATGAACCTTACATTGCTCACTACTGCACGAAGATGGAACGTACGCAAACGCGACCTTATCCATACTTGCTAAAGATGAATCAAAAAACTCGGTTTGATCGAACACGAGTAATTCCCCGGACAACTCTGAGGCCGGCGGCTCTAGTTCACCATATATTTGCTCTAATATGCGCTGGGCTTGATAAATATCACAGTCGTTCAAGTAAGGCGATTGAGTAAGATCACATTCAGAGTCTGATGGATTAGCCGTGACAAACGCATGCCCCGCATCTACGCTGGCGTTGTAATACATTTGCTGAGTATTCATACCAAGGGCGGTGTAAAAGCTGACAAGGGAATCAACTACGCCTTTTTTTACGGTTTCATCAGCCTGACCAGAGAATATATACAATTTGTCATCAAGAATGTTGCTGAGCGTATCTATATCGCCATCAGCCTCGTGTTCTCTGGCTAGCTGCGCTAAATAATTGCCATCGGGAAAGCCCGCACAAGGCGCATTCCCCTGACACGGATTCATGCAACTGGTGGTGGCATTAACTAATGGAGCAAGTAAAGGGTTAGTAAATGCGCAAGACCACGGCCCACCAGCAACTATACCCGCGCCTACTAAGTTTTCTGAATACGCAATGTGAAACTGGGCGGTCATAAATGCACCCGATGACAACCCAGATATTGATGTTTGATTGGTTAATGCATTAAGTGCGGGTAGATGTGAACGTGATTCCATATCTACCTCTGTACCTAATGCCCCATTAACGTAAAAAAGTGAAACACAGCAAATAACAATCCGTAAAGCCCTATTCATAATGCCTCCTGGCCTAATGATTAAGAAATAAGATGAAAATATGCTGCACCACAGCATAAGGTGCAATTGTGACTATAGTCCACATTTGCTTATGAGCTAGTGTTTACTGTGGATAACTTAAAGGTATTTTTTTAAATACCTTCGTATCGCACTGTAGATTTTTTGATAATGTTAATTTTTGTTTAATAGATATCGAAAAGACAACACAACTTCTAAACAAAAAATTGAGGAATTAACCATGTTGAAAATTGTTAAAGCTTCTTTATTTATCGCAGCGACTTTTGGCATTTCTGGTATGGCACAGGCAAACGTGAATGAAGCGTTAGCCAATATTTGTACTATCGTTCAAGCAGACGACAAAGGTGAGCTTCGTAAAAAAATGCGTGTAGTAGAATCTGACTACCGTTTAAAATTGAAAGATTACTATTCAGGTATTACCTGTAACGGCAACAGCCTTATTCGCACAGCTATGCTAAGTGGCGCAGTAGAGTCTGGCTCGCTGTTAGTTAAGAAAATGCCTAAAAGTGAACTAAGTACACCAGAGGCAGACGGCAAAACCCTACTGGCCTGGATAGAAGAAAACGGCTTAACTAGCAGCCCAATTGCTGAGGTCGTCAACAACCGAATTTAATTCATAAACCAGTTCAACATGGTGTAGATGCAAAACATCTACAACGGAAAGGCGGCCTTGGCCGCCTTTTTTACTATACCTTGTGCGACTGTCGGTAAACATCAAAGTTAATGTCTTCCAACTTTACCCCTCTTAACGTTGTAGTAATGCTGCCGTAGGCAATGATCTGACAATAAAAGGTCATTAGCACAGGTTGTAGATATTGCGCCTCGGTAACATCAAGCACTCTAGTAACCGCCATAAATACGCTCACCGCAATACTCAAAAACATCAGGCTTTTTGTTACTGCTTTACTGTAGCGCAGTTTATCTTCAGGATCTTGATAGGGGTCTAAACGCTTACCTGACAAAAGCCAACGTAAATATAAATACCCTAAAATATTCATAATGACGACTATGAGTACTGTGCTATACGCATCGCCTAAAAACGCAAATTCAAAATTGTCGGTCCATGCTACTACTAAGATGGCGCCCAAAAAGCTCGTTATCCATCCAATAAATAAACTAGGAGCAACGAGCTCTTTTAACCCACGAGATTGCATACCAGCCACTCTAATCGAGCTTTTGTTTTGCTCTCTTAGTGCTTTTAGATGATTGAACTCTGACGCCTCAACAATCATTATTGGCACCATTTGAACCATGAACATGCCCCAAGGAAGCATCATCCAATGCTCTTGCATCACGTTAACGCCCAACAGCATCAAACCTACAACCACCACCATACCAGCGACAAACGCAACGCGATTCATTAGCAAAAACTTTGCATGAAAAGCGTGATATTCGTGTTCTTCTTTTGGATAAAGTAGCGGAAAGTCGCTCGGTGGGTATTCGGTAATCACACGACGCATACGTTTGTGTAGCAGTGCTGGTAAATACCAAGACAATAACGCACATTGTATCAGTAGAAGTAAATACATTGTCTGACTCCACATCATCATATATTCCCTATTTATTCATCGCATTAGTAAATGCAATTCGAATCTCTGAATCGGTTGCGCCACCCTCTCGTAACACACCCACTAACTTTTGAACTTCAGCTGAAATCCAATCATTAATATCCTGCCCGCAATTTTGTTTAGCATCGGGGTGAACAAAGGTTCCTCGATACCCTTTTGATTGAATCACAGTATCTCGTTCCAACAATCGATAAGCTTTCGCTACTGTTTTGTTGTTTAGATCTAAATCATTTGCCAACTGCCTTATCGACGGAAGCTTTGTTCCCGGCAATAAGGCATCTGACGCAATGGCGCTTTTTATTTGGTCGGTCAGCTGTGTAAACAACGGCACATCGCTGTCTATATCAACCATAATTTGCAGCATAGTCCCTCCTCTAACTCAAACACCAAAACCACATGTACCACAACATCAAATGGTACATATGGTACATAAAAAGATCAATCGTCAGATCACAAAAAGCTTATTTGAATCTGACTACCCCTTAAAATTGAAAGATTGGTATTCAGGTATTGCATGCAACGGCACAGTGTTACTCGAAGTAATCGCTATTTTGCATAGTAAAACTAACCTAACTTTGATAATAATTACCTACACGGCGAACGAATTACACTGACAATCAAGGAGAAGTAAATGTCAGAATCACAACAAGTAACATCATCACATTACGTGTTAACGCCACAAGATGAGTCTGCGAAAACCAATGCCATTATCGCCTACGTCCTCATGGCTCTGGGTATTTTCACGGGGTTCTTTTGGCTCATTGGTGCGATATGGGCCATGGTGAAGCGAAGCGACGCACAAGGGTCGATTTTTGTTGATCACTACGACAATATGATTAAAACCTTCTGGTGGGGTCTGCTGTTCTGGGTAATTGGTTTAGTGCTCGCTTTCATACTGATTGGCTATTTAGTTTTTCTCGCCGTATGGATTTGGTCTGTGTATAGAATTGTTAAAGGCCTTGCTCAAATTACCTCAAATAAACCTTTTAATGGTTAATATATTTACCACATGGCCGCTTCATCCAGCCATGTGGTCACCCTCATCAAACAATTCAACTTACAACGCTTATCCTGCAATGCCCTTATTTCGAAAGAAAGCCCACGCACTCAACATGGGTAAAATGTAGAGTGGAGCAATAATCATATACGCGAGTATTGGACCAATTTGCTTTGGATCGAGGTTTTGCGTATTGATCACAGTGTACCCAACAAGATAAGGCACCGCAGACAATGCCATACCAACAACGGAGAACAATCTCGGACTCATGGTGTATCGCTTAGATAACAAGAGCATAGCGACTGCCCATGCCATTGCCCAGACCACCGACGGCACATTCATGAACATAAATATGTCCACTGGTGTGTTATTCACAGCAAACCTTGCTTGCTGCCAAAAGTCGGGAGAAAACACAATGTAGTGAATTTGCCCGTTTAGTATTTGCTCCCAAAGTAAAGGCGTCGTTGAATCCATATTCGATAACCACACTACAAAACCAACAATCACAAACAACAACATCGCAGTAAAAACTCCAGTAATAACATTCACAAATAAAGGGGTTTGCCACAGGGACTTTTGGCCTTCCCACGAGGCTAATAGAGTTTGACGCCACATCCAGCGAGAAGCAGTTTTTGGATTTTTCATCATCAGCTCTCCGTATTCTTCTTGCATATCGCCAATCAGTTCATCACTGTAACTAGGCATACCGAGTTTGCGGATGAGTAACTCGGCTAACTTTGGTAACGCTTGTTGTGTATTAGCAATATGGTTAGCCATGATGACCTCCAAGCTCCGCCATTGAGATACCTTGCCATAGCGTATCCATGGCTTGTTTCGCACTAATTAACGCCTGCTTCCCCTTCCCTGTGACAGCAAAGAATCGCTTGGGTCTGCCCCCACGTTGCGCCGTTGACTCACCGAGTTCAGAACTCACTAGCCCCTTTTTTTCCATACGCTCTAGCGTTGCGTACAACGCACCTAAGGCTACATCACGACTGATAGACTCATGCAAAAAAGCGCGAATGGCTGCCCCATAAGCGTTGTCGCCGAGCTTTACCAAAGCAAGCATAACCACTTGCTCAAACTCACCTAACGATTTTTGACTCATTTTTCGTATCCCTTTTTATTTTCCTACAATGTAGTTATTTGATTAAAAGGATTCAATCTAATTTCATACATTGTAGTAATTTGAACGCATACATAGGTATATGGATTTATACTAAAAATAATTCACCCCTTTTTTAAATCTGATTCGTTGATTAAAAAAAGAGGAGAAAGTCTATGTACTTACATCAAACTGCTACACCCAACTTTCACATTAATCTTCGCGCCCTTGGTAGTATTGCTCTAGGCGTAATTATGACTTTCGGATTGTTTGTACTAATGGCAAAGCTAGTAGAACAAGACAAAGTGTATGTTGCGCCAGAGCCAATAGATACCATTGGTCCAATCACACTGCAGCTTGAGGAGGAGACTACGGTTGAGCGGCCAAAACTAAAACCTATCGAACCACCAACAACATTACCCCCTTCTCCACCTATGATTGAAGAGAGCACACCTAACGAAACATTCAGTACCGTAGAAGTACCATCTATTGGTATAGGTACAGAGTTCATAATAGATACAAGTATGGGGAACGGTATGACCGACCAGCAAGCGTCGCCAGCTTTTCGCGTAGACCCTACCTACCCCACTGATGCTGCAAGAGATGGTATTGAAGGATGGGTAAAACTTTCATATACGGTAGCGGCCAATGGTTCAGTGACTGACATTCAAGTGTTAGATGCTCAACCCAAACGCATATTTGACCGCGCCGCTAGACGTGCGTTGGGCAAGTGGAAGTACAAGCCAAAAATGGAAGACGGTAAACCTATCAGTCAGGGAAATATGCAGGTAGTATTGGAGTTCAAGCTCGATCAATAAGGAGATGTTTGATGAGCTATACCAGCATAGGAATATTTAATTCAGTAAAAGATTGGTTCTCGGGCGCATCAAGCCCCGAGAGCTTAATGAGTCGATTTGTCAAAAAGGGCGACTCGCGCGCGCTGTCTGCACTTTTTTATCAGCACAACAACGCCTTGTACTATTATTTGTTGGTAATGTCTGATGCCGACCTTGCCGCAGACATTGCCCAAAAAACCTGGCTAAAAGTCATCGAAAAGAAGCATATGTATAACAACGCCGGTAAATTCGAAGCATGGCTTTTTACCATGGCGCGAAATGCGTTATTGGATGAATTACGTCGCAAAAGCCGCTTTGAGCACGACCATGATGCAGTTGATGCACTCACTATTGAGCGCGTACAGTTGGCTAAGAATTCCCGCTAAAAATAGACGAGTAAGTGAGCAACCATTCTGCCGCATGGGTTGCTGGCGTCTAACACCAGAAAAATCACCCAGCCCAACCCGCTGTCTATTTTTTAAGGTGGGCATTCATCTACATGTCTAATTTTTTACCAATTTGATCGCTAAGATGTACTAATTTGATTACCGAGGGAGACTGACGGACTAATTACTTAGGGGCTTAATCGTACAATCTCCACTCGACACCACACAACTCACTTCTGGACATTTCTGAGTTGCATTTTAGCTAATTTAGAAAAACATGAATTAGATAAAGTATGGAAATTTCAAATCAATATGAGGCGGACATGAAGAAATTGAAAAAAGTAGCTTAACTGGGTTGGTCAATTTTGGTTGACCACGTCATGTTCCGGTGAGTACGCAAGTCATTGGCGCTAACGAATATGAAGGTCACTTTGCTTTTGACTTACTCTATAACAACTCTTCAGATATACAGCCTAATACCTTATCGACCGATACGCATGGTACCAATAATGTTAACTTCGCTATATTAGATTTCTTTGGTTACACATTCGCCCCTCGATACGCGAAAATGAAAAAGGTGTTTTTTGAGCTATTTGAAGTGACTGAAGAGAACGGAGGCCGTATTCAATTAAAGAAAGATATTAATCATAAGCTAATTGCTGAAGAATGGGACAATATTCAGCATATTGTTTGTTCATTGAGTCGTAAAACCACCACTCAAAGCACAATCATTAGAAAGTTGAGTAACGGCAAGAGCCGAAGATTGTCAGCATTGCATGAGTACGACCGTTTAATTAAATCTATTTATGTTTTGGAGTATGTTGATAATTCAACGTTGCGTCATTACGTCCAGCAAGCCTTGAACAGAGGTGAAGCATACCATCAGTTAAAACGTGCTATTACTTCAGTTAATGGCAATAAATTTCGTGGGGGGAATGATTACCAAGTATCACAATGGGGTTCTAGGGATTTTCCCCTCTAAAAAGACATAATCCTCTGTAGACCACACCAATAAATGGCTGCGGAGGTGGTTTACTACTTATAAGTGTGGCAAATTAGGTAAATATCGTACATTTAATACGGAACAACCCTGATATGGCCATCAAAAACGAAATTACTATTCTCACGAGAGCAGAACAGGCAGATCTTTATTCCCCA
>Ga0256829_1001890_pt1 | contig 16323 bp, 17 predicted proteins | sample 131447metaG_FD_185979 | JGI IMG/M metagenome (GOLD analysis project Ga0256829, IMG submission 185979) | Hydrothermal vent microbial communities from Lau Basin, Pacific Ocean - 131-447 | ecosystem: Environmental > Aquatic > Marine > Hydrothermal vents | place: Pacific Ocean: Lau Basin | collected...
ATTTTGTAGCGTTTTTAAAGTTGCATCTGAGTAGAGGGCACTTTGTAACTGCACAGTATAACAACTATCACTGCGTTTAGCATAAAGAGTGAATGTCAGTAAAAAGGTCAATAAAATAAAACGCATAACTACCTCTTCAACCGTAGAATTTTTTGTGAGAGCCTGTTGGCTCTTTTGACATCATTTGCACTCAAATAGAGCTTAAGCAGCGTCATACGTGCTTTTTTATCACGCAAAAAGTAGTTTTCATAGCGGTGCCCTAGACGAACAGCAGCTTTAAGCTCTCCTCCTGCTTGTAGGGTGTGTAGGGCTTGGAGCCAAAGGTCTCTTTGCTCTTTATGTGAAGCAGCAGTGTGAAATTCATTCATATATATTTGGGCGGCTTTTTTATACTGCTTGTGTTGGAGGTAGAAATTTATGAGTCTCTCTCTCCAGTAGCTTGAAGTCTGTGCACGCGCTATGATGTAGGCTTCGGCCTCTCTGCTTTGAAAATGTTTGGTGAGTAAAAAGTACTTTTCATCAAGCCATTTTGTTTGGTTTTTTACATCTTCTGCATAGAGCAGGTCAAGGTAGTGCATACTTGCTTTGTAGTTGTGCAGTGCATAAGAGAGGTAGTAGGCATCTTTAAGCAACTTGATGTCATGGGGTTTTTGTTGGAGCAGTTCCTGAGCTAAGCGGTAGGCACTTTTTTTGTCATTTAAAAAGTAGCTCTCTTTGTAGAGCTTTTCCACTTCATTTTTGTTGTAAAAATGCTCGGCTAGAATGACAGAAAAGATACTCTGTAGTTGGGCATATTTTTTTGAGAGTGCCTCTGTTTTGTGCATATGTTTGAGGTAAAAGTAGTCCTCTTTTGCTATCTCATAGCTGAGTTTGTATGCCTGTGCCCGTGTCTGTTCATTTTTGGAGTTTCTTAAAAGTTTTAGGAGTTTAAAAGAGAGATCTTTTTTCTTTGCCTGATAGGATTGTTTTGCCAAAGAGAGCATGAGTTTTTCATTGGAAGGGTCATTTTTGAGCATATTTTGTAAATAGAGTACACTGAGATTATAGTTGGATTGTTCTGCGAGTACTTGTTTTGTCAGAGTATCCTTAGGGTAGAGGATAATCAGAATGAGCACAAAGACAATAAAGCCGATGATAATCTCTTTGTAGGTGGCTACATAGATTTTTTTACGGTTTGCATATGACATCGAAGCCAACTCTCTTTTTATATTTGTAGTTAAAGGTGATTATATCATCTTTTTTTGTGATGTTTGAGGCTATATTTGTAAAGTGGTAGCGACACCTTTTTGGAATGTTTAGCTCAAGTTTAATAGGCAGATAGGATTGAAGTTCCATACTCAAACCATCTTCTCTTTGTTCACTTTTAAGTATGGCTGCGTTTGTACTGACAAGATAAGGCTGTCTGTTTTTTGCAGATGCTCCAAGGCTTACATATGCACTCTCTTTGGGACCAATATGGATGTATTTGCTCTGTTTTTGTGCTTTAAAGCCAAGTACATTGCTTGAGCTGTTCATATCAACAAGAAGCGGGCTTGCATCTAAACGCAGTGTCTTCAGATTACGTGCTCCTGCTACAAAATAGTTGCTATTCTCTTGTGCAATGGATAGTGTATAAAAATCCATTACTTTTGGAATGTACAAAGAGGTGAACATTGGGTTGATGTCCTGCTTCATGGCCCAGTCATAGATGTAGTAAAGTGCATTGAGTGAGGCACGTTTGGAACCTGAGTAGTAGTGGTAGTAAATATCGATGATCTTGAGTCTTCGTGGAGACTCTGTAAGCTTAAATGTCTGTACAACTTTCTTAAAGCCCCAAAATGGTCCGTGCCAGTCACCGGTGTAAACATTCTCATCCTGCTCACCCGTATATATCTGATAGTATTCACCTCTGCCAAGTCCAAGTGGCGCGATGTAGGAGAGCCATGGGTTGGTGTTTGTGATGTAGGTATCTCCACCGTTATAATTAAGCAAATGGTGTTTGTAGACATAGGCTAAGACATTTTCAGGCGGTGCACAGTCACCACTCCAAAAAACTGTCTTTGCTCTTGGATGTTTCTCTTTTGCAATGTATTTTACATTGAGTTCATCTATCATCCCTTTTATCTCATTCTCTAAGGAGAAGTCATACCCCTTTGGAGCGAGTCTGTATTTTGCATCTAAATCTCCATTGTGAATTTTTCCCCAGAAGAAAGGGTGTGAGAATGTATGGGTAGCCGGTTCTACATAAGGAAGCCTGTACATTGCTCTGATGGTCTTTTGCAGTTGCGGTGCGAGCTCTGGGTAGAGTCCGTTGTTATCATCTTCTGCCCCGACAATGGAAGCAGACATAGGGAGCGGATATTTCTTGAGGATTTTGTTGTAGATGACATCGATAGAGAAGAGTTTTGGGTTCCACTCGACTCTATTCATACTGCCATCCCCGTCAATATGGCTGACAAAGATACGTTTTCCATACTCAGTGGTCACATCAGGTGCAGGAATTTTCTTTAAACGCAGCGCTTTAGTGAAGAATTCAAAGGGATTGATAACCCAGAGATTGTCATCGTTAAATTCCTGCATAAAACCGTTACGCAGGGCAAAACCACCCCAAGGCATGATGGCAGCGTATGTGGTATTTACGTCGTTTTTCGAACGAAGCGTTAAAAGACTTTTTCCTTTTGTGATGTCAATAAAACTCTCACTTTGTGTGAGAGAGGGTTGTATCTCGTAGCCTAGCATTGCATCTTTGGTCACTACCTTGCTTGAAGTGCTCAGATGCAGCGGTGTTTCGTTGATTTTTATTGAGAGACGTTCGAGTGATTTGTCAAGTGGAAGCGGCAAGCTTGCAGCAAAGACAACTTTTATGTTGTACTTTTGTAGCTCTAAAATCCAACGTATAAGCTTTGTCGGATTTTTGTATGTTTTACTAAACCAAATGACAACACCGCCATACTGTTGCATCTGCTCCATAGTAGGAAGCTTATGGGTATGGATGTCATAGAGTTTTTGTATGTAACCTTGGTACTCAAGCGGGAGTGCACCGTGTTGGTGTGCTGAGAGAAACCTTCTGTCATGAACGCTCTCATCAATGAGAGTGAGTATCTCACGTTTTATAGGGTTTTTAGAAGATTTTCCATAGACATTTAAATCTTTTGTCGCTACGTAAGGGATGCATCCCTTTTCTTTGAGTTTTGTAATGAGTTTATCTGCTTTTTTTGATGTGAGTGCATCAAGTGGAAGGTAATCGACACAAATAAGGTCAAGCTTGTAGTTATGTACTTTTTGTATCTGTATATCAAGCCATTTTCTATCGGCATCACTTACCGCTTTATAGCCTAGCTTTTCTCCTGAAATACCATTGTAGTAAGATTCAAACAGCACTGCGTTTATATCGTTATGCACGCTATCAAGTATCTCAAAACCTCTGTTGATAATGAGCTTTGAATGCGGATAGCGCTTGTGAAATGTTTTGATAATATCGACAAGTGCCGCTTCACTTTTGGCGCGTTCTTTTTTTGTTTTTGCAACAAGCTGGTAAGAGTCAAGCGTATCAAAAAAGAAGTTTTTAAAGCCGCGTTTCATTTGTGGTTCGATGATGTCATGAAATAAAAAGGCTTTGTACTCAGGATTGCTCAAATCAAGCACCGGAGAGTTCCATGTTTTGTTGTTGCCGAGTATCCACTCTTTTTTTATCTTTTTATACTCAGAAATATCTTTGTCGATCTCCCCAATACTGACATAGGCGTACATCTTGTCTTTGTAGACTTCAAAGCCATGCGTGTTGACATTGGTGTTTGCAGGCTGGATAATGATGTAGTCGTGAATACCTACCATAGGATAGGAGATATTTTTCCCATAGTAGACAATGGCACTTTTATCATTCACTCCTGCAAACGCAGTGCTTACAAGAAAGAGTAATAAAAGTATAAATCTATTGCAGCATAAAAGTTTCATAATTCAACCTCTCCATCTCTTTTCTTATAAATATTACACTTGCTGTGAAGACAAGCAGGAGTGAGACCGTATAGCCGTAGCCAAACATTGCAGGACCCATATCAATGGAGAGCAGTGTAAGCACTGCATTGAGCACAAAAAAGGCGATGCTCAGCCACATGGCAACCACTTTTCTGTCCAAATAGTACAAAATTGCGAGCACCGACATAAAAGCAAGCTGAAGCATAGCACCGATTGTGAGCACATAGAGCAGCCCGAGATAGAGCTGGGGAATATGCAGATAACTAAAGAGATAAGGCACACTGAGAAATAAGATAATATCGACGATGACCTGTATAATGATGATCTCATGGATGGCATGGCGGATAACATAGATCATATCATCACGGTAGGTGCGGATAGCTTTGAGTGTACCACCATTTCGCACAGAGTTGTAGTAAAGATCATACTTCTCTGCAAAATCGGCCTCAAGTCTGTAAAAGAAGATAGCCATTCCGGGAATGATGGAGAGGTAGGCTAAGAATATTGGCATATCATAGACCAAGGAGGCATGCAGTTTTCCAATGACGGCATAGCCGGTAGCCGGATGGTACCAGAAAATAAACTTGTCTACCCATGCTCCAAGGTTGTAGGTCAGTCCGGCTATTGCCAATGTCCAGTAAAAGTTCTTTGCCAAAAAGAAATCGACTTTGAAAAAAATTGTGGAGTTGTAACTTTTGATGATAAGTGTCATAAGAATGACAAGTAAAAAAGCGTTACCGACAAAGAAGATATAGATAAGTTTCTCTATGGTGTCTCCGGCATAGATGGAGACAAAGACAATGAGCGAATATGCAATAAAATAGGACCAGACAACCCCATTATAGTACTTCAAGCTTGCTGCAAGTATGCTTGAAATCCATACACCACAGAGCACTAAAAAAGTCGCTATAACGCCAATGATAAAGATAGTGCTCTGTCCATCAAACATCCAGAGGTAAAAAGGAACAACAAAAGGTAAGCCTAAAATCCATGCGAGAAAGAGCGCTCCAAAATAGGCAGGGAGAATCTCATCTTCACGGTGGTTGAATATGAGGTCTGCAATGTAGCGTGTGAGCGGGAGCTGCACAATACCGGTAATGATAAGACTTGATGCTAAAGCGATAGCGTAGGTGATGACGACCTGAAAACGGTAAACATCACTGTCTGCACCATAGTTCGCAAGGTTTATAAAACCAACGAGCAAAATGGCAACGATAGAGACGACCCAAGGACCGGAACTTAAAATCGCCGAGTAGCCATACACTTTGGCAAGAGAGAGGAGTCTGTCTTCTTTGAGTATCTTTTTAAGCTCGAAACCTATACCTGCCATGCATTCTCCTCTTTTGGATTTGTTGTGCTAAACGCAGTGATAGGAAATCTGTTTATCTGTTCCAGTGGTGCAGGGAACTCTGCAGGTGCATAGTATGCAAAGACTCGGGCATTGAGCTCTTGCCATGAGAGAGGCAGTGCTTCATTGTAGAGTCTTCTATAAGCATCTAAAAACATCTCTTGGCGGTAGTATTTCTGTACACGTTTGAGTCCTGCTTCTTGAGCTTTTCTCCATGCACCATTTTGAAAATCTAAAAAGCGTACATACTCTTTTGCTAAGGCATCAGGATTGGCAATGCCTGTGATGGCACCCGCCTTGCCGATTGCTTTGTCTTCACTGTTGATACCACCCTCGATGAGGTCTCGACAACTTCCAACATCGGTCGCGACGCAGGGAACACCCGCTGCAAATCCTTCGAGTATGACAAGCGGCATTCCCTCACTGATGGATGAAAGTGTTTGGAGTGCTGACTTTGGAAGTATCTTTTTTATATCACTGTGCCCGAAAAATTTTATTTTGTCTTGGTGTTGTTCAAGCTCCTTCATACTGAGTGTACTTTTGTTTCCTTCAAAGCGTTGTATATCACTTTTGAGATCAAGTGCAAAGGCCATCTGTTGGCACTCCTGCACATACTCTTTATCTTCATCGACAGCACCAACTATCCAGCCCTCTATGTCAGGAATAGTTTGTGAGGCAATTTTAATGGCACGGATAAATGTTTTGATGTCTTTAATAGGCACTACACGACCAATAAGTGTAATGATTGGTTTTGGAGGATCTTGTCGGTGTTGCATAGTTTGCATCAGGGTATCAACATCTACACCGTTTGGAATTACCATGGTTTTGTGCATGGGTGCTCCAAAATTTACCTGTATATCGCGAGCACCGGAGAAGAGAGAAAGGATATGGTTTGAACGGTGGTAACAAAAGAGCCCAATTTTATCAAAGAAACTGATCCACATCTTTTTGATGTAGTTGTACTCTTGGGGTTGTTGCAGTAAAGAAGGCTTTTTAAACTCTATCCAGTCTGCTGAGAGCATATCTATTTTTCGCTCGCGTGTGTATATACCGTGTTCTGTAAGAAAAAATGGACGCTGGTTTGTGTAAGAGGCAAGGGCACCGAGAAAACCTGCATAGCCGGTAGAAGGGGCATGGTATATTTTTGTCTTTGGCAAGTTTTTTACAATGTTAGCAAGTGTCCAGATAGGTTTATGTATATTACGAAGTGTCCAAAAGTAGTCTATAAAAGGAATATCAGGACAGTTTTTGCTATAGACAGATGTTAAAAATTCCCATGCAAGTTCTGAGTGTAAAAAGTCGTCAAAGGTGACATCTTTAGTATAGAAGTCAAGGTTTTGAAGCACTTTTGGTATCTCTCCACTCTCATTTTGAAAACTTTGATAGAGTGCATGTATGGCCTGAAATGAGTCCTCATTTCCTCTTCTTCTTTTTGGTTTTGGCATTTTTTTATCGTTGTCATCAAAAAGGTAGTGTACCTCAAGATGCTTCAAATTCGCTGGAAACTCATAGCTGATCTGCATCAACTCTCCATCAAGATAAGGAGTCGCACCAATGAAGCAGACACCAAAGCTAAACTCAGGCAGTCCCTGCATCAGCTGCAAGATCCAGCTGGAGACCCCACCCTTGACATATGGATAGGTTCCCTCAGAGAAGAGCATGATGTCAACACTGTTGCTTGTAGGAAATTTCTGATCCATCATGCACCTCTCCACTGCTGTACTATCGGATAGAGTTTTGCATTGTACTTCAAGCCTTTTGCTTTTGTGATGAGTGTATGTACGACATGGTATTTTTTTGTTATAAAATAGAGTTCTGCAAGGTAGGGGATTAAGAATGTAGAACGCTCAGAGAGCAGTTCTTTTGCGACTGTAAGTTCTGCTTTTGCCGCTTCATAGTCTCCTTTATGCATATAGACACGTCCCATTAAACTAAAGAGGCTTGCACATATTGCGTAGGTCTCTTCAAGTTTTGTACGCTCTTTTCGGAGTTGTTTGAGATGAGTCAGGGCTTTACCTTCAGCTTCACACTGTTGTATTTTCTTAAGTATAGCATCAAGCTGGGGAACGTAGTACTCTTTCGCAATTCCAAGATATATGATAACAGAACTCAGAAAACTCACTTTTAGACTCTCATGTGCGAGTTCTGCATAGACCATTTCCCAGTAAAGGTGGGCAAGTTCTTTCGCTGCTGCTGCAATGGTCTCTTCTTCCATTTTCTCTTTTTTTGCCCTCTCTTGGGCAATAATCTCAAGGTTTTTATCTATTTTTTTATTGATGGCTGTCTCTGCTTTGTTGATGATGGCATACCCAAACATACGTATCTCATCATCTTTGCTTGAGAGTGTCTGTTTCACCACTTGCAGACTTACAGGTGAGTTTGTGTCTGCAAGTGTTGAGAGCGCTTTGAGCTTTTTTGCACGGGGAATGTAGTCATTGTTCATGATGTTTATCATAGAACCCTCGCCAAAGAGTCGCTCAACCTCTAAAAAGGACTCTTGAAACTCATCAAGGTCAAGAATGTTCGTATCGATGATTTTTTCTTCATACTTGACATTGACCATGTACCAAAATACCCATATGGTGAAGAAATAACCTAAAAAGGGAACGCTGATATTAAAAAGAAAACTAAAAAGAAAAATGGCTATTTGATTGTTTTTGTGCAAAGAGGCCCGGTATAAAAATTTAAAAAACCAACTTTTATCTTCAATGCTTCGAAGCCTGTGGGCATCGAGCATATCGATCTCTTTGGTTGACTTTTTAAATCTTTTGAGTGCATAAAAAGAGATAAGCAGAGAAACGAGCAGTGAAATGAGCAGATGTATAAGCAAGAGAATATGGACATGATGCTCATAGTAAATGAAAGGACTATTTATCATAATTGTCCTCTATGTAGTTATTCATCAGTTCAATCTGTTCAAGTCCAAAATGCATTGTTTCAAAAGCTTTGTCTTTTTCATATTTGATGTTATGTTTTAGCCGTTTTAAAAATCCCAGTGCAGAAGATTCATCACTTAATGGAAAAAGGAGAATGATATAATGAAATTCACCGTAGTGTGCAAGAGTGACAAGATCAAGAGCACGGAGCATTTGCAGTATCTGTTTATGGACTTTGAGAGTTTGCAGTTCACTCTCAAGTTTGAGTACCATTAAACTCGAATTCACACCATATTTGTCATGGATATAACGTAAACGGTTGTATTCATAGGTAAAATCACTCTCTTGTACTGCTACGATGGTGTAAAAATCATCAGGTGTATTGGTGTGTGAGATGGAGATAGAGAGATACTCGAGTAAAATAGAGATTGAGATGAGGTTCTCTTTGTTAAAAGACATAAAAGGCATGCGGTCAATAAGCAGAACAGATGCAACATGATTGCCAAGAGTAAAAGGAATGGCAACAAGAAACTTTGAGTCCTCTTTTGATTCTAGCGTTGGTTCGCCCGCTTTATCGCTTATATAGACAGGTTGTTTAAAATGTAGGGCACGGTTAAAGAGATAGGATCTGCTTATCTCCTCTTTGGAGTACTCTTCGCAAAGACTACTATAGGTAACTGCTGCGTTTTGTGCTGAGAGCTCTTCATCTTCATGTCCTCTGTTCTTGTGGATGATAAGGGCACTGTTGACATTGAAAGACTTTTCAAGTAAAAGTAAGAAATTTGTATAAAATCTGGCAATATTCTCATCTGTTTTGTCTTTTTGCATTAACTGCGTATCTGTAACAATATCTTCAATGGCGCTGCGGATGCTCATGGGTTTGACGACATAGTTCTTTTCAAGTTGGTCATGAGAAATCTTGAGTGTATAAAAGGCTTTTGAGAGTTCATTTAGTTTTGTTGTTTTATAATTGGCCTCAACCTGTAGCTCTTTTATCTTTTTTGTCCAGTAATAGTGAAACTCACTAAATATCATCGTCATCAGTAGCAGTACCAAAAAGTCTGTGTAGGGAAATTCAGGGTAGAAGAACCACATGGCTCCAGAGAGCATACCAATAGCGATAAGACCATTTTCAAAGCCGTGAAAGAGCGTAAGGATTGCCAACAGAATGAGTGCATAAGAGATTTGTGTCTCTACAAAACAGACATCCTGTGGATTGATAAGGTAACCAATAAGAAGAAAGATACCAACAAGACTGAGCGTCTCTATATAAGCATACTGCTTAATTTTTTCAAGGATAATATCACTTTTTGAAAGCTTTTTAATCCTCTTGTTTGCAAAGTTCATAAAGACTCTTATCTATTTCGTTGTCATTTTTTCTATAAGCTTTTGTGCTGTAGTACCAATAGAACCTGTACCCCAGTCACTATCCGCTCCGGTCGCACTCCAGACAAGTTTCGCATTTTGTGTTTTATAAAGGCTGAGTTTGATGCTTACCGCCGGTTCACCGTCAATGCCTGTTTTGTATCTCCATTCGCTGACACCACCTTTGAGAAAATACTTTGAGTTGTCCTTACGTGCCTGTGCCTGTGCAGCGCTGAGCGAGTCTTCTTCTTTTTGCATATGTGTTGTTACATTGTAACCTTTTGCAAGAAGTACTCCCTCTACGATGTTTGTTGCACGTTGTCCCGCCTTAGGTGTATCTGTATAGTTGTCAAATCGCAGGAGTGTGATTGTAACATCGTTCTTGACCTGATGTGTTTTGTTGATGTCAACATAGACCTGAGGTAACTCTTTGTTTGTTGCTATCATCGCAGTAGTGGAACATCCCGCTAGTAAAAGTGTTGCAGTTGCAAGTGTCAGTAGGTTTTTCATCATCTCACCTTAAAATTTTCAATGATTATATATCGTCTTAAGTAAAAAAAATATTAACAAATCTTATTCTACCCAAAAAGGGTTTGTTCAAGCGCTTTTATCCTATAACTTTTTCTATGAATATCGCAATACCCATGCTTTTTAATCATCTCTATATGCAGTTTCGTTCCATACCCTTTATGCTTTTGGAATTGATACTGTGGAAATTTTTTCGCTTGTTCTATAATATCTCTGTCGTGGGTCACTTTTGCAAGGATGGATGCGGCACTCACTTCTGCTATTTTACCATCTGCTTTTATCATTGTATCAATGCCGCTCACACCAAAGTTACTGTTGCCATCAAAGAGGTAATGCTCTGCGTTTAGCTGCTCTTTTATCTCTAAAAGCGCACTCTTTATGCAAAAAGAGATCCCCTTTTCATCAATCTTCTGTGCAGAGAACTCTACGATGTGATAGGCTGCGTTTAGAATTATCTGCTCATAAAGAGATTCCCGTTTTTTCTCACTCAACTTTTTAGAGTCATTAAGTTCCTCTATAGCTGTGTTTAGAATACACCCTGCAACGACTAGGTTTCCTGCAAGTGGTCCTCTCCCTGCTTCATCTATTCCACATAATCTGTCCATTTAATCTCCTAATGCCCAAATATCGAAGGGAATTATATCCACCTTTGCAATAGGATGCGAAATTGAGTTCTCTGTGGTCATTGAGACAATGCTTATCTGCTTGATACCATGGGTAAATATAAAAGGCTCAAGCAGCTCAAGTTTTTTAAAGAGGCGTCTCTCATCCACAAATGGTTTACATAAAATGATGCTCGCTTCGTTGGGAAGATAAAAATCAACCCCCTCTTCATAGAAACACTCCTTATGAGATTTGAGCAGCTCCAAAAAGACCATATTTTCAAAAAGACGTGCAAAGTTCTTCTCTACAGAGAGCGCACTTTTAAGTGCTGTGTCACACAAATATACTTTTTTGATGGCACGTGGGTACTCAAACTTTGCAAGCTGATGGATATAGCCTTTTTGGGTGAGAGCCTCAAATGATGCATAGAGTTTGTCTTTGGATATTTTACGCTGTGATTTGAGTCTTTCATAGGTATTATAAGCAGAGAGTTTTTGAGAAATGAACTTTGCACACAGTACAAGTATGTCAAATTCAATGTCGCTCAGTGCTAAACGCAGCATCTTCTGTACATAGATACTTCTCTCATCTGTTTTAATTTTGTGCATCACAGGAAGTCCTCCGAGTTGTACAAAATGGTTTAAAGCGGAGGAGTCGTACTTATGTTCAAACGCAAGGAACTCTTCATAGTCCAAAGGGTATAAATGCAGTGGTGTGAGTACATCTGTGTCATATTGCTCTTCAGAGATGATGATAAGCTGGGAGACGTTGACGAACTCTATAGCAGGAGAGTAGTTGTCAAGCACAAGTGTTGTGATTTTGTTCTCAAAACAAAACTGGGCAAGTGTAGCATTGAACTTTTGTATATCAATTCGAATATCTGCACAATCAATGTAGAGGTAACTACTCTTTCTCAAACGCAGTAGATAGTTCTTCACAAGTTTTGTCTTGCCACTGTTGGTTATACCGTTTATTTGGTAAGAGTTTTCATCGAGTTGGATTTTTCTTTCATGAAATCTTTCTACTATCAGATCTGTTTTGTAGAACTCTTCGAGTAATATTTCCATTTTTTATCCTAAATTTCGTTAAGCATATTGTAACACTTCCTTTTTAAAAGGAAATAAATTTACAATAAAATCGTTTTTTGGGCCCAAAATCCTTGAATATTTGGAGTGAATTGAGTATAATTCCGCTCCCTTAAATAGTTGGGCTAGGATCCAACGAGTTCTTTAGAAGGAAAATTATGGAAAAAATTCGTTTAAAATTGAAAGCTTACGATCATCGTGTATTAGATAGATCAGTAGCGTCAATCGTTGAGGCTGTAAAGCGTACAGGTGCTGCAATTCGTGGTCCGATTCCTTTACCAACAAAAATTCGTAAATATACGGTTCTAAAATCAGTTCACGTTAATAAAAAATCTCGTGAGCAGTTCGAAATCCGTATGCACGCAAGAATGATCGACATCGTTTCTGCTACACCTGAAACTGTAGATTCATTAATGAAACTAGATCTTGCACCGGAAGTGGACGTTGAAGTTCGCTCTATGGACAAATAGGAGTAATCGTGGAATATATTGTTGAAAAAATCGGAATGAGCCGTACTATCACAGTTCCATCTAAACCAGTTACTCTTTTAAGAGTGGTAGATGCGAAAGTATGTGAAGTGAATGAAGGTACTGCGATTGTTGCATACAACAGCGGTAAAAAAATGAATAAAGCAATAGAAGGTCAACAAAAGAAATACAGCCTTCCATCTGAGTTTAACCGTTTTGTTACTTTAGAGGTAGCAAACAGCGAAGCTGGTGATTTAGATTTAACTCCATTAGCGGAAGCTAGTGTACTTAAAACTACTTTTAACACTAAAGGTCGTGGTTTTCAAGGTGGTATGAAGCGTTGGAATTTCGGTGGTGGTCCTGCATCTCACGGTCATAGATTTGGGCGTAGAACAGGTTCTATCGGTAATGCTGAATGGCCAGGTCGTGTAATGAAAGGTAAGAAAATGCCTGGACAATACGGAAACACACAAAACAGTGTAAAAAATGAGATCGTTTCTTACGATGCTGAAAACAAAATCATCGCGGTTTTAGGTTCAGTAAGTGGTGCTAACGGTTCTTTAGGTCGTGTAAAGGTAGCTAAATAATGAGCGCAATCGTTTTAAATGAAAAAATGGAAAAAGCATCTGAGTTAGCATTACCTGAGAGTTTCTCAGGAATCAACCCTCACAACCTTTACCTTTATGTAAAATCTGCTCAAGCTGCACAACGTGCAAACACAGCAGTTACTAAAGGTAGAAGTGATGTAAGTGGTGGTGGTAAAAAACCATGGGCTCAAAAAGGTGGCGGACGTGCTCGTGCCGGTTCTCGTCGTTCTCCAGTATTCGTAGGTGGTGGTAAAGCTTTTGGTTCTCAAAACAACCGTAACTACGATTTGAAAGTAAACAAAAAGCAAAAGAAACTTGCTTTGAATTTTGCTTTAAATGAACACGCACAAAATGGTACTCTTTTTGTAGTGGACAGCATCTCTGTTGAGTCTGGTAAAACGAAAGACGCAGCGGCAATGTTCAAAGCACTAAATCAAAGAGATACTCTTTTTGTAAAAGAACTTTTAGATGAGAAAACATTCTTAGCATTTGAAAACTTGAATGCTACATATGTAATCGAATCAAATGAGTTGAATGCATACTTAGCTGCAAACTATCGTTCAATCGTGATAGAAAAAGCTGTATGGGAAACTTTGACAAGTGAGGCTAAGTAATGGCTGATATTACAGATATTAAATCTATACTTTATACAGAAAAGACTCTTGGTTTACAAGAAGATGGTGTAATCGTTGTTCAAACATCACCACGTATGACTAAGACAGGTCTTAAAGAGGTGTTTAGAGAGTATTTCGGAATTATTCCTTCAAAGATTAACTCTCTAAATCAAAGCGGAAAAGTAAAACGTTTCCGTGGTGTAGCTGGTAAGCAAAATGACTTCAAAAAGTTTTATGTGACTTTACCAGAAGGTGCACAAATAGAAAGTTTGGCGGTATAAGATGGCAATTAAAACTTATAGACCGATAACTCCATCTCGTCGTTTTTATACGAATGTAGATAGTTCAGACATTACAGCAAAAGCGAGTGTACGTTCATTATTGAAAAAACTTCCAACAACTGCTGGTCGTAACAATAATGGTCGTATCACTTCTCGTCATAAACAAGCAGGTGCTAAAAAACTTTACCGTATCATCGATTTCAAACGTGATAAATTCGGTATCGAAGGAACAGTAAGTACAATCGAATACGATCCGTACCGTAACTGTAGAATCGCACTTGTAACTTATGCTGATGGTGAAAAAAGATATATTATTCAACCAAAAGGTTTAAATGTTGGAGATACAATTTCTGCTGCTGAAGCTGGCTTAGATGTAAAAGCTGGTAATGCAATGAAACTCAAAAATATTCCTGTTGGTACACTTGTTCATAATGTTGAGTTAAAAGTTGGAAAAGGTGGACAAATGGTACGTTCAGCTGGAACATCTGCTCAAATTATGGGTCGTGATGGAAAATATGTTTCACTTCGTATGCCTTCATCTGAAATGCGTTTAGTACTTGGTGAATGTATGGCTACTGTTGGTGTTGTTGGAAATGAAGAATATTCTAACATCGTTATAGCAAAAGCTGGTCGTACTCGTCATATGGGTATTCGTCCTCAAACTCGTGGTTCTGCGATGAACCCTATTGATCACCCGCATGGTGGTGGTGAAGGTAAAACGAATTCAGGTCGTCATCCAGTTACTCCTTGGGGTAAACCAACTAAGGGTGCTAAAACTCGTCGTAAAAAAGCAAGTGATAAATTAATCATCACTCGTCGTAAACCAAATGCAAAAAGGGTAGGCTAATATGGCTCGTTCAGTAAAAAAAGGTCCATTCGTAGATGACCATTTGATGAAAAAAGTTGAAGCAGCAAAAGCTAGCGGAGACAAAAAACCTATTAAAACTTGGTCAAGAAGATCTATGGTTCTTCCTGATATGGTTGGTTTGACATTAAATGTTCATAATGGTCGCCAATTTGTTCCTGTATATGTTACAGAGAATCACATTGGTTATAAACTTGGTGAATTTGCACCAACTCGTACATTCAAGGGCCACAAGGGCTCTGTTCAGAAGAAGGGGTAGTCATGGCTAGAGCATTATTAAAATTTATCCGTGTATCACCTATTAAATCTCGTCTTATTGCACGTGAAGTGCAAGGTATGAACGCTGAAGAAGCTATGGCAGCTTTAGAATTCACTCCAAATAAGGCAGCAAAAATTATCTCTAAAGTTATTGCATCTGCAGTAGCTAACAGCGGTAACGAAGCTGAAGATTGTGTAATTACATCATGTCGTGTTGACAATGGTCCAGTACTTAAACGTTTCCGTCCACGTGCTCGTGGTATGGCTTCAGGTATTAGAAAACCAACAGCACATATCTTAGTAGAAGTAGAGGGTAAATAGTATGGGTCAAAAAGTTAATCCTATTGGTTTACGTCTTGGAATCAACCGTAACTGGGAATCAAGATGGTTTCCTAACTTTAAATCAGCTCCGGCTGCTTTAGGTGAAGATCACAAGATAAGAACATTTTTAAAGAAAGAACTTTACTATGCTGGTGTTTCTAACATCATCATCGAAAGAACAGTTAAACGTCTTCGTGTAACTATCGTTGCAGCGCGTCCTGGTATTATCATCGGGAAAAAAGGTGCTGATATTGAGAAACTTAAAACTGCTGTTCAAAAGTTAGTTGGAAAAGCTATTTCTATCAACATTAAAGAAGAGAAAAAAGCACAAACTTCAGCGCAACTTGTTGCTGAAAATGTTGCTACTCAGTTAGAGCGCCGTGTTGCGTTTAGACGTGCTATGAAGAAAGTTATGCAAGGTGCACAACGTTCTGGTGCCAAAGGTATCAAAGTAGCTGTTGCTGGTCGTCTTGGTGGTGCTGAAATGGCTCGTACTGAGTGGTATCTTGAGGGTCGTGTTCCTCTTCATACACTTCGTGCTAAAATCGATTATGGTTTTGCTGAAGCGCATACTACATACGGTATAATCGGTGTAAAAGTATGGATCTTCAAAGGGGAAGTACTTACTAAAGGTATTCCTGCAGAAGCAAAAGAAGAGAAAAAAGAACGTCGCCCAAGAAAACCGCGTCGTGAAAATAGTGAAAAGGCTGAATAATCATGTTAATGCCAAAAAGAACAAAATATCGTAAAGTAATGAAAGGCCGTAACCGTGGTTATGCTCGTTCAGGTTACAAATTAACTTTTGGTGACATCGGTTTTAAAGCGGTAGAAGCTGGTCGTATCAATTCACGTCAAATTGAATCGGCTCGTATCTCTGCGACTCGTCACATTAAAAGAAATGGTAAGATTTGGATTCGTGTATTCCCTGCTAAACCATTAACTGCTAAGCCTCTTGAAACTCGTATGGGTAAAGGTAAAGGTGCAGTTGATCAATGGGTAATGAATATCAAACCTGGTCGTATCATTTTTGAAATGGGTGGTGTGCCACATGATATCGCTCGTGAAGCGTTAACTCTTGCAATGCACAAGTTACCATTCAAAACTAAAATAATTACTGCGGAGATGAGCAATGAAATATTCTGATTTAGCAGATAAAACAGCAGCAGAGCTT
>Ga0256829_1001891_pt1 | contig 16317 bp, 22 predicted proteins | sample 131447metaG_FD_185979 | JGI IMG/M metagenome (GOLD analysis project Ga0256829, IMG submission 185979) | Hydrothermal vent microbial communities from Lau Basin, Pacific Ocean - 131-447 | ecosystem: Environmental > Aquatic > Marine > Hydrothermal vents | place: Pacific Ocean: Lau Basin | collected...
TCAAACACCAGAGGATTTTAAATAGTTGGAAGGGGGATATGGGCTATAAATGGTCAATTTTCGCATAAATGAAAAACTGGGTTTCTGAGGGAACTCTAAATATCAGTCGTATCCATAAAGTGTAGAAAAAGCGTCACTTTCGAGATCTTTATCGGAAATCTATGGTTTAAGTGGGTTCCAAGCAGAAGCATTCGGAGGTGACGGCTTAGAATGTATTTAAAAAACATAATGAAACACTTATTTTTTATGCGATTGCCCTATATGGTATGTATATTGCTCTAAGGATGTTTATGAATCCTGATATGGTTGTTGTTCAAGGTGTTGAAGCACTGAAAATGGTCTTATGGCTATCCATGCCAATGTTAATTACTGCTCTGGTTGTAGGGGTGTTGATATCGCTGTTTCAGGCTGTGACACAAATCCAAGAAATGACTTTAACCTTTGTGCCAAAAATTATTGCTGTGTTTTTGGTTTTAGTCTTGGCCTCTTCATGGATGATTGAAAAGATGGTGACCTATACACAACATGTATTTGCCAGTATTCCGATGCTGATTCATTAAGGAGGTGCCGATCAACTCAATGAATGATGCCTATACGCCCAACATATCCAAATTCTGCGTTGTGAGCTGTAGTTTCTGATGTTATTTCCAATGTTAGAAATGCAAGATGTGATGGTGGCATTGCTGGTGTTACTGCGTGTGGGAGCCTTGCTTATTTTGATTCCTGTTTTAGGGCACAACCTTGTTCCAGCACCCGTGAAAACAGGGTTGATTGTGTTGATTACGTTTCTTTTATATCCCGTGGTATCTCCATCTGTAGCCACTATTTCACCCGAGCCAATTGTCTTTATTCTATTGGCAGCACAGGAGATGATTTTAGCTGGTATTTTAGCCTTGCTGGCAAACCTTATTTTTTCAGCGGTTCAATTTGCAGGGCAAGTGATGAGCTTTCAAATGGGCATGGCGATTGCCAATGTGTTTGATCCAGCAACCTCTGCGCAAGGTGCGATTACCGCGCAATTAGCGAGCGTATTGGCGATGTTGTTGTGGTTGTCGGCGGGAGCGCACCATGCATTTTTGTTGGCACTGTTTGATTCCTTTAAAATTTTACCGATTGGTCATGCGTGGGCATTTGGTGGCTGGGATATGTTGAATGATGCAGCGGCACAGATGTTCGTACTGGCACTGCGCCTTGTTGCGCCTGTGTTGCTGTTATTGTTTTTTGTTAATGTGGCATTGGGCTTGGTGTCACGTGCAGTACCTCAAATTCAGGTGTTTTTTGTCAGTTTTCCTTTAACTGTAGGTTTGGGGCTTCTTGTTTTTGCACTATCAATGCCGAGTATTATCTCTTTAACCTATGATGCATTTATTTCATTGGGAAATCAGCTGCCAGCTATGATGCGGAGCCTTAAAGGTGGCTGACGATCAGGATAAGAGTCAGCAAACCGAAGATGCCACACCCAAGCGCATTGAAGATGCACGAAAAAAAGGGCAAGTTGCATCCAGCAAAGAGCCTTCTACAGCACTATCATTTTTACTGATTGCTTCGTTATCGGTGACAGGTCTTGGGGTGTGGCTGGTATCATATATGATGGATTTAACACAATCCTACTTATCGGGAAAGGTGACTTTGGATGTCACGCCTAAGGGTATGCAGGAATTACTAACATCGCTAGCCATTGATATGGCAATGATGGTTTTACCTCTTGCGATACCAGTGATGCTCATTGGGATGTTAATGTCATTTTTAGTGACAGGTTCGGTTTTTACTTTTGAAACCATGAAACCAAAGTTTGAAAAAGTAAGCCCAATGAAAGGTTTTAAAAGGCTTTTCTCAAGCAAGTCATTGGCGGAATTTATCAAATCTATTTTGAAATTAGTGGTTATCTCATCGGTATGCTGGTTTGTGTTGGTGGATTTGTTTCCAGAAGTTATGGCATCACCACGTCAGAGCGTTGCTGAAATAGCCAAATTATTGGCACAGGGAAGCCTGCAAATTGCTGCGATTGTGGCATTTTTGTTTTTTACAATTGCCTTGGCAGATGTGATTTACCAACGCTGGGAACACGCTAAATCGCTTAAGATGTCACAAAAAGAAATTCGTGATGAAAACAAGGAAAGTGAGGGTGATCCGCAATTAAAAGGAAAGATTCGCCAAATTCAAATGGAACAAGCGCGCAATCGCATGATGTCAGATGTTCCCAAAGCTGATGTGGTTATTACCAATCCAACACATATTGCAGTGGCTCTAAAATATGATGAAACAGGCGCTTCTGCGCCGAAAGTGATGGCATCGGGTCAAGGCAAAGTCGCCGAGAAGATTCGTGAAATTGCACGTGAACATAAAGTTCCTATTCGTGAAAACAAACCTTTGGCACGTTCCTTGTTCAAGAGTGTGAAAGTCGGGGAAGAAATCCCTGAAGATTTGTTTGAGGCAGTGGCGGTCATTCTTGCAGAGATTTATCGCATTCGCGGTCCACGAGCAATATAAACAGAAGGGTTATGTGAATATGCAGGCAACAGCAGTATTGAAACTTCAGGGCATGATGCGGCACACCGATGTATTGTTGGCTGTGGGTGTGTTGGGCATTTTGCTGATTATGATGGTGCCATTACCATTGTGGCTGATGGATGTATTGTTGGCTGCCAATCTTGCGATTGGGGTTATTATTCTATTAACCGCAATTTTTGTATTAAGACCCTTAGATTTTTCTATTTTCCCAGCCTTACTTTTACTGACGACACTTTTTCGATTGGCGTTAAATGTAGCAACCACACGGTTAATTTTATTGCACGGTCAAGAAGGCACGGGTGCTGCTGGGCATGTGATTGAAGGCTTTGGTAATTTCGTTGTAGGTGGCAATACCGTTGTTGGTGTGATTATTTTCTTAATTCTTGTATTGATTAACTTTATTGTTATCACCAAAGGTTCAACACGTATTGCTGAAGTAGCTGCAAGATTTACCTTGGATGCTATGCCAGGCAAGCAAATGGCGATTGATGCTGATTTGAATGCAGGTATGATTGATGAAACACAAGCTCGTGAACGGCGCACAGCAGTGGCACGCGAAGCTGAATTTTTTGGCTCTATGGATGGAGCTGCGAAATTTGTGCGCGGGGATGCCGTAGCAGGTTTGATTATTACGGCGATTAACTTAATTGCTGGGTTGGTTATTGGTACAATGCAGCAAGGCATGGCGATGGGTGATGCTATGCAGGTCTATAGTTTATTGACGGTTGGTGATGGTTTGGTATCTCAAATTCCTGCTTTAATCATCTCTACAGCAGCAGGTATTGTGATTACACGGGCTGGTGGTAGTGAGCAGCTATCTGAAGAAATTACAGTACAATTTACCCAGCACCCCAAAGTACATCTTATTGCATCAGGCGCGTTATTTTTTATGGGGCTTGTTCCAGGCTTACCGTTTATTCCCTTTTTATTCATATCGATAGGTTTGGGTTTTAGTGGTTGGTATTTATTGATGGGCGAGAAAGAAAAAGCCGCGCAACCAGATGTTTCGGATACTGAGGTTGAGGTGGCTGATAAACCTGCGGAAGAAGTGTTATCTGATTTATTGGTTGTCGACCCAATTCGTTTGGAAGTGGGTTATGGACTGATTGATTTTGTTGAAGCAGGACGTGATGGCGGTCTGCTTGGTCGCTTACAGGCCTTGCGCCGTCAAATGACGCAAGAGGTTGGCTTTGTACTTCCTCCTGTCCATATCAAAGATAATTTGCAGTTGGGTGTGGGTGATTATCGTGTGTTGGTGCGTGGTGCTGAAGTTGGGCGTGGTGAGATTCGCCCACGTCATTTGCTGGCTTTGGAGGGGCAAGTGGTGGGCACTCCTATGGAAGGTATTGCGACGCAAGAGCCAGCGTTTGGACTGCCAGCTTTGTGGATTTCTTCTGATCAACGCCAACAAGCCGAGTTATCTGGTTATACTGTTGTAGAAGCACCGACAGTGATCGTTACGCATATTACAGAAATTTTACGTCGCCATGCCTTTGAAATGTTGGATCGTGCGCAAGTGCAAGAGTTGGTTGATGGTGTTGCAGAGCGTTATCCTAAGGTGATTGCGGATATTGTGCCTACACAGGTGCCTTTGGGCGTATTGCAGCATGTATTGTGTTCATTGTTATCCGAATGGGTGTCGGTGCGCGATTTACTTTTGATTATTGAAACACTGTCAGACGGTATGACTGAGCAGCGTGATATAGGGAACTTGGTAGAAATGGTTCGTCACCGTATGGGGCGTAGTATTGTGCAACGTTATGTGAATGAACAAGGCGAATTGGCGGTATTCACACTGGAAGGTGAGTTAGAGCAGCAGATGCTAGAGCGTGTAGGGCAAGCTGGTGGCGCATCGATGTTGCCGTTGGAAATCCAGCAGTGGCAGCGCTTTGTGATGCGCTTTAATGAGGCTTCATCAGCCCATGATATTGATATACCTGTATTATTAACTACACCACAACTACGCCCATTGTTGGCACAATCTTTATCGAAAGTGATGAATCGTGTGGCGGTATTATCGGTTGGTGAAGTGCCGCCCGAAATGCCAGTTAAAACATTAAGCAACTTGGGTCTTCGTGATGCAAATTAAAATTTTCACAGCAGCGCGTTTGCATGAGGCTTTGGCATTGGTTCGACAAGGGCTTGGTCCTGATGCGATTGTTTTGGATCGTATGGAAGGCATGGATGGAGAGGGTAAAAAAGTTTGGCATGTACATGCCGCATTGGATGATGAAGAACCCGTTCGTCAAAAAAATGACAAAGAGGAAAAATCTAAGCCAGAGGCGCAGCCAACACATATTCACAAGATGGAAGCTTCCATGCATCGCTTGGAGCGTATTGTTGAAGGTTTGGGGCGTAAAGAAGAAGAAAACTTACGTCATGCTATGGCTGATAAAGCTACGCAAGAAGCCTTTGACCACCTTATAAATTTGGGTGTTGCTCCGACTTATGCTTTTGATTTGGCAGAAGATTATGCCAGGCATGAGCCAGTTGGGGCTTCTATGTTGCATTGGGGTGAGCGCATCAAGCCACGAGATAAACCGATGGTCGTGCTTTTGGCAGGTCCATCGGGTGCGGGTAAAACGCTCTTAGCCGCGAAACTAGCTACGTATTACAGCATGCGTGGTGTGCGGGTTGGTTTGTTGAGTACAGATGTGGATCGTATGGGTGGAAGTGATGTGTTGAAGTCCTATGCGGATATTTTAGGTGTGCCATTTGCGACCCTTAGAGGTGAAGATGAAGTGGCTGCGGCATTGAAGCTTACGAATTCGGCACAGCTCCTGCTAGTGGATAGCGAAGGCTGGAATATTCATCGTTTGTCAAAGATGAAAAAGCAAAGTTCAGTGTGGGACGCATTGCATTGTACACACCGTATTTTGGTGATGCCTGCGAATATGGATGAGTCAGATGGTATGGAACTTTTATTGGCGGCCGAAGCATTTCAGATGAGTGAAATAGCTTTTACCAAGCTGGATGAAACATCTCGCCCTGGCAAAATTATTAATTGGGCGATGGCATCGAAATTTAAGCTTTCATACGGTGTGTTTGGCTCTGAAGTACCTGGTCAAATGGGCTGGTTAACCCCGAAAGCACTGACCGCATTGTTGGAACGTCAGCGCAAGTCGTGATTGATAAGTGAACAGCGTTGTGGATGAAGGAGATTGCATGACAACAAGTGAAATAGATACGTCATCACCACGGGTTATTGCGGTTAGCAGTGGCAAGGGTGGTGTTGGGAAAACATTTTTCTCCATTCACTTGGCAGCGCATGCAGTTAAGCAGGGGCTTCGTGTATTGTTGTTGGATGCGGATTTGGGCTTGGCAAATGTGGATGTTATGTTGGGTTTATCTGGAAAAGGATCAGTTAAACAAGTGGTGAGTGGTGAATCCAGTTTGTCGGACATGTTGTTGCAGGCAAAAGAAGGTTTTGATGTTTTACCGGGTGGCAGTGGCTTGGCAGATCTTACTGCTTTAAATGGTACACAGCAGCAGGTTTTGATGAGTGAGATGCGCGAGGCTGCCAAAGATTATGACTTGGTGATTATCGATACTGCGGCAGGAATCAGTGATAATGTATTATTCTTCGTTGCATCATCGGAGTCTTGTTTGGTTGTACTTACCCCCGACCCAACATCACTAACCGATGCTTATGCCTTGATTAAAGTTTTATCCCAACAAAGAGATGTGCGCCGTTTTATGGTGACGATTAACCAAGCAGATAAGGTGGATGGGGAGCTGACATTCAGACGCTTAATGTCTGTGGCAGATCGTTATTTGGATGTGCATTTGGATTATGTTGGAAATATGCCAGCTCATAAAGAAGTTCGTCGGGCTATTCAGAGACAACGTTTATTGCATGCAGTGCAGGCAGAAAAAGATTTGGATGGGGTATTGACTGAAATTTTAGCTCGACCCCGTGATGAGTCGCGCAGTAGCGGCTTGCAATTTTTCTGGGAGCATAGCTTAGGGCAAGACTTAGAGGGTGAGACGGCTTCTAAAGCCAATCCCAATGCTGGAGTAAGCTTGTGATACAGACAAGTTATGCTGCAGCCAGTGGTGCTTTTGCAGGTGTCTTAATCGGCATTGCTATCTGCTTGGTTCAGGAAATTTCATTGGCAGATTCGGCATTTCGCTGCTTTATATTGGGAGCTAGTGGTGCATGGATGGGCATGCTTTTGGCATGGCTTGATCAAATGTTAACACCGCAGAGTAAAAAAATTACGGGTGATGACGTAAATAATCGTGGACATATATCATGAGTATCGCAAAAAACTATGCAGATCAACAAGTATCCATTTTAAACAATCCAGAAGCTTTGTTGAAAGAGTATTTACCATTGATTCGTTATCATGCTGATCAATTGATGCGCCGTACGCCAGATTCCATTGAGTTGGATGATATGATTGATGCGGGTGTACTCGGATTGCTGGATGGTGCGAAGCGTTTTGACAGCACAAGAGAAGTACAATTTAAAACCTTTGTATCTTATCGTGTACGTGGTGCGATGATTGATTATTTGCGAGCTTTCGACTGGATGCCCCGTGGTCTACGAGATACCTCCAAAGCTTTGCAGAATGCGATGATGGTGGTTGAACAGCAGCAAGGGCGACCTGCTGAAGAAGATGAAATTGCTCAGTATTTAGGTGTCAGTTTACAGGAGTACCGACAACGGCTTGATCATGTACGTACGATGTCGATTGTCCACTTTGATGATTTGCCTTCGGTGATGGGTGAAGATGATGAAATGAATATGCTGGATGCGCTTGAGGGCGACCCAGAATTAATGCCTGAAAGACAATTCTTAGTGAATGAATTTGTGAATCGCTTGGCAACTGCGATTGATGGGCTACCCAAGCGTGAAGGTGTTTTACTGACGTTATATTATTACGAAGAGCTAACCATGAAAGAAGTTGCATTGGTTTTGGGGTTAACTGAATCACGCGTATCGCAGATTCATAGTCAAATGGTGGTGCGGTTACGCGGCATGCTCAAGTTGGATGAAGAAAATGTTTAGGTTACATGTTGAGGTGAATACAAATGCTTGAAATGTGGGGTATAAGCCTCTCAAGTGATACCTTGTCGATGTTGTTGGATGGGCTTCTTTTGTTGGTTATGGTGGCTCTGTGGTGGTTGTGGTGGCAGCAAGCGAGGCAGCGTAAGCAGGTTGAAATAAAGCTTGGAGAAGCAGCAGCGCAATTGCAAGAAGCTACCAAAATGTTGGATGAAGCTTTGCATCAAATTGCACAAGTACAAGCATATGAGTCGAATGCTGAACCAGAGCCTGTGAGTGAAACAACGGATGATGTAAAAGTGGCATTTAGTGCGCAATCACTTGCTATGTCTGAAGCACATAGCCAAAAGCAAAAGAAGCAAATAGCTGTTGGCAAACGAAGCGTCAGAGAATCTGAAATAGATATGTCTAAGTCATCACAGTCAGCGCAAATTTCACGTATGCAACGTGAAGGAGAGAGTCCTGAAAATATCGCTATAAAAATGAATATTCCGCTGGCGCAAGTAAAGTTGATGTTGATGCTACAAAAAGCGCAGTGATTAATTTGCATGCGGTGCAGCTACTAAGTCTTCCGCAGGGTGCGAAGTCGGATGTTGCGCCCAAATTACCTTGGCCAAATGGTAGTATTATAACTGCAACATTGACCCCTACAGACTCGGAAGGAGCGGTGATTCTATCCTTGGGTGGATACCGTATGCGAGCGCAAGTGCCACCCAATACGCCGATGGGAAATGTTTGGTTGCAATTAATGAACCGTGAAATGCCCATACAATTTCAGTTGTTAACTGAAAGCAAAGCAACAGTACTACTCAGTGAAATGCTAGGAAAGAAAATGCAGGCTGTAGAAGAGCATGCCAAACATGTGGGCAAACAAAGCACTGAAAGTTGGCCGAAAATGGATATGGATGGTTTACCTGTTCGAGTCGATGTGGGTTTATCTGAGCAATATTTGATGTTGCGAGACAAACAAGATGATGGCACACGAGGTATGCTCAACCGGCAAGTATCAGGAAATCAATTTCGCTTGCATGGGCGTGTGGATTTAAAACATATCGGTGCTGTGGCATTTAGCCTGCAAGGTGAGAGTAATGCACCTTGGGATATAAATTTATACATTAATTCTAATGAATATATCGATGATTTGAGGCGTGATTTTTCAACTTGGTTAGAGGCGCGACATCTTTCCCGTTCAAAAGATATTTCACGGCAAGCGTTGGATGGTAATGTGCTTTATGGCATGCCTGATGATTTTGAAATGTTAAAAGAACTAAAAGCATAACTCCAATGTCGTTATTCAGTTGATCGTTTCATTCTGGCAGGCTCTTCGCTCAATCATAAAATTTAGCTGCCGACTGAATGATATTTTTCATATCACTTCTCATATCCTGCGGCTCTAGGACTTCCACTTGATCAGCAAAGCTTAACAACCACCAGCGAAGCTCACTGGTATCATGAATGCTTGCAGTTAACATCACTTTATCATCTGCATCGTCGACCATGCACTGGTCATCACTTAATGGGCGTTCTGCAAGATAAAATGCAGCTTCTTTTGAAAAGATTGCTTTAAATTTGATTGACCCACTAATAACAAAATCAAGCTCACCTGATGCTATATATTCATCCAAATCAAAACCTTTTGGCGCATCAGTAGGAGCGTCCAATACTTTTGCCTCTTGAATACGGTGAAGTGTTAATAAACGAATATCTGTATAGTCCCATATTGAGCAGACCAAATAGCTAATGCCATCTTTTAGAACCAAGCCTAGCGGATTCAGTTCATACTCTTTCTCACCGTTATCTCGTGGGTGATAAGTCATGGATAACTTCCGATTACGCAATAAAGCATCATATACTTCATTCTGAACATCTTCATCAATCACTGGAGCCTTTAAATTCGGACCTCGATGTAATACGCGCACTTTATTACGCCAAGCAGGCGTGCCTTTATCGGTTGGAATTTTATTTAACACGTCCGTTGCTGCATTAAAATGGGCTTGGAGCTTGTTTAGTGTTGTTTTGGGAAGTAACGGTTTTAAATGCTGATCAGCAAGCCAATATGCCAAGGCTGTATGTGAATCCATACCAGGAATATCCATCACTGCTGCCCCTGATCGCCATGACCAACCAAAAGGTTTACTCCTTTCATCACGAAGCAATGGGAAGATCTCAGAGAGCTTCACTAAATCCCGTTGCAATGTTCGATGTGTAACTTCAAAACCAGCATCCGCAAGACTATGAATAATCTGAGTTGTTGAAACTTTAGACGGGTGACGGGGAATCAAGCGAAGCATTTGCCATTGGCGCATGAGTGTATCACTCATCATCAACCTCCTTACGTGTTTCTTCTTCTTTCATGCTTTTTCGATCATAATCTTTGGGTGATTTCTGAACCTGTGTTGGCGGCGGACTCTTTTTGCGAACTTTGATGTCTTTAGGATGAATTACACCGACTTTTTCTATTTTCTTAACCATGCTTAACCCTTCCCAAAAGTGCATCCACAATCTTTACCATCGCCAACGTATCAAGTTTGCAATATGCCAAAAGCTGATTGGCAATATTTCTCCGTTTCATTTCATCAGAACTGGCTGCTTCAATCCAAGCAAGCTGCGCACCGCCACCATCTTGCACGCCATCCAAATTTTTATAATTCAGTTCAGGAACCAAAGCAGGCAATACAGCCTTGATTGACCATGAACCCATTTGGGATGGGTGATAGTAAGCCTTTCTGGCAAGAGGCAATAAATCAAAGAAGCGCTCATTCATTTCAAGTAATGATTCAGATAAATCAGGGTGCATCTCTGCAAGCCCTCTAATCACACCTTTTTCAAATCCTGCATTGTAAGCAATCAATACACCTTCGCAGCCAATATGCTGAACCAAACTTTCAGCACATGCCCTACGTGGATCATTTCCCGTCACATCCAAAAACTCTACATGCTCCATGCGACCATCTTCATGGTGGATATGACATGACCATTGAAAGGGTATTTGCACATAAGGACGAACACCTTTCCACTGTGGCACAGCAAGTCCGATAGTCTCAAAATCAATATAATAGCGAGGCCATGGCAAATCTTTTAATGCTGAAGCCTCATCAATATCAACTTCTTCTTTGCCAGAGCATGTCACTCGCCATACGCGTTGATGGTTAGGATTCTCCAATACGCCATCAGGAATATCTCGTACATCCTCGTAACCAGCATCATGCCATGCTTGTCTATTTTTCTCATTATTGCGCGGAAGAATCGATACTGGGTATTCAGGCAAATCATTGGGTTGGCAATAGCTACAAAAATCACACTCAAAGGGTGAATAACATTGTCCGCCCATAGCAATATCTGGCTCATCACCTGATAGCATTTTCATAAACGCATCTTTTTGTGCCTTAATGCCCTGAATACGGGACTCTATGCGCTGTGTTATATCTTCAGCATGCAAAAGCCCTTCATAATTTTCATCTCCCTGATAAACAAACTGATTATTCACATGCATCAAACGCACAGCATCAAGCTTTAAACCACAACCTTGCAATACCCAAGCCTGAACAGCCGTATCATTCAGATAATATTCTTTTACAGATGTGGCGGCTTTCACTTCGGTTAATATCCAACCTGTTTTTGTGCGTTCTAATAAATCCACACGTACTAAGATGTTGTCAAAGTTAAATGTGGCTTCATGGATACGCGTAACTCTTTCATCAGCTATCAAATCAGCAGTAGTTTTGAGGGCGGCAGATAAGCCAGCATCATATTCAACCATCACACCAGGATAAAGCTTACATGCCATATCCCCAACAGCATAACCATTGATGATAGGAAGGTTTTCCCCAACAGCATTATCATTTCCTAGTATTTCAGGTGGATAAACGCTTAAATATAAGCGCTTAGGGCATTGTAGTCCTGCAATAAAATGAGATTTGGATAAGTGGATAGATTTATCTTTTTTCATAGCTGCAAGCATATACTAAGCTAAGACATTTTGTGTCGCTATGTCTGATGCTTGGTGAATCATACAATTGCGGCTGTAACCACTTTATTTTGTGTCACTATCATTCAGCTGTAATAACCGCTCACTACGCCAAACTCTAATGATAGAAACATATTCGGCATCGAGACGATAAACAACCCTATAAGGATTTCTAATCAACTCTCTTAAAGATGCCGTGTTAAATTCAGGCACAATACGTCCCATTTCAGGGTAATCAGCTAAAGCCTCTGTAGCGCTAATTAATTCATTTGCAATGGTTTTACCTGTACCCACTACACCTTGGCTATCATAATAATCCAGTAGCCCTTCCAAATCTCTCAATGCCGATGGAGAAAATTGAATCTGCATAATGCTACAAGCCCAGCTTATTTTTCACTTCTTCTAAAGCAATAGCCTTACCTTCATCAATTTCAGTCACACCTTGTACCACAGCCCGCATAAACTCACATTCATCGACACCTTTCTCATAATCTTCCAAAGACTGAACCACAGCCACACCTTTACCACGACTCGTCAACAATACAGGACGATGTGTTTTGACCACCTGATTCACCAGCTTTCCAGGATTTACTTTAACAGACGATAAAGGAACAATATCTTCAGAGAATTTCACATTCATAACACACCACCTTAAATGCCACTACTATAGCACCTGTTAACAGGTGCCGTAAACAGCCTGCTAGGATTCAACATGCCCAGATACGTAAAGGTGATGAAGTTTAAAGCCTCAGAACAAACTCAGCCACAGTCTCAATCGCATAGTCTTCTTTTAAGCTTAATAAATCCTGATCGCCACTGACCAAGCAATCTGCATGAGAAGCAATCAATGCAGCCAAGACTGGCGCATCATCGGCATCACGAGGGACAACGGCATCAACACCATCAATATTTACAATCTCAGCCTTAAATCGAAGCAATAAAATATAATGATCAATCTCTTCATCAGACCAGCCGATACGCTTACGAATTTTGGGATAAGCTAAAACCCGCGTGATTTCAGTCAGCATAGGTTCACTCAAAACAAGCTCAAAGGCGGAGCTTCGCCATGCCGATAGTATTTTGCCAGGTTGGCTTTCAGGCAACATCAAGCCTGATAAAAAGATATTGGTATCTAAAACAACCTTCATACAGACAAGCGAGCAGCTTTCACAGCCTCCTGAAGTTCACCGTCTAGCACATCAGGCTCTACACCCTTAGCCTTACTCGCCAGCTTACTGGACAAATCATCAAATTCATTTTGCATCAAACGAATTTTTTCAAACAGAGCCATGTCAACAATAGCAGCCACAGATTTACCACTTTTTTGAATGACAATTGAATCATGTCGATAGGTAACTTCATTCAGTAACTCACCCAAATTATTACGTACTGTCATTGCTGATACTTCTCGAATCATACAATCACCTCAATTGGTGTAATTATAGCAATCAATAGATTCTATGCAACTGTACAAACACTTTAGGCAACTTTCATCCAAAATTACCTCGATATATAGTATTTCAGGTTTTGAATTACCGTCATGCTCGAATTCTTTTATCGGGCATCCATGAAGACCGGTATATTGAAAAGCATGGTTCCCCGCATTCGCGAGGATGACGACCAGACAACTCAATTCATGATTCACTATAGAGCACCTCGAAAAACTTCGCACGAGTCAAACGATGCTGATTTTCGTTCATAGCAAGGCGCAATAAAATGGGTCATAGCATCGCTATTGTCCATTTTATTCAACGCAGCTAGGGGTGAAAAGCACAAGTTTGGCGAAGTTTCGAGGTACCCTTTAGAGCTTATTAAATTTTCTAATCTATCGATTTCTTCACTACTCATGCATGGCTCCCTTAGTGAAAAAGGGGACGTTACCCTTTAATTGATTGAAATGAGCCTGAATATATGTTTTACAATAACTCTTCGAGATGGAGTGAGAAAAAGGGAAGCGTCCCCTTTTTTACAGATGCCTTTTCGTGCTCGATAAAATCAAGCATTACACCTTCAATGCAGTAACCACACATAATACACTCCTATTACAAAGGGCAATCGCCATTAAAATTGTTCGGAAGTTCAGGTGACATATATGGATCGCCTATAATTCAGAGCAATAATGGTGCACGACTTCTAAATCGCTCCAAATAGCAGAGATACAACAAATATTTTCCCACCTCATACAGAATTCAGCATACAATATATGAAATAACCAGCAATGCTCCAACTCCCCAATCTGACCATCATGCCCCAAAAATGAATTGTAATTGATGCCATCATTGAGCTTGCTTCCTGTTGTGCTGATGCCTTTTAGTTTTTCAGTCCAATCTGAACCTGTAATGCTGATACAAGGCCAGCTTCGGAATGATGATATTTGTTTGGGTTGCGGCTGCATGGGAAAGGAGAGTTCACAAATAATATCGTAATCAATCAGCAAATCGTTCGGGTCTTCAACCTGTGCGCGTAAGATCTTATCAACTTCGATAGCTGAACGAGCAATATTTTCCTCGAACTTCTTTAATTTCTCATTTAAGGCACATATCTTTTCTGTTTGGCAAATGGATAAAGCCTGAAAATCCTGTCTTCGTTTTATCATTTCATCATAGTTCATATCGTAATCCTTGCTATTGAATGTAGCACTCATAGTCTAATCCCAAACAGATTAACGCATGTAGCGACAACCAATGACGGATAAAAGAAAGCAATACCTTATAAAATACTTTCAACATTTTTATAGTCTTGCGAAAATTGCGCTTGGGACTTGAATGCAGGAACAACCTCAAGAGGTTGGGAGATGATTAATGATTAAGAAACTGAACAAATTCTTACTTGATACCGATGTGCAAATGGCAATGGACTGGGGTAAAACAAGGAATATTTTTGATGTATTAGAACCAGGTGAGACGAGACATTCAAAGATGCTCGCTTGGTTATTCGATCCTAATGAAGGTCATATGCAAAATGACTATTTTTTTAAGGCTTTATTAAGAGAGGCTTTTAAAGCAGCCGATAGTTCAATTGAAAGTAATAGCTTTTTAGATACATGGATGCCGTCAGATTTGGAACTACATAGCTTCAATGGGGCTATACTTTTTACTGAGTTGCCAATAGGGAAGGCAAGCAAGCGAAAGGTTGATATAGCCATTATTGATTCAGTAAATAAAGTTGCGATTTTCGTTGAAAACAAAACTGGCAGTAGTGAGGGTAATGAGCAAACTGGGGATTATTTTCAGTATCTAGGTGGTGAGTACAAAGATTTTGATCAATTATTTATTTTTATGGATATGTATGGCAACGAGGCTAAAGATCAAGTCCATTGGGTTAATCTAAATTATGACTGGTTGGAAACTGCAATTGAAGCGCTCTTGGATCGGAATATATTGACTAGAGAAATAGAGGTTATCTTACGTTCATATAAGGAGCATATCACAGGGGACTATATAGAAAATAGCTTTTTCAAACAACCCCGTGCTTTATTATCGAAAATTGCTAATGAACATCGCGTTTTTTTAACAGAGCTTAAAAACCATTGTAAAAAATTTACAGTTAAGAGTCTTTTAGATGCAGAAGAAAATAAGACCTTATGCGTATATAAAAGGCATCAGGTATTTTTTGACCATCTTTTTCAAATTAGTAGTTTTGAATACTATGTTGAGAGAGCTAAAGAAGAAATGAATGAAGACCTAGAAGTAGACCTCAAAAAAAACAAATTTTATGTCCACAATAATTCATGGGAGAAATATTATCATAAGGAGTATAACGGGTGGGGTGTTTATCTTTTTATGAATAAGTTACAAGATGGAAATTATAACTTAGAGATTAAAGTATTCCCTGAGTCTTTTGACAATGAGAAACTTGCTAGAAGCTTGGCTGAGCCTTTACAAAAAAGTATTAATCGACAAGGTAGTACATATTTAATCATTGCATATAAATTAGAAATACCAGAAGAAATTATTGTGGAAGAAATAAAATATGGAGCAAGAAAAGTGGAGAGCTTTATTAGTAATTACCGAGAAAAAAGTAGGTAAAAATCTACCTAAATGGTTGAATTACCAGTTTACTATGAGTATGATTTTTTTTGCGACCTAAAATGTCGCTAGACTTGTTATCCTCTCTTGCAAATATTGCAAGGGAGGTTTGCTATGCAGGAAAAAAGCATTATTGTGGGTTTGGATATTGGTACAAACAAGGTTATTTGTATTGTCGCGGAAATATCCTCAGGTAAATAACTGACCGTCATTGGTATGGGGCAATCAAAGCTCCCTATTGTGCTATAAAATCCCCCGCTGCACACGCAGCAGGGGATAAAAGTTACATCTCCATTGTTGCCTTTTCAGACACAAAATTAAGCTGCTGTTCTGCGCCCGTCAGAAAATTCACAATGGAAAGGTTGAACTTATTGTCAGCTTTCCAATTGACGCGAATAATCGTCTTTTGCTTATTTCCACCGAAATCGTAGGAAATAATTGCTTGATGTGGGTTTTCCTGCTCTTTTTCCACTTTCAGGTTTTCTGCAATCACCACGGGCAAAGGCCCCATTCCGCTTACCTGATAGATATTGAAAATACCTTTTGGTAAATCAATCAACACAATGCTTTGCCTATCTACTGACGACCAGCGGCCTGTAGCAAGTTCGCTAACAGGGTCTTTTGAGCAGGCTGCCAATACCAACACGATCAAGATGCTAGCCCCATATTTTATTCCTTTCATATTATCCTCCATCCGACATTCCGCACCTTTTATTTTGGTTTCAGGAATAAAGTCTGAGATACCGTTTTCCCATTAACTGCAACAGTTTTTCGTGCTGAGAATTGATATTTAACACAGC
>Ga0256829_1001892_pt1 | contig 16304 bp, 24 predicted proteins | sample 131447metaG_FD_185979 | JGI IMG/M metagenome (GOLD analysis project Ga0256829, IMG submission 185979) | Hydrothermal vent microbial communities from Lau Basin, Pacific Ocean - 131-447 | ecosystem: Environmental > Aquatic > Marine > Hydrothermal vents | place: Pacific Ocean: Lau Basin | collected...
ACTCTTCTAAATAATTGGCTCCATCAAAAACCACAATCCAAAAAGGCATTTCAACCAATTCATGCTTTATTTTTAATGCAAACTGTGCATTGTAAAATACAGCCTCTTCATTGTATTTAACGCCATTGTAATCATATGTGCTACCAATGGTATCCTCTATTTTCCAGAGTCTGTCATATTCAGTTCCACTTGGAACAATGCCGTAATCCTTGATTATTTCTATTTTTTTTTCTAACATTTTTCTTCTCCTTGATTTTTTTAAATTAAAGGGAAGATAGACTTATCCCCAGAGAGGGGATAAAAGTTATCTCCCCTTTGGGGTTTAAGTATTGAAACTTAGACTTTTTTTGACACTAAAATATCCTCTGAACTTAATCAGTGTTAAAAATTTAACAGTGGTATGTTAGAGGATTTATTTAGTGTGAGTGTTTGTGAGATTTGCCATCTAAGTCTTTAGCAAAAGCCAACAATAGACATATTGTGGCTATCATCATAATAATTGCTACAGTTTCATTCGTCATGTGTCGCCTCCAATTCAGAAAGTAAATCATTCACTTTCTTGTGTGACTTGATTATAACATAAAAAAATACAAAAAACAATATGACAGATATAGTCTAAAAAAGCAAATTTGTATTTTTATTTGTATTGACAAACCAAGTTGATAATCCGGCGCACAATGCTGATAGTATACCAATTATTGTTTTTAGATAGTCAATTTCCTTTTCTAGTCTTTTTTCTTTGCTCATTAGCACTCCTTATTTTATTTTGCATATTTCTCCAATCCACTCTTTAAGAATAGATTCTTTTTCCATATTTAAAATCCCATCAACATCCCCAATAAGCACGAAAAAATCTTCGGCTCTTGTAGTTGCTACATTTAGTAGCCTCGATGTTTCAGAATTTTTACCACCACTATATGCTGCCGGTAATTCAGAATCTTTGGAATATGGCGAAAAGGTTATATCAAAAATGATTATTTCCTTTTCTTTTCCTTGAAACTTATGAATTGTGCCGGCTTGCAAATCTGCATCGGGATATTCTTTCTTTATACCCGCAAGCTCTTTATTAATTAGCTCCGCTTGTTTGGCATAGGGAGTTATAATTCCTATGCTTCTTCTACCTCTTCTCAAAGCTAATTGAACCTGCTCTTTTATAAGATAGATATTTCCCGGATTTATATAAGAGCTACCGCTTGGTATCATCTTTGAAGGGCTTTTTTTGATAAACAATGCTTTTTCCTGGGCGGTTTTTTTACCGCTCTGTAATTTTCCACCATAGAACATATCCGAAATCAATTTGGTAATTTCATGATGATTTCTATAGTTTCTATCCAAAAACACCGAATCATCTCTAAAGCCGCTCTCAAAGATTTCTTCGACATTAAAAACATCGAAAATGCTTCGCTTAAGCTCTTTTGTTTTTGCTATAGGTGAAAGCTGTCTAGGATCTCCCACTACTATTAGTTGCTTTTGCAATGCTTTGCCGACTGCTTCATTTTGAGCAGAAGTTAGCTGCTTATCCTCAACATAAGAAATATTGTATTTTTTGTTGATTTTAAGCATTTGTGTTGCAGCAACAAGCAGTGGATAAATAGCCATAGAAGCCTCGTCTATTATCACAACATCAAAATCAATATATTGAATATTGTGCCTTAGTGCAGCTCCCATAAGCGTACTTCCTACCAACTTTACTCCTTCCCATATTGAGGACTTATTGAGACTATTTTTCTTCTCTTCTAATTTTTTTAGCTCTTTTTGAACTTTATAAATAGAAGAGTTAATCTCTTTAAGTTCCTCTTTTTTATTTTTTAGCTCTTGGATATCAAAGCTAACTAAATTACACTTATTATCTTCAAGCTTTACTATTTTTTCCATAACCTCTTTTATACCTGCTTCAAACTCTTTTATCTCTTCATCTATTTTGTCTAATTTCTCAGATAAAAACAGGTGTGCAATACTTCTGATAAAGGCATTGCTTTGAAGAGATTGTTTTTTGAGCTTGAGTGCTTTGGTTTTGGTTCTAAGAGATTTAAGATGGGCTTTTGCTTCACTTATATCTTTTTCAAGATTTTTCAAGCGAATCGCCCTACTCTCAGCATCCTTTTCTAAGCTATATAAAATAGGCTCTATATTTCTTTTTCTGCCTAATAACTCATCTCTTGCCATTTCAATAATCTCTATCTCATCATTGACGAGATCAAGTTTTCTGTTTAAAATAGCACTGTCTGAGTAATCAAGCAGATTTTCATTCTCTGTTTTAATGGATAAGATTACCTCTCCGTCTTGCAAATTCAAGGCTTCAAAATCTATCTTTTCAAAGACATTTTCAATCGCCATATTTGTTGGAGAAGTTATTAACACTTTTTTCCCATTTTTAAGCTGTTCCTCTACTATTTTGGTAATAACTTTTGTTTTACCTGTTCCGGGAGGTCCAACTATAAAAAACGGATCTGTTATTATCTTATCCATTTTTAATTTGTCTTTTAGAGCTGTCAACAAAGAAGCACTATTTTTTGAGAAAAAAGCATTGATTTTAGGTTCATCGGAGTTCAATCCGTAAATGCTTATTTGCTTACCGTTTTGCTCAATTTGAACAATTTGGTTTTCAATACCTTCAGCATTTAGGATATATTCTCCATCAAACTTTAAATCAGTAAAAGCTTTATAACAATCATCCTCTTTGACAATTGTTAGCCTTATTGCTTTTTCTTCTTTTTTCATCTGTTGCAACTCTGTTTCAATTGCATTGTGAAGTCCCATTTGTTACTCCTTATATTCTCTATATTCTGTAGGAATAAATTTAAGAGTAACACTTTTGCCATTTATGCCTATTGGAATGATATCCATATCACAGATTTCTTCTATGTCTGGAATTTCACTCTCAACCACACCGTACATGGCATCCTTTGACAACCTTAGTAGGTCAAAGATTTCAAAATCTGCTTGGTAGCTGTATTTTTCGACCTCTTTGACATTATCTACTGTTATTTCCTCCATATAATTAAAAATTTCGGTTTCCGGAACTTCTACCGTAACAGTATTGATACCATCCCACTTTGCATTAAAGTCAAAGAATGGGTTGGCAGAATTTTTAACTTTTTCAAATGCTTCTGTTTTTGTATTGGCCTCAACAGTAGCAATGCAATTGTTCCACACTAATTCTCTTACCTGAAACGGTACTCTAAATTTTTTCATTTTTTATCTCCTTTTATATATAGTTTTTAAAACAGCTTTGTCAGCATTAACTCTTTTTGCAACAACAACTGTTTTATTTGCCTCTACTGCAACCTCTTCTCCAATTTTCGTCTGACAAAGCTCACTTAACAAAGAGGCTAAACCTGAAAAATCAGTAATTTTTCGCTGGATAGCCCTGATTAAAAAGTGCTCTGTAGGTTCAAGCAAAAGAACAGATTGCTTTTTTTCTTTTATTTTTGCCATTTTTTATCTCCTGTTATTTATGCTATAATTTCCCTAAAATATTTAAGGATTTTAATTGTTTTCCTATCAAAACCGTTTACTTATAATAATAGCCATCTTTATGATTGTTTTACTTGCACTTAAAGCCTATGTAGCATTTTTGTTTGTGCTATTGTTTCAAGGTTTTGTTGCAATAGTTTTACAAAACAAAAAATATAAGTGGCTAAAATATAAGATTGAAGATTTATTGCTGTAGTGTTCCTATTAAGACTATCAGTGAAAAAATAGCCGTGGTGCCTATCAAAAAAGATAGCACATTTATAAAGGCTTTTCTGGATAGCACAAACTTTTCTCTGTCTGTTACTGCATATAATGTCCCCACTGATGCTACATATACCGCAGATATCACAAGTCCATATACACCGTAATCATCGAAGAGCCACAAAAGCAAATAAGGAATAACAATTGCATGCATAATTCCTTTTATGTAGGCTATTGTCACTTTTACCATTTTACCACCCCTTTCTCAGTATTAAAAGCTGCAACTTGTGTAACATTTTTTGACTGATATTTTTGAATAGTATTAACAGCACCAATGATTTTTGGAGCTGCTATTATGGTAAAAATAACTGTAAAAACTAAGAGTAACTTTTTCATCTTTTCTCCTTTAGAATTAAAGGAGACATACCTATCCCCAAGGGGATAGTATATATCCCCTTGTAGGGTTTAGGTTTTAACCAGACTAATTTGACACTAAAATATCCTCGTCAATTAAGACGCTAAATCTTTTAACAGTTAAATGTTATTTGATTAGGTTATTGAGAGGGATTAGTGTTCAGTATACTTTTCAGCTTGTTTTTTGCCTATTACCAATGTTATTACTATAAAGGCAAAAATTCCTAAAATTATGTTTGCTTCCATATCACTTCCTTTCTTTTATCGTAGTTTGAAGCAAAGCTCCGCCTATTGTTGATATTATAGCAATTATAAATTTATAAATCAAATCTATAGAAATGCCTTTATCTATCAACTCTCCTATATTGTTAGCATACAGACCAATAGATATGCCTTCAATAACTTTACCTATAATATTTTTATCAAAATAATTGGTAACTTTATACCAAATATATTTTGCAAATGCAATATAATACAATATTATCTCTTCCATTTTTTTCCTTTTATGCCACAAAATCAAAAAGAGTTTTTGGAATATGTTTTACCGGTCTGATTTTTACAAAATCCAATAAAAGCTGCTGTAATTTTTCAACTGAACCATCAGCTTCTAATATCATTTTTCTCATCTCCAGCATCGGTATCTTGCAAAATGTATTTTTAGTTTGGAAGGAAACCTTGCCATCGTAAAAAACATTTGTTAGCTCAAATTCAATGACATTGTTTTTGTCGTCTCTTTTGTAAGTAACCGTGATACCGTTAACTTTTCCCTCTTTGTACTCATTATTGATTTTAAAGAGTTGATAAGCACCAACATAAGATGTACTAAATAACTTTTCATCTCTATACTCTTTTATTCCACCAAATACATCACCGGAACGAAAATGTTCCAAAACTTCTTTGGCAAAATAGAGCATTTGAGATTCAAGAGTTATTTCAGGTACATTAATATTTTCTTTACAATTGCTGCATGTAAAGTTTCCGTCAATATACTCTCCCTCATCTTCGGTATAATACTTATCGCACCCTTCGCAGAGTATCGCACAAGGATCACACAAAGGCTTACCGCTATGACTTTCAAAACAGTAATCATTTTCTCTTATAGCTTTTCCGCAATGAGAACAATTACAATCAAATTTTGCACCAAAATAATCTATGAAATAAGTATCTTCGAGTCTTTTAGCACAATCCAAGATTGAATCGAACTCATCTTTGTCAATGTTACCAAGATATGCTCCTTGTGTGTCTATGAGATAATATTTTTTACCGTTGAAAGCAATTTGAAATTCAACTTCATTAATGATCTTAATCATATCTCCCTCTTTCAAATCATCATATTTAGCAGATGTTGCCCACCAAACATACGGATCGAAATTTGGAGTATTCTCAAAATTATCTGAAGTTAGAATTTGTTCTTCGTCGCCTCCGCTCTCTGCTTCATCTTGTGATATATCAGGTAAAAGATTGCTAACGGCACTTGGTAACAGCGTAAAACTGCTATTCCAGTATTCAGTAGCTTCTTCTACTGTTATATCCATTTCCTCAGCAGCATGTTTGGGATCTTTTAGCCAACCTCTAAGGCGACCCACTTCCAAGTTTAACTTTTTGATAAACTTTTTGTTGAACTGAAAGTGAACATTCCCATTTTTATAAGGTTTGACCGTGCAAAAAATATCATCTTCGGTTTTTACTCTAACTTGATGATAGCAGTAGTCACCGATTTTATATTGCACTTGCTCTTCTTCGTTGTCTTTGTCATAGACATAAAGAATACCATCTTTTTCCATCATCTTTTCACCATTTTCATTTGGTTTGTTAGTGTAGATATAGACTTCTTCTATTTTCCCCTCAAAAGTTTTTGTTCCTTTTTTGAGAATTTTTGAAGATTTTGCAAAAAAGATATAATTTTTTTCACCATAGTAAAACTTATCATTATATCTGCTTGCATAAATAAGAGAACTGCTATCTATGCTGAAGCCAAGATTTTTGGCTACTGTAATAACATTTTGAATATTTTCATACTGTCTTGCGGAAAGCCTATTGTCTTCAACATCCCAACTATCTGCATAGCTATGCAGTATGATTCTATAATCTAATGCATATTTTTCAAGATTTTTTTTGCTACTGTTGTATCGAAAAGTATCTTTTACAAAATGCTGATTAGACTTGTATAACTTGATTCCTTCATCTGTGGTAAATGTGTCATACAAATTCAACATTTGCTCTTTATAGTAGCGATTGGCATTTTTGATGACCCATATAACTACAGCTCTAATATTAGACTCAGTAAAATCAATACTTGAGTTTGTCATAAGCTTCTCTCTAATTTTATCTCTTGAATTGCTTGTCAATCGAGATGTTATCTCAGAGAGATTATCAAATAACTCTTCCCAGTATTTATACTTAAGTCCTTTTATCTTCTCTTTGAAAGAGAGTAATAAATTTTTTAAGTCTATTTTAAACTCTCTAAAAAGAGAAGCATCAAGTTCTCCTAATTTTTGATAGTTGACAATTAGATGTTCCATCTTTTTGTTGTAAAGTTCTATTAATACCGGGATTAATCCATTGCCGTTTACAACTTGATTCTGAACATCTTTTTGCCAACTCTCTTTTTTTTTGTTTCTGTTAATCCAATCATCTTCTATGACTTGATCAGCATTTATTTTAAATGTGTTCTCAAACCATAAGTCAAAAGGATCAACATTGCTTGTATCCGAAAAATGTCTCCTATTTTTAAACTTATATGAGTTTAGGATTACTTTTACTAAAGAAACATAAGCTCTAGCTTTCCTATCTTTAGCATTTAGAAAATCAAAGTTACCAATGATTTTCACTTTTGCCCTACGATCTTTTAAAGCTTGAGCTATGCTCTTATTGTTACCCCATCGTTGAGGAATAACAAAATATATTGTCTGAGCATTAGCTTCACGAATTATTTTTGTAGCCCACTGAACATACTCAGAGTATGGTGGATTACAAAACACTATATCAGACTGTTTGTCTATTAGTGTGCTTTCGTGAAAGTCTGTGCCTATTGGCAGAGCTTCTTCTGGCAAATGATTTAAGAGTATTTGTGATTTTTCAATCACTAAATACTTATTAATGCCAAGTTGTTTGGCATCTTCATGCTTTATTCCTTCTTGATATTGACTCTTTGAAATTTCTTTGAGAGTCGTTAGGAGCTTTCCATTTCCTGCTCCTATATCAAGTATGGAAACAGACATATACTCATATTTGCCTTCCCAATCTTTTTTGCCCTCTTTAATATCCCAATACATCGCTTCAATAATTTCACGAGTAGTAGGATAAAATTCATAATCTTCATTTTTTTCTTTCAATTCTTTTATAATTGCATTCATTTTTTTTATCTCCTTATTTTTGTAAAATAAAGGGATAAGAGTTACCCTATCAGGGATAAAAACTTATCCCTAACCGGGTTAACTTGCAACTTTACTTATTGTTACTCCTCTATCAGTCTCTAAAACCTTAAACATCTCAGAGGCAAGTTTTTTGCCATATTCGTACCCATTAAAGGTAGATTGATAAAAAAGATGTGTAATCGTTGATGTTTTTAGATTAAAAATGAATTTATGACCTGCTTTATTTAAAGAAACATAAGTCTCATACAGATCATCACCTTTTTTTCTAAAAGCTTTAGATAACTGAGGATATACGACTTCGAGGAATGAATAAAATATCTTATTAGCACCCATTGTGCACCCCCCAATCACAAGTATTTAAAAGCGTAGGTATTTTTACCTGACGCATTTTTTCTTTAATGCTTTCTGTGTAGTATTTAAGTTGTAACTCTTTTTCTACAATATTTTTTAAAGCATTAAAACCTTGTTTGGTTAGTTTATATGTGTGTTTTCTACTCCCATTCTCATCAATATAGAGAAGTTTCTTTTCCAAAAAACCTTTTTTAATCCAATATGTGGGGTCTGTACTTACAAGTTTGTAATATGCCCTGTCATGGATTAAAAGGTTTCTTTTATCTTTGTTTAAATCTCTCCACAACATCTTCAATCCTTTATTGAATAGTGGTTATTAAAACGGTAATTTCTTTGCCATCATAATCAAACCAATCTTCAAGATTATTAACTGTTGCTTCAAGATTTTTTACTTTTTCCTCTTCAAGTAAAGTTTTATAAAAAGCTTTTGCAGCATTAGCATTAACAAAACTTTTTGTCTTATCGGGATTAACAATACCGTTTTTCTGATAAACGATTGTATAAAGATGTTGATTGACATCCAATAATCTATACATCTCAACAGTGTAATGATTATTTTCTGTTTTTACAACAATCTTTTTTTCTTGCTTCGCCATGGAAATAATGGCGTCAGCGATAATCTCACAAGTGTATTCGAGATCATCTTCCCACCAATTGGCAACCAATACCTCTTCTCCATCAGATGTCCAATTATCTAATAGTGGACCACCATCAATTCTTATTGCGTCTGCTTTATCTAAATCTCTCTTGAAATTTTCTGTAGTGTATTGCATTTTTTATCCTTTTTAAAATATTAAAAAAGACATACCAATCCCCTATGGGGATTAAGATATATCTTTATCCCCATATAGGGTGTTTGGCTTAATTAAGCAACTTTTTTAAACACTAAAATATCCTCGTCAATTAAGACGCTGATCAAAAGTTAAGAATTAAATGTTATTTGATTAGGTTTATTGAGAGGGGTTATTAGAGTGTTTATTCTTTTTTTTAAAAGCTTTACGATCCTATCAAAAGCCTTTTTGTAGACTAACAGATCGTTTTGGATGCATTTGCAGACAAACTCTACTTTAAACATTTTGCATCCTCTCTAGTCTCTTCTTACGGTAAGACTCGTAATCAAAACTATTTTTAGAATTACCATTATGAACTCTTTTGTTGATTGTTTCAGCAATAGAAATTTGCTCGACAATTTTCTCTACCTCTGTGTAGCCTAAAAACTTTTTGACTTCTTTTGCTTTTTTGCCATATATTGGATAGCTATTTTCCTCTATCCAGTTTTTAGGTAGCTCTGTAGAACCAGTTTTAAAGGCTACAAAAAAATGACCATAATTGGTTTTAACTTCCGGGAAAAGAGCGAAATATTCTCCACCCTTTTCCTTTCTTATTTTTATTTTATACATTTTTTTCTCTCCTTATAGAATTTTGCGGCAGAAATATCAACCAAGATTAATAGTATAATTTCAGCTACTAAAGAGGAAATCCCATTTCCTGCTAAAAAAATTATAATACTTGATGCTGTGCAAATAATTGCAAATAGTAGAATATTAAACATTTTCATCTTGTTCTCCTTATTTTATATTTCTAAAGACTTTTGACAAATTTCCGTTAATAAGCAAATCATTAACATCTTTGCCCAAGTCCTTATTCCATATTATAACTTCAACAGATTTAGCACCGGCTTTTAAGAGCTTATCTTTTAAACCAGTGTACTCTGTAACTTTTATTTCTATGCCTTGAGATTTAAGAATGTTTTTCATCCCTTCTAAATCATCTTTTTGACTTTTTAAAATAGTCATTCTTTGATCCAAAAAAGAAACTTCAAAATATCCCAAAGCATTTTTCAAACCTGCTTCGTCTTGATCAAAGACAAGCTTAACACTTTTTCCTTGAAGAAGTCCAAGTTGTTCCTCTTCGAGAGCATTGACACCAGGACTTGCGATAAAACAATAGTTATCCGGCAATGACAAAGCGTCAATATGTCCTTCCGTAATATAAATATCACAAATGTTTTGCAATATCTTATAACCAAATCCAAAAGGAAGAGATTTAAGAATATTAGGAATAGATAATCTACTTTCTTTGCCTTGAAACCATTTGTTTGTATTATCGATGGGTCTTAGCATCATGCCCTCTATCAAGTCATTGTAAATACCAAAACTTGGAACAACTGCTACATTTTTAGGAGATTTCCAGCTCAAAGGAAATTTGTGTTTAGCATCATTGATAATGCCAAATTCAATCAAATCCTCTGTCGGAAAAATTGATAATTTATTCAGCAAAAGAGTTATATCTTCAACTGAAAGATATCCAATCTTTGAAAGATGTGGATTTTTATCAATCTTTCTCCCTTTGTAGTATTCCAAGAGCTTGCTTCTATTAGTGTTCAAACTGAAATGATATATAAAAGTATATACCATTTTAAGTTTTTGTGCTTTAGAAAGCTTACTGTATTTATCTATCCAATTCCCAATTTTTACCTTGGTAAACTTTTTGGTTTTATCAAACCTCAAGTATTTTATAGGTTTAGAAGCGGATTTGACTATTTTTGGAGCAACTGTTGGCTTTGGGGTGTAACCATTAACATAAGGTATGCTAAAAGTTTCGTGAAGCCATTTACATGCTTCTTTGAAGTCTCCTAACATTCCTTTTGCCACAGATATGGGATTGCCTTTTATACCACAAACATGACATTTGCAGATATTTTTGTCAACCCAAACAGTTAATGACGGTTTTTTATCGCCGTGTTGATGAAATGCTTTATTGCAGCACATCATATTAAACTGTTTGCCGTGGCTATGTTTTTTGTAGTCACCTCCAAGAGCTTTTATGACTTCATCAATTGGAATTTTTTCCAATTTTTCTATATCAAAAGTCATATTAATCTCCTTCTCCTTGCAATTCCTCGTCTAATTCGAGTATAAGTTGATATATCTCATACCCTTCTGTTTCTTCTGTTACCATATTGTATCCTTTCTATTAATAATTATCTGCACTAACAAAATAAAACTCTAAATTATCCAAAGAGTCAATAATCTCTATTTTATACCCTTTCTCCTCAACTTTTTTTACAAAAAGTTCTTCTGCTGGTAGACCAACATAAGTAGAAGTTTTTACATAAAGAGAAATTTCTTCAAGAATATTTTTTGGAGCATTTGTTAATGCAAGATCTTTGCCAAAAAGTTCGTCTTCTGTCCCATTTTTGAGGTTTAATATAATATGTCTCATTTTTTATCCTTTCTAAAATTAGAAAAGACATACCAATCCCCTAATGGGGATTAAGATATATCTTGATCCCCATGTGGGGTGTTGGCTTAATTAAGCGACTTAATATTGTCAATTTTTACAATTTGCGATATAATAATCACAAAAAAAGGTTTTAAAATGGATTTTATTCCCTCAATACTCATAATAACTATTTTTGCCTATTTTAAAGTGTATGGTGCCATTTATGCATATATACTCTTTTTAGGTTTTTTTATAATAGTTATGCGAAATAAAAAGTATGAGTGGTTGTGGAATAAAATAAAAGATGCCTTTTAATTTTGATATGTTGCAACAATAACAAGAATATAAAATATTCCTATTGTCATTAATACCGTTAGTTCTCCTCTTAAAAAAACTTTTGCAGATAAATCATTTCTTTTTTCGGTAAATATATATATTGCATTTACTGCTAAAATATATAAAAGTGATAACCATATAGACATCACCCCAAAATCTTGAAATATCCACAAAATTATATATGGAATTATAAATAGGTGTACAATTCCTTTTATATAAGCTATTATTTTACTTTTTATCATCTTTTCTCCTTTTAAATTTAAAGGAGACATACCTATCCCTCAAGGAGATAGTATATATCCCCTTGTAGGGTTTATTAAAACTAAGTAGACACTAAAATCCTCTCGTCAATTAAGACGCTAAATCTTTTAACAGTTAAATGTTATTTGATTAGGTTATTGAGAGGGGTTATTGGAGTGTTTGTTGTTTTTTCTATATTCATTGTGCCCTATATGATATATAATACCAAATAAGGTAAACAATACCAATGGTAGCATTCTTATTATTTCATCCATTATTTATCCTTTCTTTCCAAACTGCCCAAAGCTAAAATAATTATAGCAGAGACAAAAGAGATTGTCAAACTCAGCCAACTAAAATTACTGCTTGTGGTTAATACAAACATAATGTTGGCTACAACACCTGTTCCAACACCTGTAAAAATAACAGAAAAAGTATCAGGTCTAAGTTTTAAATCTAAAAAAGAAATTTCAAATAATTTTTGAAATAAAAAAAGAATGATTTTCTTTAATTTTTTCAAATAAAATCCTTTATATCTTTTTCCATTCTTCTAAATTATCTCCTTCTCTGTTTTGGATAACCAATTCTGCTTCATCAGGGTCATATCCATCTTCAACCAAATAGTTGATGATTTCAGGATATACAATTTCAGACAACTCCTCTATTGTTTCTCCTCTGCCCTCACAACAGATAGCTTCCCGCTCATTGATCTCTTTTAGGATTTCAATGTATTTTTCTTTGGGAAGCCCCGTTCTCTCAATATTTTCAGCATAAACTTTTTGCATTTTTTATCCTTTTTAAGCTGCTATATCTTTAACATACTCATCATACAAAATAAACCCTCTGGCAATTCTAGAATAGTAACCAATATGATTTTTTCTCATATATGCATTAAAGTCTTTAAAATCATTGATTTTCTCTTTGATTTTTAAGACTTTTTCTATTCCCTTGCCATCAGTTCTTTCAAAATCAACTATTTTGCCACCATTGATAAGTGCTTGATAGTCTTGCTTCTTAGAACTTTGTGCTTTTTTTATTGTGAGTTTATTTTTAACTTTGCTTGAAAAGTATGATAGATAGTTTTTGTCTATCATTATCATCTCTCGTGCAAAATCTACATTATCCTTTAGCTCATCACCTATACAACATAAATATTTGTAGCCATACTTTGCAATATAATCACTCATAAACTTTTTATCATTTAGGAGTTTTTTATCAGCATAGCTAATTATGTCCGGGTAATTTACTGCAATATCTTGCAAGAAATTTGCATTTGCAGATAGAGCAGGATGAATATGCAGATATGTTACTTTGAGATTATGTTTTTCAAGCTCTGCTATAACATACTTGTTGTATTTTATAAGCAAATCTTCGTCTATCAAGTTAGCCCTTATGTCAGATATGGCATTTGGATATTTGTCTAAAAGACTCTTAACCAAATCCTCATCTTTTAACAACTCTTCATCAAGAAGAGATAAACTACTTTTTTGAAGATAAGCTTTATACTCTACAACATTGTCATAGTTCGGGGTATCATTTTCTCTAAACTCTTTTTTAAGAAGTATAGAGAATTTTGGAGAAAATCCTAAGAAAAAGATTTCTCTTTTAACTCTACTCCAAGCTTTTTTCTTAAAAGCCTCAAGAAACTCAATCCATTCTCTTGTGGATAAGTGAGCTCTCACATATTCCATAATATACAAGAATGTACCTGCTTTATCCTCAATAGTTTCTCTCCATTCTCTCACAGTCATTCTATCTTTATTGGCTCCCCAATAAGACAAATTAAGTAAAAGTGTTTGAGCTAATTCAACAAATGAAACATTGCCTCGGTGGGCAAATATTGTTTCAATTGTCTTTGAATTTACTAAAGAGTATAAAGCTTTTTGTTCCTTTTTAGCTTTTGCAAATGTGTCTTCAAGAAGGTCAGAGAAGTTAAATTTTTTCTCTTCTCTTCTATAAAAACTGTTCTGTTTGATGAAATTGTCATAGCTTTTCTCAATACTGCCGGGAGCAGTTTCAAAAAAGAGTTCGTAAAGAGCTAAAAGCTCTTTTTTCATCTCATCATCAAAGGCATCAAAACCAAAATATATGCCCCTATGAGACATATAAGTTTCTCTACTTTTGATGATTTCAAAATCTTTATCATTAATTTGCAATTTTCCCTCTTCTCTTGCAAACAAGCCTGCGATTTCACAAGCTCTTGCTATTACCTCTTTTGGGTTAAGGTAATAATCTATTTTAGAAGAAGGGATTTTTTCGTCTTTAAAACTAACCAAGGGAGTTAATTTATCAATCATATAATTAACAAAATCATTATCCCTTAGTGTACTTATGTGAATGTGATGGCCTATCTCATGCAATAGTGCTGATGTATCTTTAACATCTTCTGCAACTATGCATTGATTTTCAAAATAAACTCCTCTGGCCTTTAAGTTGCCAAGCTTCCTGGCCTTAAGTGTAAACTTTCTGCCGGTATTTAAAGTTAGCTTTTCAACCTGTTTAACAAGATGAGTCATTTTTTCCAATGAACCATCGCTGTCAATCTCAACAGCCTCAATGTATTTCAATCCACCGATGAGCATGTTTTCAAGTTCCATAGCATGAAGTCTTTTATGAGACTTGGCTAATTGCCTGATACCTTTGCTATCTATGTAGGTGGAGTTTTGGATTACTCCTGCAACTCCGGTCCTGCGAAAGCTAATATCAAACTCAGCTTTTTCCTCGAAACTCATGCTTTTTCTAAAGCTTTCAAATTTAACATCTTCTTTGACTATTTTTTTAATAATCTCATCTACTAAAACAGTAGAGGGATATAAAATAGCCTTTTCAATGTCACTTTCAGCGGATTCATACTTATCAAGAGCTTTAAGAACTCCATTGAGTTCTTTTTTGTCTATGCCGAAAAGATTTTTTAAAATCATTTCAGATAGATCACTCTTTTTGTAAGAATTGCCGGATCCTGCATTAAAGATGATGCCACTAATTTTGATAGTGTCATTGTCTTTGTTGTAGCAGCTCCCAAACACATCTTCAACGGAATTATACATAGAGTCAATCTCTATCACTTTTCCGTTTTTGATACTGTTGATAATCGATTGAGCCTTAGCAAGATCGGCAGCGGTTTTATCGACATCCTTTTTGAATGTTTCTAAAACTTCACTGCGGCTTGCACTTGATGATAGAACATCAGATGTTCTATCAAAATATATTTCCACTCCATTTTGATTTAGCTTGATTGTAGACAACAATCTAAGCACATCTTTGGAGTATTTTTTTATATTTAAAAGATTTGTCATCTTTTCTCCTTTTAAATTTAAAGGAGACATACCTATCCCTCAAGGAGATAGTATATATCCCCTTGTAGGGTTTGTTAAAACTAAATAGACACTAAAATATCCTCTGAACTTAATCAGTGTTAAAAGGTTAACAGTATTAAATTAGTGGATATTTAGTGTGAGTGTGTTTTATTATTGGTAGGCTTGGATTTTAATGCAAAGTAAGCCGCAGAAATAGCACCTATACCGAGAATTATCATTAGTAAGATTGAGCTATTCATTTTCGACTCCTTTATTGTAGGTTATCAATCCTGTAACAATAAATATTATTACAAGAATAATTATACCATAAAGTGATGGATTATCTATGCTTTTCTTATTGACAAAAGGTGTAATAATTCCAATTGCAATGAAAATTTTTGAATAATCCAACAATACATCACCTATCTTTGTCCATGTTTTGTTTTTTATCATGCTTTTGCACCTTCATGACTTACTAAAGCCTCTAAAACTGCACGCTTTGTAAAATTTGAGAAATCCATCTCAAGCAAGACATCACCTCTAATACCACCAATTTTAGAAGTATCTATATGGTGCTTTTGCACCCAAGACGATGTGCCGGCTTTACAGTTCCCAGAATTATAACTATCACCAAGTCCAACAAAAACTCTTTTTGCTTTTTGTACAAGCAGTGTTTGCTCATACTTTTCAAGCAATCTTTTTGAGAGCTTTTTAGATGTTTCGCTATAAAACTTTTGAGGAGGCTCTTTCAAAAGCTCACCCAAGGTAAAGTGGTACTCTTCGCCCTTAAATCTAATTGCATAGCTTTTCTCATCAGTAAAATCGCCTATTCGTGTATAAACAAGTTCTTTACCGTCCGCTTCTGCAATCTCTCCGAGTATTTTTAAATGGCGATATTTACCAAATAAAATCTCATCTTTAAGGTGATCTTTTAACCAATCCTCATAGGCATTGGCGACAGCGTTAGCAACCAAGATACCAGCAGAAAGATTGTTGGCATCTTGGATATATTCTTTAATGGTTCTTGCTGCTTCAAACCTATCCTCGTCGAACTCTTTATCTATAATCCTGAGATTGAATATATTATCATTATGTGACCAATAATCGCCATATCCATCAGATATTCTTAATTCATTGTATAGATAAGAACGGACTTCCAAATCAGTTTTCATATCGTCAAGTGTATCGAGTATTTTTCTTATGAGTTCAGGATTTTCTTGGTATGTATAGCCCCAGAATGCTTCTTCGGATTCTTCCCCATCTTCATCAAGATATAAAACAAAGACTTCCTCTTGATTGTATTCGTAGCCAATATACCAATCCTTACCTTTTCTAGCATAGACACAGACTTCATCCTTTGGGTCTATTTCATCCAAATAATCTTTAA
>Ga0256829_1001893_pt1 | contig 16296 bp, 12 predicted proteins | sample 131447metaG_FD_185979 | JGI IMG/M metagenome (GOLD analysis project Ga0256829, IMG submission 185979) | Hydrothermal vent microbial communities from Lau Basin, Pacific Ocean - 131-447 | ecosystem: Environmental > Aquatic > Marine > Hydrothermal vents | place: Pacific Ocean: Lau Basin | collected...
TTTTGCTCATCACGGGCCTGTTTCAATGTTTTTTCAAAGGGATACAAATCTACGATCACCAAATCGAATGCAGGAATGGCATATTGCTGCAGTTGTTGCTGGTCCTGACTGTTTTCGCGGCGCGCCAGAATACCGCCGAATATTTTTGGGTGCAATGTTTTTACCCTTCCGCCTAAAATGGATGGATAATCTGTGAGGGATTCTACCGTGTGTGCCATGAATCCGTTTTTTGTGATGAATTCATAGGTCCCTCCGGTGGAGTAGAATTCAATTCCCAGGTCGGCGAGCTTTTTTAAAACCGGAAGAAGCCCATCCTTATTGAATACTGAAATCAAAGCTGTTTTTATTGCTTTCACAACACAATGAATTTTAAATGTTTAACCGAAAAGGTACGTTTTTGATTTTCTTTTTGCAAAATACGAGGAAAAGATGAATTTTTCCTTTAATTTTGGAAATATATTTTTCAGACAGGAATTGGACAGAAAAATGCAGGAAAAATTTACGTAAATGTGAAGAAGAAAGAAATTTTTTCTTTACGTGAGGGAAAATAAATCTTTTTATACAGAAGGGATGAAAACAATAAAACTCATATATGAAAGCCTGGTTTTTGCATATAAATCGTTGGTTATTAATAAGGTAAGGGCTATATTGTCGCTTTTGGGAATTACTATTGGCATTTTCTCTATTATTGCTGTTTTCACGGTTTTTGACAGTTTACAATCGAATATTTCAAATGAGATCAACTCACTGGGCAGCAATGTACTTTTTATTCAGAAGTGGCCGTGGGTTATGGGTGGTGGCATGCCCTGGTGGAAATATTTTCAGCGTCCCCAACCTACGCTTTCGGAAATGAGAGAAATCCTGAAAAGGAGCAGTACCGTTGCCGATGCTGCCTACATGTTTGCTGTCACCCGCAATGTTTATAACGGAGACAATTCTGTACAGGGCGCTTCGATAGTAGCTGTATCGTACGAGTATAATAAAGTAATGCCGTTTGATTTGCAGGAAGGGCGTTATTTTACACAAAACGAATGTCTTTCAGGCCGTAATTTGGCCATTATCGGGGCAGATATTGCCAAAAACCTTTATCCCGGTGAAGACCCTATGGAGCGGAACATCAAAATTTTTGGGAGAAAACTGCAGGTCATAGGAGTGATAAAAAAGAAGGGGAAAGATGTTTTTGGTAATTCTCCTGATGACTGGGTCATTATTCCGGTGAACTATGCCCGGGGATTGATAAATCCGAAAAACATTAATTCTTCCATTGTTGTTGTTTCCAAACCGTATGTGAGTGTGGATGCCATGAAAGAAGAGTTGACAGGTATTATGCGTTCTATTCGTAAATTAAAACCCGGGGCCGACAATAATTTTGCCATTAACCAAACGGACATCATCAACAAAAACTTCAATTCCCTTTTCCGGATTATATCCCTGGTAGGATGGATTATCGGGGGCTTTTCCCTTTTGGTAGGCGGTTTTGGTATTGCCAATATTATGTTTGTTTCAGTAAAAGAACGCACGAATCAAATAGGGATCCAAAAATCGCTGGGTGCCAAAAATTACTTTATTTTGCTTCAGTTTCTTTTTGAGGCCTTCCTTTTGGCGGTTCTCGGTGGCATTGTGGGGCTGTTCATTGTTTTTGTCCTGACCTATACTGTTTCACCATTGATAGGTTTTCCTTTAACCCTGACCCTGAAAAATATTATCCTGGGATTGGGTGTTTCGGGATTTATCGGCATCATATCCGGTTTTGTTCCGGCATGGAGTGCCGCCCGTTTGGATCCGGTAGATGCCATGCGGTCAAATTTTTAACCCCGGCAATTTTCAGGACTACCGGGGCTATAAATCTTTTAAAAACGTTTAGCTGTTTCTTTGTTGTTTCAGAAAAAGCAGGTTATTAAAAAATTATTATTCTTTTCCTTTCATGTCGATGAGGTAATCAACATAAAGTTCCCCGTTGAGTGAATAATTTTCAGGGATCAGGTTCAGATTGATAAAACAGTAATAATAGGGTTTCACCCTGGCCCATTCCATGATCTGTGCAGCCGCTTTAAAGGTGCCGCCGGTGGCGAGAATATCATCTACAACCAAAACATGTGTTCCTTCCGTCAGGGCATCTTTTTTCATTTCGATAACATCTTCGCCATACTCTTTTTTGAAAGAAGCAGTATATACTTCGCCGGGAAGTTTTCCTTTTTTCCGCAAAGGAACAAAACCCACACCCAATTGGTTGGCGATGGCTGTCCCGAGTATAAATCCCCGTGCCTCTACTCCGGCTACCATGGTAACTTTGTCACGAAAAAAATCAGCAACACTGTTGACTACTATTTCCATGGAAAGTTTACTCATGAACAGGGGGGTAATGTCAACAAAACGGATTCCTTTAATGGGATAATCATCATAAAACCGGACCATTCCGGGGAACATCTCTTTTCTAGAATTTTCCAGGTAAACCATAATTCATAAAGCTTAATGAATAATTTCAAAAAAATTAACATACAAAGGTAACTGAAAAATATCTAGTTCTCAATTTAAAATAGAAAAAAATAACCGGTTTTGAAAACAGTAAGCTGTGAAATAATACCGGTTGAGACCTATGCAAAACTGCTAATTTTGTTATTCTGCCTGCCCGCCTGCCCGTTCGGGCAGGCAGTGAAGTATCTATAAACATCAAGTGTTCAATATATTGAGTTTCTTCGCGGGGCTCAGGATTACAATTGGAATTACTCGTCTGAGAATTCCCGCAAGAGTTTTCGGTATTGGGAGAATACTTGTGCCCTGGATACGAAACCAAGGTATTTTCCATCTTTTACCACCGGCAAATTAAAATTCCCTGAATCCTGGAATTTTTTGGTTACTTCCTCCATGGTATCATAAGGAGTAACCAGTGGCTCCGGCATGTACATGAGTTCGTCTACGCGAATGGTATTGTAAAGTTCAGGTTTAAAAATAATGTTGCGGATATCGTTCATAAAAATAATTCCCTGAAAATTGTTTTCATCATCCACAACAGCCACAATGTTTCTCTCCGAATTGGATAGTACCTTTACCAGGTCTCCCAACGTTGCCGATTTGTTTATGGTCCTGAAATTGGTTTCGATCAGCTTGGATACCCGCATCATTTGCAGGACGGCTTTGTCTTTATGATGGGTAATCAGTTCTCCTTTTTCGGCCAGCCGTTTGGTATAAATAGAATGGCTTTCAAAAATGCTGATGGTAAGATATGAGAAAATAGCTGTAAAAATCAGCGGGGAGAAGAGTTGATAACTGCCTGTAAATTCGGCTACAAGAAAAATACCCGTCAGCGGGGCATGCATTACACCGGCCATCACACCGGCCATTCCCACAAGGCCCATGTTCTTTTCCGGAACATTGACAAAAGGAAGCAGATTGATCATTTTGGCATAAAAGATGCCGGAGACGCCCCCCATGAACAACGAAGGGGCAAATATGCCTCCTACTCCGCCGCTGGCACCTGTGGTTGCCATGGCAACGACCTTGAAAATTATGATACAAAACAAAAGCAGCAGTATCTGTGATATTCTGCCTGTTGAAAGGACAATGCTCTGATTGATCAAATTGCCGCCCTGTCCAGAAATAAGTTGCCGTAAAAATTCATAACCTTCACCGTAAACAGAGGGGAAAATAAAAATAATAATGCCTATCACAATGCCTCCTACCAACACCCTGTCAATACGTCTTTTAAATTTTCCCATCAAATCTTCAATGAAGAATGTTGTACGGTTAAAATAGAGTGAGACAAAACCGGTAAAAATTCCCAGTAAAGCATAATAAGGCAGGTTGTCTACTCTGTACATCTGGTCAAGATGGATAGAAAACAAAACACCGTTACCCATTAAAAAATAGGCCATGGATGCCCCCGAAACAGCAGAAATGAGGATTGGGATAAGGCTGGTCATGGTCAGGTCTATCATGAGGATCTCCAACGAAAAAACCGTAGCAGCAATGGGTGCTTTAAAAATTCCTGCCAAAGCACCGCTTGAACCGGCACCTACCAGAATGATCAGGGTTTTCCGGTTCATGTGGAACTTTCTGCCAAGAAAAGAGCCTATGGCTCCCCCTGTCAGTACAATGGGGGCCTCAAACCCCATGGAACCGCCAAAAGTAATGGTGAACAAGCTTGCCACCATGGAAGAATACAGGTTATGGGAACGCAATTTCCCAAAACGTTTGGACAACGCTTGCAAAACAATGCTGACACCATGCGAAAGATTGGCTTTTACTACGTATTTTGTGAATAAAACGGTTAAAGCAAGACCAATAACAGGCAATATGAGATAAACATAGTACCCTGTTCCGAAATCAAAACCACGGGTGACCCACTGATGTGTGTAATAAGCAATGTCTTTTAATACAACGGCAGAAATACCACCCCATATTCCTATGACCATACTGATCAATAGCACTTCACCCCGGAGTTGCCGGTTATGAATACTTTCAACAGGCTTTTTTAATATTTTATGATAAAAATCCACAACGTTTTTTTTAACCGCCGCAAAAATAGTCATATTCCCGGGCAGATGGATGATATACTTATTCTAAATTATATCCTGTTCCAAAGGTTTATAAAGCCAAATTAATCAATAATATAGTAATTAAACGTCTTTAAAAATACATGTTTTTTATTAAAAACAAACAGTTGTGACTTTTGTTTGCATTTATATGTTCTCCGAGATATTTGAATCTTTTGTAAATTTACTTTTTTTAGGGAACCAAAATTCTCAGTCGTTATGAAGCATAAGAAAAGCTATCTCTATATTCTGGGGATATTGATTTTTATTGTACTTGTCTGGTATTTTTCCAAACCGCCGGCAACCTCTTTACGCGTAATAAAAGTACCGGTTAAATCGGGAAAATTCGTGATTAGTGTAACCACAACAGGAGAATTGGAGGCCCGGAGCAACGAGAAAATCCATGGCCCAAACCCGTCCATGTTGCGCGATGCCCGTATCTGGCAATACCGTATTGAAAAAATAGTACCAGACGGAACAGTAGTTGATTCCGGACAATGGGTGGCCAATCTCGACCGTAGTGACCTGGAAAATAAAATGAAAGACCAGCAGCTTGAAGTAGAAAAACTGAAAACACAATACATCAAGACCCAGTTAGATACAGCCATGACCCTTCGTGATGCCCGTGACGCACTTATTAATATGAAATATTCGCTTGAAGAAAAAAAGATCATTGTTTCCCAGTCTGTTTATGAACCGCCGGCCACGCAACGGCAGGTAAAACTTGATTTGCAGAAGGCCTTGCGCACCTACAGACAAACCAAAGAGAATTATATCCTGAAAAAGGACAAAGCCAAAGCCGACATGAAAGAAGTTGAAGCAAGCCTGGGCAAAGCCGTCCGGAAAATGAACGAATTGAAAAAGCTGAGCAGTCAGTTTGTGGTGTATGCCCCCAAAGCGGGGATGGTGATCTATAAACGAAGCTGGGATGGTAAAAAACAGGGTGTCGGGGCACAAATATCCACGTGGGACAATGTGGTTGCCATTTTGCCCGACCTGAGTGCCATGAACAGCCTTACCTATGTGAATGAAATCGATATCAGCAAAGTGAAAAAGGGACAGAAGGCCATCGTCAGTACCGATGCTTTTCCCAACAAAAAATTTAATGGGGTAGTAACCGAAGTAGCCAATATGGGACAGCAGATGAGAAATTCCAATGCCAAGGTTTTTGAGGTAACCATCCAATTGGAAGGTCACGATTCTGTGTTACGTCCGGCCATGACTACCAAAAACCAAATTATTACCGACATCATCGATTCGGCACTTTATGTTCCCATCGAGTGCGTGCACAACAACGATTCGCTTAGTTTTGTTTATCTGGACCATAGAAAACAACAGGTCATAACGGGGAAAAGCAATGATGAGGATATCGTTATTCGTCAGGGATTAAAAAAGGGAGAAGAAATTTATTTGTATCCGCCCAAAGGAGCAGAAGACTGGAAACTGCATTTGTTGCCGAAAAAGCAATAAAGTTTTTTTGGCCTGATAAAATTTTGAGCGCATTAAAATCGGAATTAGCCGGTTTTCTTCCCCGATATTAAAAGATAAGCATAAATGTTTTTGATAAATTACCGGCATTGTGTTATTTTTGAATGATTTATGAATCAATAATTATCAAATTTTTTAAAAAGTATATCATTATGAAGAATTTTACATTGGCCTTGCTCCTTGTTTCATTTTTTTCGGGCATGCAGGCGGAAGCACAACAGTTTATCCGGTTAACAGCCGGAAAGAACACACAAATTAACAACATGTCTGTGAGTTATATTGCCGCATTGAGAAAATCAAGAAAGGGGGAAGATTATTACCGGATTACAGTTTCCGTTACCAACAATGGAGCGGATTATCTTCAGCTTTTTCCCAGGGCTGTCAAAACGTATGTGAAGACCGGGCACAGTGCATTGGCTTATTTTCAGTTTGTCAATGCCACAGGCAGGGGGTTTTCTGCAACCTCGGGAAAATTGTATGCACGTCCGCTTACCATGGTCGTACCCTTTAAATGTAAAAAATGTCCGCCACCTCCGCCCAACAGCAAAAAGGATCCTTATAATCATTATGTTTCCACCTATATTATTGGTACCCAGTTCAGGAATGGTTCCACTTTGTCTCATTCTTACAATATAAGGGTTCCCCAGGGAGTTGTTCCTGTTGTGCGGGTAATGGTTCGATAACATTTTCTTTATGGAAATTGACAGAACCGCGTGTGGCTCATTGATACAATAGTTGCGAGGGCAAAAAAACAGCCTGCCGGAAATTTTTCCGGCAGGCTGTTTGCGGTTAATTTACATCACCGCGGGGAGGTTAATGTTGAAAAAGCTAATTTGTGCCTGTTGATGCAACCATGGAAGCTTCAACATGCTTCGGCTGCGGCACGGATTTATGAATGGTCATTTCTTTTATCAGACGGGTATCCCCGGCATATTTATCAATAATAAATAAAATGTACCGGACATCCACCACAATGGTGCGTTGCAATTTGGGTATGTAGGCAATATCTCCGCTCATAGCTTCCCAGTTGCCATCGAAAGCCAGACCGATCAGTTCACCATTGCCATTAATGACCGGGCTTCCCGAGTTCCCGCCCGTGATATCATTGGTAGTGATAAAGTCAACATCCTGTTTTCCGTTTTGACCGTAAGGACCGTAATCTTTTTTCTTATAAAGCTCGATCAGTTTTTTGGGAACGACAAACTCGGGGTTTTTGGGGTTTTCTTTTTGCATAACACCGTATAAATGTGTCTGAAACAGATAATGTACGGCATCTCTCGGATAATAACCTTCCACTTTTCCATAGCTGTACCGCAAAGTGGAGTTGGCATCAGGATAAAAGACCTTGTCGGGCTCCATTTGCATGATTCCTTCCATGAACAGTCTTTTCCCTTTATCCAGCTTGCCTGCAGCTGCACGGTATCCTTGTGCTGCATGCATCATTTTGCCCGTATAAGCCCGGGCCAAAATGAAAGCCGGATCTTTATCCAAAGCTTTTAAGGATGGGTTGGCCAGAAAAGCTTTGGCTTTTGCCTCAGAAGTGAAGTGTGAGTGTTCAAAAACATAATTGGCTAATGCCGTGAAGTTGTCTTTGAACCTTTTCGCCAGTTTATCAAGGTATTTCGGATGCAGGTTTTCGGGGACTTTTTCAAAATACATTTTTGTCATGGCTGCGAAAACATCCCGGTCGGTAGGCATATCATAATTTTTATACGTTTTGGGAAGTTTTTGGCTCATTTTGGCAGCCATTTGTTTTATTTGGTGCCATTTTTTAGCCCTTTCTGTTTTTCCTTTGGTTTCCTTGTATTGTTTGAGCAAGCTTTCCAGTTCACTGTACCTTTGTGCAAAACCAACAAGCTGTGAACCCTGGCTGCCTGTGAGGCTGGCATAGATCAACGGTTCAATGGTTTTTGATTCGGCATGAAAGGCATCGGTCATATCCTTCATGGCTTCACCGTATTTGGCCCGGCGTTGAGGGTTTTCGCTAACCCATTTGGTAAATTTTTCATCAAATGCTTTTTTCTTGGCGATAACATGTTGTTTTTTAACGCCTCTCATTTGTCCGATAAAATATTTCCAACTATTGGCAACCATTGCATAGTTTGATGCATATTTGAGCTGTACATCGGGATTGGCATTCATATGCTTTTTCCATACTTCCAGTTTTTTACCAAAAGCTTCAATCAAAGGTGGAAAATAGTGTTCCATTCTGAATTCCAGTTCAGGGGCTGTCATATACCGGTTGGTCCTTCCGGGGAATCCCCAAACCATAGCAAAATCGCCTTCTTTAATACCATTGAGCGAAATGGGCAGATAGTATTTTGGTTTCAGCGGAACATTTTTTGGGGAATATGTAGCAGGGCTGCCATCTGGGGCCGTGTAGATGCGGAAAATAGTGAAATCACCGGTTTGGCGCGGCCACATCCAGTTATCGGTATCCCCGCCAAATTTGCCAATGGAAGATGGCGGTGCCCCTACCAAACGTACATCCCGGTATACAATGTAAACCAACATGTAATATTTGTTGCCTGCAAAATAAGGCTTGATAACAACGTTGTATTTTCCATTGTCTGAATTGGCTTTTTTGAGCCGGCTGATAATGGGATTAATCACAGCAGCCCGTTGTTGTCCGGTCATGGTGTCGGAAAGATGGGGTATAATGCTGTCGGTAACATCGGCCATACGAACAAGAATGGAGGCCGTTAACCCTTTGTTGGGCAACTCTTCTTTTTTGCTCATGGCCCAAAACCCATCTTTCAGGTAATCGTGTTTTACCGAACTGTGTGCCTGCACCGAGGCGAAACCGCAATGGTGATTGGTAAACAGTAATCCCTGGCTGGAAACGATAACGGAAGAGCAAAAGAATCCCTGCGGGTGCGGACTGTTGGACAATCCGGCAATGGCATCTTTCAGGCTGGAATGGTTTACGCTGTATATTTGTTCGGGGGTTAGTTTCAATCCCATTCGTTGCATTTCAGCAAAATTTTGCTGTAAAAGCATGGGAATCCACATGCCCTCATGTGCTTTTAGCTGGAAACCGATGGAGATCAGGACGGCTACTAAGAAGTAGGAAATTTTTTTCATGTTTGTTTTAATTGGTAAGACATTTTTTAACGTTGTAAATGCACATAAATTGTTCCGTAATTTATAATTATTTGTAAAACAATTTACTACAATGGTTTTACAAAAATCATAAAAAGGGGAGTGTTCGTTTGCGGACGATCGGTATCCTGAATCGAACAGGGGGGAGGCTTCGTGCGGATACTTTTCATATGTAACAGAACGAAAGGAAAACGGTTTAATTTTTGGGTACCTGTATCTTTGAGTTTTTGGTTAAACCTGACAATACCTGGACATTTATATTATCAGAGATACCGGTTTTTATTATCTGTTTTTTGAAGACCTGGGGAGCCGTTTCCACTTCCACGTAAGTAATCGAATCGTTTTCAAAGTGGAGCAATCCTTCCGGAATGGCTAAAACACTGTCGGCACGTTGAAGTACAATGTCGGCGTTGGCGCTGTATCCCGAGCGGATAAATTCATTTTTTTTCAGTTTTACATCAGCCTGAATTTCAAATTGTACAGCGCCGTTTTCTTCCACCCCTTTGGGCGCTATCCTGGTCAATACGGCATGAAAACGGGCATTGTTAATGGCACCAATGGTAAGGATTAGCGGCATTCCTACCCTGATTTTTCCCACTTCGGTTTCATCTATTTTTCCTTTAAAGATCATATCGTTCATATCGGCAATAGTGGCGATGGTTGTTCCGGCGTTGAAATTGTTGGCTTCGATAACCTGATTGCCTATTTCCACAGGAACATCCAGCACCATACCCGAAATGGTTGAGCGGACCAACGTATTGGTGGGAGCTCCTTTTTTCTTGATCTGTCCTTCTTTGATAAGTTGCAGATTTTCTTTTGCTGTTTGAAGTTCTTCACGGGCTATGTCATATTTGGTCTGCACTGCGTCAAAATCGGACTGGGCAATTACCCCTTTTAAAAGTAATTCGTGTTGGCGGTCGTAATTTCGTTTGGCTTCTGTCAGGTTAATTTTTGCCTGATCGACCCGTGAAACGGCGTTGTTCAGATTGATCATGTTAGGAATAATCCTGATTTTGGCGATCAGATCTCCTTTCTTTACCATTTGGCCCTCCTGGACATAAAGATGGGAAATGATCCCGGAAACAACAGGTTTAATTTCGATTTCTTTTCGGGGAACCACCGAGCCCGTGGCCACCGTTTTTTTTATGATATTGGTAACAAACGGGGTTTCCGTTTTGTAAACTACAGGTTTTTCTTTTGATTTACTCCACAGATAATAAAGCGTATATCCGAAGATTCCCAGAATTACAAAAACTACCAGAATTTTAAAAAACGTTTTCATGTTCAATCGTATTTACTGTTTCTGTTATTAAATTTATTTTATTCCTTGTTTATTTTGTATTACAACTTCTCAATTTCTCAACTTCTTTTTATCACTCAACATACAACATACAACATACAACATACAACATTCCTCACTCCTCTCTCAATGCTTCCACCGGTTTAATGCTAACGGCACGGCGGGCAGGGATCATCCCCGCAAAAAGACCTGAAATAACCAGTACGCCGAGGGCTGTCAGGGCAACGTGGAAATTAACTTCCGGATGCAGGAAAAACTGCGAGTTTGCACCGCTTTTTACCATGATACTATTGATGAGTGAAAGCAGGCTGACACCGATGACCAGCCCAACATAACCGGCAACGGTCGTTAGTGTTACCGATTCCAAAACAATTTGTGAAATAATGTTCATGGGTGTGGCTCCCAATGCGCGTTTCACCCCGATTTCGCGCGTGCGTTCTTTCACGATGATAAGCATGATGTTTGAAACGCCGATGATGCCTGCCAGCAAAGTTCCGATGCCCACTATCCATATCAGGCCGTTGATGCCGGTAAAAAGTCCGGTCATTTTTTTAAATTGTTTTTCTACATTGAAATGGCCTATGGCCTGGGTATCTTTGGGGTTAATGTGATGGATCTTTTTCATGAGTGCTATGACCTTGGCTTCCGTTACGGTGGCGGGCACGTTGTCTTTGGAAGTGATGGCAAACCAAAAGACTTTGTTTCCGTAATTGAATGTACGCTGCATGCTGGTGAAGGGCAGAAAAATACTGCTGTTTTCGCGGTCGGCCTGCCCCCCTTTTTTCTTTGATTTAAATGTTCCGATCACTTCAAAATAAACACCCTGTATGCGGATGTATTTGCCAATAGGGTTAACTCCGTTTTTGAAAAGGCCGTTTACCACATCTTTGCCTATGACGGCAACTTTCCGGTAATGCTGTACATCGCTCAGGTTAAGAAAACGGCCGGTAACCAGGTCCACGGGGTCAATTTTCATGTAAACGGGATAGTCGCCGTATATGGTGTAACCTCCCGATTCTTTTCCGTAAACCACATTGTTTGCTCCCCCGTAACCGCCTCCCTGAAGCCTGGGGGCCAGATACTTCACATCGGGTACATTTTCTTTGATGGCTTTAATATCGCTGTTGGTGAAGTTGAAACTTCTTCCTCTTTTAAATCCCTGATACGGCATGGAAGTGCGTTGAGCCCACATAAAAAAGCTGTTGGTGGCAAAATCACCAAACCCTTGATATACGGCGTTTTGTAATCCCTTTCCCGATCCCAGCATGATCACCAGCATAAAAATACCCCAAAATACGCCGAAAGCGGTAAAAAAGGTTCGGACCGGATTCTTTTTCAAAGCGGTCCATATTTCCTGCCAGTTATCCAGATCAAATATATTCATGGTTAGTAATGCTCATTTCGTCATTTGTTAATTTGTCATTCGCTGCGCTGTCAGACAGTTGTCAGGCACTTATTATTCATTGTTCGACGGTTGTCAATATTTCTATTTTTCATTTCTCAATTTCTTTTCGTTTCTTCTTCATTTATCATTCATCGTTCATCATCCCTCACTCGTCCCGCAGGGCATCAATCGGTTTAATGGACGCTGCATTTTTCGCGGGAATAAATCCTGCAATAGCCCCGGCAATTACCAGTAATGCCATGGCTATTAAAGCAATAGAAAGGTTGGCCTGAGGATTTCTAAAAAAATCGGTCGGGGGCATGTATTTGTTAACCAGCTCCAGTAACCCCACTCCTGCCATAAGGCCAAGGTATCCTGCCAGGCTGGTAATGACCACCGATTCCAGTAAAATGAGCCCGATAATCGAACGCGGTGTTGCGCCCAGCGCTTTGCGAATACCGATCTCTTTGGTACGTTCTTTTACCACGATCATCATGATATTACTGACACCTACAATACCAGCTATGATGGTACCAATGCCAATGATCCAGATAAAAATCCGGATACCGAGAAAGAGGTTCATTACCTTTTCATAATCTGCCAGGTTGTTAGAAATGTGGATGGCGCGACGGTCGGCTGGGTCAAAATGATGGGCTCTGGCAAATTCGTAACGTACCTCTTTTTCGATTTGTTTAGTTTGTGCCAAAGTGGCATTTCCCACGGTAAAAGCAATTTGGTCCAGCCTGTTTCCGCCGTTAAAAACCCGTTGGGCAGTGCTTACCGGGATAAAGACTTTTCGTATTTCTCCGTTTCCGCCTGCTGCTTTAAAAACACCGATTACTTCAAACGGAATATCACCTATTTTAACATATTTCCCTATGGGGTTTGCACCATGTTTGAACAGGTCTTTATCAACTGCATTTCCAATGACAACCACCTTGCTAAAGTGTTCCAGGTCCATCCTGTTCAAAAAACGGCCTTTTGTTATGATGGTGTTTTCAATGAATCGGTGAGCAGGGTCTACCGCCCGGATGCTGTATGATCCATAATTATTCTTGTAGCTTATGGTTTTGCTGCCTACACGGGAACGTCCTGAAATATGGTTGATGCGACTGTCAAGATTTTTGGTGCGGATGTAATCTGCGTTGGTAAATTGGATCTTTCGTCCGGCGTTCATGCCCTGGTAAGGTTTGGTGGTAAGTCCCTGATATATCCATAAACTGTTGGTAGCATCGTTGGCAAACTGGTGTTGTACCCCGTTTTGGAGTCCCTGCCCCGATCCGAGCAATATTATCAGCATAAAAATACCCCATGCGACGCTGAAGCCGGTTAAAAACGTACGCAACTTGTTTTTGTTGATGGTACTGAATATCTCCTGCCATTTGTCTCTGTCGATGATCATACGACCGCTGCTTCTTCTTCAACAAGGGTTTCGAAAACTTTTTGTTTGGTTTCGGTGCTAATGGCATCATTTTCAATACGGCCGTCTTTCAGGTGAATAATGCGGTCGGTTTGTTCAGCTATATCCTGTTCGTGGGTGACAATGATCATGGTAATCCCCTCGTGGTTGATTTGCCGCATCAGTTCCATCACTTCCATGGATGTTTTGGAATCAAGGGCGCCGGTAGGTTCGTCAGCCAAAATAACTTTGGGCCGGGTAATGAGTGCCCGTGCAATGGCAAGCCGCTGTTTTTGCCCTCCCGAAAGCTCATTGGGCAAATGTTCTGCCCAAGGTCTTAATCCCATCTTTTCAAGGTACTCCAGAGCTTTCTTGTTCCGTTTTTTGCGGGGTATTTTTTGGTAGTAGAGCGGAAGTGCAACATTTTCCATGGCATTTTTAAAAGGAATCAGATTGAATGACTGAAAAACAAAACCCAACATTTTATTGCGGTAAAAAGCGGCCTTTTTCTCACTCAGTCCTTTTATAAGGGTTTTGTCGAGAAAATATTTTCCTTCATCGTAATTGTCGAGGATACCTATAATATTCAGTAACGTGGATTTTCCCGATCCGGAAGATCCCATAATAGAAACCAGTTCCCCTTGTTTTATATGCAAATCAATGCCTTTTAAAACATGGAGTTTGTTTTTCCCCATCCGGTAACTTTTATGTATATTTTCAAGCCGTATCATGCTTTTTTGTTTTAAATGAATACATAAGTATCAGGAATTGTGCCATGAAATTAAACGGGTTGATATTCAGAATACAATGAATGTTTCCGTTGGGTTTTGTTTTTGCTTAAAAACAGGGGAAGTGTTCGTCTGCTTCACACAAGTGTGCGATTCCGGTCAGGAAAGCAATGTGCTTACCAAGCCACTGGAGAGATGGAAAGTTTATCCCATAGAATCTTTCCCCTTTTCAATTTCTGTAGGCTCATTGACGGATTATCCTTATTTTCGCTTCCTGTTATGAACACAAAGATTTACATTGTCCTGGTAGCCGGGGGAAAAGGCCTGCGTGTGGGAAGCCATGAGCCAAAGCAGTTTCTTTTGGTTGCCGGCCGGCCTTTGCTTATGCATACTTTTGATGCTTTTTCCAAATTTTACGGGAAAGCCGAATTCCTGTTGGTTCTTCCCGAACTGGAAATCGGCCGGTGGAAACATTTGTGTGCAGAGTATGATTTTTTTGTTCAGCATCAGATCGTGGAAGGCGGCCCTACCCGGTACCATTCGGTGAAAAATGCATTGTCCCTGATAAGGGATAATGGCTTGGTATTTATTCATGATGCCGTTCGCCCACTGGTCAGCGAACAAACCATAAACGATTGTTTTCAGGTGGCGAGCATTCATGGAACAGCCGTACCTGTCACGCAGGTGACCGACTCGCTGCGGCAGGTGGAAAACGGCATTAGCCAGGCGGTAGACCGCAACAAATACAGGCTGGTACAAACTCCGCAGGTTTTCCGGTCTGAAATATTGAAAAAAGCATATCTGCAAGCTTATCACGATACGTTTACCGATGATGCCTCCGTGGTGGAAAATACAGGACAGCCCTTGCATCTTGTGGAAGGCAATGCTGATAATATTAAAGTTACACGCCCCGGTGACCTGGGTTTTGTAGAAGCGGTACTCTCTGCCCGCCCGTAAACCTTATATCATGATTTGCGCTTTAATAAAACCGCGTTCATCATCAACTGGTTATTGATTTTATAAATTTCTTCCATTTCCTTTTCCGTGCAATCATAAAGGATTTTCATTTCAGTATCGCGTTTGTCCATATCAGTAATGTTTAAAATACCGGTCACTTTTTGTGTTCCTGCTGTTCCTATCCACACATCCAGTTCCTCGCCATCGGTAGAGATGGTATTTTTTACATAGCCATAGTCGTAAGGGTACACAAATTCGGTAAACCTTTGATGCCTGCTGCCTTTGGGACGGTCAACAAAGATTCCCTTTTCCCGAATGATTTCATCCAGGCTTTTCCAAAAAGCTTCGTTGCTACGGTAAAGATTATTCATGGTCAGGATTATCTGGACAAATATCTGTTTTTCCATTCAAACGGGAAAAGGCCCCGAAAAGCGACATAAGTAATATACAGTGGATAAACCGGCTCTAAAGCAAAAACATAAGGCAAGAGGTATCGCTTGCGCGAGAACCGGCAGAAAGCAAAAAGCAAAGGAAAGTCAATTAGTGTTTTTAATATGATAAACAAAAAATAAATGATAAAAAACCAGGGGACAAAAAAGCCGGCTATCAGTACTACAGAAAGCAGAAAATTAAAAAGGAAAATGGAATACGAGACCAACAATGCCCAAGATTGTGTGTAGGCCCTTGCTTTGGATCCCCAGCGTATACGCTGCAAAAGAAAAGCTTTCAGGTTTTCGGGCGTGGAAGTATGTACAATGGTTTTTTCGTTTTTGATAAATTCAATAGCATTTCTGCCATATTCCCGCCTGACATAATGAATGAAAAACACATCGTCGCCTGAAGCAAATCCGGTATTCATTGCATGATCCTCTGCATCGATATAAACCTGTTTTTCAAAAGCCATGTTCGCTGCATTTCCCATAAAAGGCAATCCCAGTCCTGTAGAGCCGGCACCCGAAGCCACCAGACTGATAAAATCCAGTGAAAAAAGTTTTTTTAAAAAGGTGTTTTCCCTGCCGTAAACCACCGGACCGAGAATGAGCCTGGATTTTTTTTCCTCGTACAAAGTTACTATCTCGGTAAGCCAGTTTTTTGTCGGGATACAATCGGCGTCGGTGGTGACGATCAGTTTGCCCCCGGCCTGAAGGATTCCTGTCCGCAAAGCTGCTTTTTTCCCTGTTTTTTTCGTGTCGATAATTCGGATATGATTAACATGGTTTTCCCGGATGAGGTTTTCAATCAATATTTTTCCATTGTCGTCAGAATGATCATCCACAAGGATTATTTCAACAAGATCAGCAGGATAAGTCTGTTCACAAAGCGCTTTAATCAATGTTTTTAAAGAAGCTGCTTCATTGCGAAAAGGGATGACAACACTTACCGGTGTTGACAAATCCCTGAGCGAA